>Ga0247831_1000275_pt1 | contig 115831 bp, 108 predicted proteins | sample LaCruzMarch2015__9_FD_192406 | JGI IMG/M metagenome (GOLD analysis project Ga0247831, IMG submission 192406) | Freshwater microbial communities from meromictic Lake La Cruz, Castile-La Mancha, Spain - LaCruzMarch2015_1m | ecosystem: Environmental > Aquatic > Freshwater > Lake | place: Spain...
CAAGTGTCGCGGCGGCGAGTCCGCCCGCATCGATGCCGACCGCATTCATCAATGCGCCAACCGCAAACCCGGTTGAAAGCAGAGCGGAAACAATCAAAGCCCGGCGATTGATGAGCAAGCTGGTGAGGCCCAGGACGGCGACGACGATCAAGGTGATGATCGCAGCAGCGACAGGTGAATCGGTTTCGCTCTGGCGGATGATCCCGACCATGCCGCCGCCTACAATCGTGAGAACGCCGTTCAGGATCAACGGCGCAGCGCCCAGATGCAGCCAAAAGCCGTTGTCGGAAATCCGCGTAGCCCGCGCCGGATCGCGCGCATCAAACCAAACGCCGGCGAAGAACATGCCAAGCCCACCAAGCAGCCAGAGCACTGATGAGAGCTGCCCCAACAATTGCTGACTGAGCCAAAAGAGCAGCGAGACCAGCAATAACACGGCGGAAACGCCAATAAGCCCCATCGAAAACGGCAACCGGAAGCGCGCATAAAATGCGCTGGCGGCTGCAAGCAATGTCGCGGCGGCGATCGGCGCGGCGCCACGGGCGGCGTTCGCTTCGTCGCTCATATCACTGGTAAAGATGTCTACCCGGCCGCCGACGATCATCGTATAGATCGCCAGCGCGCCAAGAATGCAAAAGACCGCAAAGGAGATGCACAACGCAATCGACGGCAAAAACAAACGCCGCCGCCGCGAGAACACTTCACCCAGCGCCCACATCGCAGCCGCGCTGGAAAACAGCGCAATGATGGCGGTTAGAATATGGGAATCCGCCATACTGCGCGTGACGACCATGGTCGCGATCGCCAAGCCAATGGCGAGCAACACAATACCCGTCGCCAAGAATACATCGTGGAAATTGCGCACGAAGCGCAGATCTTCCTCACCCGGGATCGTTGCAACCACAGCGCTCAGCGGCGGCGCCACATCACGCGTTAAAAAATCAGTCAGAGGCGCAACTTGATCAGGCGCAAGCAATCCAACCGCGGCCGCAGATTCAAGCCGCGAGCCAAGATCAGCCTTACTCAGCATCCAGGCTCTCGATGGTCAGATTGTGATTGGTGTAAACGCAGATGTCGGCGGCGATGCCCATGGCCTTGCGCGCCAGTTTTTCTGCGTCCGCTTCATATTCATAAAGGGCGCGCGCCGCGGCTAATGCGTAAGAGCCGCCCGAGCCAACCGCTGCAATCGGTTCATCCGGCTCAACCACATCGCCGGAACCGGACAACACCAACAGATCCTTAGAGTCCGCAACGATCAGCATCGCCTCCAAACGGCGCAAATAACGGTCGGTGCGCCAATCCTTGGCGAGCTCGACGCAGGCGCGGGCGAGCTGGGCGGGAAAACGCTCCAGCTTGGTTTCCAGCCGCTCGAACAAGGCGAATGCATCGGCCGTCGATCCGGCAAAGCCCGCGATCACGCGCCCATCCGCCAGACGCCGCACCTTCCGCGCCCCTGATTTCATCACGGTCTGGCCAAGCGAAACCTGGCCGTCGCCGGCGATGATCACCTTGCCGCCCTTCCGCACGCCCAAAATGGTGGTGGAGCGCCATTTATTCGGATTGTCGGCGTTGGTCGGGCCGGTACGTGGAAAATTCATCATGACCAGAGATTTGGCCCGGCGCGGGTTTGCGATCAAGTGGGCGCGCGCGTCATCCCGCAGCCTTTAGCTGACAGCGCGAAGAGCCCGCGGGCTAACGCCATGCGCCATCGTCAGGAATTCCGCCAAAGGCATTGGCTTTCCATAGAGATAGCCCTGCCCCAATGTGCAGCCCCGCTTGCGCAGAAAAGCCTCTTGCCGAACATTTTCAATACCTTCGGCCACAACTTCAAATTCAAGCGTGCGGGCCAGACCCAAAATTGTATCAACGACCGCTTCGGCCTGCTCGTCCTCGCCGATCCTTGATACGAACTGACGGTCGATCTTGAAGACGTCGAACGGCATTTGCGTCAAGGCGGCGAGGCTAGAATGGCCGGTGCCGAAATCATCAAGCGACAAACGCACGCCCGCTTTGCGCAACGGCGCAATCTGGCGCAGCGCTGCGGCAGGATTTTTCATCGCAGCGGATTCGGTAATCTCCAGCTCGAGCATATCCGGCGCAATGCCCGTTTCACGAATAATCTTGAACACTTTAGCGCTGAACGCAGGATCGTCGAATTGCGCAGGCGCCACGTTCACGGCCACACGGCAGCGCAAACCTTGTTTCCGCCATTCAGCCGCGGCCAAACAGGCCTGACGCAGGATCGATTCACCAATCTCTTTGATAAGACCAAGATTTTCGGCGTGGGTAATGAACTTCGCAGGCTCGATCACGCCCCGACCGGGCACCTGCCAGCGGGCCAAAGCCTCCACGCTCGTGATGCGACCCGTGGTGAGATCCACCTTCGGCTGAAAATAGGGAATGAACCGGTCGCGAGCGATGGCGTCGCGAATGGCGGCCTCTACAGCGATCACGTCGCCAACGCGCTTGTCCAACGCGGCGGCGTAGATTCGACCAATCCCACCACGTTCAGCACGGCCACGCTTCAAGGCCGCCTGCGCCTGACCGATAAGCCGTTCGATGTCGTTCTCAGCGCCATTGTAAATGACGGCGCCCACCGACGCGTTCAGCGTAAATTCGTGGTCGCCAACCGCCAACGGAGCGCCAGCTTCCACAATCATGTCCTGCATCAAACGCTGGATCAATTTTACATCGGAGACGCCTGGAGCAATCAATGCGAATTCATCGGCGCCCAAACGCGCCAGGACGCCGCCAGCCGTTTGCGCCCTGCGAGTCAGCGCATCGAACTTCTCAGCGACAGAGCGCAAGACGGCGTCTGCGCCAATCCGGCCCACGGTCTCATTCACATGCCGGAACCGGACCAGATTACAGATGATGATAGCACCGGACTTATCCGCCTCGCCCCCGGTGCGCACAAGAACCGCCGCCCGCTTCACGAACTCGGGGCGGTTGATCAGACCCGTCACCGGATCGAGCGGCACGGTCTTCAATTGCCGCGCCACATCGGCGTCCAGACGCCGGACCATACGTTTGAACGTCAAAGTCGTGGCTTCAAGCTCATCGCCCGATTGCACATCCAGTTCGTACTCGAACTTGCCGGGCGAAACATTATGCGCGGCGTTTGCGATGTCCTTGAGCGGCGCGATGGCGCGGCGAAAGCGTTTGCGCGTTGTCAAAAAGCCAAGACCCGCCGCCGCCACGCCCGCCGCGAGAATGGCGGCCAGAGCGGCGGCCGCCAATGCACCGCCATGTTCGGAGGGCGCCCGCGCGACAATTACAAAGGGCTCACCCGGCTGTGCAGCTTCCGCGATGCGCCGGACATGATCCGGTGCATTATATTCAATATTCATCGCACCCGCGATTTGGCTGCGCGCCTGCTGGACCGCCAATAAAGAAACTTCCGGTCGCGGATAAGCATCATCGGACCCGCCGCGCGCCAAAGTGTGGCCATTAGAATCTAACACAGCGAACTGGGCGCCGGGATAGAGCGTCCGGACAATCTGCTGGACCGCTGCGCGTTTGGCAGCAGGGGTCCGCACCATGATTTCGGCGACGGCCCGCGCCCGATCCTTGGCGGCAAAATGATCCTGGACCAAATAACCGCCGGTCGCCAAGGCGCCCGCCACTGCAGTAGAACCCAAAAGAAGCGACGCCGTAACGCCGGCAAACCGGTCCGCCAAGCTAGTGCGACGAATGCTCCAGCCCGGAGGCGCGACTGGCTCGACAAATGGTTTGGTCCGTTGGCGCATTGCTTGGAATTCTGGGGTCCAAATTTTGAATGGGGCGGCGTTTCGGGGCAGAATCGCGTTTTCGGTTCTATGCTTGAGCCAAGTCTGTTAGAGGCCAGTTAAATGGCGGCGCGGTAAAAGCCCGAATTGGCGATTTTTGCGCGGTTTGCGTGAATTTTTTCGCCGCAGCCGTTTTAAAGTTGAGAGCCAGAGCCCATGTCCGCCGCCACCGCCCCACGTTGGGCCAAGATTGAGCGCAAAACCAAGGAAACCGCTATTAGCGTCGAGTTAAAACTCGACGGTAGCGGTAAAGCGCAAGTCGAAACCGGAATCGGATTTTTTGATCACATGCTGGAATCCTTCGCCAAGCACGCGGCGATCGATCTTGTGGTCCATACCAAAGGCGATCTGCACATCGACATGCACCATACGGTGGAAGACACCGGCATCGTCATGGGCCAAGCCTTAAAGGAAGCGTTGGGCGATTTCTCGGGCATCCGCCGCTTCGGCAGCGCGTACATTCCGATGGATGAGACGCTATCGCGCGCCGCTTTGGATCTGGCCAATCGCCCCTATCTCATTTGGCGCGTAAAGTTCGATCGCCCAAAAGTCGGCGAAATGGACACCGAACTGTTCAAGGAATGGTTTCAGGCCTTTGCGCAACATGGCGGCGTTTGCTTGCACGTTGAGACTCTCTATGGCGACAACACACACCATATCATCGAGTCTTGCTTTAAGGCCTTGGCGCGCGCATTGCGCGCCGCTGTTGAGCCAGAAACACGTTTGACCGGCGCGCCTTCCACCAAAGGCGTGCTCTAATTAGTTTGTGACGTATGCAGACAATCGTCATCATAGATTACGGATCGGGCAATTTGCGGTCTGCGGAACGGGCTGTGGCGGAAGCCGCACGCGCCTTTGACGCGACCGTCACTGTCACGAACGACCCAAATCGCGTGCGCAAAGCCGACCGCGTGATCCTGCCTGGCGTCGGCGCCTTCGGCGATTGCATCCGCGGCTTGAACGCCATCGAGGGCATGCGCGGCGCGCTGGAAGAATCCGTGACGAAAGGCGGCAAACCATTTTTGGGCATTTGCGTCGGCATGCAATTGATGGCCGAGCGCGGCCTGGAGCATGGCGAGCACAAAGGTCTCGGCTGGATAGAAGGCGAGGTCTCGGCTTTGGAGGTTTACGATCCAGCGTTGAAAATTCCGCATATGGGATGGAACGCCGCAACGCCAAAGCGTGTTTCGGCCCTGTTCCCAAACCCTGAAACCCCTGCGCAGGAATTCTATTTCGTGCACTCCTACGTCCTGAAGCCGGCAGACCCGGGCGTCATTGCCTCTGTGACCACCCATGGGGTGGAGTTTTGCAGCGCGGTCTGTAAGGACAATCTTGCAGGCGTTCAATTTCACCCTGAGAAAAGCCAGCGCGCCGGTCTGCAATTGCTGTCGCGCTTTCTAGAATGGCGTCCATGATCATTTATCCGGCCATCGACCTTAAAGACGGCGAAGTCGTGCGGCTGATGCACGGTGACCTCGAACAAAAAACCGTTTATGAGCAAGACCCAGCCGTTGCTGCAAAGCGCTTTCAGGATAATGGTTTTGAGTGGCTGCATGTCGTCGATCTCGATGGCGCCGTCGCGGGCGCAGCAAGGAACGCGAGCGCGGTCAAAGCAATCCTGAAAGCCACAAAGGCGCGCGTCCAATTAGGCGGCGGGGTGCGCGATATGCGCACGATTGAAATGTGGCTCGACGCTGGCGTAAGCCGTGTCATCCTCGGTACGGCCGCCGCACGCAATCCAGGTTTGGTGCGCGACGCCGCACAATTCTTCCCGGGCCGGGTTGCGGTCGGCATCGACGCCCGCGATGGCCGCGTTGCCGTTTCGGGCTGGGTTGAATCCACGGACATTCCCGCCGTCGATCTTGCCAAGAAATTTGAGGATGTGGGGGTCGCCGCGCTCATCGTCACCGACATTTCCCGCGACGGCGCCAAGACAGGCGTCAATGTCGCATTCACCGGCGAGTTCGCAGACTCGGTCGATATTCCCGTCATCGCCTCTGGCGGCGCATCGTCCGTGGGGGATATCGCAGCGCTGATCACACGCGTTGGCGTGCGACCCATCCAAGGCCTCGTTATGGGCCGCGCTTTATATGACGGCTCAGTCGATCCGAAAACCGCGCTGAAAGCTGCAAAGGTGAAAGCCGCCTGATGCTGAAGCTGCGCGTCATTCCGTGCCTGGACGTACGCGATGGCCGCGTCGTAAAGGGCGTGAATTTTGAAAACCTGAGGGATGCGGGCGATCCGGCGGAGCAAGCGCGCATCTATGATCGTCAAGGCGCGGACGAAATTACGTTCCTCGACATTGCCGCCAGCGTCGAAGGACGCGGCGCCTTGCTGAATGCGGTGCGCCGGACAGCAGAAGCGTGCTTTACGCCGCTGACGGTTGGCGGCGGCGTGCGCAGCCTAGACGACATCCGCACCTTATTGCTTGCAGGCGCGGACAAAGTATCGATCAACACCGCCGCAATCAAAGACCAATCATTGGTCAATCGCGCCGCCGAGAAATTCGGGGCGCAATGCATCGTCGTCGCCCTGGACGCAAAAGCTGTAGGCCCTAGAAAGTGGGAATTGTTCACCCATGGCGGCCGCACGCCGACCAGCATCGACGCGCTGGAATTCGCCAAAGAGGTCGCAGAGCGCGGCGCAGGCGAAATCCTTCTCACCTCCATGGATCGTGACGGCACCAAGGTCGGCTATGACGTTGACCTTCTGCGACAGATCAGCAGCGCCGTCAGCGTGCCGGTTGTCGCATCGGGCGGCGTGGGCAATTTGCAGCATCTTGTGGACGGCGCCCGCGCCGGCGCCAGCGCCGTACTGGCGGCCTCCATCTTCCACTTCGGCCAGCATTCCATCGGCGATGCGAAAGCAGCGCTCGCAGCCGCAGGCCTGCCGGTGCGCATGATTGCGGAGCAAGCCGCATGAGCGACAAGCCACTCTCGATTGAACAAGCCGCCGCCAACCTGATGCAGGCGCTGAACGGCGCGAGTCATGGCTCCATCGGCGCAGCGCTGGCCGATATGATCGGCGCCATCGATAATGTCGCAGGCTCAGATCTGAGCGCGGCGGCGGCGCAATTGATCAGCGGAATCGATCTGTCCGCTGTGAATCCCATGCCGGCGCCAGCGCAATCACAAACCACTGCGTCAGCTGCACCCGCGCCAATTCCAAACGGCGACACCCTCGGCGCAGAACTAGATCACCTGAACAAAACCATCGCGGCGCGCGCAGGCGACGATCCGAAATCTTCCTACACCGCGAGTCTGCTGTCGGCGGGCGTGGAGAAATGCGCCAAGAAGCTCGGCGAAGAAGCGGTGGAAGCCGCCCTTGCCGCAGCGAAAGGCGACAAAGCGGGACTCGCGGCTGAAGCCGCCGATGTCGTCTATCACCTGCTGGTGCTGCTAAAGGCGAGCGGCGTCAGTGGTGAAGATGTCGCGACCGTGCTAAAGACGCGGCGTGGCGTGTCGGGCCTCGACGAAAAAGCCAACCGCCCAAAATAAAAATTGCCGCGGGCCGTATTACTTTTTCGGCTTCAGAAAAACATAAAATGCGCCATCGCCGCCATGGGCTCGATGCGCAGAAGCATAGCCCGACACAATTCCGTCGCGTGCAAGCGCATCGAGCCATTCCGGCAGGCGCCGCCTTAAAACGCCGCGTTGCGGATGCGGCCACGATGGCTCTAAAGACCCGCGCCCCGTGATCACCAAAACCGAGCGTTTGCGGGCCCGCTGCGCGCCGATCAAAAAAGTTTCGAGCGCACTTTCGGCCGCGATCTGCGTGAATCCGTGCAGGTCGATGCGCGCTTCAACCTCGATCTGACCGCGCCGCACACGCTTTTCCTCACCAAAATCATGCGCACGCGGCGACTTGGGCTTCACAGCTTTCGTCGCAGCGGGAATGGCGGGCTGAAGTTTTCCAATCGCAGCCTTCAGCGGCTTTTTTAATTCAAGCTTTGAGACTTCAGTTTCATCCGCATGCGGCTCGTCGACCAAGGGGCGCAGCGGCTTGTCACGCGCAGTGACGCGACGCCAGAGCCGGGATTCCTCCTGGGTAAGACGCCTGCGCGACAAGGAAAGCTCCGGAAAATCGGGCGGCGATTATTCCGCCGCGGCGACAGAGGCGAGACGCCAATTGGGATCGCCAATTGTAACGTCACGCTCGAAGGTCCAGTTCTCGCGGGCGTCCACAAAACGGTGATCGTCACCGGTGTCGAGATTGGCTTCGAACCGCACAGTGACGCTCGCAGAATCGCCCCTCATCTCGGCCGAAACGATCTGCGCGCTGCGCACGCGATCAATCTTCGTCATGAATTTGCCAGACCGCTCACGGATTGCTTCATCATAGGCGGCGTAAACATCGTCCTCGAGCAATGGCCGCAAGGTCGCGCGATCACCGTCAGCGAAGGCCTCGACGATCATCTCATACGCTTGCTTAGCGCCGGCGAGGAATTCATCCGGATCAAATAGCGGATCTCGCAACGCAATAGCTTCCAGGCCATCGGCTGCTGGACCGGTAAAAAAAGGCCGGCTGCGCACGGGTTCAAGCACAGGCTTTTTTGCAAAGCCGTCCGCCGCGTCGCCGCGTTGCGGTTGCGGTTGCTCAGAACCGGAGTTTTTACCCAACTCCATGTAAAGACGTCCCAATGCGAGAACCGCCAAGGCCGCCAGCAAAAGAAGCTCGAGAATCTGCATTAACCCATTCCGGACGGCTTAGAATATTCCCAGGAAATCCGAGCGGGGTTTCCGTTTCGAAAATACGCCAAATTGATCGATCAACCTGCCTTCTGACGCAAAACCAGGATCCAATTTTGCTGAAAGCACTTTAGTACCACCAATCATATATAGTGGTTTCACGCCCACGGACACCCCGTCTGGCGATTGCGGGCAAAAAGAGCGCATGCTAGCCCCCTCGCGCGCCGGAGGCTTTCCCGATCGACCTGATTCTCGCCGATGGGATAAGAAGGGCTCTATTCAAAGTGCAGGCCCGTTTCAGCCCGATTAGAGTCGCGGCGCTCGAATCGGGAATAGGTCTCGGTGCGCGCCCAAAGAGAACCGCCAAGGAGCAGTTTCGATCATGACCGACACGCCGCAGGACATCGTCCCCATGAACGGCCCGGTGATCAGAGTTTTGGCACAATATGCGCGCGATATTTCGTTTGAAAACCCTGGCGCTCCCGAGAGCCTGCGCGCCGGATTGTCGACCCCGGCCATCGATCTGGGAATCGACGTAAACGCCCGCGCCGCCTCGGAAGAAGGATTCGAGGTCGAACTGAAGCTGTCCGCCAAAGCTTCCCGCGACGAAGAGACCGTCTTTATTGCAGAGCTTGTTTATGCTGGTCTTTTTCAGCTGGAAGACATTCCAAGCGAACAGATAGAGCCGATTTTGCTGATCGATTGCCCTCGCTTATTGTTCCCGTTCGCGCGGCGCTTGCTCGCGGAATTGATCCGTGAGGGCGGCTTCCCGCCGCTTTTGGTGGACCCCGTCGATTTCGGTCATTTGTATGCAAACCAGCTAGCGGCGCGATCGCCGACAGGTGTGGTGACCAACCCGAATTAGGGCGCCAATTAGGATTGCAAGCGATAGCCGCCGAGATCGGTCAGCAACAATTTAGCGTGTTGAGGGTCGATCTCAATTTTCTGCCGAAGCCTGTAAATATGCGTTTCCAGCGTGTGGGTGCTGACATTCGCATTGTACCCCCAGACTTCCCGCAATAATTCGTCCCGCTGCACGGGCTTATCCCCGGCGCGGTACAAATATTTGAGAATACTGGTTTCCTTTTCGGTCAAACGAACCTTTCGACCTTGTTCGTCCAATAAAAGCTTGGTCGCCGGCCGGAATTCATAGGGCCCAATGCGGAACAATGCGTCTTCGCTTTGTTCATGGCTACGCAGATGAGCGCGAATGCGCGCCAACAACACCGAGAATTTAAAGGGCTTAGTGACGTAATCATTGGCGCCGGAATCCAGGCCCAAGATCGCGTCAGAATCGCCCGCGGCCCCGGTCAACATGACGATCGGCGTCTTGATGCCGGAGCTTCGCAACAATTTGCAGGCCTCTCGGCCATCCATATCGGGCAGATCAACATCGAGAATAATAAGATCGATCTGACGTTCTCGCGCGAGTTTGATGCCGGCGCCTGCGTTTTCCGCCTCCAGAGCCGCAAAGTCCTCATGCAGCTCTAATTGTTCGGCCAAAGCGCTCCGCAAATCAGAATCGTCGTCAATGATGAGAATCGATCTTTTTGGCCGCATCCTCGGTTCCAAGACTCGCAGTGATTATCAGCTTGCCCACGATGCGCTATATAATCGCTTAATGGCCGGAACCGTCGACAAAAATGGGCGCTTTGTGTGGAGCGGCGGGGAATTCCGCGCCGCCCTAGGCAAAGGCGGCTTAATCCCCGCCGACAAAAAGCGTGAGGGCGACGGCGCATCGCCGATCGGCGCTTGGCCCTTGCGGCGCGTTTTATATCGGCCGGATCGGGTGCCCCCACCAGCGACGGCCTTGCCCGTCGCCGCATTGGAGCCCGCTATGGGGTGGTGCGACGATCCAAAAGATCCAAACTATAATTGCCCGGTGTCGCATCCTTATCCGTCGAGCGCCGAACATCTTTGGCGCGCCGACGAACTCTATGATGTGATTGTGGTGCTAGGGCATAACGAGGATCCAATCGTCCCCGGCGCTGGTTCGGCGATTTTCCTGCACTGCGCCAAGCCCGGTTTTCCGCCCACGGAAGGCTGCATCGCCTTGCAGCGCGACGATCTGCTGACGCTATTGGCGAGCGCAATCCCGGGCGATGCGCTGATCATTTCGGGAGAATAGTCCGCGCGCCAAAGAGCGCCGAACCGACCCGAACATGCGTGGCGCCAAACCGGATCGCCGTTTCAAAATCCTCGCTCATGCCCATAGACAATAAGGGCAAATCGTTACGCCGCGCGATCTCAGCCAGCAGTCCGAAATGCAAGCCAGGCGGTTCATCCGCAGGCGGAATACACATCAAGCCCTTCAACGGCAGCTGATATTCAGCCCGCACGCGGGCAATGAAATCGTCGGCCTCACGCGGCGGAACGCCTGCTTTTTGGGGCTCTTCGCCCGTATTCACCTGAATCAACAAATCCGGACATTTGCCCGCCGCCGCCGCCGCATCGGCAATGGCCCGGGCCAACTTGTCGCGATCGAGCGTTTCAATAACGTCAAAAAATTGCACCGCGTCCTTGGCCTTGTTGGATTGCAACGGACCGATCAGCCGCAATTCAATTTTGGGCCACAGCTTTTCAAGCCCCTCGCCGCGCATCTGCCCCCAGCGCTCCTGAGCCTCTTGCACCCGGTTTTCACCGAACACGCGGTGACCGTTATCCAGCGCCTCACGCACCCGCTCCCATGCTTGTTGCTTGGAAACGGCGATCAGCGTGATAGAGCCCGGATCCCGGGAGGCGGCTTTTGCGGCCGCCTCGATGCGGGCCAAAATAGCGGCGCGCGCATCCGCGACGCTCAACAGAGGAGACGATGCAACTGACATGGCAGCGGACCTTAGCAATCTCCTCCGCAGTGCGGCGCGCCTAAAAGCTCAGAGCGGCCAAAAAAGTAGAACGCCGAACCTACCGTCTTTGCTGGTCTTGACCGATCCGGCCCGCGCTCCAGACCCAGTCGAGGCTTTGCGCCGCCTTCCGCCCATCGCCAACCGGCGTCTGGGTGTTGTTTTTCGGCATTTTGGCGCGTCGAATCGGCTGGAAATCGCTAAAAAGCTCAAAAAGCTCTGTGTCCGCAGAAAGTGGGTGCTGCTCATTGGTGCGGATATGGGCCTCGCGGCCCGAATACAGGCGGACGGCGTGCATCTGCCCGAGCGCCTTTCGCAAACTGCCCAAAGCGTGAAACGGCGACGACCGGCTTGGATCGTGACCGTCGCTGCTCATAGCCGGAAAAGCATCAAACGAGCCGGCGGAATCGACGCGATACTCCTTGCCCCGGCCTTTCCAACAGAAAGCCCAAGCGCCAAAGGCAAAAAGGTGTTGAGACGGCGCGGTCTTGCTCAAGCTGCCAAAGGCGCGGCAAAACCGGTCTACGCCTTGGGCGGCGTAAACGGAAAAACGATCAAATACCTTGAAAACATACCAAATATGGGTGGGGGCGCGCTCGTAAGCGGGCTATTTTCCGGCGCGTGAAATCTAGAAACGAAACGCCGAACCAATCTTCACGCCCGGCTCAACCGCAGAATCACGGCCAATGCCAGGCTTCGCGCCCCGGCTTTCCAGCGACATTTCACCACCGAAGCGGACACGCGGCGTAATATTATAAAAGGCGCCGGCCGACACTTTATCCCGAGCACCTGCTTGACCCAGCGGCGCCCAGTCCTTTTTGTCGCGAACCGCAAGGGACATGCCCCAGCGCTTGCCTTCAGTCACGACACGCATATTTTCCGAATCGCCCGATACGGCGCCCGAAGACCAGCCATTGCTGTCGTTCGAATAGCCGGAGCCAAACGTAAACTTTTGAAACCACGGAGAATCTTCGGAAGCTTTGACGGGAACCACGAGCGCGGTCATCGGCATGTCTTCAGGCGCAGCAACGGCTTGACCAGCCGCCCCCAACGCAAAAAACACTGCAAATGTCGACTTCAGCTTCACAATCAGCCCCTTAGATTGAGTTTATTCTAGTGCCGATATCGTAAGAGCCGAATTAAAAAATAGGGCTTCCCGGTTTTTTTGCCGCGCGATGGCGCCAAAGGCACGTTTTGCAGGCGTACTGGGTCAATTTGAGGACATAGTGCAACACCTGCTCTTTGATCACCCGCCTGGAGGCTCCAGTTCCACAGCCACGCGAAAATTCCCAGCGCGAACAGCCTTCGCCTCTGGTCGCATCAAATGAGCATGCTATAGCGAGGCACAGCCAGCGCGGCGCCGCGCGGTTTTAAAGATACCCGGGTGCATGGGAGCCAGTGAATGCCGAGTTCGTTTGTAAAGATTCTGGTGGCGGCTACCGCAGCGCTGGCGTTAACGGCTTGCGGCTCCAGTAAAAAGCAAGAGACGCCGGGCGGCTTTAGGACTGGCGATATCGAATCCGGCGGCATCGGGTTTGGTTTCGGCGGCGGCAAGAATAAAGGCGCTGGCGAAGGCGGCATCGGCGTTAACAGTTTCTTGTGGCGGGCGACGCTCGACACAGTGAACTTCATGCCGCTGTCTTCGGCGGATCCGTTCGGCGGCGTGATCATCACCGATTGGTACACCAACCCACAAACGCCAAACGAGCGCTTCAAGCTCACCGTATATATCCTAGACACCCGGCTGCGCGCCGATGGCTTGAAGGTCAATGTCTTCCGTCAGGTGAACACGAACGGCGCCTGGAACGACGCGAATGCGGATGCGCAAACCGGCATCGACATCGAAAACGCCATCCTGACCCGCGCCCGGCAATTGCGCATCGCCACCCTGAAGGGCTGATTCCTTCGCCGCTTTGCGCGCGGTCATAGAGTGCAGGAATAAAGCGTGGCGCGTTACAACCACAAAGAGGCCGAAGCCAAGTGGCGTAAGGCTTGGGACGAAGCGGACCTCTTTAAAGCGGAAACGCCGGAACAAGCTGGCGACAGGCCAAAGGCCTATGTCCTCGAAATGTTTCCGTACCCGTCGGGCCGGATTCACGTCGGCCATTCGCGCAACTACGCCATGGGCGACGTCGTCGCGCGCTATAAGCGCGCGCTTGGCTTTAACGTGCTGCACCCGATGGGTTGGGATGCGTTCGGCTTGCCCGCCGAAAACGCCGCCATCGAACGCAAAGTGCATCCGCGCGCTTGGACCTACGAAAACATTGCGGCGATGCGCGCGCAGTTAAAGCTGCTCGGCGTCTCCATCGATTGGTCGCGCGAATTCGCAACCTGCGATCCTGAATATTATCAGCAGCAGCAGGCCTTGTTCCTCGCCATGTGGCGCAAGGGCCTAGTCTATCGCAAAGCGTCAAAGGTCAATTGGGACCCGATCGATCAAACCGTGCTGGCGAATGAACAAGTCGTCGACGGCAAGGGCTGGCGCTCCGGCGCGACGGTCGAAACGCGCGAGCTTGAGCAATGGGTGTTCCGGATAACGGCCTATGCTGACGATTTACTGGCGGCAATCGGCGGTTTGGAAAAATGGCCGGACAAAGTCCGCCTCATGCAATCCAATTGGATCGGCAAAAGCCAAGGCGCGACGATCTGGTGGGACATCGCATCGGCGCCGGACTTTTTACCAACCGCGCCTGCGAATGTGCCAAATCACGCGCGCGACCCGATTGAAGTTTATACGACGCGACCCGACACGTTGTTCGGCGCCAGCTTCCTGGCCTTGGCGCCCGATCATCCGCTAACCAAAGCCATCGCCGAGCATCGTCCGGACGTTGCGGCGTTCGCAGCAGAATGCGCCGCCTTGGGCACATCGGAAGCTGATATCGAAAAAGCAGAAAAAAAGGGCGTCGATCTGGGCGTGCGCGTAAAGCACCCGTTCGACCCGAATTGGGATCTGCCGGTTTACGCAGCGAACTTTGTGCTGTCGTCTTACGGCGCCGGCGCGATCTTCGGTTCACCCGCCGGCGATCAACGCGATCTAGATTTTGCCCGCAAATATAATTTGCCTGTGAAGCCCGTCGTTTTACCGGCTGACGGCGATCCAGCGACGCACGCCATTGATGACGTCGCCTTCACCGATCATGGTACAATCTACAATTCGCAATTCCTGGACGGCCTATCAACCGCGGACGCAATAACCCGTGCGATCGACGAGCTGGCGAAATTAGGCAAGGGCGAAGCCAAGACACAATTCCGCCTGCGCGATTGGGGCGTCTCGCGCCAGCGTTATTGGGGCTGCCCAATCCCGATCACCCATTGCTCCGCCTGCGGACCAGTGGGCGTACCGGAATCCGAATTGCCCGTGAGGTTGCCCGAAGACGTGACCTTCGACCGGCCGGGCAATCCGTTGGCGCATCACGCCACCTGGAAGCACGTCTCTTGCCCTAGCTGCGGCGGCAAGGCCGAACGCGAAACGGATACGCTCGACACCTTTGTCGATTCGTCCTGGTATTTCGCGCGTTTCTGTTCACCGCACAAAGCCGACGGCCCAGTCGACAAAGAACTCTGCGCGTATTGGCTGCCGGTCGACCAATATGTAGGCGGCGTGGAGCACGCGGTTCTGCATTTGCTGTATTCGCGCTTCTTCACGCGGGCGATGCGTGATTGCGGATTGCTGGATTTGCCCACAGGCGAACCGTTCGCCGGCCTGTTCACGCAAGGCATGGTGACGCACGAGACATTTAAAAGCGCCACGGGAAAGTGGCTGCTGCCAGAAGAAACCGACCTGAAAGACGGCGCACGCATTGAGCTCAACACTGGTTCTGCAGTGGATGTCGGCCCGCCCGAAAAAATGTCGAAGTCCAAAAAGAATGTCGTCGATCTAGATGCGTTCGTGACGGATTTCGGCGCCGACGTCGCGCGCTGGTTTGTGTTGTCCGACTCGCCGCCTGAACGCGATGTGGAATGGACGGCGTCCGGCGCCGAAGGCTGTTGGCGCTTTGTGCAGCGCATCTGGGCGCTCTTCGATCAGCACCCCGAACTTGCCGGCGATCCGCTGGCGCGCGTCCAAAACGCCGAAGGCGCAGGGCTCGAGGCCTTGCGTGCCGCCCATCGCTGCGCAGCCCAAGTCAAAGGCGACATCGACGGATTCCGCTTCAACCGCGCCGTCGCCGCCATTCATGAATGCGTCAATGCGCTAAAGGACGACAATCCTGCGGCGAACGCCGCAGCGCGGACGGAAGCCTTAGGAATTCTGGCGCGCGTGGTTGCGCCCTTCATGCCGCATCTGGCCGAAGAATGCTGGGCCCGCGTTGGCGGCAAGGGTTTTGTCGTCCAAGCCCCATGGCCAAAAGCCGATCCGGCCCTGATTGCGCAGGATGAAATTGCTCTGCCAATCCAGGTAAACGGCAAGCGCCGGGGCGAAATCAGCATCAAAAAAGGCCTCGACGAAGAGGCGGTCCGCGCTATGGCGCTGGCCTCACCAGAAGCCGCGCCTTTCCTGGAAGGCAAAACAGTGCGTAAAGTGGTCGTGGTCCAAGACAGGATCGTCAACATCGTGGTGGGTTGAGATGCGGGGATTCTTCATCATCGCCATGACGGCGCTGCTCGCGGCGTGCGGCTTTTCGCCCATGTATGCGGAGCCGGAAACGTCTAACGTCCTCTTTAAAACCATTAATTACTCAGAATCAGCCAGCGATGGCCGCACTGGATTTTGGTTGGAAGAATCCCTGCGCGATCGGTTGACGGCTGAAAACGCCCCAGACCGGCGCGCAGATCTGTCCGTCACGACTGCAGAGCGCCGCGTCAATCTGGGCGTTTTGTCCACCGACCGCGCCACCCGCGCCGACTTATATCTGACGGTCGCCTATCGCTTCACGGCCTATGACCAAAGCGGTGCAGCGCTGCCTTTAATCCAAGGCACATTCACCTCGGTCGCGACCTACAATATCGCAGCGTCGCCCTATGCAGAAATTACGGCCCTAGCCGATGCCCGCCGTCGCGCCGCAGATGATGCCGCGGACCGCATTGCACGCGACATCGCTTTCAAAACAAAATCGCCGAAATGAAGCGCGCGGGCGCGGAAGCGCTCAATTTCACCGCCAAGCCTGCGAAAGAGTTTTGGGCCGCGTTGATCTTCGGCAAAGACCGCACAGCCGTAAAAGACGCGGCCGATCAATTGGCGGCCAAGTGGCTGGGTGGCCCGGAAGATGCCTTCAACACCGCGCGCCTCGGCGATTCCGATCTGAAATCAGATCCTGTGAAACTGTCCGATGAGCTGCAGGCCCAGTCGCTGTTCGGCGGCGAGCGCCTGGTGCGCGTAAGGCTGGATGCGGAGAATGCCGGCGCGCCGCTGATCCAAATCTTGGCGGATGTCGAATCCGGCGCGTTGGCCAATGGCGGACGCTTGCTGGTCGAGGCAGGCGACCTCACGCCGAAATCGAGTCTGCGCAGCAAGTTTGAAGGCGCCAAGAAAGCCGTCGCCTTGCAGATTTATGGATTGGAAGAGGGCGGTATCGGCCTGATGCTGGACTCGGCCCTGGCCGAGCTCGGCGCCGCCATCGACGAAGAAGCGCGCGCCGCCTTCATCGCAGCCACGGCGAAGGAACAAGCGGTGGTGCGTTCGGAAGTTGAGAAGCTCGGTTTGTTCGGGCGCAATCTTGGGCGTCCGATCAATTTCGACGATCTCACCGCTTTGGGCGTCACCGAACGCGAAGGCGATTTCGGTGAAGCCGCGGACCTTGCGCTCACTGGATCACTCAAAGAAAGCCTTGTCGCCTATGAACGAGCGGCGGGCGCGGGCGGGGCGCCTGTGGCCGCGCTCAAAGCTCTCGAATGGCGATTGTCTCGCGTCGCCACGGTGCGCCGGCGCATGGCGGGCGGGCAGAACGCCACCGAAGCGATTGGATCGCTCGTTCCCCGCATGGCGCCTTTTCAAGTGCCGGCCCTGCAGCGGCAGATCGACGTCTGGCCTGGCCCGGCCGCGGAAGCCGCGATGCATTCCATTCTTGAGACGGAATTGAAGATCAAACGGGCGGGTTCGCCCGATGCAGCATTAGCCGCGCGCTTATACCTGGATGTGGCGCGCAGCGCCGCCGCGCGGCGGAAACGCTGATCGTTTCACCGGCAAAATATGAACGGCTAACGCACGCGCGACGACAAGCGCCGGCACAGCTCATCGAGCTGTTCGTAGGTGCGGTAGGAGATTTTAATCTCGCCGCCGGCGCCTTCGCCCTTATCCTTCACCTCGACATTCATGCCGAGATTGCGGGATAGATCATCCTGCAGCGCCTTGGTGTCGGCGCTCTTGTCGGTCGCCGGTTTCACACCGGACGCGACACGCTTCAGCGCTTCGTCGATATCTTTGCCTTCGCGCGTATCCGCCGCCAAACGTTCTGCATCGCGCACTGTCAGATCTTTATCGACGATGAGTTTTGCTAAACGCTCCGGGCTCGGCGCGGAGACGATTGCGCGCGCATGACCCATGCTCAATTTACCGGTTTGAATGAGTCCGCGAACCTCTTCAGGCAAGGTCAGCAGACGCATCATGTTCGCGACATGCGACCGGCTCTTGCCCATGGCTTCCGCGATTGAATCTTGCGTCCGGCCGAAGCGGTCGACGAGCTGCTTATAAGCTTCCGCTTCTTCTATCGGATCGAGATCCGCACGCTGCAAGTTTTCGACGAGCGCGATTTCGAGAACTTGAAGATCGTCAAGCTCGCGCACAATGGCGGGCACAGAATCAAGACCTGCGCGCTGCGCGGCGCGCCAACGGCGTTCACCTGCGACAATCTCATAGCGCTCCGACGCGCCGTGAATCACGCGCAACACGATCGGCTGCAGCACGCCCTTCGCCTTGATCGACGCCGTCAGATCCGCGAGATCGTCTTCGTTGAAGCGGCGGCGCGGTTGCTGTGGGTTGCGCCGGATCAGCCCGAGCGGAATGGATTGAGGACCCAGATTCGAGAAGTTCGCAGGCGGCGGAGCCTGCATGTAGTCGGTGGACTGGACGGGCTCTTGAATAAAATTATTGTTGTTGTTGTTGTCGAAAGAGTCTGCAGCGGTGCGCAGCTCAACGGGCGCAACCGCGACAGGCTTGGAATCGTAATCGCCGAACAAGGCCGACAAGCCGCGACCCAAGCCGTGGCGGCGTGCGTTGTCTGGCGCGTTGGAGGCATCGTCCATGAAAGATCCTACGCAGCTCGCAGCGCGCGTTCGCGCTGAATGATTTCTCGCGCCAGCTTGATGTAAGCTTGGCTTCCTGAACAATTGTAATCGTAAAGTATCGCAGGTTTGCCGAACGACGGCGCCTCAGACACGCGGACATTCCGCGGGATCATCGTATCGTAAACCTTGTCGCCAAAATGGCTCCGGACGTCACTGGCGACTTGATCGGACAAGTTGTTGCGCTTGTCGTGCATCGTCAAAACCACGCCCTGTATTTCTAGGCTTGGATTGAGACTTCCCTTTACCAGCTCAACCGTGCGCAATAATTGCGTGAGCCCTTCGAGGGCGAAAAACTCACATTGCAGCGGCACCAAAACCGCATCCGAAGCCGCCATCGCATTCACCGTCAGCACGTTCAGCGACGGCGGACAATCGATGAGCACATAGGAATATTCTCCTATGTTGGCGGAGAAATACTCATGGAACGCATCCTTGAGCCGGAAGGCCCGGCGCGGCGTCGACGCCAACTCGATCTCTGCGCCGGACAGATTTACGTCGCCTGGCACGATCGACAGACCTGGCACAATGGTCTGCACAATCGATTCACGAAGCGACCCGCCCAGCATCATGACGTCATAGGAGGTCAGCCGCCGGCTGGCGCGGTCAACGCCCAAACCGGTCGAGGCGTTTCCTTGTGGGTCGAGATCGAAGATCATAACCTTCTCGCCGACAGCAGCGAGCGCGGTTCCGAGATTGATGGCGGTCGTCGTCTTACCGACGCCGCCCTTTTGGTTCGCCACCGCCAATATGCGTGGGCCGCCTGGAATCGCAGAACGCTCAGTCACGAAGAGCCTCGACTTTCACAATACGGCCGCGCGGATCCGAACGGCTTTGTATGAGCTGATAACGCAACTTCTTGGTGTTCGCGATCGAGGTCAATTCTTCCTCGGCCCGTTCACCGCGCGGAAAGAGCGCAATCGCGCCCAGATCCAAATAAGGGCGGGCATAGGTCATCAGGGTTGGCAGATCAGCCAAGGCTCGGGCGGTGAACACATCCACGCGGGTGGGGCGCAGCGATTCGATGCGCGCGTTCTCGACCCGCGCCGGAATGTCCAGCGCCTCGATCGCGGCCTGCAGGAAGCCGCACTTCTTGGCGATGCTTTCAACCAAGATCACCTCCGTCTCGGGGCGGCCAACAAGGCCGCACGCGATGACAATTCCTGGGAACCCGGCGCCGGCGCCGGCGTCAATCCATCGGACGGCTTCGGGCGCCACCGACAGCAATTGCGCACTATCGAATGCGTGTCGCCGCCAGAATCGACCAAGCTCCTTTGGTCCAATTAGATTAATCTTGGTTGACCAATCATTAAGAAGCGCCCGGAAATTTTGAAGACGCGTTAGTGTTTCACGTGGAACATCTAACGCCGCTGCAAGATCTTCAGGGCCATATCCGTCGTCGTCGATCACGCAATACCGCGCCTTTTGGCGCCCCTCTTCACATAGCCTAACAAGGCCGTCAGCGCGGCTGGCGTCATACCCTCTATGCGCCCAGCTTGACCGAGTGTCGCAGGACGGGCAGCGACCAATTTATCAGTCAGTTCGTTCGATAGGCCACCAATCGCCCGGTAATCGAGATCGGCCGGAATGGCCAGCGACTCGTCCTTTTGGAAGGTGCGGATGTCCGCCTCCTGGCGGTCGAGATAACCGGCATAGAGCGCGTCGATTTCAAGTTGCTCACGGACTTGAGGCGTCAATGCATCGAGCTGCGGCCACACCCGGATAAGGTCCTCGAAGCCGACATTTGGATAACCAAGTAAGTCCAAAACGCTTCGATATTGTCCGTCCTCATTTACCTTAATGCCATGCCCATTGGCCTGGCGCGGGGTGATCGTCAAGGTTCTCGCCAGCGCGCGCGCGCCCTCCAGCGCCATCGCCTTGGACCCAAAGGCGAGGCTCCGTTCGGCTCCAACACAGCCGAGCTTTTGGCCGATCGGCGTCAGGCGCTGGTCGGCATTGTCCGCCCGAAGCACCAAGCGGTACTCGGCGCGAGAGGTGAACATCCGATAAGGCTCCGTCACGCCACGTGTAACAAGGTCGTCGATCAAGACGCCGATATAGGCGTCGGCCCGGGTCAGAATGAAGGGGTCGCTCCCGCCGGCGGCCAGCGCGGCGTTCAATCCCGCGACCACGCCTTGCGCCGCGGCTTCCTCGTATCCCGTGGTCCCATTGATCTGTCCAGCCAGATAGAGACCCGGCAGAACCTTGGTCTCAAGGGTCGGCAGCAATTCACGTGGATCGACGTAATCGTATTCGATCGCATAAGCGTGGCGTTTAATGGTCACCCGCTCCAACCCAGGGATCGTCCGGATGAAGGCTTCTTGGATATGCTCCGGAAGCGAAGTCGAAATGCCGTTCGGATAGACCGTATCGTCATCCAGGCCTTCCGGCTCCAAGAAGATCTGATGGTGGGTGCGATCCTTGAAGCGGACGACCTTATCCTCGATCGACGGGCAATAGCGGGGACCGCGCCCGGCAATGGCGCCGGAATAGACCGCAGACTGGGTGAGATTGTCCGCGATGATCTGATGGGTCTCGGGCGTGGTCGTCGTAACGCCGCACGCGACCTGAGGATTCGTGATGGAGTCTGTCAGGAAGGAGAATGGGATTGGATCCTCGTCGGCATATTGCTTCTCAAGACTATCCCAATCGATGGTTTTGCCGTCGAGCCGGGCCGGTGTGCCAGTCTTGAGACGGCCCATTTGGAGCCCAACGGAATAGAGCCGGTCGGAGAGGCCGATCGCAGGGGCCTCGCCGGCGCGGCCGGCCGGGATCCGCTTTTCCCCGATATGGATCAGTCCCTTCAAAAACGTCCCGGTGGTCAGAACCACAGACCGAGCCCGGTATTCCTTCCACGTGGAACCAATCACCCCCACGACCCGGCCATGCTCAACAATAAGATCTTCCACGGCCTCGGCGTGGACATCCAGATTGGGTTGGGCGGCGAGCGCTGCCTGCATCGCCAAGCGATAGAGTTTGCGGTCAGCTTGTGTCCGGGGTCCGCGCACCGCCGGACCCTTGGAGCGATTGAGCATCCGGAACTGGATGCCGCCAGCATCCGCGACACGTCCCATCACACCATCCAGGGCGTCGATCTCCCGGACCAGATGGCCTTTGCCCAAACCACCGATGGCGGGGTTGCAGGACATCTCACCGATGGTTTCGAGCTTATGCGTGAGGAGCAGGGTCTTGGCCCCCAAGCGCGCAGATGCGGCTGCGGCGTCGCAGCCGGCATGCCCGCCGCCGATCACGATCACGTCCCAATGGAACGCGCTGGACTGAATGGGCCGGAAAGGAAGAGGAGCATTCATCGCCCATGAGATACGCAAGGGGGCGGAGACTGTCGAGGGGCGCCCGGTCATACTTTAGCGCGTGAGACAGACTACACTGCCGCTATAGGCCGGCCACAGAGCCAGCACACGCCGCTCACCCGGCGAAGACCGGGGCCCAGAGATCGAATGGTTCAGGTCTACCAATCGATCCCGGCTTCCGCCGGGATGAGCGGCTGAGGGCCGGTCTTCACCCTGGCTCATGGTTTCACGAGACTCGTCAAGATTGTTCCACGTGGAACAATCAACTTGGCGTTAAGAGGTCATTTACCAATGCAGAAATCAGAGAAGATCTTATCGAGCAGGTCTTCGACATCGACGCGTCCCGTTATCCGGCCCAAAGCGTGGGCCGCCGACCGCAGATCTTCGCCTGCCAGTTCGGGGCCGAGATGGATTGAGTGATGGGCGCGGTCAAGCGCGGCGACTGCATCTTCCACGTGACGACGATGACGAAGCCTGCTGAGACTTGGCGCCTCGCCGAGCGAGGTCAGAGCGCTGACCCGCGCGGTGAGCCATTGATCCAACGCCTCCAACCCGGCGCCGGATTTCGGTGACGCATACAGCACCTCGATCCCGTGATCAGATGCCCATGTCCGCGCTGCGTCCGCCGCGACCCCTGGCGCGAGATCGCTCTTCGCGATGACCAAGAGGTCGCCCGGATTAAGCGGCAGCGCCGACCAACCCTCCGCTGATCCGGCGCCGTCGACCATGCCAATCCGGATGTCCGAATTCTCCGCTCGAGCCAATGCGCGCCGAATGCCTTCGGCCTCAATCGCCCCCGCGGCGCTCCGAAGCCCCGCCGTGTCGGCCATCCAGACCGGGGCCCCAGCAAGGATCAAACGCACCTCGACTACGTCCCGAGTCGTACCGGGTATGTCTGAAACGATGGCTGCTTCGCGTCCCGCCAACCGATTCAACAAACTCGATTTCCCGGCATTGGGCGCCCCGATGATTGCGCAGCGCACGCCGTCGCGAAGACGTTCGCCACGTTTAGACTCGTTAAGATGTTGGGCGAGAGCCTCTTTAAGCCCTAAAACCTTAGATTGAAATATCTCTAACGCTTCGGTTGCAACATCGCCTTCATCGGGAAAGTCGATCTCGGCTTCGAGCGACGCCATGAGCCCGATCAAATCAGCGCGCCACCCCTCATAAAGCCGGCTCAAGGCGCCATCCATCTGGCGCAGCGCCTGACGGCGTTGACCCTCAGTCTCCGAGTCAACGAGATCCGCAAGCCCCTCAACTTCTGTCAAATCAAGCTTGCCGTTTTCAAAGGCGCGGCGGGTGAACTCGCCCGCTTCTGCGGGGCGCAAACCAGGCTCAGCGGACAACGCCTCGAGTACGGCCCCAACAACGGCCGGTCCGCCATGCAAATGCAATTCGACGACATCTTCGCCGGTGAAAGAATTCGGTGCGGTGAAAACGAGCACCAGCGCATTGTCGAGGGCGTCATTGTCCAATGGCCGCCGCAACGTGCGCAAGGTCGCGCGCCGCGCTTGAGGCAGATCGCCCGAAAGGCGCATTGCGGCTGCAAACGCAAGCGGACCGGACAAGCGCAAAACAGAAACGCCGGCGCGACCGGGCGCGGTGGCGATGGCGAATATGGTGTTGGAAGCTATAAGCACACAGCGCTTATAGATCGCCAGGACCAACACGGCATTCTTTGAATCGGGGTAATTTGGCGGAGCGACTCTTTAAGCCGCCGCCTGTTTCACACCGGCCTACTTTACCCCAGGAAGCGCGCCCGACATCATTTTGAAGAAATTCTCTTGTGCGGCGCCGCCGAAATTCATCCAGGTCTTCATGACGGACTCTGCGTCCATCATCGACGTGCTCGACTTTACACGCTCCATCATCATGTCGTTCAGCGGCGTCATATCCGGTAGACCGAAAAAGGCGCGCGCTTCCGCTGGCGTGCATTCGATCTCTACGCTGACTTTCACGATATGCGCTCCTTCAGCAAACGCATCAGCCCCGGCGCAAATCCAGCGCCGGTCAATAACGCGATGCGCGGCGCAGGGAGTTTCACCCTGCCTATATAGACCTTATGCACTCGCGACACTATCGTTGGGTTAATTCTGACCACATTGGAGTCCCGCAATGGCAGGCGCAAAGATTAGCATCCACGTCGAAGACGGTTCGTTCGACGCGTACGTGGCTAAGCCCGCCTCAGGCGAAGGCCCTGCAATTATCGTCATTCAGGAAATCTTCGGCGTGAATCCCTGGATCCGGGAAGTCGCAGATCGCTATGCCGCCATGGGCTATGTGGCTGTGGCGCCCGATCTCTTTTGGCGGATTCGGCCAGGCATTGAATTGAACGACCGTGATCCCGGCGAGCTTCAGCAAGCTTTCGATCTGTTCGGCCAATTTGATGTGGCGAAGGGAGTGGAAGACATCCAGGCCACGATCGACGCCGCCCGCGTCATGTCATCGGGCAAGGTCGGCGCCATTGGTTTCTGCCTGGGCGGACTGCTTGCTTTCCTCACGGCCTGCCGCACCGATGCGGACGCGGTGTCTTCATATTACGGCGTCGCGATCGACAATTTCTTGGGTGAGGCGGACAAAATATCCAAGCCGACATTGGTCCACATCGCTGGCGAAGATAAATTCGTGTCAAAAGATGCGCAGGATAAAATCAATAAGGTCCTGGCCAATTATACCGCAGTCACATTATTTAATTACTCAGGTGAAGAACATGCATTCGCACGCGATCGCGGCGAGCATTACAACGCTGAATCTGCCGAACTGGCTAATCAACGCTCCGAAGACTTGTTCAAGACAGCGCTTTCTTAAATTATGACATCCAAAGCGATCCGAATCGCGAAAAATGGCAGCCGGGAAGTTCTCGAATACTTAAGCGTCGAAGACCGCGCGCCTGGAGCCGGCGAAGTGGCAGTGCGCAATCGCGCTATCGGCGTGAACTTCATCGACGTTTATCATCGCACAGGCCTTTACCCCGTTTCGCTCCCAACCGGCATCGGGTTAGAAGCCGCCGGCGAAGTCGAAACGGTGGGCGCGGGCGTCGATTATGTCCAGCCGGGCGATCGCGTCGTTTATGGCACAGCGCCCCTTGGCGCCTATGCCGAACGCCACGTCATACCCGTAGAAAAACTCATCAAACTTCCCGACAGCGTCGACGCTGAAAGCGCCGCGGCGGGCCTTCTAAAAGGCATTACGGCCTACATGCTTCTCCAGCAAGTACACGCGGTGAAAGCCGGTGAGACGATCGTCCAACATGCCGCTGCGGGCGGCGTCGGCCTGATCCTCAGCCAATGGGCGAAGGCGCTCGGCGCCCGCACAATCGGGATCGTAAGCTCAAAAGAAAAGGCGGACCTAGCGCGCGCATCTGGCTGCGACGAAACAATTCTCGCGTCCGAAAACATCCCCGAGCGCGTGCGTGCATTAACGAAGGGGGCTGGCGTCCCGGTCGTTTACGACTCGGTCGGCAAGGATACTTTCTTTGCATCGCTCGACTGTTTGGCGCCGCGCGGCCTGATGGTGTCGTTCGGAAACGCCTCCGGACCAGCGCCTGCGTTCGAACTACAGGAACTTGCGAAGCGCGGCTCGTTGTTCATCACGCGGCCCAGCACGCTCCATTATTTAGCGAAAGCGGAAGACCTACGCGCCGCAGCGTCAGAGCTATTTGCGATGATCACAAAGGGCGCAGTCAAAATTACAATCGGCGCCCGATTCAAACTTGAAGACGCGGCCAAGGCTCATGAAGCACTGGAATCCCGCAAGACGACAGGATCCACGATCCTTCTGCCTTGAGCAATGCTCAGCTAGCCGCGGCGCGGCCAAAAGCTGGGCGCGCCGCCATGCGCGCAAGATAGGCGCTCACGCTTTTGGGCGCTTGGTCGAGCAGGCCAAACAGAGAGGCGACATGCAGACTGTGCCCCACCATGATGTCAGCAGCGGTAAAATGCGCACCGGCTATATGATCGCGTGTATCGAGGGTCGCGCCGACATAATCCAAAAGCGCCTGCACGCGGCCGCGCGCTTCGATCGCGGCAGGTTCGTTGCGCATCTCTTTCGGTTTGAGTTTGGTGTTTGTCATAAATTGCAGCACCCAAGGCGTCAGCGAGCCTTCTGCGAAATGAAACCACTGCAGATAGGATGCGAAAGACGGATCGTCTTTTTCCGGCTCGAACGAGGACCGCGGGTGCTTGGCCAATAGGAATTGAAGAATGGCGCCGGATTCTAAAAGTCTTTGGCCGTCTTCCAGTTCCAACATCGGCGCCGTGCCGAGAGGGTTGAGCGCAAGATAGTCAGGATACTTCAAGGCCGCGCCGGACATCGATCGCAGCTCAAAATCAAGACCCATCTCCTCCATGAGCCACAGCACGCGCATCGAACGCGAATTGCGAACATGATGGAGGATGTAGGTCATGCGCAGGCCCTAGTGTCCGATGCCGGTGAAGGACGAGCCTACAAAGAAAAAAGGCCCGCGTCATGCGCGGGCCTTTTTGTCTTAGGTGTTCATGCTCTGGAAGAAGTCATCGTTGTTTTTCGATTGCTTGAGCTTGTCGATCAGGAAGTCGATGCCGTCCATCGTGCCCATCGGATTGAGAATGCGGCGCAGGATGTACATCTTGGTGAGGTTCTCTTTCGGAACCAGCAGCTCTTCCTTCCGGGTGCCGGACTTGGTGACGTCGAGCGCTGGGAAAATCCGTTTGTCGGCGACCTTACGATCAAGAACGATTTCCGAATTGCCTGTACCTTTGAATTCTTCGAAGATGACTTCGTCCATCCGCGAGCCCGTATCGATCAGCGCCGTAGCGATGATGGTCAGGGAGCCGCCTTCTTCGAGGTTTCGCGCGGCGCCGAAAAACCGCTTCGGCCGTTGCAGCGCATTGGCGTCGACGCCGCCCGTCAACACCTTGCCCGAAGATGGAACGACGGTGTTGTAGGCACGGCCCAAACGGGTGATGGAGTCCAGAAGGATCACGACGTCGCGGCCATGTTCGGCGAGTCGCTTCGCTTTCTCGATCACCATCTCGGCGACGGCGACGTGGCGGGTCGCCGGCTCGTCGAAGGTCGAAGAAACAACTTCACCCTTCACCGAGCGCTGCATGTCGGTGACTTCTTCAGGGCGCTCATCGATCAGCAACACGATTAAAAAGCACTCAGGATGGTTCATCTCAATTGAGTGCGCGATATTTTGCAACAGCACGGTCTTACCGGTGCGCGGCGGCGCAACGATCAAACCACGTTGGCCTTTGCCAATCGGCGCAACGATGTCGATGATCCGGCCGGATTTGTCTTTCCTGGTCGGATCTTCAATTTCCATCCGCAGATGCTGGTCGGGATAAAGGGGGGTGAGGTTGTCGAAATGGACCTTGTGGCGCGCACGCTCAGGGTCTTCGAAATTGATAGTGTTGACCTTGAGCAGGGCGAAATAACGCTCGCCGTCCTTCGGTCCGCGGATTGGGCCTTCGACCGTATCGCCCGTGCGCAACGCAAAGCGGCGCATCTGGGACGGACTGACATAAATGTCGTCCGGGCCAGGCAGATAGTTTGACTTGGGACTGCGGAGGAAGCCGAAACCGTCCGACAGCACTTCCAAAACGCCGTTTCCGGTGATTTCGGTGCCTTGCTCAGCCAGCTCTTTCAAGATGGCGAACATCATGTCCTGCGTGCGCAGGCTCGAGGCGTTTTCAACGTTCAGGGATTCCGCGAACAGCAAAAGCTCTTGCGCGGATTTAGCTTTGAGGTCCTGCAGCGACAATTGGGTCACCGCTGGGGTCTCTTCGAGAATCTCGTCTGACATAGTGAATTCCAGAGGAAGGGGTAAAACCAGGAGGAAGGACGAAACAGGAGGTTTTGCGGTCGGGGATCAAGCGCGTAAGCCGCGTGAACCCAAATACGCCGTCGGGGAGCAAAGCTCGCGCCGAAACAAAGAGGGGAAGCCAGGGATAAGCTTTTTTGGAGGGACCGGTCAAGACCAACCCTTAGCCTGGACCGGCCTGATGATTTGAATGCTTACGCAAGACACCCGTTTCAAGGCCTCCTAGCGCGGCTCCAAAACAGCCAAAAGCACGATGATGATCACCAAAACAAAAGGAACTTCGTTCATCATCCGCCAAAAGCGTTCGGTCTTAGGGCGGTCGCCCCGGGCGAACTTCTTCACGCTCACCGCCAGCATATGGTGCACCCCAATTAGCGCGATGACGGCTGCCAGCTTACCCCATAACCACAGATCGAATGGCCAGGGATACCGACCCAGCGTCAGACCTTGCCAAATCAAAACGCTTCCAAAGATCAAAGCGAGCAGAAGCGCCGGATCCATGATGATCCGCATCAGCCGGCCCTCCGCCTTCTTCAGCCGGTCATCCCAATCGTCGCCAGGCACAGCTGAAAAGTGATAGACGAACAAGCGCGGCAGCATCATGAGCCCCGCCACCCAGGCGATTACGGCAATGATGTGCAGCGCCCGCAACAGATCATAAGACATTCAGCGTCCCTTAAACCGCAACCACGGCCGGATTCTTGCGCGGGCAGAGTTTAGACCCGGCGTTACAAGGACCCTCCTCAGTGGAGGAAAATATACCGCAAGGTTTGATCAGACTGGCTTCAATCAGGTCGGCTAAACCAGAAATAAAGGACTCTCGCAGACCCAAGGCCGGCGCTCTGAGATAAAGTGGTGCGCCATTCTCCTTCGCCAATGCTGCGGTCTCGATATCCAAATCGACCAATGTCTCGACATGCTCGGACACAAACGCGATAGGACAAACCAATACTGGCGCCTTCATCTTGGCGAGTTCCAAGATACATGCGTCGGTCGATGGACCCACCCATTTCGCGGGCCCGACCCGCGATTGATAACAGAGCTTAGTGCGAAACGATTTCGGCAGATGCGCATCGATCGCAGCGGCGGTGCGCTGACATTGTGCGACATAAGGATCGCCTTTAGCCACGATGCTTTCCGGCAATCCATGCGCGGAATAAAGCACATGTAGATTGTCCGGAGCGCCAGCATTGCGCCAAGTCTCGATAATCGTCTCAGCATAACCCCGCGCGACGCCATCAAGATCCGGATAACAACAAATTGTTCGAAAAGGCTTTTTCCAATGCCGCGCGAATTCTTTCACCGCTGAGCCTGTCGTTGTGCTCGAATATTGCGGATAGAGCGGCAACACGATCACATCCTCGATGCCTTCCGCGCGCAATTGCGCCGCTGCATCCTGCGTCGATGGCGCCCAATGGCGCATCGCGATCACGACCTTAGGCCGCGCCCCGGCAAACACTGGCCGGCCGGCCAACACCGCCTCCAATGCCTCGGCTTGCTTCTTGGTCTCACCAAGAATGGGAGAGGCGCCGCCCATCTTCGCGTAATTGCCTTGGGACTTCTTATTTCGCGTTTTGGATATGATCTTCGCGATCAGCCAGCGCGCTGGACCAGGCAGCGCAATGATCGCCGGGTCATTAAAAAGGTTGAACAAAAAAGGCTCGACCGCAGCCAAAGAATCCGGGCCGCCAAGATTACACACAACAACGCCGATACGCTTGCTCACGAGGCGCGCTCCCTTACGCGCTTGATCATGCGGTCGACATGCTCAATGGGCGTATTCTGTTGGATGCCATGACCAAGATTGAAGATATGGGGGCGATCCGCAAAGGCCAGCAGAGTTTCATCTACCGCCGCATCCAAAGCGGCGCCGCCTGCAACCAACACGGCCGGATCGAGCTTGCCCTGCGCAGGAAGACCTGCAGGCAAAAATTCTGAAAGTTGCTCGTCTGGAAACGCATAATCGATCCCAATGGCGGTCACCGGTACAGCCTTCAAAAAGGTTCGAACATGTCCACCTGCCGCCCGCGGAAACGCTATAATTGGCGTATCAGGGCACTCAGCCCGGAAAGCCGCAACCAGCCGTTGATGCGGTTTAATGACAACGCGTTCAAACAAAGCCGAATCCAGACCTTCAGCCCAGGATTCAAAAATCTGGACTGCCTGCACGCCAGCGCGCACCTGGTTCGCCAAATGCCGGGCGCAGGTGTCGGCGAGAACATCCAAAAGCGCCGCCATGGCGTCGGAATGCTGATGGGCGAATGTTCGCACGGCAGTTTTGTCACCGCCGGCGCCCTTGATCATATAGGTCGCCAAGGTCCAAGGCGCGCCGCAAAACCCGATCAGCGGCACATTGCCTGGCAGCGCCGACCGGGTGCGTTCGATCCCCTCATAGACCGGCGAAAGCCGCGCGACCAAATCACTAGCGTCCAGATGTGCGACATCGGCGGCGCTCATCGGCTCCAACCGCGGTCCCTCATTTTCAACAAACCAGACCTTGCGACCCAAAGCGTCCGGTAAAACCAGGATATCCGAAAAAATGATCGAAGCGTCGAACCCAAAGCGCCGGATTGGCTGCAAGGTCGCTTCACACGCCAAAGACGGCGCATAGCAAAACTCCAGAAAGTTACGGGTGCGGGCGCGCAATTCCCGATATTCCGGCAAATAGCGTCCAGCCTGCCGCATCAACCAAATGGGAGGCACGGGCAGCTTTTCGCCGGCTAAGACGCGCAGGAAGGAAGGTTGTTCGCTCATCAACTTCTTTTAATATTTATTTATAAATAGAAGAAATAAGAGATTAGAGCCTGTGGGAAACGGGTATAAGTCTGCGCCTGCGAGATAGCTTGCTCTTATGCGCATGGTTTCCCACGGCGTATCCGGAAAACTTTTAATCCTGAATCTGCAAGCCGCGTTTACGGTTTCTTAGGATTTGGCGAACGCCTCGAGCACTTGTCCGCAGACCTGGACAGCCTGTGCGTAGGGGATGGGGGTGTTGAGAAGCGCCTCATAAAATAGGGCCAAAGTGCGGCAAAGTGGGTAGCGTTTTCAGCAGGTAAAGTTATCACAAGTTTCACACACGGATATCCTCCGTTTTTGCGCACGAAGTCCGCATGGAAAAAACCGAAAAACCGGCCGTCTATTTCAATGTGCATCTGGTCTCTGACTCGACGGGCGAGACCCTTTCGGGCGTGATGCGCGCAAGCTGCACCCAGTTCGACAACGTCGCGCCGCTTGAACACTCCTATTATCTGGTGCGCTCCCACAAACAGCTAGAGCGCGTGCTCCGCGAAATCGAAGCCTCGCCGGGCATTGTGATGTTCACGATGGCCAGTCCGGAATTGCGCTCGACGCTGGAGCGCCGCTGCCGCGAACTAGGGTGCCCGACCGTTGCGGTGCTAGATCCAGTTCTGGACCTTTTACAGCGGTATTTGGGCGTCGAGCTTTCGCACCGCACCGGCTCCCAACACGCGCTCGATCCTGAATATTTTCAGCGCATGGATGCATTGAACTTCACGCTGAACCATGACGACGGACATGGACTTGATGATTTGGAAGACGCGGATGTGGTCATCCTGGGCGTTAGCCGGGTGTCGAAAACACCAACGTGCATTTATCTCGCACATCGCGGCATTCGCGCCGCAAACATCCCGCTTGTCCCGGATTTACCGATCACCTCACACCTGGAAAATCTGAAGCGGCCTTTGGTTGTTGGCTTGAAGGTTACCACAGAACGTCTGGCCGATATTCGGCGGGCGCGGCTCCGCGCCTGGAACGAACAGCTCTCCAATAATTACGCAGACGAAGAACGCGTGGCCGAGGAATTGCGCTACGCGGTCAAGCTCTGCGCCAAACACAATTGGCCCATGGTGGACGTGACGCGCCGCTCCATCGAAGAAACCGCAGCGCTCATCATGAACATGCTGACTGAGCGGAGACGCGGCTGATGTCTGCCATTATTCTCGCTTCGGGTAGTAAGGTGCGCGCCGATTTGCTGCGCGCCGCCGCGATTGATTTTGAGATCGTGCGGCCATTGGTCGATGAAGAAGAGTTAAAAGTCTCTCTGCGCGACCAAGGTCTTTCGCCGGCAGATCAAGCCTTAGCACTTGCCGAAGGCAAATGTCTCTCGGTGGCGCGCATCCGTTCTGGAATCGTGATCGGCGCTGATCAGATCCTTTGCTTTAAAGACAAGGCGATCGATAAAGCGGCGAATGTGGATGAAGCGCGCACGCGCCTCAAAGCCATGCGCGGCAAGGAGCATCAATTGCTTTCAGGCGTTGTGATCGCCAGAGATGGCGAGATTGTTTGGCGCAACCAAGCAGTTTCGCGCCTTTGGATGCACGATTTTTCCGACGATTATCTGACCGGCTATCTCGAGCGATGCGGCGAACAAGCGCTGTCCAGCGTCGGCTGTTATCAACTCGAGCATGAAGGCGTTCGGCTGTTTTCCAAGATCGAAGGGGATTATTTCGCTATTCTTGGTTTGCCGCTTTTGGACGTTTTGGCCACATTGCGGAATCTCGGAGCGCTGCCGCGATGAAAATCAGCGGCGCCACTGCCCTCTACGCCGTGATCGGGGATCCGATCGCGCATTCATTGTCGCCTGTGATCCACAATCAGTGGCTAAAGGACGCAGGCATTGACGCACTTTACGCAGCGCTTCGTTTACAAGGAAACGATCCAGAAAGCCTGATCCGCGCATTGCCGCAAATCGGCTTGTCAGGTTGCAACGTCACGATCCCGCATAAGGAAGCAGCGCTCCGCGCCGCAAACGTTAAAGATCCCATCGCATTGCGCATCGGTGCAGCCAACACGTTGCGTTTTTCCAACAATAGCATTGAAGCCTTCAACACTGACGCTGCCGGTTTTTCACTAGCGCTTGACGCCGCAACGCCGCACTGGCGCCATGGCGGCGGAAAAGCATGCATTCTCGGTGCAGGCGGTTCAGCGCGCGCAGTAATTGCAGCTTTGGATGCGGCGGGCTTCAACGAAATCAATGTGGCAAATCGTACGCTCGCGCGTATCGCGCCTCTGGCTGAATGCGCCGCAAAGGCAAAAATCACTGCATTCGCATGGGATGATCGCACCAAGGCGGCGTCCGGCGCCAAATTGATCATCAACGCCACATCGCTCGGCTTAAACGATAAAGACCCATTGGACGCGCCGGCTGAAGATGCAGCGCCAAACGCCATCGCTTTCGACCTCGTCTACAAGCCGATCCACACACACTTCTTGCGTTCGGCCGAGACCAAAGGTCTGCAAGCGGTGGATGGCTTAGGAATGCTGGTGCATCAAGCTGCAGCAGCGTTCGAGATCTGGTTCGGCAAAAGGCCCGATGCCGATGCCGGCCGAATGGCCGCTTTGGCGCAGCTCACTGGCGCTCAAACGTGACAAAGCCTCTAATCCAGATTGGCCTCACCGGGTCCATCGGCATGGGCAAAAGCGCAACGCTCGCTTTGTTCGCCGAAATGGGGGCTGCGATCTATGACGCGGACGCCACAGTCCACAAACTTTACGCCAAAGGAGGCGAAGCCGTGCCGCTGATTGAAGCGGCGTTTTCTGGCGTGGTGAAAGACGGCGCGGTCGATCGTCAGGAATTGTCCAAGCATGTGGTCGGCAAGCCCGACGCTATGCAACGCCTTGAATCCATCGTTCACCCTCTCACCTTCCAGCATCGCGAAAGTTTTCTGAAAAACGCCGCCGCAACGATCGATATTGCCGTCCTCGATATCCCGCTGCTTTACGAAGGCGGCGTGGAAAAGCTTTTCGACGCAGTGGTGGTTTGTTCCGCTCCGGTGAAAATGCAGATCGCCAGAGCCCTGCAGCGCCCGACCCTCGATTATCCCAAGCTCCACGCCATCATCTCCAAACAGGTTCCGGATTGGAAAAAGCGGATGCTGGCCGACTATGTTGTGGACACCTCGCGCGGCGAGGAAGACGCGCGCGCTCAAGTGGCGGCTATCCTCAAAGAGGTGCGCAGCCCTGAATGGCGCCCGCCCGCGAAGCAGGCTAAAGTGGGCGGATGAAACGGAACATCGTCTTCGATACGGAAACCACCGGCACCAGCGTTTTCGACGACCGCGTGGTTGAAATCGCCTGCGTAGAGTTGGACGGTTTCGTGCCCACTGGGCGCACCTTTCAGCGCTATATCAATCCAAAGCGCGATATTCCTGCCGAAGTCGTCGCCGTACACGGACTCACTGCGGATTTCCTGAAGGACTTCCCGACCTTCGACGACCCTGAAATTTACGACGCCTTTATGGAATTCGTGGGCGATGACGGAATCTTGATCGCGCACAACGCCGAGTTCGACCGCGGCTTTTTGAACGCGGAGTTTTCGCGGCTTAGTCGTCCACCAATGATGAAGGACCGCTTCATCGATACGCTCGACATGGCGCGCAAAATGTTTCCTGGCGCGCCTGCTTCGCTGAATGCGCTCTGCAAACGCTTTTCGATTAGCCTCGAGGAACGCAATTATCACGGCGCCTTAATCGACTGCCATTTGTTGGCGCGCGTTTATCTCGAGCTGTGTGGCGGGCGTGAACAAAAGCTCGCGCTGTTCGATGATCGCACGGTGAGCGCCGAAGCCGCCGCCCGCAATAAATCGCGGAGGCCGCGCCAGGCGCCGTTGCCGAGCCTGATCACATCCGAAGAGGCGGCGGCCCATGCCGCGTTTATCGCGGAAATGGGCGACAAAGCCGTGTGGAAGACGCTGCTCGCAGCGCGGGAAGTGGCCGAGTAGGGCGCTTTTCGCATTACCTCTCCACCATGCTGCGCATGGTCACCCTCTCCAAATTTCATTTGGGGAGGAATTACCGTCGCGCTTTTTTCACGCCATCCGGCAAATCGACAAACAGTGGAGCGAAATTCGTCTCCAAGCTTGTCTCAGGAAGCGGGACCGCCCATTAGGGCAGTGGTGGGGCAGATCACTTCTTCGCCTTCAGCGCATCATCCATGAACGCTGCCGCAGGATGTACGCCGTTACGGAAACCATAGTCCTCATCTCCAGGCGCTCCGGACAAACTGGGATTGTAAATACCCGCAGTCCAGCCGCCATCCACCGCCAATTCCGCGCCGCTGATATAGGATGCTTCGTCGCTCGCCAGGAATAAACTCGCTGCGGCGATCTCGTGCGGCCTGCCGGTGCGCTGCGCCGGCACCATCGTGAAGTGCTTGTTGATGTCGTCTTCCGGTGCATCGAACGGATTGCCCATAATGGTGTTGACGCCGCCCGGATGTACAGAATTCACGCGGACGCCGCGTGGCGTGAATTCCATCGCTGCGACTTTCGTCAAACCACGCAAGCCCCACTTGCTCGACGAATAGGCCGCGTAGGCGTTGGCGCCGCGCATACCGTCCACTGAAGAAATATTGACGATCGCGCCGCGCTTATTGCGCACCATTGCGCCGCCGACGATCTTTAACCCTAAAAAGGCGCCGATCAGATTGACGTCCAGCACCTGACGGAAGTCCGCCGTCTCACATTCCAGAATCGAGCGGAATTTCTGAATGGCCGCGTTGTTGATCAGGATATCCGGGGCGCCGAATGACTTCGTGGTTGCGGCCAGAAGATCGTGCCAATCCTCGTCCTGGGAGACGTCCGTCTTCTGATGAAGCGCATTGGGCCCAAGTTCCTTGGCGAGCGCTGCGCCGTCCGGGATCACATCCGCGATGACGACCTTGGCGCCTTCCTGCAGGAACAACCGCACCGTCGCTTCGCCCATGCCGCGTGCGCCGCCAGTGATGATGGCGACCTTGCCTTCCAGACGTCCCATACTGTCCTCCTTGATTTTATCGTTTTTGATCAGCAGCTTTTAGAGCGCAAACGTCGCCGTCACGGGCACGTGATCCGACGGCTGTTCCCAACTTCGGCAATCGACGTGAATGCCGATGCCGTCGCGGCCGGAGATTGTAGCTGCGTCCGCCGCCGCGCCAGTGGCCCAGATATGATCGAGTCTACGACCACGATTGTTCTTCATCCAATCCGGCGAGCGATAGCTCCACCAGGTGAAGAGACGCTCGGGCTCCGGCATCGCGGCGCGCACCACATCGGTGAACTTGCCGCCCTCCAAAATGCCCAACAGCCGCGAGGTTTCCTGAGGCGTGTGGCTGACCACTTTCAACAATTGCTTGTGTGACCAGACGTCGGCTTCATAGGGCGCGACATTGAGATCGCCGACCAGCACCAAAGGCGGCGCCGATTTCTTGCGCGCGCGGGCCGCATAGAAATCAGCCATGCGATCTAGGAAATCGAGCTTGTGTAGAAATTTGGGGTTCTCATCGGGGTCGGGAATGTCGCCGCCCGCGGGCACATAAAGATTGTGCACTTCTATGCCCGCGACTTTCACCGCCAGCGAGCGCGGCTCCAGATGCATGCAATGCGTCGGAGACTCTAGGCGTTCCAGTGGCTGCCGGGACGCGATGGCCACGCCGTGCCAACCCTTCTGGCCGTTAATCTCGACATGCTCGTAACCCATCGCCTTAAAGGCGTCGAAGGGGAAGAGCTCGTTCTCGACTTTGGTCTCCTGCAGGCACAGGACGTCTATTCCAGCCAGATCCACGAACTTGGCGACAGAGTTTTGGCGCAGCCGCACTGAATTAATGTTCCAGGTGGCGAGTTTGATTTTGGGCATAACGCCGTCTTAAGGGGACTAAGCCGCCCTGACCAGCAGGTTCAATGCCCGTGCGGATACAAAAAGGGCGCTTGGCGTTTTCAACCAAGCGCCCTGAGTTTTGCATAACGCGCTGAGATCGGGAGGGGATCTTACCAATCTCAGCAAAGCATCAAACCAATCGCGGGGGGGACAACGCTGATTTGATGCTTGTCGCTCTTGCTATGTTGTAAGTTAGCAACTGAAGGAAAAAATTCAACTTACAAATATGAAAATAACTTGCGTATGTCAAAAACATCACATCGCATCAACGGCGTACCGGCGAATTTTTTGGCTGCAGCACGAACAATGAGGGCTCGAACTGCGTCACGCGCTCAACATTGCTAAGAGCGACACGGGTGATCCCGCCGGCGCCGTCCTCGATCAGCCATTGCCGCAATTCGAAAGAGGTGGGATCGAATAACAGGGTCAGCACACCATCAGACTGACCGCTCTTATCTTTTACGGCGATCGCCAATGTACCTGGCTGCTTCGCCACGCGGACCACCTTCGCGTCCTTTGTCAGATCGATATTCGGCTTCAAAAAGAAATACATAGGCGTCGACCGCAGCGGCGCACGATTGAAAGTTTTCAAGCGATTATCCTGGATCGCCACGGTCGAACCGTCAGCCACCACAAGGAGCGCGGCGGGCGGGGAATATTCAAAACGGATCTTGCCCGGCCGGCTGAGATAGAATTTGCCTTTGGCGACGCTGCCGTCGGCGCCGATCTGGACAAAGCCGCCTTGCAGGCGGGATTGCGATTGGAGCGCTTTGCTGGCGTCGCCCAGCGCTTTGGCGCGGTCGGCGCCCTTTAGCTCAACGAACGCCCCGGTGGCGCTAAATGTCGCACCTTGGGCCGTCGCCACGCTTGCGGCCACCGGCGCGGCGGTGAGGGCGATTGCGAGGAAGAAAGTCCGAAAAACTGCCATGAGGGTTCTCATACCGGCTGAATTGGGCGCAGACGCGCGCGAAATGCGACCGAGTCAAGAAAGATCGCGGCGACGAAAGTGACGGCCCTTTATGGAATGTTGAAGCTGAACCCATTCTGAGCTGCAGAGCGAATCCGGATTAAAGACCCTGTCGCCTGAAAACGCCTTGGAGTGCTTTTAGTTCACTGAGAAATGGGGGCGTTTAGCCTAAGCGCATGGACTACCGGTTTTCCGCCGCATAGATCTCGCGTCGGCCGGCATGGTCCGGGGCGCCAACGACGCCCTCGGCTTCCAGCTTTTCCATCAGGCTGGCGGCCCGATTATAGCCGATCTGTAGCCGGCGCTGGATATAAGAGGTGGACGCGCGGCGATCGCGGCGCACAATCTCCACGGCGCGATCAAAAAGATCATCGCCCGAGCCGCCGCCTTCAGAATACTCGCCGCCGTTATTTTCGTCCTCTTCGCGCACAATTTCTTCGAGATAATTCGGCGTGCCCTGGGCCTTCAGATATTTCACCACGTTTTCAACTTCGGCGTCCGTCACAAACGGGCCGTGCAGACGGCGCGTGCGCGACCCGGCGCCCATCAAGAGAAGGTCGCCTTGGCCGAGCAATTGCTCTGCGCCCTGTTCACCCAGAATGGTGCGGCTATCGATCTTCGATGCGACCTGATAGGCGATGCGCGTCGGGAAATTGGCTTTGATCGTGCCGGTGATGACGTCCACGGATGGACGCTGCGTCGCCATGATCAAGTGAATGCCGGCGGCGCGGGCCATCTGGGCCAGACGCTGTACGGCGCCTTCGACGTCCTTGCCCGCCACCATCATCAGATCGGCCATTTCGTCCATGACCACGACGATGTACGGCATCGGTTCGAGCGGCACTTCTTCGCGTTCATAAATCGGCGCGCCGGTTTCGTCGTCGAAGCCCTTCTGGATTTGGCGCTCGATCGTCTCGCCGGTTTCTTTCGCTGCGGCGATGCGTTCATTAAAACCGGTGATGTTCCGCGCGCCAACCTTGGACATCAGGCGATAGCGGTCTTCCATTTCCCGCACCGTCCACTTCAAGGCCACAACGGCTTTCTTTGGATCGGTGACAACCGGCGCCAGCAAATGCGGGATGCCGTCATAGACGGACAATTCCAGCATCTTCGGGTCGATCATGATGAAACGGCATTTCTCCGGCGGCAGGCGATAGAGGATCGACACGATCATCGCGTTCACGCCGACCGACTTGCCCGAACCGGTCGCGCCAGCCACCAGCAGATGCGGGGTTTTCGCAAGGTCCGCGATATAGGGCTCGCCGCCGATCGTTTCACCCAGTGCGATAGGCAGGCCCGCTTCGGACTTGTCGAAGGCGGGGGACGCCAGAAGATCGCGCAAATAAACGGTCTCCCGTTTCGGATTCGGCAATTCGATGCCGATGGCGTTGCGGCCAGGCACAACAGCGACGCGCGCGGATGTTGCGCTCATCGACCGGGCGATGTCGTCAGCCAGCGTAATAACGCGCGACGATTTCACGCCCGCGGCCGGTTCAAATTCGTAAAGCGTAACGACCGGGCCAGGGCTGACCTGTGAGATCGTGCCCTCAACGCCGAATTCCTTCAGCACCGCCATCAAACGACGGGCGTTCGCCACCAAGGTTTGCTCGTCCACCACATTGTGGCGCGGCTTGGCCTTTTGCAGCAGATCGAGGCGCGGCAGTTCAAAACCTTTACGCTTCTCCAGCGGCAGCGTCATTTGTGCTTCGCGGGCCTCGCGCGCATTTTCCTTTTTCGGCTTGGCGCTGGTAGGGGCCTTCACCGGCACGTCATCGGCGGCCGGGACGCGTTTTGCGGGTTTCGCGCCTGCTTGCTTCTCCCAGTCTTCAGACGTGTCGATGCGCATGCGGTTCGAGGTCGCATCCGCGCCGTCGAACATGCTGGCGACGTCGTCCTCTTTGAGGCGGCCCTTGCGCTTTTTCTTGGCCCCGATTTTCGGAAACCGCGCGAGCGCCGCGATCAGGCAGGATTCAATCCAGCCCATGGAGCGCCAGGCCCAACCGCCGGCCACCACAGCATCGCGCCATTTCAGGCCGATCGAAGTCCAAAGGCCAACCAGAGCGCCGCCGCCGGCGATCGCGCCCGCAAAATAGGGAGCGCTCGATGCGTGGATGAATGCAACCGGCCAGCGCAACAGAGCGTGCACACCGTCGCCGACGAGGCCGCCGAGGCCCGTCGCCATCGGCCAATCGGCTGGAATGGGCAGCGCGGATAAAAAGCCTGCCGCGCCCAAAGCGCCGCCAAAGCCCGCATAAGCGCGCCAATTCAAGAAACTTGCGAGGTGCGGCCCGGCGGCGAAGCGATAGGCCGCCGCCCCGGCGATGGCCAATGATAAGGGCACGGCGGTCACGCCGACACCTTGAACCATCAGATCCGCAACGACGGCGCCCGCGCCGCCCATACTGTTTTGGACAGGACCGCCGGCTGCTGTGTTCCAGCTTGGATCTGTGGATGAATGAGAGAAGCACGCCGCCGCGGAGAACAGGCCGCCGCCCGCCATGGCGAGAGAGGCCAAATAGCCGCGCCAAGGAACGACGCCGCCAGCCCCTGCCGGCGCACCTGAGGATAGGTCGTCCTCATCGTCGAAATCTATGGCGTCGTTATAGCTCATGGCCGCCGTTTCAGCTTCAACCTCCTATGTGGGCCAGATGAGGTTAAGGGCGCGCAAACGACGGTTATTTCGGCGGCGAGATATTCCGGGAGATTTTAACCTTTCGGAAACGATCTTGGTCGTTTCCCCCGGCGGCCTCGCGCGGTCTGTATTGCCGCGTTTGCGCAAAGAAAAAGGCGCGGTCCGAAAACCGCGCCTTGGTAGGAATGAGAGAACAAAGCAGAGCGCCGCCCGGGTTTCCCCGGGCGGCTCCATACTTAGTTGTGGTAGGCGCGTTCGCCGTGGTCGGAGATGTCCAGACCTTCCACTTGCGCTTCGTCCGACGAGCGCAGAGCGCCGATCAGCTTGAGCACAAAGAAGATGATCGCAGACAAGACGCCGGACCAGAGCAGCGTGATGACCACGGCCTTCAGCTGAGCGGTGACTTGCGTAACCATGTCGTAGGCCGCCACGTCGCAAACCAGCGTTGCCGCATTACAGGTCGTGTAGTCTACCACGCCCGCGCCGCCCCAAGCAGGGTTGACCACGAGGCCGGTCAAAATCGCGCCGGTGATGCCGCCGATGCAGTGAATGCCGAAGACATCCAGGCTGTCGTCGTACTTCAGCGCGGATTTCACAGCCGAGCAGAAGAGCAAGCAGATCGGCGAAACGACCAAGCCAGAGATCAGAGCGCCCATGGGTCCGGCGAAGCCGGCCATCGGCGTGACGACGACCAAACCTGCGACAAGACCGGACGCAGCGCCGAGCAAGGTCGGCTTGCGCTTAAAGATCCATTCTGCCGCGACCCAGGACAGCGCAGCTGCGGCTGGGGCAAGGAAGGTATTGAACATCGCCAATGCCGCATAGGCATTGGATTCCAGGTTGGAACCAGCGTTAAAGCCGAACCAGCCGAACCAGAGGAGGCCGGAGCCAGCCAAAGTGAGCGGCAGCGAGTGTGGGGCCATGGATTCCTTGCCATAGCCAACGCGCTTGCCGCAGATCAGAGCGCCCATCAAAGCGGCGATGCCCGAATTGATGTGAACGACGGTGCCGCCAGCGAAATCGAGGGCGCCTTGTTGCCAGATCAGACCAGCGCCAGCGACTGTTGCTGCGGCGTCTTGTTGAGCGGCGCCGATTGGACCAGCCCACCACCAGACCATGTGCGCTATTGGGTAATAAACCAAGGTTGGCCAGATGATGGCGAACAGCACGACGCCGATCATCTTCATGCGCTCGGCGACGCCGCCCAAAACGAGGGCTGCTGTGATCGCCGCGAACGTCATTTGGAACATGACGAAGGCGAGTTCTGGAATAACCACGCCAACCGAGAAGGATTCAGCCACCGTGGAAGTCGTTACAGTGTTGAGGAAGACTTTTGAGAAACCCCCAACATAGGCGTTCATGCCGCCGCCATCCGTGAAGGCCATCGAGTAGCCCCACAGCGCCCAGATGACTATGCCGATTGATACGACAACAGTGACTTGGGTCAACATTGACACAATGTTCTTCGCGCGGACCAAACCGCCATAGAACAGGGCCAAGCCTGGGATCGTCATGAGCAGAACGGCGGCTGTCGAGAACAGCATCCAGGTCGTGTCGCCTTTATCAGGTACAGACGTTGCGAGTTCCGGGAATGCAGGCGCCGCTTCTTCCACAGGCGCCGCCGCTACAGCATCCGGCGCGGCAGCTACGGCTTCAGCGACAGTTGGCGCTACAGCAGCCGCGTCTTGCGCGAATGTCGGACTGGATGTGAATAGCGTAAGCCCCAGGGCGGCGGCGGCGGCCACTCCCAAGAGGCTCGCGGAGATCCAGGATCTCGCTCGCGTTGATGATGGTCGTTTAATCATGCAAAAAACTCCCCTATAGCCCCGGCGCGACGCCGAATGGACGCGGTTCGGTCCCCCGCGCCGCGAATAGCAAAGCAATTGACCGGTTTAGAGGCGTTCGGAGCAAGCATCGGCCCCCTACCGGATCTGAAAGGCGCGCATGCTGCTCAAAAAGGCATCTTTGAGGCACGCTTGAGCGAATAATGCAGGCATCGCCCTCCAATATTTGAGGAAATTTAAATGGAAACCCCGCGCCTGACCCAAAATATCAGCGATTTACTCATCGTTGGCGGCGGCGCCTCCGGCCTCACCATGGCGCTCGCCGCCGCACAAGCAGGCTTTAAAGTGACGCTAGCCGATGGCGGCGCATTAGCCAGCGGAGCACGCCCGGACGCCCGTTCTTACGCCATCGCCCCCGCCTCGATGCAACTTTTTTCTGTCTTGGGAATTGGCGGCGCGTTACTGGCCGCTGCGCAGCCGGTGCGCCGCATGGCGATTGGCGATGCGCCATCGGAAGCGCAACATAAATCACTGATCCGGCTAGATTTTAAGGAGAACGACGTCGCCAGCGATCAGGACGCCCCTTTGGCCTTTATTATTGAAAACAAACATCTGCTCGACGCTCTGATGAGCGCGGTTTGCACTAAAACGCATATATCGATTGCCTCGAACTCGCCCATCAGGGGATTCGAACAAATTCCAGGCGCCGTAAAGGTCTGGTTCGCTGATGGAAGTAGCACAGTCGCTCAAATGGTCATCGGCGCCGACGGACGTTCATCGGCTGTGCGCGATCTTTGTGCAATCGATGTGATGTCATGGAGATACCAACAGACAGGCATCGCCGCCACCTTGACGCATGAAAAGACTCACGAAGGCGTCGCTTACGACCTTTTCCTGCCCAGCGGCCCAATTGGCGTTCTGCCTCTGCGCGAGAACCGCTCCAGCATCGTCTGGTGCGAGGCGCCCGAAACGGCGGCGGTGCTGATGAAACTTACGCCTGAGGAATTCTGCGCGGAGCTGAATCAACGTCTGGACGGTCGTCTCGGCGGTTTGGCGTTGGAGGGCGAACGCGCGGCTTTTCCGTTGGCGCTGTCAGTGGCGGAAAATATGATCGCGCCGCGCGTCGCGTTGATCGCCGACGCCGCGCATTCCTTACACCCACTTGCGGGGCAGGGCCTCAATATCGGTTTGCGAGACATTGCCGCTCTGATCGACGTGCTCATCGACGCCCGTGCATTGGGTCTGGACATCGGCGCTGAAACGACTTTGGAGCGCTATCAACGCTGGCGCCGCTTCGACAACCTCTCTTATGCGCTGTCGATGGACGCCCTGAACCAGGTCTTTGGCTGGAAGGCGCCGCCATTGCGCCTGCTGCGTCATGCGGGCTTGGCGCTGACGAATGCGCTCTCGCCTGTACGAAAACTATTGGCGAAGGAAGCGTCGGGTTTGTCGGAATCGGCGCCGCGCTTGCTGCGCGGGGAACCATTGCCGTCTGCCCTGGCCTGAACGGACCAGGACGATGCTTCAGGATTTTGTCGCCTTACGATAGGCGCGGAGCATAGAATCTTTCTCCCGCCCGAGTTTGCGCAAATAGGGCCAGGTGAAGAGTCCGGTGTTGTGGCCGTCGTCGAAGGTGATGCGCACCGCATAACGGCCGACGGGCTCGGCGGCGCGAATACCGACGTCCGCTTTGTCGCGAACAAGTTGTTTCTGGTTCGCGTTGTGACCCTGCACCTCTGCGCTGGGCGATTCCACGCGCAACAATTCAAAGGGAATGTCAAAGGCGGCGCCGTCGTCAAAGGCGACGCGTAAAACTTTTTGAGTCCGGTCGAAACTCAGCTCGGTCGGCCAGGCCTCATCGACGCTCCCGGGATTGCTCATCACGCTTCTGTCTCCGCCAATTCGCGCGCCTCGTCGGCCAGCAAAATCGGAATGCCGTCGCGGATAGGATAGGCCAGCCGCGCAGACGCGCTGACCAACTCTTGGCGCTCGCGGTCATAGACCAGCGGCCCGCGGCTCAGAGGACACACCAAAATTTCCAACAGCCGCGGATCGATATCCGCGTGCGGGCCGGCTTTTGGAGCCGCATTTTGCATTTCGCTCATCACATCAATCTCGTTCGGCCGGTCGTTTCGAACAGCGCTTTCAGCAAAATAGCGCGGGCTTCAAGGTCTTCTGCTTCTAAGAGCGCCTGTTTTTCCTTTATTTCGAAGGGACAGGCGGCGGCCAGCGTGTCAACCAGGGACTCGATGGGTGCAGAATCGAGGTGCTTGGACGACGTACCCAGACCGAGCCGGTCCATGTAAGAGGACAGCGCCTCCAATAATCCCGCTTTATCGGTAGAGAGCGTGGCGGGGTCGCGGCTCAAATCGTGTTTGAACGGCTCGTAGTCCGGCAGCACGATACGGTACGGCGTCAGCGTGTCCAATTCCTCCGCGACGCGGAAGCGGCAGATGCCGGATAAGGTGATCAGATATCGCCCATCGCCTGTTTCGGAATATGCACTGATCCGAGCGGCGCATCCGATTGTTGCGAGTCTCGGCCGTGCGGGATCTTGCTTGGGACCCGCCGTTTGGATCATCCCAATGATCCGCGCGCCGGCCATGGCGTCGTCGACCATGTTCAGATAGCGCGGCTCGAATACGTTCAACGGTAAAGCGCCGCCGGGAAACACGATAGCGCCGTCCAGTGGAAACACAGGGATGGTGGCTGGGAGGTCGGCGATCTTCCGATAATGATCCGGCATGGCGGTCTCCCGAGAAAATTACATTCCTATGAAAATAAGATCGACGATAAGCGGCGCCGTCCGGACTTGGACAGGTCCGAGCCAGCGCCCGCTGCGTCAAATATCTTTAACAGCAATGCGCGGGCGGCGCCGTCGTTCCAATCGCGATTCCGTTCCACGACCTCAAGCAGCGCGTCACAAGCGTCGTCCAAATCGCCGCGTCCGATAAGCGCACGCGCCAAATCGAACCGCGCCTGGTGGTCTTTGGGATTGACGTCCAATTGCGCTTGTAGGCTCGTGGGATCGCCGGCGCCCGCTGCGTCGTCCATCAATTCCAGCGAGGCGCGTACGCTGGCGATGCCCGCATCGTTCTGCGTGCTTTCGGGCGCCGAAGCTAAAATTTCACGCGCTTGGTCAGCGTCGCCGGCCGCCAGATAGACTTTTGCAAGACCCGCAATCGCTTTTGGATTTTCAGGCTCTGCCTGCAACGCTTCCGCGAAGGCTTGCGCCGCGCCGCCCATGTCGCCGATGCCGAGGCTCTCTTCGCCCAGCGCCAGCAATTCATCGAGGCCCGCATCGCCGCCTCCAGCGCCCATCAAGCGTTCGACGAACGTCTTGATCTGGCTTTCCGGCACCGCGCCCATGAAGCCGTCCACCGGGCGCCCGCCGGCGAAGGCGAAAACGGCGGGGATCGATTGCACGCGCAGCTGGCCAGCCATGGCTGGGTGCTCGTCGATATTGATTTTCACCATCCGCACTTTGCCCTTGGCCGCGCGGACGTGTTTTTCCAGCATCGGCCCTAGGGATTTGCAGGGCCCGCACCAAGGCGCCCAAAAATCCACGACCACGGGCGTTGTCTTGGACATCTCGATAACGTCCTTCATGAAGCCCTGATCGGTGCCGTCCGTGACGACATCTGGTTGCGCGCCGACTAAATCCATATTTCGCCTCAAAAGATGACCGGACAGCACAGCTGTCGGGCCGTTGACGTCCTCGGTCCTTAGATGGACCCTCTAAGCGTGATCTGCAACGAGCTCCGGATCGCCTTCGCCGGCGAAGTCCAAAAGCATGAGAGGCCGGTTCAGCTTCGCCAAAAATCGCTTGAAATCGGCCCGCGGCATCGCGGTTGTGGCCGTATTGGTCAAAGGGTGGAAATTGATGGGGTCACAGGCCCATAACGCAGCATCCAGAAAAAAGCGCACTTTTTGATAAGGATCGTTCAACAGCGCGAAGGCCGTCACTGAACCCGGCGTGACGCCCAGAATCTCAAAAAGTAGCTCCGGCGACCCGAACGACAGACGATCGCAACCCAAAACCTTGTGCAGGCGGTTCAGCTTGATCTGGGTGTCGTCCTTGGCCGAAACGAGGAAAAAAGGGCCATTTTTAGCCTTCAAGAATAGGTTTTTGGAATGCCCGCCTGGCATCTGCGCCTTCATGTCCGCGCCTTCAGCGACCGTGAACAATGCTGGGTGCGATGTGGTGGCGTGGCTTAAGCCCTGAGCGTCGAAATAATTGAGCAGATCCGCCTGCGTCATAGCTTCGCCCGCCTTCGCGCCGTGTCCATCCTCGCTTTGCAGCATCATGCCGTCTTTCCTCTGATCGCATGCTCCTTTATCCCTCAGAGCGGTTCCCGAAAAGTGCATTGCAGTTTTTGGACAAGAACCGCTCTAAATACAAAAGTGACGACCCATTTTTTCCCGATTGGATTGAGGCGATTCAATTGGGAATGGGTCTAAGGCCGAAAACCCAAATTGAGCATGAGCGGAGCCAATGGAGCTTCTTTGTTACGCGATGGATGAGCCGGCGCCGGATATTGTGCCGGGCCGGCCTGACCGCGATTGGATGGATAAATTCACCGATCGGCATCCCTATCGGTGTTTGCCCTTATCGATCGCCAACACCACGGGCTGGGAAATCCAATGCCCGATCTCCTTTCGCGCCAAATGGAACGGCGGCCCGAGAGCTGAAGACATTCGGCTTGAGCCGCTCGGCGCCGCAACGCCGGAGCAATTGGCGCGTTTCGTCATGTCGCATTTCACCGAAGGCGTGCTCACCTTTCACACCGGTTGGATGTTCCGCACGCCGCCGGGCTGGTCGATCATGGCCATGGGGGCGCCGAACTTCCCCAAGGATGGCATCTACCCGCTGGCGGGGATTATTGAGACCGACTGGCTGCCTTTTCCTTTTACCATGAATTGGCGCTTTACCCGGCCGGGTGAGGTGGTTTTCGAAAAGGGCGATCCCTTTTGCTTCATCTTGCCGCTGCAGACGGGCGCGGTAGACGCGACCCAGCCCCTAGGCCGCCGCTTGCACGAAGAGCCGGAGCTGGAAAAGGAATATCAAGCCTGGGCGCGCATGCGCAGCACGTTCCTGACCCAGCTTCATGCACACGACCCAGAAACGGTCAAACAGGCCTGGCAACGTTACTATTTCCGCGGGGAGACCCCGGACGGCCAAATCGTGAAAAGCCACGTCAACAAAAGGCGTGTTTCGCCCATGAAATGGGTCGGCAAGCGCAAGAAGTGGTGAGGGGCGTCCTGCCGTAGCGTCCGATTGTTCTAAAATACGCATGAAGTTCTGGACAAAAGCGTCGCTTTGGGCTTCATAGCGCCCTCGCGCGGGCCGCAAGGCACGCGGACCCCAAATGGATGCGGGCGTAGCTCAGGGGTAGAGCACGACCTTGCCAAGGTCGGGGTCGAGGGTTCGAATCCCTTCGCCCGCTCCAGTGGATTAAAGCCCAAAAACCAAGTGCGAAAGCGCGCTCCTTTTAAGCGCGCGGCTCCATCGCGACCTGCAATTCCTTGAAGCCGTCCATAAAGATCGAGCGCGCGTAACGCGGCTCGGCCAGCACCTGCGGGTTGTCCACGCGCTTTGCGAACTCCTCCAGCATCACGTTCAGATTCAGCCGCGCTTGGTGGATGCCCAGGCAATAATGCGGGCCGAGGCCGAAGGTGCGGATGCGTTGACGCGTCGTCAGCGGATTGCGCCTGATGTCGAATGTATCGGGATTGTCGAACAATTCCGGATCGCGATTGGGCGAACCCAGCAGGCAAATCATCTTATCGCCCTTGCGGATATGCTCGCCCGCGAATTCGTGATCCATGGTCGCGGTGCGGCGCAGATACACAACCGGATTGCGGAAGCGCAGGATTTCCTCCACGGCCCCCGCCACGAGCGCCGGATCGGTCTGCATGGCCTTGTATTGGTCTGGGTGACGCCAGAACTCATAAAACGCATACGCCAAGGTATTACGCGTGGTTTCCAAGCCGCCGCTGATGAGCTGCATGAAGAAGCGGCCGAACTCCATATCGGACATCATTTCTCCGTCCACGCCCTTTGTGCCCAGGACTTCCATCGTCATGGAATCGCGCGGATTGCTGCGATGGTCAGCCGCGAGCTTGGCGCCGTAGCGCATCAGATCAAGCGACGCGACGAAGCCCAATTGCCGGTCCGTCACAAATTCCGGATCGTCGGCGAGCAGGGCGGCGTTCGTGCGTTCCACAACATAATCATAGTCAGCTTCAGGTACGCCCAGGATGTCGTACATCACACGCATCGGAAACTGCATCGCAACCTGGCCGACAAACTCGCAATGTCCCTTGTCCAAAGCGGCATCGAGCAATTCGTTCGCCAGGGCCCGCATGCGAGGTTCGCGCGCTTTCAGCGCTTGCGGGCGGAAGGCGTATTCGACCAAAGCGCGCGTCTGGCGGTGCTGGGGTGGGTCCATGAACGTCATGGCTTCTTGTTGCAGCACCAATACTTCTGGCGGGAAATCATCAAGAATCGGGCCTTCGGTGCTGGAATAAAGATCGGGGCGCTTGAGCACTTCGTCGATGTCGGCGAGCTGAAACACCAGCCAATGTCCGCCCGTCGCGAAATCGTCGCGCTCCCACAGGAGGCGATGCGCGGCGCGCAACTCGTTGAGATATTCGCGTGGGGTGCCTTTTTCGAAGCGCTCAAAATCCAAAAATGGCCGGGTGGTCGCCGTGTCCATGATGCATCTCCCTATCCGCAGTTTATACTTGAATGGCCGCCTTTACGGATCCCGCGCAAGCGAATGGGTTTACCTTGAAAGGTCCTCATTTAGGGCCAAGGCCAAGCAATACTGGACATTGCAATCGTCCGGCGCCGGAAAAAGCGACGCAATTTGGGTCTGGTGAATGGAGTGCTGAGCACCACCTGCGGGCGCTGCTAAATCTGGCGTGGATCGATGGCTACAGCCGGCGCGCCGAATCGGTGAAAAGGCAATTGGTCCTGATGGACGTAGAGCCCACCGGCCTCCGTAAACTGGGCGAGCAAGACCTCAGCCCGTTCAATCGCATTCGTGAAAAAGAACGCGCGCGCGCCGATCTGGACGGTGCGCTGGCCGTGACCGAAGGCTCCATAAAAGAAGCCAAAGAAAGGATGGGCGAGAACCAGATGCAGATCATCGCCATGCGCCAAGCGCGCGACAAGAAGTCGCTGAGATGCTGCGTCAGACATCCGCCAGCTTGTCAGACGTGTCGTCCAAGGCCGCTTTCCGCGCCCAGCTTTCCGCGGTGCGGGTCCGAGCGCCAGTTGACGGCGAGGTGCTTGGATTGAAGATTTTTACCGTCGGCGGCGTGGTGCGGCCAGGCGAGGCGATCATGGACATAGTTCCCAAGGCACAACCAATGGTAGTTGAAGCGCGGGTACGGCTTGAAGACGCCGACGATGTCCGGAAAGGACAAAAAACCGAGGTTCGCTTCTCTATTCAAGGCCGGTCTCTGCCCATCATTCACGGCACTGTGAATGCTATTTCGGCGGACCGGTTTGAAGATCAGCGCACAGGCCAAGGTTACTTTTTAGCCGAAATAACCGTTTCGCGTGAAGAGCTTGCAAGGGCGGCGGCTGCCAAGGGACTAAAATCGCTAAGTTTATCGCCGTGCTTGCCAGCGGAGACGGTCATCCCGCTGCGTAAGCGCAGCGCCCTGCAATTCTTGTTCGAACCGTTGACCCAGTCGCTGTGGCGCGCATTCCGTCAGGACTGAGGCGCCAGATACCAATTCAAAGCGCCAAGTCGCGAATTAACAAACACTATACGAAATTACCGAAATTTTTACTATGCCAATGTAACCAGGGATTGAGTTTTCTCGTCCGGGTACACCTTAACATGCGCATCGCGAAAATCATTAACAGTGAAATGTCCGTCGGTAGCCGACTTACACTGATATCGGGTGTATTTGTGGCCTCGACAGTTTTCGCGACCGGCCTGTTCGTGGAAACGTCACTTTCAAATATTAGTTTCACCGCCAAAGAACGCGACGGCGCCGAACAACTTACGGATGTCTGGTCTGCAATTGAAACCGGCGCTACGCCCGCAGGCGCGGCCGTGTTGCGGTCCCAGTTTGCAGCGGGTGATGCGCTGGACAGCTTCATGAACGCATCGGGCATGGCCGCCCGGTTAGAGACAGGCCGCGCGCTGATCACCGCGGTGGCTGACGGATCGAACCTAACCCTCGATCCCGACCTCGACACATTCTACGCCATGGACGCCATCACGGTGCGTCTGCCGACGGCCAAACATCGCATTTTCGAACTCCAGACGCTGCTGAGCGAAGGCGGTAGCGATCCGCGCCGGATCGTCGCCAAAGAACTGGCCTTTGAACGTATGAATCTTGCGCTCATAGAAGCGCAGACGTCCCTGAAGGCAAGCATCAAGAACAACAAAGACGGCGCCACCGAAAAAGCGCTGCAGGGCGTTTTGGTCTCGCTGGCCGGGACAACCACGCACGCGGACAATGAGGTCAATAATTCGAACGGCGATCTCCAAAACCAGCGCGCCGTAAAAGCCCTGCAAACGCTCAGCTCTGACGTGGACGCCACCTGGACCGCAAGCCGGAATGAACTCGCGCGGCTCCTGAAGGCGCGCCAAGACCGCATGACCAAGGAGCTGATCGCGAAGATGGCCATTATCCTGCTCGCGCTCGGTGCTGCAGGCGCTCTGGCGTGCGGCGTTTCGCGTGGACTAGCCGATCGCCTCAAAGCGCTCCTGATAACCATGGATGCTTTGCAGACAGGCGATAAGACGATTGAAGTCCCTTGCCTCGATGACAAAAACGAAACGGGAAAAATTGGACATACGCTTGAGATGTTCAAACAAAGCCTGATCGAAAAAGAGCGCACCGAGCGCGAGGCTGGCGAAGAACAACGCCGCAACGAAGGGGACCGCAGGAAAAGCGCCCGGGAAGCGTTAGATCAGGCGCAAAGTCTCGTCGAAGCCTTCAGCACTGCGATCAATGCGTTGGTGGTCGGCAATTATAAATACCGGATCGTGCAGGACCTTCCTACCGCCTACGACAGCCTCAAGACCAATTTTCATACAGCGCTCGACAAGTTATCGGAAGCAACCCGCGCAGCCGAAGAGGCGAACCGCCTACGCACGGCAGATCGGCTGGCGGCAGAAGAAGCGCGAACAGAGGCTGAAAAAGCTGCGATTGCTGCTTCTGAACGTCTTGTCGTTGAGACTTTTGGCGAAGGCCTGAGCGCTTTAGCGGCAGGAAATTTCACGTATCGCATGGTGCGAGACATTCCCGAAGCCTATCTAAAGCTCCGCAACGACTTCAACGCGTCCATGGGAAGTTTGCAGCAAGTTTTGTTGTCAATCGTTCAAAGCGCAAAGGGTGTACGTGCGTGTGCTGACGAAGTGACGCAAGCCTCAGACGATCTTTCTCGCCGGACTGAAACACAAGCAGCCACCCTCGAACAGACCGCCGCAGCATTAGATGAAATTACCGCCACGGTGCAAAAGACGGCGCACGGCGCTGTCCAAACGAATAATGTCGTGGAGAGCGCTCAGTCACATGCAATTGCAAGTGGGCATGTGGTTTTACAAGCGGTATCCGCGATGGGTGAGATTGAAAAATCATCCAAACAAGTATCCCAAATCATCGGTGTCATCGACGAGATCGCGTTCCAAACAAATCTTCTGGCCTTAAACGCCGGGGTCGAAGCCGCTCGCGCAGGCGATGCAGGCCGGGGTTTTGCTGTTGTCGCGCAGGAAGTCAGGGCTCTGGCGCAGCGATCATCGGACGCCGCAAAGGAGATAAAAACGCTGATTTCGGCAAGCTCGCAGCAAGTTGGCGTCGGCGTAAAGTTAGTGGACGAAGCGGGCGCGTCGCTCAGCAAGATTGTTGCTCAAGTCACACAAATTAGCGGTCTGGTCGCAGAAATTTCAGCGTCGGCGCAGGAGCAGGCGATTGCGCTCGGCGAGGTTAACAACGCTATCAACCAAATGGATCAAGCGACGCAACAAAATGCGGCGATGGTCGAACAGACAACGGCCGCGAGCCACTCGCTGAACAGCGAAGCGGAAGACCTAAGCCAAAAGATCCAAAAGTTCAAAATTGATGACGGCACGTCAGAGTTGCGCTCAACGCCGCGTTATTCTCCGCTCTTGGCGCGAAAAAAGGCTTCGGCAGTCGTGCTCAGACCCCTGAAACAAACTGAAAGTTGGGAAGAGTTTCAAAGAAAAGCAAAACCTCGAGGAGCGCAAACCAAGGTGTTTTAACAGCTCCCTTCAATTTAAAACTGCAATTATTTTAAATTGCACGCTGTTATCAAAAATTAAGAACGAGAATTGAGAATACTCTCAAAGCCACAACAAAGATTCATGGAGCCCATTCATGGGTAGCTTCTTCAACGGTTCGAAAAATCAATCGCGCAAAAGTAACACAGAGATCCAGCTTCCTTGGTTCGACGAAGCGGCTGTCGCTTCCTCGGCTGTCGCGATGATGAACGTTGATCGAGACTTCAATGTAATACAGGTGAACGACGCCACAAAAGCGCTGTTGAAAACCAATGAACAGGCTTTCAGTCAGATTTGGCCGAATTTTCGCTCTGATAAAATCATCGGCACCTGCATCGATACCTTCCACAAAAATCCCAAGCATCAACGGGATATGTTATCCGATCCATCCCGGCTGCCGTTTCGAACGGAAATTGCAGTTGGCGACAAGAAGTTCTCACTGAGCGTAGGCGCTGTACGCAGCCCGTCGGGAGAGTATGTCGGCAACACGCTCGAATGGGCGGACGTGACAGAAGCGCGCATGAATGAAGGCCGGTTGAAGGCGTTGGACGCCTCCCAGGCTTGCATCGAATACTCGATGGATGGCCGCGTCACTAAGGTGAACGACAATTTTCTAAAGACGTTGGAATATCGCCGCGAGGACGTGCTTGGAAAACACCACTCGTTGTTTTGCGAGCCGGCTTACGCACAAAGCGCCGAATACAAAGATTTCTGGGCCAAGCTAAACCGCGGTGAATTAGTCTCCGGGAGAGTCAAGCGCCTGGGAAAAGACGGAAAAGAAATCTGGCTGGAGGCCTCCTATAATCCGCTGACTGACCGCCAGGGTAACGCCTATGGCGTTATCCAGGTCGCAACGGACATTACAAAATCCGAAATGAGCATATCCGAAGCGCGGTTCAAACTGACTGCGATAGACCGCGCGCAGGCTGTGATTGAGTTCAGGCTCGACGGAACCATTCTGGACGCGAATGAGAATTTTCTTGCGACGCTTGGCTATACACTGAGCGAAGTCGTCGGAAAGCATCACTCGATGTTCGTTGATTCAAAATTTGCACAATCGGAAGAATACCGCGAATTCTGGCGAAGGCTACAGAGCGGCGATTTCGTTTCAGGAAAATATCACCGAAAGGGAAAAAGCGACAAGGACGTATGGATACAAGCGTCCTACAGCGCACTGCTGGATCTGAACGGCAAGCCGTTCAAAGTGGTGAAGTTCGCATCCGATGTCACGCAAGTTGAACGCGACCGGATGGCCGTGGAAGAAGAGCGCGCGGCGCGCGCGGCCGAACAAGCCGCTGTGGTTTCCAATCTGGCGCGTGGATTGAACGATATGTCCGCCGGAGACCTTCGGACGCGCCTAAATGCACCATTCGCTCATGATTACGAGCAACTGCGCTTGGATTTTAACGCGGCTATGGATAAACTCGAAGAAGCGATGGCCGAGATCAGCACCAACGCTGCGGCGATTTCCGGCGGCGCTTCTGAAGTCTCACAAGCTGCAGATGATTTATCACGGCGGACGGAGCAACAAGCCGCCACGCTCGAGCAGACCGCAGCCGCGCTTGATGAAATCACCGCCACGGTAAAAAAGACGGCGCAAGGCTCTATCCAGGCCAACACGGTCGTTGAAAGCGCAAAAAGCGACGCAGCTGCCAGTGGCCAGGTTGTTCTGCAAGCCGTCGCAGCCATGAGTGAAATCGAGAAGTCGTCAAACCAGGTCACTCAGATAATCGGCGTGATCGACGAGATCTCCTTCCAAACAAACTTGCTGGCGTTGAATGCGGGCGTCGAAGCGGCGCGTGCGGGCGATGCGGGCCGGGGATTTGCGGTCGTTGCGTCGGAAGTGCGGGCTCTCGCCCAACGTTCGTCGAACGCCGCCAAAGAGATCAAGGCTTTGATATCGGCCAGTACGCAGCAGGTCGGCGCTGGCGTGAAGCTTGTGGGTCAGGCCGGAGACGCCTTGACGAAGATCGTCACGCATGTGTCGGAAATCAGTGCGCTCGTGTCGGAAATATCCGCCTCCGCCAAGGAACAATCCACGGCGCTGGGCGAAGTGAACACTGCAGTCAACCAGATGGATCAGGCGACGCAACAAAACGCCGCGATGGTTGAAGAAACCACTGCCGCTAGCCATTCGCTGAACGCCGAAGCGGGAGAACTAAACCGGCTGGTCTCGCGCTTCCAGATACGCGGCGGCCAGCCGTCAGGCGTGACTCCATCGCGCGCCAATCAAAAGCTGCATCCTGTGGCGGCGGCGCAAAAACGCATCGTCGCATTTGCTGGGAAATCGAATGCGGCGGTGGCGTTAAAGCCGCATTCCGCCTCTGACGAATGGGAGTCTTTCTAAGTGAGCACCCAGACATTCAAACTTCCAGAACATCTGGACCTGACGTTCGCAGCGCCGTTGCGAGCCCATTTAGCGGCGCTTACGGGGCAGCCGCTGACCATCGATGCGTCGAATGTGGAACGGCTGGGCGGGCTATGCTTACAGGTTCTGCTGGCGGCAGGAATCGCATGGGGTCAACAGGGGGATGAATTGCGTGTCCTTAACCCTTCTGACGCCTTCAATAACAGCATGAAAATCATGGGAATCGAGGATTTCGGCGCGTGGATTCAGGAGCGGGCGACGGTATGAGCAAAACAATACTCACGGTGGACGATTCGCGCATGATGCGTGAAATGTTGCACGTCGTTTTGACGCAGGCGGGTTTTAACGTCGTGCAGGCGGAAGATGGCATTCATGGGCTCGACGTGCTGGACGGCTCCGGCGCCGATGTGATCATCACGGACATTAATATGCCGCGTATGGACGGATTCGGCTTCATCGAGGGCGTCCGCAAAACCCAAGAATATCGCGCGACGCCTATCCTTGTTCTGTCCACAGAGGGCGACCAGGAAAAAAAGTACCGCGCGAAAGCCGCAGGCGCCACGGGCTGGATCGTCAAACCGTTCAATGCGGAAAAGCTGGTCGACGCCGTCCGCCGGGTATCTGCTTAAGATTTTTCGGAGGATCTGATGGATCCGTTTGAAGCTGTTAAAGTCACATTCTTTCAGGAGTGTGAGGAACAACTCGCCGAACTCGAGGCGGGTTTGCTTGCGCTTGAGAATGGCGAAGGTGACGGCGAGACCATCAACGCGATTTTTCGCGCGGTGCATTCAGTCAAAGGCGGCGCGGGCGCATTTGGATTCGACGATCTTGTGCGGTTTTCGCATGTTTTCGAAACGACGATGGACTTGCTCCGGTCGGGTAAATTGGACGCCGGTCAAGACACGCTGAAGGTTCTGTTACGCGCCGCTGATGTGCTGGCCGATCATGTGCAGGCAGCCAAAAGCGGCGGCTCTGTCGATGAAGCGCGTTCCACGGCGATTGCCAAAGAGCTCGAAACGTTGAACAGTCCAGCCGTCGCCCAACCGGCCGTTCCTGCAGCGACGTCGCCGCTTGCCGCGGCGCCCGCCGCCGAAGAAGATGATTTCGGCTTCAAACCAGTAAAATTCAGCATCGGCGAACCCGAAGCACCGGCCGGTCCGCCGCTTTGGAACATCTACTTCAAACCACATGCGCGCATGTATGGTTCAGCAAACGACGCGATGTTACTGTTGCGCGAAGTGGCCCGTCTTGGCGAAGCGAACATCTCGGTGAACTACGACAATTTGCCCCATATCGAGGATATGGACGCGCAAGAAGGCTATCTGTCGTGGACCATCGAGCTGAGTACAGATAAATCAGAAAGCGACATTCGCGACGTCTTCGATTTTGTCGAAGGTGAGTGTGACTTACGAGTCGCGCAGGGGAAGGCGCGAATTGCGCCGGTGAGCCAAGCTCCAGCCGCACCTGCGCCGGACTTCGATATTTCCGCGCTCCTGGCCAGCGTGAAGACGCCCGACGTCGCGGCCCTGGATCAATCCAGCGCTGAGACGAAGCCATCGACGCCGATCGTAGAATTGCCGGTGAGCGAGCCGGCAGTGCCGTTACCGATCCAGCAAGCGATTGAAGACAAAGTCGCCAAGGTCGATGCAAAGGCAGCAGCGGCGCAAGCGACGGGTCCCGCCGCAACAATTCGCGTCGAGCTGGATCGCGTCGATCGTCTGATCGATCTGGTCGGTGAATTAGTGATCAATCAAGCGATGCTGGCGCAACGCGTGATGGAGGCCGGCGTCGCGCGCTCCTCTTCTGTGGCCATGGGTCTTGAAGAATTGGAGCAACTTACCCGCGAAATTCAAGACAGCGTGATGGCGATCCGCGCGCAGCCCGTGAAATCCGTTTTCCAGCGTATGCCGCGGCTGGTGCGCGAAATCGCCGCCGCCACAGGCAAGGAAGTCCGCCTCGTCACGGAGGGTGAAAACACCGAAGTCGACAAGACCGTGATCGAGCGCCTGACTGACCCGATTACGCACATGTTGCGCAACGCTGTCGATCATGGACTGGAATCGCCAGAAGGACGTATTGCGGCCGGCAAGCCGGTTGAAGGGTGCGTTAAGATGTCGGCGGCGCACCGGTCCGGCCGCGTCATCATCGAAGTTTCCGACGACGGCAAGGGCATCAATCGGGAGCGCGTCCGAGAAAAAGCGATCGAGAAGGGCCTCGTCCCAGCCGATGCGCAATTGAGCGACGACGATATCGACAATCTAATATTCTTGCCTGGCTTCTCCACCGCGTCCGCATTGTCGGAACTGTCCGGTCGCGGCGTAGGCATGGACGTGGTCAAAAAATCCATTCAAGCCTTGGGCGGCAGAATCTCCATCACATCTGCGCCAGGAAAAGGTTCGATCTTCACGCTGAGCTTACCGCTGACCTTAGCGGTTCTGGATGGCATGGTGGTGAAGGCTGGCGATCAAACTCTCGTAGTACCCCTATCGAACATCGTCGAAACGCTTCAGCCGAAAGCGCATGAGGTCCGCAGACTCGGCGCGCGCGGTAGCGTGCTCTTTGTGCGCGGCACCTATGTGCCGATGATCGACGTCGGCGAGCGCCTGGGTTGGACCTCCGGCGCCAGCGACCCAACCAAGGGTGTTGTGATTTTGGTTGAAGGCGAGGGCGGCAGCCGCTCGGCGTTGTTGGTCGAAGAAATTCAGGGACAACGCCAAGTCGTCATCAAAAGTCTCGAACAAAACTATCAGCGGGTTGAAGGCATTGCAGCCGCTACGATCCTGGGCGACGGCCGCGTCGCGCTGATCCTGGACACCGACGCCGTCATCGCCGGTTTGTACGAAGGCGCAGAGGACGCGCCGCAATTTCTGGAAGCGAGTTAAGCCATGACCGAACACGCGCATTCTTTAACTGCAGCCGCCAGCGAACTGATCTCCTTCCGCATCGGAGATCAAGAATACTGCGTGGACATTATGTCCGTCCGTGAAATCCGCGGCTGGACACCCGCCACGCCTTTGCCACGTGCGCCAAACTTCATGCTCGGTGTCATCAATCTACGGGGCGCCGTTCTGCCGGTGATCGATCTCGCCAGCCGCTTGGGGCTCGGACAAACAACGCCGACGGCGCGCTCCGTCATTATCGTGGTGCGGATCAATACAAATTTAGTCGGCCTCTTGGTTGACGCTGTGTCCGACATTCTCACCGTTGAGGAAAGCGCAGTGCAGCCGACGCCGGACGTGAGCTGCGATGCTGTGAAGTCTTTCGTCAAAGGCATTATTGCGCTCGACGGACGTATGATCTCTTGGATTCTCTTGGATCGCATTTTGCCAGAACAGCAAGCAGAAGCGGCGTGACGCAAGATTATCGACTCGACAATACCGCGCCGGGCGCTGTTCCCGAGGGTGAATTTGAATTCACCGTCGAAGACTTTCGCGCGATCGCGAATACCTTGCATAAGGAAACTGGCATATACATGGCAGAATCCAAGTCGACGCTCGTGTATTCGCGTTTAGCAAAGCGCCTGCGTAAATTAGGCATCGATTCCTTTAAGCAATATCGCAAGTTCCTCGCCTCTGACGCCGGCGCGGAAGAACGCATCTTTATGATGTCGGCGTTAACGACCAACCTTACAAAATTCTATCGGGAATCGCATCATTTCGACCTTTTGCGCCGCCAAGTCCTAGAGCCGCTTACAGCTGAAATACGCGCTGGCGCTTCTTTGCGTCTGTGGTCCGCGGCGTGCTCGACGGGCGAAGAAGCTTATTCAATTGCCTTGACGGTATTGCAAGTCTTCCCAAACGCAGCCGACCTGGACATCAAAATATTGGCGACTGATATTGATCCGGCAGTCGTTCGCAAAGCCGCAGAGGGCGTTTATTCCGAAGGCAGTGTCGAGCCTATTCCGTCCGCTATGTTGGAGCGCTGGTTCGATGTTGATGGCCCGCGTGGTGAGCGCGTGTACAGAGTTTCTGCGATCATGCGATCCTTGATCGCATTTAAAGAACTGAATTTGATCGGCGCCTGGCCGATGAAGGGTAAGTTCGACGCGATTTACTGCCGGAACTGCGTTATTTATTTTAACGACGAAACACAAGGCAAGCTTTGGCCGCGCTTCGGCGCCGCTTTGAAGCCCCAAGGGCGCCTATATATCGGCCATTCTGAGCGGGTCAGCGATCCAGGGTTTGAAAGTGACGGCCTCACCGCCTACCGGCTAAAGGCCCAAAGGGCCGCAGCATGAAGAAAATCCGTGTTTTGATAATCGACGACTCGGCGACGATGCGGAACATCATCCGCACGTGCCTGTCGCAAGATCCTGATATTGAGGTCTGCGGTGAAGCGGAGGATCCGTTGGTGGCGCGCGACGCCATCAAAGCGCTGAATCCGGATGTACTGACGCTCGATGTTGAGATGCCGCGCATGAATGGCATAGAGTTTCTAGAAAAACTCATGCGCTTGCGCCCAATGCCTGTGATCATGGTGTCGACGCTGACGCAACAAGGCGCCGAAGCGACTGTCGCCGCTTTGGAGCTTGGCGCGTTTGATTGCATTGGCAAACCGTCGCACTTTGCTCCCGTGGAAGCATTCGCTGAACTGCCGGCGAAGGTGAAAGCGGCCGCCCGAGCCCGCGTCCGCACATCGGCGGATCGTGTCCCGGCGCCGACGCCCCCAACGTTCACCGGCAACGGAAAATTGATCGCAATCGGTTCTTCCACCGGAGGCGTCGAGGCGCTGGTGAGCCTATTGACGCATTTCCCAGCGAATTGTCCGCCGACGGTGATTACCCAACACATGCCGGCGACGTTTACGGCCAGCTTCTCTGCCAGGCTCCACAAAATTTGCGCTCCAACCGTCGCTGAAGCGACCGACGGCGCTATTCTACAGGCTGGGCAGATTTACTTAGCGCCGGGCGGCGACGCGCACCTGGAGGTCACAGGGTCACGTACGCTCCGCTGCCGCCTCGTAGAAACGCCGTCCGTAAATGGACACCGTCCATCTGTGGATGTTTTGTTCAATTCCGTCGCGCAATGCGCCGGGGCCGAGGCTGTCGGACTTATCCTCACCGGTATGGGGCGCGATGGCGCCGCAGGCCTTCTCAACATGCGCAAGAAGGGCGCACGGACAATCGGTCAGGACGAATCATCTTGCGTGGTTTACGGTATGCCTAAGGCGGCGCATGAGATTGGCGCGGTAGAGCGTCAATTGCATCTCAATAGAATACCGAGCGCTGTCTTGAACCTGTGTTCGGTTGATGCGCGGGAGATGACATAATGCCAGCCGCGTCGGCTCTAAAGGTGTTGCTGGTGGACGATCAATTGTCCATGCGGGCGCTTGCGCGTACCGCGTTACAGCAAATCGGCATCATAAACATTGAAGACGCGAGCGACGGCGAAGAAGCTTTTCGCGTGCTGGTGCAACGTCCCGTGCATCTTGTTATTTCCGACTTCAATATGCCAAAGCTCGATGGCCTGGGTTTGCTCCGCGCCATTCGATCGCACGAACCTGTGCGCGGCATCGCTTTCATCATGTTGACCGGCCGCGCCGACAAAGAACTGGTTCAGCGCGCCGTGCAGTTTGGCGTGAACAATTACATTGTGAAGCCGTTTACGGCGGCGCACCTCAAAGAAAAAATTGAAGAAGTTTTCGGAGCACTGACATGAGCGCGGCCGCCCAAGTCAGTGAAAAGCTGCAGCATGTTATTCAAGGTGAGTTCGCTGTGACGGATGATCCGTCCATCGTACTGACGTCAATTCTGGGTTCGTGCGTCGCGTGTTGTTTGCATGATCCGGTCTCCCGCGTCGGCGGGATGAATCACTTTCTGTTGCCGGGTGACGAGTCCGCGGGCGACGATAGTCTGCGTTACGGCGTCAATTCGATGGAATTGCTGATCAACGGGTTATTGCGGCGCGGTGCGCGGCGGGACTGGCTTGAGGCGAAATTATTCGGCGGCGCCCGCGTATTGGCGGGATTGTCTGACGTCGGATCACAGAATGCAGCGTTTGCGCGACGGTTTCTGAAGGAAGAAGGAATACCGTGCATCGGCGAAAGCCTAGGGGGAGATCAGGCTCGGCGGGTACGCTTTTCGCCGACCACCGGTGCAGCGCGTCAATTGCTACTGGAAAAGGTCGATCAGAGTTCGCTCGTGGCGGTAGCGCCCCGACGAAAGGCGCTTGAAACTAGGCCGGAAAGCGCTGGCGATCTGGATCTGTTTTAGAAGAGAAGGACAGGAATTTACTCCCCCTGGAAAAGCTCATGGTCACTGGCGCAACGACGGCCGCGGATTGTGCGGCCATCATGGATGGCTTGGCGAAGGAGATGCATGTTCTCACTTTGCAGGCGCTGAATATCGAAAGTTCCTTAACGGGTTTGTCGCTTCGGGATTGCTCGCAGCCTGAGCTTGTGCACGACCTACAGCTCGTCGACTTGTTGCTGCAGCATATGTCTGAGCTTCGCGTCTTCATGGCGACTTTGGCGACCGAATTGCACATTGAACATTCTTTGTGCATAGATCGCGCTCTGGATGGGGTGCGATTACACGCTGTGCAGGGCCGGCTTGCAGAATCGCTGGGACGCGCGGTGTCACACTCTCAGGCTGACGCTGCCGGCGACTTCGAATTGTTGTAGGTGCGCCATGAAACCGTTTGATTCTGGCGCAAAGTTTAACCTGTCGAGCGCTATCGTTTTGGTGGTCGACCGGTCAACCCATTCGTCTGACGTGATCGTGCAGATCCTATCCGGCTTCGGCGTGCACAAAATTCTGCGCTGCCAAACCGCGAAGCGCGCTATGGAAATTTTTAACGTCAATTCCGTAGACCTGATGCTCATCGATCCGGAGCTCGAGGAGGAAGACGGTTTTGAATTTATCCGCGAAATCCGCCGTTCGAAGTCTGACAGCCGGCTGTTGCCAATCATCTTGATCAGCGGCCACGCCAAAATTTCCAGCATTAAGCGGGCGCGCGATTGCGGGGCGAACTTTTTCGTCGCCAAGCCGCTCACGCCCGCCGTTATCTTGCAGCGGATCCATTGGGTTGCTGCAGACAAGCGTCAATTTGTCGAAGTTGCCGATGGTTCTTATGTCGGGCCGGATCGGCGGTTTAAGTTTGAAGGCCCCCCACCTGGATCTGACGGCCGTCGCGAAAGCGATCTGCCGGTGGAACTGGGTGGCCAGACGGGTCAGAATCTCTCGCAGAACGAACTCAACACGATGTTCAAGCCGCAGAAGGTTTCGATATGACGATCCAAGGCGACGGCAAAGCCAAGTCGAAGGCTCAGTTTCACGCACCTGAGCCAAGGCTCAAGAACATGGTCAATCGGCCTGACGGCATTCGCATTAGCGAAGCGGTCAAGAAAGCCGAAGCCAATGTTCAAAGCTATAAAGCGACAGGCGTCGCCTCCATGGATGAAAAAATCAGCCAGCTCGTTGAGATATGCGAGCGTATGCGCGCGGGTTCGACGTCAACCGATGAGCGGAAAGTGTACCTTCTTTCAAACGACATTTTCGATGCGGCGGGCATGTTCGGTGAACCCGAATTGTCCGAGGCGGCCTACAGCTTGTGCGAGATGATTGGAAACCGCGCAGAACGCGTTCCCCTGTCTTGGGACTCAGTGAACGTTCATATCTCCTCGATGCGATTGTTACGGCAATCCGCCAGTGATGCCGACGCCGCGACGCGCCAAGCTGTGTTGCAGGGGTTGCGGAAAGTGACAGCGCGTATTTTGGCCGAGACCGCCTCCACCGAATAAGGCTGTTGGTGGTTTAACGAGACGGCCTGCGCTTGGCGGCAGCCGGCTTTACTGGCGCCTTTTTTGGGGCCGCTTTAGCCTTCTGGACTGTGGGTTTTCTGGCTACCTTGGGCCTTGCCGAGTTCGTTGCGGAATCGCCTTGAGCCAGAAGCGCCGCGACGGCGCCGAGAATCTTTTTACGAGCCGCCGCGGATTTCAGCATTTTGATGCGCGCCGCCATAGCGTCGACTTCTCTATCAGCTGCGGTAGGGCTCCGTCTTTTGCCTTTTCTGCTGATCAACAATTCGCCTGGCGTGCAGTCTAAAGCATCAGCGACGCGGACAAGGATCGAACTTGCGATGCGATTGGCGCCGCGCTCATATTTTTGCACTTGCTGGAACGACATGCCGATTCGATCAGCGAGCTCGGCTTGGCTTATGCCGAGGATTGCGCGGCGGACGCGGATGCGCTCGCCGATTTCGGCCTCGACAGCCTCTTCGAGATTATCCAGCTTGGGCATCGGGCGCCTCGTGGGCATTGCGTTATGTGCGGCGAAAATCTCCACCAGCGAGGATACGCCTGTTCGCTCCGCCGGACGACGGAAAAATCCGACGCGCACCGCAGGCGATCTGACCATTTCTCCGCCGCTTTAGCGGAGACGCTCAGTATCCCCGGCCTCTACGGGAACGGATCACCGCGCGACATTGCCGAAAATGCGCGGTTCATGTGTTGAATGCCAAGCGAACGCTGTCTCAACTACAGCGTCAAAATGAAATCTTGGCGACCATTTCAGCAATTCTTTCGGTTTCGCGTTGTTTGCGACCAAAATCGGAGCATCGCCTGCCCGCCGGGATTCCTGGCGCACGTCGAATTTGACGCTGGATACGCGTTGTACGGCGTCGACGAGTTGCTTCACGCTCACGCCGATTCCGGCGCCTAAGTTAAAAATATTACTCGGCGCGCCGTCGCGCAAAGCGTGCAGCGCGGCGATATGGGCCGCTGCGAGATCTGCGACGTGGATGTAATCTCGAACGGCGGAGCCGTCTTCAGTTTCGTAATCGCTCCCGAAAATCGAAAAATGCTTGCGGCGTCCGAGAGCTGTGTGAATCGCCAACGGCAATGCGTGTGATTCAGGCTGATGCCGCTCGCCGATCTCGCCATCTGGGTCTGCGCCTGAAGCGTTGAAGTAGCGCAAGCTTACATATCGCAAGGGTGTATGCGCCGCGAGGTCCGCCAAAGTATCGTCGATCATGAGTTTCGTGCGCCCATAGGGACTCAGAGGCGCAACCGGGTGAAGTTCATCCATCGGCGCGTAACGTGGGGCGCCGTAAACCGCGCATGTCGAAGAGAACACAACGTTCTCAATGCCTGCGCGCAACGCCGCATTGAACACCTTGATGGCGCCGCCGACATTGTTGTCATAAAAGCGCGCAGGCTCTTTGACCGATTCCCCCACCTCGATGAATGCCGCGCAGTGAATGATGGCCTGTGGCCGATGCTCGGCCATTGCCCGGTCCAGTGCATCGCCGTCACGGATATCGCCTTCGACGAGTGGCCCCCACTTCACAAAGGCGCGGTGACCGTTTGAAAAATTGTCATAAACGACAGGTTCGAAACCCGCTTGGGCGAGCGCTTTGCAGATGTGCGAGCCGACATAGCCGGCGCCGCCTGTCACGAAGATTTTTTCGCCCATTCGAAATGCCGTCCCAGTTTTCACTATGCAATCGCGTTGGCGTCGTCTTCTGAAGACGCGGTGAGCTTTCTCATTAAATGGCGGAAGACCCTTGGACTAGCGAACGTTTTCTCTGTCCGAGGGATGTGAGCGCAAAAATCGTCGCGCCGTCGCAACTTTAGTCAGTCAACAGCCAATTCAGCATCTGTGAGCTGCTGCGTGGAGGCTCGGCGGCGCGTTCGGCGTTGTCGCCAGCCGCGATGGCGGCGTGAGCGCAATGCGCGCGAAGCTGGCGATCGACGCCTCCGCACTTTTAAGCCACGGGCGACAACCGGTTTTAGTAAGGCTTAACCCAGCAGCGTCATGATGGAGGGGTTCAATCAGGACCCGCATCATGGGTTTGTATCAAAATCCCCGGCCAGCAATCTTTTTGCCTGGCGATTCTCGCCGCGCTCCCGCTTACGCGCGCCGCGACGCGCTGCGCCTTGAGCGCCGGCGCGCCTCTGATCCGTACGCCCCTGATTTCGTTCGCTCGACTTGGCGGCGCTCGGACGCTTGCCTACGACAGTGGCGGGTCGGCGGGGGACATGCATCACTCTATCATAGATTGTATATAGAGGCCTCTTTCGCCTATATGCGGGTATGCCGGAGGCTCCACGCGGCTTATCGCGCGACATGGCGGCTTGCGGTGCAGGCTCGGCGGCGCTTAGTCCGGAGCATGCTGACGGGGTGACCCGTTGAGCGCGTCGATGTGCTTGAAATGCGGCGCTGGTGAAATGGTGCACAGAAGAACCGCCTGCGTCGCGGACGAAATATTGTCCGAATTGGCGAGCAAACCTATTCTAGTAAAGTACACTGGTAGTGCCTGTGGCGCGCGTCGCGATAACGGCGATGCAGCCACATTAGCGGCGTGGGATCCTTCCAAAAAGATGATGAAATGCAGCGCTTAAGAACCGGTTTGAGACGCGACAATCGGGAAGCGGCGCTGGCCGGCTTCCCGGATGGAGTTTTAGGTTTCGCCGTCGGGGACATACATGGCCGGGCAGATTTGCTCGCGCGAATGTTGGACAAACTCGAGGCGGAGGCCGCCGCGTCTCCGCATCTGCGCCCAACCGTTGTTTTTCTCGGCGATTATGTCGATCGCGGTCTGGAGAGCGCCAAAGTTATCGATATGCTGCTGAGTGGCCGGCCGAAGGGCTTTGAATGTCATTTTCTGCGCGGCAATCACGAACAGGCGATGCAAGCCTTCATGCGGGACCCCGATCAGGGCCGCGCATGGCTCGCTTATGGCGGCGTTGAGACGCTTTTGTCGTATCGGGTGAAGCCGGTGTCCGTAGAAGCCGCTGCGCCGGCGCTTGAAGAGGCCGCAAAGGCGCTCGAGGCCGCGATGCCGCAGGAGCACAAAGAGTTTCTCGATTCACTGGTGCCTGCCGTCACCATTGGAGACTATTTTTTCGTGCATGCGGGGGTTGATCCAAATCGCGGCATCGACGACCAAACCGAGCACGATCTTTATTGGATCCGGGATCGTTTCCTGACCGACACCCGGCGCTGGGACAAAGTGGTGGTGCACGGGCATAGCCCCGTCAAAGAAGCGTTCCGCGATCATCGGCGCGTGGCGATCGATACGGGCGCTTACGCAACCGGCAGGCTCACTGCCGCCCGCTTGGAAGCGAACAAAGTTGCGTTCATTTGATATTGAAGCGACATAAGTCCTGAGGTGCATTACGCTAGAGTAGTTGCTGTTAGGCTGTAGGCTGAATCATGTTGCTGCGCGGACTCTTCTTCATTTTTGCGGCTGTGCTGTGCACAGCGTGCGTCTCCGGAACCCCTTCGGGACCCGTGGGTCACGGCACCACGAAACAACTTCAAAGCGCTTCCTTGGAAGATTATAAACTTGGGCCGGGTGATCGCCTGCGCATTGTCATTTATGACGAGCCCACACTTTCCAGCGAATATGTGGTTAGCCCGAAGGGGAGGATCGCATTCCCGTTGGTGGGTGAAGTTCAAGCCGAAGGCATGACGATCACGGATTTCTCTCGCTCGCTTGAAGCGCAGTTGAAGACAGGCTTTTTGAAGAATCCCCAGGCGAGCGCCGAAGTCCTCGTCTACCGGCCCTTCTATATTTTGGGCCAAGTGCAGCAGCCCGGCACTTATCCGTTCGCGGCTGGCATGACCGTTATGAGCGCCGCCGCCACTGCCGGTGGTTTTACGTATCGCGCCGACAGCCGCCGCGTTTACATCAAGCATGTGGGTCAGGATGCGGAAGTTGCGTACGACTTGACCAGCCAAACGCCTGTGCAGCCCGGCGACACGGTGCGCATTGGGGAGCGTCTGTTTTAAGGACAGCTTTCTCAACGCGTCAGTGGAGCGGAAGGAAGCGCGATAAATGGAGCCGAAGGCAACCTTACCGGACTATCCGCTCCGGGCGCGCCCAAGCCCTCCGCGCGAACCCATGTTCCGCAGCATCTTGCCGTTTCTCAGCCGCCGCTTCTGGACCATTCTTATCGCTTGGCTCATTGCCGCGTTGGCGACCAATGGTCTTTTGCACGTTCCAGAGACCGGCTTCGAGGCGACCACGACAATATTAATGCTGCCGCCGAATTCCGATCCGGCCGCTTCTGCTTCACAACAAGGGAAGCTTGAAGAGGCGATTTGGGATCAAACCCGGCCTTTGCAATCCCGCGTTTTAATCGGCAGGGCGGTCGATCGCTTGGATTTGGTCCAAGACAAGAATTGGAATTACGGATCTGCGTCGTTGCCGCCTTTTTTAGATCGGCTCGCCGCGCCGCTCGTCAATTTGGGCGTCGATCTGAAGCCAAACGACCCACTTCGCGCGCGCGCCGCGATAGTCGATAGGTTGAAAAATAGCGTTCGCTTGCGGCGGGTGAGTGCGAGCCTTGTCATGGAGCTCGACGTTACGACGCCGGTCCCGTCGGATTCGGTCGTGATCGCCAACACACTCGCGGACTTGTATGTCGAGGAGCGCCTTGAACGGCAATTGGCGCAGATATCCGCGCCGTCGCCTGCTGGCGCTGCACCCTCTTTTGCAGCGCGCGTCATGGACCGCGCCACCGAAGCGCACAAAGCCGACAGTCCATTGGGCAATCTCGAGGCCTGGAGCGCGCTGATCGGTTTAGGCATTGGGTTCTGGACGGCGCTGTTGGTCGATTACATGGATCGCGGCGTTGGCGGCGCGGCGAAAGCGATGAAGAAGACCGGGCGGCCCGTAATTGGATCGGTGCCCTTATTGCGCAAGCGGGACCTCGCGAACGTCTCACGCAACAGGGTCGCGGATTTCGTCATCGCCAACCCTATGTCGGCATACGCCGAGTCCTTACGGAACTTACGCACATCACTGTACTACGCTGACCAAAGAGAGCCGCCAAAACTCATCTGCGTGACGGCGGTGCGCCACGGTGAAGGCAAAACGACGACGGCGCTGGCGCTTGGCCGGGTGGCCGCCTTGGCTGGGCAGCGCGTTCTGATCGTGGATTGCGATTTGCGGCGGCATGCGTTGAGCCGCATGCTTGGCTTGTCGTCGGAGAAAGGCATCGTGGAAGCCGTGAGCAATGACGTCGCTTGGCGTGACGTTGTTCTTCGCGATCAGCCCTCCGGCGCCGATTTGTTGCTTATGTCGGATTCGCATTACCGGCCGCGCGATTTGTTCAACTCGCCGGCCATGGAGCGGATTTTTAGCGAGTTTCGCGCAGGGTACGATCTGGTGATTTTGTCCGCGCCGCCCGCGCTGTCCGTCGCCGACACGCGTACGATCTCACGCTTATCGGATCGGACGGTTCTGGTCGCACATTGGACGCGCACGCCGTCAACGCTCCTGCGTTCAGCGATCGGACTGCTTGAGCAGACGGGCTCCGACGTGTCGGGCTTGGTGTTGAACTTCGTCGATCCGCGTGCACGCGGACGCCTCACCGAAACTGACGCCGCCTATCAGGCAAAGTTCGCGACTCGCTATTTCAAGGCCTAGCGACGACGGCGATTAAACGCCGGGCCGTGGGGCCGTGACCCGGAGGCTCACGCGGGGGCCGCAGCAGTCGGCGCCTCGAGTGCCTCGGCTTTCGCCGCCTCACGATCCAATTTCGCCCGGACGCGCGACGTTTTATAGCGGCCGAGAGCCAGCCCAGTCATGACGCCAAACAAAATGCCGGGGTCCGGACCGGCGGAGGACGCCAAAAGAGGAACCAACATCATCAACGCGGCCATTGCGGCGGCGCTGGAGAATCGTTCTTTCTTGGCGTTCCGGGTGCGCCATAACACCCATAACATTTGGAAGACCTGCATCGCGAAGCAGATCACGCCGACAACGCCCAATGAACCCAGGACCGCCTGGAAGAGGCCGGATGACCGGAAACTGCCCGGTCCGACGCCGAGACCACGCGATACGTCGAACGCCAGAAAGCCTTGGGCCGCCCATTGGCCCCGCTCAATGGCAGAACCGCTGGACGCTTTTCCAACCGTCATCTTCTCGGCGAGTTCAGCGAAGGTCTTGGCGAAAGAGGGCATCAGAAGGACCAGCACGAGCGCCGCGAGCAGACCCATTATAATGGTGCCCGATAGCTGCAGGAATTTGCGCATCCGTACGCGGCCGCTCATGGGCACAAGAACGACGCCAAAAACCAAGACCACGAACAACAAAGCCAGCATCGCGAAGGCTGTTGTCGAGGTGGACAGCGCCATAGCCATCGCCAACGCCAGAGCGAGAGCACCGGAAGGCGCGCCCTTCACGTCAAAGAGCCAGAAAAGAGAAAAATACGCCAATGGCACGGCGCCGAAGGTCGCAAAACTCGATGGTTCGGTAAATGAACCGGAGATTCTGCGAATGCCCATCTCAGATTGTGCGACTATGGCGTAAGTGGCCGTGCGCGCCCAATCCATCAAATTGCCAGCGCCGCTATAAAAGCCGGCCAAATCCACAAACGCAAAAAGCAAGAAGGCGCAGCTGGCCAACACCCACCCATAGGTGATCGTGTTCTCCGATTTAGGCATCCGCGCCGCTGTATAGGCAGAGATCGCCGCCAGCGCCGTCAGACAGATATACACCGCTTGCGTGATGTTCTGGGGCGTAAAGACAAGCGGCACGCGAAACGGCAATGGCCGCATCGAAACGATACTGATGGCGCCTTCAAACAATCGAGGAAAAAACATCGCGGCGATGACGCCGTAAACGGCGAACAGAACAATCCATACATTGGAGACGATTGCTTCGCCCAAAAGTGGAGCGTTCTTGAACGCCACCAGCAGCATTCGAAGAATGACGAAGAAGACAAAGAAATAGGGAACGGTAAGCGACGCGCCGCCAAGCATCGGCAGCGCGACCGCTTCAGCGGAACCGAACACAGCGCTGAACAACAAAACGAAAATAAAGTCGCGGAGTGGGCGTTTGAACGCCAGCAAGGCAAGTCCAACCGCAGCCGCTACAACGCCGAATAGAGTTAGAAGCATAAGGGGGCCCGCCGCGCGCTGCTCCGCGTGAAAATCCTTATCGTGAAGCCGGGCGCAACGCCAGACAGACAACCTGAATTAAGTCCACAGGGTTCTCGTATGCTGATGATCGCGGCGCCTGTATGATAACCGGGCGCTGCGAATACGCGCATCAGGCGAGCGGCGCCCATCGGCTTGCGCTCGCAGACATCGTTCCCAGCTCAGCTATGACTAAGCCGATGTTTTTGCCTATAGTTGTTTGGGCGCATCGCTATTCATTGTATCAAGCAATCAATCTGTAGCCTGAGGGCCGATAGGATGAGAATGCAGTCAAGCCAGAAAGAAAGCCAGGGCGCCCAAAGACCTCGCGGCGCCGAGGCCGAGGATGACGGCGGTGGCTTAGACATCCGCGCGCTGCTGCGCTTTTTCAGCCGGCGGCAATGGATTATCCTAAGTGTGGGCCTTCTGGTGGCGGCGCTGTTCGCCGGCTTCACCATGATGCAACCGAAGAAATATACGGCCACGGCCCTCGTGCTGATTTCGCCCCAACACGGCGACATCGCAAGCGCGGATCAGGCTGGCGCGCCCGAGCAGAATCTGGATGCTGGTGCAATCGAATCACAAATCGAATTGCTGCGGACCCGCAAGCTCATGGGGCAGCTCGCCGATCGGCTGCAACTCGCGAAGGAACCGGAGTGGAACCCGTCTTTGGGACCCAAAAGTCCGGTCGCGATGTTGAAATCCATCGTTTGGCCCGACCAAGCGGATTCAAAGGACAAAGACGCCGCGCGGCAAATGCGTGAAGCGATCATCGACAAGATCCAAGCATCGATCGACACCCGGCGCCGGGGCCTGACCTATGTGCTTGAGGTGTCGATCACATCGCTCAAGCCTCAGCAATCGGCGCGGATGGCGAACGAACTCGTCGAGCTTTATTTTCAAGAACAGGTTCGAGCGCGCTACGACGCCGCGCAAAAAGCAAACGAGTGGTTGAGCGGCCGGTTGACCAGCCTGAAAATCGAAGTTCAGCAAAAGGAAGCCGCCGTCGAAGTCTACCGCGCGCAAAGCGGACTTTTGACCGCGCAAGGCGAATCCCTCACGGAGCAGCAAATCACCGGTATGCAGGGTTCTGTGCTTGCGGCGCGGACAGAGGTGGCCGAACGCCAGGCGCGCTATCAACAGGTTCAGCAGATCATCCGCGCTGGCGGCTCCGCGGATTCAATCGCGGCCGTCATCAATTCGGAGACAATTCGTCTGCTCCGCGCCCAAGAATCCGAAGCGGCGCGCCGGCAAGCGGATCTTGAAAATAGATATGGCGATCTGCACCCGGCCATCGCCACCGCGCGCCAAGATCGCGCGGGCATCCAGGCGCAAATCCGCGCCGAAGTTGAGCGCATCGCCGCAAACCTCAAGAATGAAGTTGAAGTCTCGCGCGCGCGCATGGCCATGCTGGAGGGCAATCAATCCGCCATGCAAGGGCAATTGGTTGCGAATAATTCGGGCATGGTGCGTTTACGCGAGCTTGAGCGTGACGCGGGCGCAACGCGGGCGATCTACGAAGCCTTCTTGCGCCGCTACCAGGAAATTTCGGAATCCGTATCTTTGGAAGTGACAGATGCACAGCTGGTCAGCCCGGCGGCAATTCCGAATGGCCACAGCTCGCCGCAGCTCGGCCTCGCGCTGATGCTGGGTATCGTTCTTGGCGGAATCATGGGCATCGGCTCCGGCTTAGTCGTGGAGTTCATGGATGAGGGTCTGGACGACGTTAAAACCGTTGAGGCGGAGACCGGCAAGCGCGTGCTGGCGGCCATCCCAATGGTCAAGAGTCAGGAAGCCAACAAGCGTGCCTTCGACAACTTCCGAGGTCTCGCAGAAGGCGCCGTGAAGGTGAGCAGTCTCAGCGACCTCACCACTTTCGCAAACCGGAGCACAGGGCTCATTGAGAAACGTTTGACGAAAATAGTGCCGTGGCGCGGCAAACGCGGGGTGAATTCCGACGTCGTTGAGAACGCGGAGCCGGAAATCATCGAAGATTGGAGCCCGGCGCGCTACCTGATCGACAAGCCTATGTCGGCCTTTGCAGAAGGCTTCCGCTCCTTACGCACCTCGCTGCTTTACTCGGGCGGCTCCGGCCAGGCAAAGACGATCGCGGTGGCGTCGGCGATGCCAGGCGAAGGCAAGACCACGACATCTATTTGTCTCGCTCGGGTGTCTGGCTTATCCGGACAGCGCGTCATCGCCGTGGATTGTGATTTGCGCCGCCGGTCATTGAGCAACATTGTCGGCGCTAACCCTAAAGACGGCTTGCTGCAAGTCTTGAAGGGGGAAGTGGATTGGCGGCAGGTCATCACGCGCGACGCCGTGTCGAGCGTTGATATTTTGCCCGCCGCCGAAGGCAGCTTCACCCCTTGGGACGTCTTCGGCTCGCCCGCGATGCAAAAGCTGCTGGACGAATTGGCGGAAAATTACGACTTGGTGCTGCTCGATTGCCCACCAGTACTCGCCGTTGCGGAATCGCGGATCATTTGCGGTTTGGTGCAACAAACCGTGCTTGTCGTGCGCTGGGCCACCACGCCAGCGCGGGCCGCTTTCAGCGCCATCGAACAGATCGAGCAATGCGGCGGTTTGGTTGGCGGTATCGCCTTGAATTGCGTCGATTCCACTGCCCCAGGGCGCGGCGCTTATGGCGATTCCACTTATCAGGCGCGCTATGCCGGCGCTTACTATTCCAGCTGATCGTTATCCACGATGTGCGCCGATTGATGCATCGGTGCAGCGCTGATATTGCCGCCGAGTCGATCCGGGACGGCTACGGCGCCTGTTCGCTATGCAGCTTTTCCTGAAAAGAAGCGGCGACTTTACATCGTATCGACAAACAACGAGCCTAATTCATAGGATCAGCAGCCTCAATGCGCTACGCGGCCCAGGCTCAGCCAGAGAACGCACTCAATGTCAGGCGCACCAAAAACTCCCTACAGCGATTTGCTGGCCAGCAGGCGAAATTTCCTTGGCGGCGCTCTTGCGACCGGAGTCGGCGCAACGGTGACTTTGCGCTCAAGCAATGCGCTTGGTCGTTATGATACCGCGCTCAGCGCGCCGCACGATTTATTGTGGGGCGTCAACGGACATCCGGTCACCGCTTATCCCGGAATATCTCTGCCCGAACAATTTGAACTCGTGAAGGCGCTGGGATTCACGCACTACCGCGTCAATCTTCGCGGCGATGGCTCAGTCAGCTATCTCGACGAGATCTTAAAGGTCGCCAGCGCCTGGGGCGTCAGCATCATCCCGATACTCCAACCGGACACGTCGCTAAAGGACACGAACGCAAAGACTCTGAAAACGCGGGCTTTCGGCCTCGCCAAATACATGGCCCGCAAGTTTCGCGGACGGGTGCCGATCTGGGAGCTTGGCAACGAACTTGAAAATTTCGCCATCATCCAACCCTGCGAGCAAAGAGACGATGGCACGAAATATCCGTGCGAATGGGGTCCTGCTGGCGGGGTCGGTCCGTTGGAATATTATGGCCCGCGTTGGCGCAAAGTGAGCGCGGTCTTGTCGGGGTTTTCAGAAGGGGTGGCGGCGGCTGACCCTAAAGCGATCCGGGCGATGGGAACGGCCGGCTTTGGCCATCTCGGCGCCTTTGAACGTATGAAACAAGATAAGATCGAGTGGGATATTACCGTCTGGCACGACTACGAAACGATACGGGAATCGTACCTCGAAACACTCGCGGAATATGGCAAGCCTATTTGGATCACGGAATTCAATGCCGGCGGAGGCGGTGACCAAAGCCACGAACAAAATGCAAAAATGCTGACGGAGAGGATCGCCTTTTACCGCGAGGTGCGTGACAAATATAAAGTCGCGGCGGCGTTTGTGTATGAGTTGCTAGACGAGCCTTATTGGGGCGACCACTTTGAAGCGCGTATGGGTCTTGTCTCACTGATCCCGGATGACAAACGCGGCTGGAGGGTTGGCGCCATCAAGCCTCAAGGTTTGGCCGTTCAGCGCGCGCTTAACCGAGGTTCGTAATCGCGTTCGATGAACAACGATCCGTGGACGTCTTGACGAAAATAATGACCTAAGCCTATAGCTCAAAGGGTTTTTTACAGATCCGCCGACTGGAACAAATGCCGCTTCGCGCTGCGCCGACTTTACGCGCACAAACTCATCACAATATCTGTATGCGCGCCGCGACATTATTGACTGCAGCGCCATGCCGCCGCGTGGCTAGCGCATGCGGATAGCCGTCGCGATCGCCACCACTGGCCGTGCAGACACCGTGGAGCTGACAGCACCTTGCTGGGCATCGCAAACACGCCTCTACGAACGGTTGATTTTTTCCGTTCCCAATATGGAGGATGTCGGGCCAGCGGCGGCCGCACTGCCGAATTCGGAGATTCTGATAAGTCCGAAAGGGCTGACGAAACAACGTAATAAAATTCTTGATCGTCTGGGAACCGATTGCGATCTTATCATTTTTGGCGACGATGATTTCGTACCGTCAACGCGCTTTATCGAAATTGTTGAAAGCATCATGACGGCGAAACCGAACATCGCCATGCTATCTGGCATCGTGATCGCGGACGGAATCAATTCCGAAGGCATCTCGTTCGAAGAAGCAGCGAAAATCGTGTCGGCGCATGATGCGGCGCATGTTGCTGAATCCTCGGTGCTGGTTCCCATGCCGCATGCTTATGGCTGCAACATGATCATCCGCCCCGGCGCCAATCCAGATTTGCGCTTTGATGAACGTCTGCCGCTCTATGGCTGGCTGGAAGATTTAGATTATTCGCGGCGGATGGCTCCATTCGGACAATTGATGCGCGCCCGGAATTTAATTGGCGTGCATATGGGAACCAAACGCGGTCGCCAGTCCGGTGTGAAGCTTGGCTATTCGCAGGTCGCGAATCCCATGTACTTCGTCGGCAAGGGAACCATGCCTGCCGGAGAGGCCATGCTGCAAATCACACGGAACGTGCTGGCGAATGCGGTGAAATCGCTTATGCCCGAAGCATGGGTGGATCGCACTGGCCGCTTGCGTGGCAATTTGCTCGCGCTCGCCGATGCACTGCGTGGCCGCCAGCGGCCAGAACGCATCAACGAACTCTGAGCCGCGCAAGTTTTGTTAGTGGCGCAAGATAGGCGTTGGCGCCGTTGGGCGTCAAAATTCGTGCGCTGAGGACGTAAGCAGCCCCTCCTAGCGCTATGGCCGTCAGCACCAGCGGCCATTTTGTGAGTCCTAAGTGCGGCCCAAACATAAGGCATGGCAAAACGACCAGAGTCATGATGATCGCGTTCGCAGTGAGGCGCGCCATGAGGTTGAGAACTGGGGCCAGGCCGCCTCCGCAAGCGCGCAGCATCGGCGGCAAGAGGAAGAACTCGGTAAAGATCGCGACGCAGGCAAAAGAAAAACCAGCCCAAAAAATTCCGTGGGGCGCTGCGATGAGTATAGCGAGGATATACGCACCTGAGGTGATGAGGCTCGAGATCAAAAACAGACGATTGCGATTGTTAAGCGGGAAGACCGCCTCAGCGGCCGAAGTCGGCAGATTAATCAGGCGCGCCAGCGCTAAAGTCATCGTGACCGGGGCGGCGGCCTGCCATTCAGGGCCAAGCAACAACGGCAAAGCGGAAGCGGCGATCAACGCCATGCCCCACACCACCGCGAACATACCAGTTCCGTAGATTTCCATCAGCGCCATTAATTTTGCGGTGAAAGCCTTGGGATCATTTCGCAGCGGCGGCAATTCCACCCAAAGTAAAGCCTTGAAGGGCTGAAACAAAATATCGTTGCCGATATTCAGCAATCGATTGGCCAAGCGAAAAAGTCCGGCGTCGCCGAGATTTAAAAAGGACCCGATCATCACGTCGATCAACGCAGTTGAACCGAGCCAGACACCCCGTGATGAGGCGATCGCGCGCGAAAAGCGGATGATCGCTCGCGCTTCCGTTTTGTCAAAGCCAAGCCTGGGCCGCCATTGATGACTAAAAAAGTAGACAATCCCTAGCGCTAATCCGCGCACGGCGCGTTGCACGACCAGCGCCATGACGCCCAGCCCAGCGGCGAGGCTGGCGAAAGCCGCCGCCAAGCCCACCGTTTCGGCGATGAGTGTGGCGATTGCGGTGCGTGCGATCCAGCCCCGGCGCAATACAACGCATTCCATGAGCAACACGATGGCGTCGAGATAGAAAACTGGCGCCAGCCACCGCAAAAGAATGCTGGGCTTCTCGCTGTGCAGAATCCCTGGAAGTATGAACGAAATACCGATGGCGGCGATCGCAGCGATCGTCGCCGTCGCCATGTTGAGAACGAAGGCCGTTACAGGAGCCGTGTCCGAATCGTGCTCTTTGAGCACATATTCATAGACGCCCTGACCGACGATAACGCTGAGCGCTCCGTAGATCGACGCCGCTATCATAAATTCGCCGAGACCGGCAGGGAGCAGGACTCCCGCCGCGACCAAAAATAACGCCGCGGCGCTTATTTGGCTCCATACCCGGGCGGCCGAATACAATGCCGCGCCACCGGCGCGCTTTGGCGGCGCGGTCGTGCTGGCGGAAGAGTTTGATGGCACGTTGCTATTCAACTTGATTGAAGCTCGCCATCGAAATGCCAACCAATGGCGGCGCCATGCTCGGCTAAAGCCCTAGCGCTATCACCATTAGACCGCTGATCTGGGTAGGGGCAAGCACGCCAAGGCGCGGGAGTGACGGAAAGCGCGCCAGCGCCAATGCAAAAAGGCGATACGGCGATGGAGGCGCGCCCTTTCCGGTTTCTTGGCTTCTCACAGTTCGCGCTCTAATAATATGTGTTGAACCTTGGATTGCGCATCCCCTCGCTGCTGGCTGTAGCCGAGGCTTTGGCGTCACAAAAGCGCAATGTGCCGCGCCGCTGAAATCCGACGACGAAGATTACATTCAGCCCGTAACAACCTGTAAGTCGCCCTCAAAATATGCATCAGGCAATGCAGTTCGGTCATGGTAGCCGACATTTACTGGAATTTGCCTTGACCCGCTGCGGCCTCCAAGATACGCCATCGAAATCACAACCAGAGCGATATTCTTGCAGCGCATCGCTCTTTCGTTCTGCGCGTTTTCAAGTCAAACTGTATCCTTGAACATGTTGACGATCATTTGTGTTTTGCGGATCACGCCGCAGCATGCATTTGGAGCGCTGCGTTCGGCGATGCTCTCGCTAAGGGAACTCTTGCTCAGGAATACTGTTGAACTGTGCGCTCAAACGGGTGGCGTCGCCGCTCAAAGAGCGAGCGAAGTTTAAGAGAAGACGACAAGTTAGCAAGCTCAACGCCGAGCGAGCTTGTCCGACTACCTGAACGAGCATTTATTGAGAGTGCCCAGGTCCAGGGTATTGGGGGCGGCAATGGCGTATTTTGGCGAAAGCCAGTCGGTCGAGGCAATGGACGATCGGCTCGCAGTCAGAGAACAAGCGCAAAAGCGCAACCTCCTTGCTGACTTGGCGTCGCACAGCGATGGGCCAAGCAGCTATGCAGGCGGCGCCGAGATCGTCCTTTACCCTTATGGAGCGCCAGTCGCCAGTCAGCCGGTGGGCGGCGCTTTAAAGCGCGCGTTTGATCTCGTCTTTGTTTTGCTCATTGTAGTCTTGGCTTCGCCTCTATTGATTGCGATCGCGCTCGCAACTAAGGCGTTTAGCGACGGCCCTGTGTTATTCGGACACAAGCGGGTCGGCTTTCGCGGTCAGGAATTCACCTGCTTGAAGTTCCGCACCATGGTTTCGGACGGGGAAAAGCGACTGGCTGAGCATCTCGCAGCGAACCCAGAAGCGGCGGATGAATGGGCAGAAACCCAAAAATTGCGGAACGATCCGCGGATCACAAGCATTGGCCGTTTTCTGCGCAAGACCAGCTTGGACGAGCTGCCGCAGCTTTTGAATATCATCCGGGGCGACATGAGCTTGGTTGGTCCCCGGCCCGTCGTCGCAGACGAATTGGAGCGGTATGGCGCGCGTCGCTCGGCGTATTTGTCCGCCCGTCCAGGCATGAGCGGCCTGTGGCAAGTAAGCGGCCGAAACTCAACTACATATCAACGCAGGACCGAGCTTGACGAAATCTACGTCAAGAACTGGACCATGAAGCGCGATGTGGAGATCATCATGCGGACGATCCCGGAAATGTTGCCGTCCTCGCGCGCGTATTAGTCTGACGCCTGCAATCGGTGGCGCTTAGGATTTAAGCCAAAGAGAACAAAAGAGCGGCGCATCCAATAAGCCGCCATCTACGCCGCTGCGGCCATGGCGCGGAGGCGCCTGACCATGTAGTGAATTTGTTCGGGGGCTTGGTTCTGAAAGCCCGCGTTTGACGAGGCAGGGGTGAAAGTTGCGATCATACATTATTGGCTGATCGGCATGCGCGGCGGCGAGCGCGTCGTCGAACGTTTGCTCCGCTTGTACCCCAATGCAGACATATTCACGCATGTATACGATCCCAGTCGCGTGTCGGCGGCGATAAGGACCGCCAATGTCCGCACCACCTTCATTCAAAAACTGCCGGGCGCGGTGCGCCATTATCAAAAATACTTGCCCTTTATGCCGCGGGCGCTCGAAGGGCTCGACCTTAGCGCCTATGATTTGGTGATCAGCAGCGAGTCAGGACCAGCAAAAGGCGTCATCACCCGTCCAGACGCCGTCCACATTTGCTACTGCCATTCGCCTATGCGCTATTTGTGGGACCAAGCGCCCCTTTATGCAAAGACAGGCGGCTTTCTCGCGCGCCTCGCGATGGACCTATTCTCGCATCACTTAAGGATCTGGGACGTCACCACAGCCTTACGCGTCGATCGCTTTGTCGCGAATTCGTCATTCGTTAGTCAGCGCATCAACAAATATTACCGGCGCAATGCCGACATCGTCTATCCGCCGGTAGACGTCGATGCCTTCAAAATATCATCCGAGATTGCGCCGCATTATTTGTGGCTTGGCCAACTCACAGCCTATAAGCGCCCCGACATCGCCATCGAAGCCTTCAATCAACTTGGCTTGCCGCTATTGGTGGTGGGCGATGGAGAGATGGCGTCGAAACTGCGCGCATTGGCGAAGCCAAACATCCAGTTCCGGAAGAATGTGCCCTTCGCAGAGCTTAAAAAAATTTACGCCACGGCGCGCGGGCTAATTTTCACGGCGGAGGAAGATTTCGGCATTGTGCCCGTGGAAATGATGGCGTCGGGCCGGCCGGTGCTCGCGTATGGTCGCGGCGGAGCCCTGGATACCGTCGTCGAAGGAGTGTCCGGGCAATTCTTCAACGAACAGAGCGTTTCATCCGTGGTCGACGCGATTAGAGCTTTCGAAACATGGCTGCCACATTTTTCACCAGACGCAGCAAAGATGACAACGGCGCGGTTTGCGCCTGAACGATTCGATGAAGGTATCCTTGAGTGCGTTCAGAACGCGCGCGAGGACATTCCACCTTCAAATCCCAGATCACGGGTTGCGTCTCAATTGTCGGTCCGCGACAGCGTCACGCCAATCACTATCGTCAAATGAGTGTACTCGCCAAAGCCTATTACAACGCGAAGGGCCTTGTGACTGCAACCCAGCGCAAGTCCAATTTAAGCGATCGCTATAAATTTGAATCGAGAAGCCGGAACCTGGACACGGCCGTCATTATTCTGGCGGGCTATAAACAACCGCTTTGGCCACTTGTGTTTCCGCGATTAAAGGCCGCGATGCCGGCGGATGCAGATATCTGCGTCATGTCGGCAGGCAAATATGATTCCGCGCTGAGTGCGCTATGCGCGCAAAATGGTTGGTCTTATCTCGGCACTCACACAAACGACGTCGCATTGGTTCAGAATATCGCTATTTCGTTGCACCCTGCTGCAACGCTCATCGTCAAGATCGATGAAGACATGTTTGTGACCAAGGACACCGTCACGCTCTGCATTGATTATTATAAAAAATTGAAAGCGGACGGAATCGTAAATCCAGCCCTTGTCACACCAATGATCAACGTCAATGGCGTGACGTACCGGCCATTGTTGAAGCATCTTGGTTTGCTCGAAGAATACGAAGCACGTTTCGGCCCGGCGCGGATCGCCACTTTGGGCAGTCGCGCCACGGACGATCCCATCGCGGCTCAATGGATTTGGGAACGCACCGCGCCGCTGGAGCAGATTGCAGCGACGCTGACGCCCTCATCGGAACTGCTGATGGCGCCTGTCCAATTCAGCATTGGGCTCATCGTCTTTGAACGGGAATTTTGGGAGGCGATCGGCCTGTTGCCTGTTAAGCGGCACATGCTGGCGATGAAGCAATCCACCTTGGGCGTGGATGAAGATCATCTCTGCCGGTTGGCGACATCGCAAAGCCGGCCAGTGGTCATTTGCCAGCACGCAATCGCGGGGCATTTTTCGTTCGGCCGCCAATATTCTGGGATGCTGGGTTTCCTTGGTGAGCACCCCGAATATTTTGCAGAGGCCGGAGACCAATAGTGAGAAAACCCATCCTCATTGTTGGCGCTGGGTTCGCGGGCGCGTGTTACGCACGAACGCTTGCTGAGGCTGGATATTGCGTAAAGGTCATTGATCAGCGCGACCACATTGGCGGCAATGCGTTCGACTTCGTCGACGAAAATGGAATTCGGCGGCACCGCTATGGTCCGCATCTGTTTCACACAAACAATGAACGCGTTGTGAGTTGGCTCGCAAAGTTTGGGGCATGGGCGCCCTACGAGCATCGCGTGCGGGCCCAGTTGGCGGACGGGAATTTTGTTCCGATGCCCGTAAATCTCGAGACTGTGAGCGCTGTTTTTGGCCGCAGCTTCAATTCAAAAGACGAGGTAAGGCGCCATCTTCAATCGGTCGCGATCGCGTGCGCCGATCCAAAAAATGCGGCCGAACACCTCTATTCGCAGATCGGTGTTCAACTGACGGATCTGTTTTTCCGCCGCTACACCAAGAAAATGTGGGCGATGGACCTCGAAGAAATGGACGCCGCAGTCGTCAAGCGGGTAGGCATTCGGTTCGATCTGGAAGACCGCTATTTTCCGAACGACGCCTTTCAATGCATGCCGCAGGACGGATACACGTCGATTTTTGAAAACATTTTCGCGCACGACAATATTAGCGTTGAGCTAAGGGTGCGATTTGAGAAGAGGATGGAAGTCGATTTCGAACACGTCTTCAACTCGATGCCGATCGACGAATATTACGCTTTCGAATTCGGTGAATTGCCGTATCGCTCCATCCGCTTCCATCATCGCACCAGTACCGATCGAGCGGCGACGCTATGGGCGACGACCAATTACACCGATGAGGGACCGCTCACGCGCGAGACGGCGTGGCACCTTTTGCCAAATCACATTGTTGAAGATACCGGACGCTACACCTACACAACCGAAGAGCCCTGTGATTATCGCGACAACAATCTCGAGCGTTATTATCCAGTGAAGACAGCGGACAATCGCTACGACAAGATTTATCAGGCCTACAAAACAAAGGCCGATTCAGAGGGGCATTGCTCCTTTATCGGCCGCTGCGGCACCTACCAATATCTCGACATGCACCAGGTCATCAATCAGTCGCTCATGGGCGCTGACGCCTGGCTCGCAGAGCATGCCGCTTTGCAATTGAGCCGTGTCGATGAAGCCTAGAATTTTCATCAACGGAAAATTCTATTCAGCGCAAATGACAGGCGTCCATCGTGTGGCGGAAGAGCTGCTGCAGGCGATGAGCCTTCTGCTTGCCGACGAGGCGCCGGAGAACGCCTTTGAGCCTGAGATACTCTTGCCGGCCAATGCGCATACGCAGCCCGACATCGCTGGAATAAAAGCGCACTTGCCCGGAATATTGCCGTGGATCGCGTGGGAGCAATTGGAATTGCCGTGGAGAGCGCGATCGGGTGTTTTGGTCAATCTGTGCAATCTTGGCCCGCTGGCCGATCGCGGCGGGATCACAATGATTCACGATGCGCAGGTTTATATTTCTCCGGAATCGTATTCGGTCGCGTTTGTCGCGTGGTACAAATTAGCGCTGCCGACCTTGGGACGAAATGCAGCACGCATCCTCACGGTGTCAGACTATTCCAAAAAACAACTGGTGCACTTTAACGTCGCGCCAGCGGATAAAATTCACGTCATTCACAATGGGGTGGATCACGTTTTGCGCAGCGTGGCCGATTCCAGCTTGATGCAAAAGCTTGAACTTACCCCACAACAATTCGTCTTGGCGCTGGCGAACACTCAGGCGCACAAAAACATCAGCCTTCTGTTCCGCGCATTCGATCAATTGGCGGACTCCAACATCAAGCTTGTGCTCCTTGGCGGAGCGTCGAAAGCTGATTTCGAGGCGCTCGGCGCTGCGCCGCCGGCAAACGTTGTCTTCGCCGGACGCGTCACGGACGCGCAGATGCGCGCTCTAATGGAACAGGCTTTGTGTTTCGCCTGCCCGTCTTTGACGGAAGGTTTCGGCTTACCGCCTCTGGAGGCGATGTTGCTGGGATGCCCCGCTATCATTGCGCCGTGCGGCGCCTTGCCCGAAGTGTGCGGTGAAGCGGCGTTGCAAGCTGATGCGCATGATGCCGATCCCTGGGCCGGGCATATCCGCCGCCTGGGCGCCGAGCCAGCATTCCGAGCGTCGCGCATTGCGCCGAGTATTGAGCGGGCGGCGCAATTCACTTGGAAGAAAGGGGCGCAAAGCCTTTTAAATCTAATTGGTCAAGTCGCCACGCCAAACTAAGCCAGCAGCGCAGCCTCACTGGTTTTGGGCAGAACTAGCTACGCGATTTTAGCCCAAGGAATAGTGCAAATTCCATTATAGCCGGTATAAGAAACCTCAATGTCCGCCTGAGCAGCATCCTCAAATTTGCCGTCCGCGACGGTGAGATAGTCGGTGGACAACAGAAAAAATGTCACAACCTGCCGCTCCAATTGTTCAATCTTGAACTGGCTGTCTTCCGGCAATAGATGGCGGACATAAGGGAAATTCAACGCCGCGTAGCCAGCCGCCATGATCCGCACGCTCAAATCTTTCGCCCCTTCGGAACTCAGATAGGCGCGGGTCTGCTCGTGAAGTTGCTTTTTGTCAGCTGGCGTCATGCTAAAGGGCCCAATCCCTCTATTGAGGATGTTATCGATGAGGCCGTTCGGACCGCGCACAGAAAGCGCTACGCTGCCGATTCCCGCAACGGCTCCAACGGCGAACGCACGAAGCATAGTGCGGCGTGACAAATTGATTGGGCCGATCTTGATCATAGCAGAGTCTGCGCCGCGCGAAGGGAGGTGGCCGCCACCGTCAAGCTGGGATTGGCCGATGAGCATGTCGGCAAAACGGAACTGCCGACGACGACCAAATTCCGATGCCGATGATGTACCTGACCGGCATCGACAACGGAATCAGCGGGCGTCTTTCCCATTCGCATCGTCCCTTGCATATGGCCGTGCGTTTTATGAATCGCCCGGAACTTGATGTCTTCGACGGGAAGGGGAGCAAGCAGCTTCGGAAGAGCGTTCATTACTCTATCCGCCGCCTTTTGCGCATAGTCTGAAAATGCATTGAACGTCACGTCAGGCAAATCGCCGTCTGCGCTCACCCCATTCTGATCGTTGGGCAGATCCTCAATCTGAACGGAGAGCGGCAGTATTTCCTGCCAGCGGCCGCGATTTAAGCGCACCCCGTGCAACCAATGGTTTTGAAACAATACTAGCGCGGCGCCGGACTCTCGGCGCCACGGCCCATCGTTCAGCGCGTAATTCACGCCTGTCGACACAGTGCCGCCGTCGAAATTTTTCATCCCACGCAAAAGTACTTCGGCCGAAAAGCCAAACTTCTCGTGCAAACCGCGTCCGATGAGCGGCCCTTCGATGCCGGACTTCAGCGCGACGAACGGCGCCTGAATCGCATTCGCGCCGAGAACAAAAAGGTCGCCCGTCGCTTTGAATTCCTGACCTTGAAGATCCTGCGAGCTGAAAACGACGCCTTCGATCTCGCCGCCCTTCAGTTCGAACCGCAGCACCCGAGCATCCAACAACAGTGTGATGTTCGGGTTGGTGTAAAGCGTCGGCAGCCCATTCTCGATGGTGAACTTTGAATCCACGGGGCACAATTGGCATCGCATCGAAGCACAGCATGCGCCGCGTTTGCCGCGTTGCTCCAGCACGCGCGCTGACGGAGTACCAAAATGCAGATCTGGCATCGCCGCTTTCATAATCGAATCCGGAGTCGACATACGATGCGGTTTTTGCGGGAAGGGCCGAGAACGCGGCATGACAGCTGAAATCGCATCATCGCCCGCAATGTGCATCAATTGCTCGGCTTCAGTGTAAAAAGGCTCAAGGTCTTCATAGTCAAAGGGCCAATCGGATCCAACGCCGTACAAAGTCTGAAGCTTGAAATCCGATGGATGGAAGCGGGGAGCGACAGCTTGCCAGCAATTGCTGCCGCCGCCGAAACCGATCGTAGACCACCATGGCTTCCAGGACGTCCCTGTCGTGAAAGTTTCAGTATCGCCGATGTTCGAGTTTTTATTGTTCTCGATCCGCCAGGCGTGATCGTTGAACCTTCCCCATTCCAAAACGAGAACGCGCATCTTTGGACGCTTGCGAAGCATTTTGTGGAGGAAGAAGCTTGATCCGAAGCCCGTGCCGATGACGACGAGGTCAAAATGCTCCGCTTCGATCTTCGCGGGATTAGCCGGCGCAAACATTGTCACGATCCCTCGCCGGTGAACCGGTCAGGCCCTACCAAGCGTTCCCCCACTCAAACAAAAGAACAATAATTATCAGATCATAGGCGTGTCAATGAAACACCCGGGCGCGTTGGGCTTGCGGGAAAACTGAGACCAGAATTGAAGAGCATTGGCTCCGTCGCGTCTGTTCACTGCCGGCGTTCCGAAACGTGGCGTGGGGAAATGTGCCGCTGTGTCTTGAGCGGCGCCCGTGACGGCCGGCGCCGGAGCAAAGGCGGACTTCATTTGCCTGTTCAGACGCCAGCCGCGTCCGCCGCTGGTTTGGCGCGTCACGCAATCGATATTCGATTGTGATATTATCTGAATACGGACAACAGCTTGACCGATGAAGGCGGATTCCTGCTATGGATTCGAGGCAGCATTGATCACACAGAACGTCGAGAATCGTTCGGTGTTTGCAAAGCAAGTGGGCAGAGACGCTGATGGCCATTGTAAAAAGGCTGGTGCAGTTCGCGCGTAAGCCGTTGCACGAGAAAATCGCTGCGATCGAAAAAAGGACCGGCCCCATTATTTCCGGACGGCGCGCAAACATTCACGAGTGGATTTCGCCGCAAGTCTATGCGCCATCGTCTCGCCCGGCGCTTCGATTGGCCCTGGTGGGGTGCGGCGACTTCGCCATCAATGTTCATTTGCCTGCCTGGCGAAAATTGGAAAAGACGGGGCTCGTCGACCTCGTCGCTCTTTGCAGCCGTTCGCAAGATTCGCTGACGCGCGCAAATGACGCATATGGGGGGAAAAGCCTCAAACAATACACCAGTCTCGACGCTCTCCTTGCGGATCCTGAAATTGACGTCGTCGATCTGACGCTGCCGATCACGACAATGCCCGATGCAATTCGCGCGTCCCTGCGCGCTGGGAAACACGTCATCAGTGAAAAGCCGTGCGCGCCGGATGTTGCGCAATGCATCGACCTTTTGACCGACTATATCAACCTTGAGCATCGTCCGGTTTGGGCGGTCTCGGAGAATTGGCGTTTCAAGAGCCTCACGATTCTGGCCGAGCAGCTGGTCAAAAGCGGTCGAATTGGGAAAATCGAGACGGTCAATTTTTCCCTGATCCAGCATATCGGGACCGAAAATCTCCGCTGGCGCGGTGCGCCAGATTATCAAGGCGGGCACATTTTTGATTGGGGCGTGCATTTCGTCGCTCTGGTGCGCCGGATCGCCGGTGAGATCGATCACGTCAGCGCCATTGTTAGTCAGCGCCGGCCGCATTTGCCGCCGGCGGACGGCGTAACCTCTGTCATCTCTTTTGCGAATGGCGCGGAAGGCAGCTTCCAACTTTCATTCGCCGCGCCTGAGACCGCCCCGCCAGTCGCGATGCTCTCGGTGATTGGATCAGAAGGTTTTCTCGACGTCGATTTTCACCGCAACAGGGTCCGGCTGCGAAACGCGAAAGGCGAAAAAGAAAAGGTGATCGTCCTGCCGGAAGATTCCTTTAACGGCGGCGTCGAGCGTCTGTTCGCCCATTGCCTCGGCGCTATGCGACACGGCTCGCCGCTGCGCAGTTCGGCGTCGGACGCCATGCGGGACGTGGCGGTTATCGAAGGGATGATCGCGTCCAGCCGCAGTGGTAAGTCGGTCAGCTTGGCGACTCTTTATCCAGCGTTGCATGGCGGCGGCGCAGAGGTCGCAACCTTCGGCGGCGTGTTCAAATTCACGCCGAAACATATCGTGGATTGCGGCTCTGTCGCGGATGTCAGCGCAGCGGTGCGTCACGCCGTCTCTGCCGGATTGCGGATCCGGCCCATGGGAATGGGATATTCTTGGGCGCCGCAATTGATGACGCGTGACGTCAGCTTGCGCGTAAGCCAGCTCGATAGAATTCTGAACATCGACAAGACCAAGAATACCGTCACCGCGGAAGCCGGCGTCCGGGTCGGCGAACTCACCCGTGCTTTAGCGGAGCATGATCTTGCACTCCCGTCGCTACCCTGGATTACAGAAACGACGATCGGCGGCGCCATCGCATCCGGCACGCACGGCACCAGTCCGAAATGGGGGACAATGTCTGATTCCGTCCGGTCCATGAAAGTTGTGCTTGCGACCGGTGACGTGAAACATTTCGGCCCCGATTCCACAGATGATGAACTCCGCGCCGCCCGGCTGGCGATCGGCATGCTGGGCGTAATTATTGAGTTGGAATTGGACGTCGTGCCGATGCCCTATGTGCGCTTCGTCACGCTAAATCTGAGTTTGCAAAAATTCCTAGAAGAACTTCCGACAATCAATGCGCGCTATGAGCACATCTGGGCGCATTGGTTGCTGGGCGCCGATACGGTTCGCGTCGATTGCTTTGAATCATCGCCGAAACCCGCGGATGGATATCGCCGTTACGTTGTCGGCGAGAGCGCGGGCTGGGTTCCGCAAAAAGGAAAACCTGAGCGTAGACCAGGTCAGATTGACGTGAACACGCAATATAGCGTGCCCTTGTTAGAAATTCGCGCCGCCGTTGAGCGTTTGCGGGGCTCACAATTCGCCGCGGCAAACCACGGGCAAGTGGTCGAGATGAAATTCCTGAAGGGCGAGAACCGCACATTCCTCGGTCCAAACGCCGGGGGGAACAGCGTGTCGTTTAATCTCGCCTGGTCAGTCGACGAAGAAACGAAGAATAACTTCTTCGCGCCGTTTGAAGCGCTGATGCGAGACCTCAATGGACAACCGCATTGGGGCAAATTCCACCAGCTTCCGGACTTGGACTATATGAAAAAGGCATTTCCGCATTGGGACAAGTTCGACGCCGTGCGGGCGCGTCTTGATCCAGCAGGAACCTTCTCCTTCTTTCCGGCGCATCACGTCTGACGGCGCCGGCTATTCGCCCGGATCACGCGCGCTTTGGAGCGCGACCAATCTGACCGCGTCTATGGGCGTCGTCAGAACTGCCAGTACAGGAACTCACTCGCGCCGGTCAGACGCATCATCGAAACGGCGCCGATTCCCGCGATAAAGAGCGCCCAGGGAATCGTCGGACTCCAATAAAGCGCCGGACCAAAGCCTAGCACGCGCGGCGGCGTTTTCGGCGTCAGCAATGTCGGCTCATATTTTGACAGAATTTGTAGCGAGTTCGGCATCAAGACTGCGATGAAGAACAACACCGCGAGCCAGACATAACTCAACATGAAGGTCTTCAGCTCGACCGGCCCAGCGCTGGTCATCATCTGCGGAACATCGCCGCTCTGAATCCCTACAGGTAGACTGAGGCCATTCAACCCAATCATGCCCTGAAAAATGTTGCCGGCTGTGCCGATATCCGGTGCGCGGAACAACACCATCGCGATCACCACAACGAGGAATGTGCCGACAAATCCGGTGAGATTTGAGATCGTCTTGCCTGTTTGGCTCGTACCAGCCTTCGGCCCGTATTGCCGCCAGCCATGGTTGGCGACGAGATACAGTCCGTGAACCAATCCCCAGACGATGAATGTATAGCCTGCGCCGTGCCAGACGCCGGACACAAGCATGGTGCCGATCGTCGGGAAGGCCAGCACTTTCACAAACGCATCGAGCGCTGATTTGCGGCTGCGCAAACCCGGCAGCTTCTTCGCCGCTCTGCTGCGCGTCAGCGTCAGCGCGATTGGATTATAGATATACGCGGTGAGAAACCGCGTGAGCGTGATGTGCCAGCGGAGCCAGAAATCGATGATGTTGGTGCTCTTCAGCGGCGAATCGAAATTCGATGGTAAGCGCACGCCAAAGAAGATGGCGGCCCCGCAGGCCATGTCGCTATACCCGGAAAAGTCGAAATAGATTTGTAATGTATAACCAATGCCCGCGAGCCAGGATTGCAGGAAAGTGACCTCGCCGCCCGCCGCGCCGTACGCATAGATCGGCGATACGAACTCTGCGATGCCGTCGGCCAGCACCACTTTCTTGAACAATCCGAAGCAAAAAAGACTGATCGCCAAGGCATAGGTTTCGGCGTCGAACCCCACTTTCACCTTTTGAAATTGCGGCATCATCTCGCGGTAATGGACAATCGGCCCCGCGATCAATTGCGGGAAGAACATCACGAACAGCAGGAAGTCGCGCTTCGTAAATTCCTTGATGCGGCCGCCGGCGACGTCGACCAAAAAAGCGATCTTCTGGAAGGTGATGAACGAAATACCGAGCGGCAGGATAATGTTTTCGAGGATGAAATCCGATCCGGTGACGTCGTTCGTCACCTGCACGGCGAAATTGGCGTACTTAAAATAGGCCAGCACGCAGATATTGAAGATAACGCCTGCCGCGAGCGTATAGGCTCTGATCCGCGCCTTGCTTTCATCGCCGGCAAGCTTGAGGAGCGCGCGTCCGAAAAAATAGTTCGCGACAAGCGAGGGGCCGATGACCAAAAGATTGAGCGGCCGCCAATACGCGTAAAACACGACGGACGCCAGAATAAGCCAACCCAGCGCCCAGTTCCGCGACATCCTGCCAAACAACAGATATCCCGCCACCGTGATGGGCAGGAACAGGAAGATGAACTCGTAGGAATTAAAGAGCATGGGTTACGCCACTGGCTTCTAGGATTTGAGCGCCTGGATTTCTTTGACGACGTCGCCGACAGTCACAAAGGATTCCACATCTGCGAGTTGGAATTTGATGCCAAACTCCACTTCAACAGCGACAATGAAATTGACGTAGTTGAAGGAATCCCACCCGACGACATCCGGTCGCGTGGTTTCCGGCGTCAGGATGAGGGTCTCGTTGTCCAACAGATCACGCAGAATAATTGTCAGGGCTTGCAGAATCTCTTGGTCAGTCATCATTGTTGCTCCTTCGTGCGATGCGCGTCGGGCGCGGCGAATAGGACTCGGTGAATAGCAACCAGCGGGTCGCGCCCTCGGGGCCGCCGGCCAGCGGCTCTTGTGCAAACCCAAGGTCGCGGAAGAGCTCTTTCACTACGGAATTCTTTCCGGTCGGATTATAATCGGCGCGGAGTTTCTGCATGCCGCGCGCGCGGCAGGCTTCGACAAGGATGTTCATCGCCTCGTCTTCGAGCTGACGGCCGAACACGCGGCAGCTCATGACCCAAGTGGAGATGTCGAGCGTTTCGGCCTCGCCCTCAATCGGGACAGCCACAAGCACGCTGACGATGCCGTTGTCGCCGAATTTATCCGTCAATCGGAATTGCAGCAGGATGGCGCGGGGGTCGGCCATCAGCGCCCCGACATCGTGCTCCGTGCGGCGGATGGTCGTGTTGTTGAATTGGTTCGTCTTGTTGATCAGCTGCGTCACACGCGACAGATTGAGCGGCGAGACGGGGCCGTACGCTACGCTCATTTCGAGTTGTTGCAGAAAGGAATCCATGTCCCCGGCTTCGCCCTGCATGGCGTCGCGCTCTGCGTTTGCGGCATATTGATCGGCGCGCTCTTGATCTTCCTTCGTGAAGGCGATCGCTTCAAAATATCCTGCGGAGGCCAAGCATCGCACATAAAGCGATGGATCGGCGGGCAATTCCGGCACGGCGACCAGCGGCAGCGCATCGCGGATATGCGCGCGCTCAACTGGATTGTCGTCCACGAAGACCAGGCTATCGATGCCGATATTGAGTTGGCGTGCGATGAACTCCAGATTATCGGCCTTGCTGGTCCAGTTCGCGACGAAGCAGGCTATGTCGGATCGCTTTAGCAGCATTTCCGGATGGTCGTTGAAGGCAGCTTCGGCGGTCGACATCTCATTCTTCGAGCAGATGGCGAGAATGACGCCCCGCTCCTTCAGGGATTTTGCGTAGCGCTGCAGCGCCAAATGCGCTTCGCCCACGCCGCTGCCTTCCCCGAGCACGATCCCCTCGATACCGTCATCGCCGATCACACCGCCCCAAAGCGTGTTGTCGAGATCTAGGACCAAGCACTTTTTGGACTTGCCGCGCGCGGCGCCGATCAGACGCGCCACAAGTTCGCCATAAGGCGCGGCGGCTTGCGGAGAGATTTCGATTTTCCCTTGGAGCCAACGCACAACGTCGAACCATCCGTTGAGTCCGTCTCGGGCCGCCTCGCGCGCGACATCGAGCCAAAGCACGCCATCTGCATGGGCGGATTCGGCAAGCGCGAAATTTAGCTTGGCGATGATCCGGGAAGGTGAGGCGGGCACGACAGCATCCAAGCCGCCGAATACCGGCTCCGAAACGTCCAGAAAGGCTTGCTGAATGACAATCGCGCCAAGTCCGTCACGGCCGCGTTTCCAAAGGGCGCGCAAGTCTCGCACCACGTCTTGGATGTACGCGTCGACCTGGGAGGCGGAAGCCGCCAAAGGCAGGGCGCCGATAAAATCGCGTGCGACGAGCGACAGCAAAATCGCATTGGGCGCGAAGGCATGCAGTCCGCTGCGGAGATCGAGCAATTCTTGGCGATATTGACCGTAATTGGCGGAATAGGTTTCAATCCGCAGATTTCGGCGCAGCCCTGCGACGCGAATCGGCGGCAGCAAATGATCGATCGTGCTGGCGGCGAGGACCGCCAGCTTCACGGCATCAAAACGTGAGCCGGCCGCAGAAGGCGCGCGCGCAAGCGCTGAATCGAGTTGAATGGTCTCGAGGAAAGACAAGCGAGCGTCGGCCAATACGGCCAGCGCATCAAGACGCGCCGCTGGATCCTCAAGCGCTTTGGCAGCCCCTAAGCGCCCACGAAAGTCTTTTGCGGGCGGCAGCCAAAGCATTACAGGGCCTGCTTTCCAGCGCAGGCTTCTAGACGTGGACCAGCTTGCTCAAGAAAAGCCTGCGAAAAGCGTTCCGCACTCGGCGGATCGAGGTGCGAACCGTCATACGTTTCAAGGGCGGGAACGACAGGAGACACGAGCTCCAAACCAAGCGCTTCGGCGATGGCGCGGGCCGAAATGATATCGTTTTCCGGCGTCGGCACATAGGTCAGGATCACGCATTGGGCGGGCACGCCGAGTTTCTCAATGAAGGCAGGACCGATATCCTTGGCGCGCGCCACTTCCTCGGCCTTCAGGGGGCGTTGGCGCCAGTGCTTCGGGGGCGTCACATTCGCGTATTCATAGCCGCGCCGCCACATCCCCGTGTCGCGGCTGCGGTAATAGGATTCTGTCTGCCCACAGAGTTTGCCGACCCGGCTGCAAAGCCGTTCATGAAAGTACTGCCAGCTTTGTTTGCCTTCGTAGCGGGCGCGGGTCGATTCGTGCGTCATCACGTCATTGCCGGGGAGCGTTGGCTGGTCGGTGAAAAAGCCGTCAACATTGATCACATAGGCGCCGGCGCCGGGTTTGATTTTCTCCAGCAAGGGCCGGGCAAAGGTCACATTCTCGTCATGCGAGAAGCCCAAAAGGTAAGGCCGTAGCCCCTTTTCCGCGAACCAGGTTCTGACGGAATCCGCCGAAAAGCCGAATTGAAGGCGGCTATTGCCTACAAACAAGACGTTCGCCGTCTTCGCGTTTTCGAGAGCCTTCGGCTCGAGGCCATACCAAAGCGCGCCGTGATCGAAATCCGCGTAAGCGGACCCCCCGCAATAGGCGAGGTAATTGTTGTCGGCATAAGAAGGCGGGCAGGCAAAAACGCCATTCTTCCGCATATTGAGTCCGAACGCCGCCAGCAGGACCAGCGGGACAAACAAAACAAACAGCAGAGCGGTCAGGTTTTGGCGGTCTTTCCGCGGATCCGAGGCGGCCGCATCTTTGACTTCGTCAGAATCCGACATGGCCAGTTTCGCGCTCCCCGATCGGACGTACAATCGCTTTACGACAATTGCGTCAAAGCATTGCACAAACCCAAGCGTTCCTGCGCTATGCCAGATCAGATTAGTTTGTAAATATCAAAGTCCAAGCGGGGAGTGCGCGCACTTGTTTACGTCTCTGAAGTAGGCGCCGGAGCCCCTTGCGAACGCAATTTTCAGAAGAAAATAGACTCTCCAAACGCAGACCGACACGCATCGGCCAAGGCGTCTTACAGACGATCCGTGGTCTGAAGGTGATTTGTCATCAGCCGTGGCGCGCCACCCGATCAATATGAAAACGACGTTGCCGGTTGTTTAAGGCGCGCGAAGTCTCGCCGGCCGACGGCGCCGAAGGCTTCGGCGCACATCCTGCCTATTCGAAAGGTTCGGCTTATTCTTTGAAGCTCGAAGGCTGAAGGAGGATGGTGGAGCCTAGCGGGATCGAACCGCTGACCTCCTGCATGCCATGCAGGCGCTCTCCCAGCTGAGCTAAGGCCCCATTTTTTCCTAGACCGGTTTGGGGGCCGGTCCGTTCGCGAGGCGCGGAACATAGTGTCGGTTCCACGATCGGGCAAGCGGCTATTCGGCGTCCGCTGCGGTCCCGGATGAGCGCCTTTACAGGTCTTCGTCCTTCGAGCCGATATCCCCGATTTCTTCTTCGAATTCGTCATCATCTTCGAGGAAGGGCACGGAATCGTCGTCTTCGGCGTCTTCAACTTCAACGTCGGCTTCCGAGAAGCCTTCGCCAAGTTCGTCTTCTTCCGCCGCGATGTCTTCGTCCTCGTCGTCGATCAGAGTACCTTCGGGGGCGTCATCCGTCACTTCGACCAGTTCGGGATCAGCTTCGGCCTCGTCGTCGTCGTCGGTCTTTTTGACTTCCTCGGCGTCCGCCACTTCCTCGTCGTCCTCGACGGCTGGATTATAGGCGTTTGCACGCGTCGCCTTTGCTCGTTTCGCCTTTACGACCTCATCGCCTGGGTCGAAGCTCAAGGCACATTTGGGGCACACCGCCGGACGGCGGGTCAGGTCGTAAAACTTGGCCCCGCATTGTGGGCAGGTCTGTTTCTCGCCGACATCAATCTTGGGCACGGTTTATCCGACGATCCATGGGAAGGGCGCGACCGCTTGCCACGTTCGCAGCGCCCTGTCAAAACCCCGCGAACCCAAAATGACAATTTCATCGAATTCCATTGCCGCCGCAGCGGCGCCGCTGTCATCCGGCCTCCGTGGCGTAGCCGCCGCGCCGGGCGATAAATCCGTGTCGCATCGGGCCTTGCTGCTCGGTGGAATGGCCGAGGGTGAGACCGTCATCACCGGCCTTCTGGAGAGCGCAGACGTGCTCAACACCGCGAAGGCGGTGGCGGCCCTCGGGGCAAGCGTGACGAAAACGGGGTCCGGCGCCTGGCGTGTTGTGGGCGTGGGCGGCAAGGGTTTGTCCAGCCCGGCGGCCACTTTGGACTTCGGAAATGCCGGCACAGGCTCTCGTTTGGCCATGGGCGTCGTCGCTGGGTACCCCATTATTGCGACGTTTGACGGCGATTCCTCCCTGCGCGGCCGGCCGATGGAGCGCGTCCTAGCCCCGTTACGATTGATGGGCGCAGAAGCCGATACGGCGCCGGGCGGCAAACTGCCTTTGGTGCTCCGAGGCAAGAAGTCGTTGAAAGCCATCGAATTTGCACCGCCTCAGGCCTCGGCGCAGGTGAAATCCGCGATTTTGCTTGCTGGCCTGCACGCCGACGGCGTGACGCTGGTCGACGAAAGCCACGCCACGCGCGACCACACCGAGAATATGCTGCAGGGCTTTGGCGCGCGGGTTGAAACCGAGGCGCAAGGCCTGCGCCGGCTGGTCCGCATCTGGGGCGGCGCACAGCTGAAAGCGCAAACCATCGCCACGCCGGGCGATCCCTCGTCCGCATCGTTCCTCGTGGCGGCTGCGATTTTGATCCCGGGCTCCGACATCCGAGTCACCGGGGTGATGCTCAACCCAACCCGCACCGGCCTGTTCGAAACTCTAAAAGAAATGGGCGCGGACCTCTCGATCGAGAATGTCCGCTCTGAAGGCGGCGAGCCGGCGGGTGATTTGGTCGTTCGGCATTCGCGGCTGAAAGGCATTATTGTGCCGCCGGAGCGGGCGCCCTCGATGATCGACGAATATCCGATTCTATCGGTCCTGGCCGCCTTCGCCGAGGGAGAAACTCGGATGTTGGGCGTCAATGAGCTGCGGGTGAAGGAAAGCGACCGCATCGCCTTGTCGATGGACATTCTCCGCGCCGCCAATGTCGATTGCGCGGATGGCCCGGACGAATTGATCGTCAAGGGCAGGGGTGCGGTGGGCGTGGAGGGCTGGGGCCTCACGAACGCGCTGCCGACTCACGGCGATCACCGCATCGCCATGTCGGGTCTTGTCTTGGGTCTGGCGAGCAAAAAAGGCGCCCGTGTCGGCGAAGCAGACATGATCGCCACCTCTTTTCCGGATTTCTTTGACCGCATGGAGAGCCTGGGTGCGGTCTTCCCGGAGCGGCCTGGGCCAAACTTGGAAACAGGGGCATGAGCCTATCTCTCGTCATTGCCATCGACGGCCCCACGGCCTCGGGCAAAGGCACCATCGCCCGCCGTCTCGCCGCAATTTACGGCCTGCCTTATTTGGACACTGGCTCGCTGTACCGGGCTGTCGCGCTGGCCCGTCTGGGGGCCGGCGGGTCTCTGGACGATGAGATGGCCGCCGAACAGGCCGCAACAATGCTGCAGCCGGAAAACATCGACCCCGCGAAGATCCGGTCCGCCGAGGCCGGGGCTGCGGCATCCGTCGTCGCCGCCATGCCCAAGGTGCGAGCGGCGCTTTTGAAGCTGCAACGGGACTTCGCGGAACTCCCCGGCGGAGCGGTCCTAGATGGCCGGGATATCGGCACGATCATCTGCCCCTCCGCCCCGGTGAAGATCTACGTCACCGCCAGCGAAGACGAGCGCACGCGCCGCAGATTAATGGAGCTGAACGCTGCCGGCGGCGACTTTTCCTTCGACCAGGTCCTGTCTCAGGTCCGGGCGCGGGACGATCGGGACCAGAACCGGGCTATCGCGCCAGCCACGCAGGCCCCCGACGCACACTTGCTCGACACCTCCCTTCTGAGTATAGAAGCGGCCGTCGAACAGGCGCGCGTGATCGTCGAAAAAGCGATGGCGCAATAAGGCGTTCGCCAAAACCCCGAAAAGTGGTCCGGACTGGTCTGCGCACGGGGCGTTTGGCGTTTCTTGGTCGAAAATTCTTGTCGGGCGTGCGCCCGGCCCATGGTGGGCCGGATCGAACGCCAAGACCGCCGGATACAACCGGCTGGCCCTAACGACGCAATTTGGAGACACAATATCAATGGTTGAATCAACCAATCCGGGCCGCGATGAGTTCGCGGAACTCCTGGAAGCCAGCTTCCACAGCCGCAATATCCAAGAAGGCAAAGTTCTCACCGCCGTGATCGCCGGAATCGAAAACGATTTCGTCATCGTCGATGTCGGTTTGAAGACTGAAGGCCGCATTCCGTTGCGCGAATTCTCGCTCGACAATCGCGAATTGAAGGTCGGCGACGAAGTTGAAGTTTATCTGGACCGCATTGAAAACGCTCTGGGCGACGCCGTCATCAGCCGTGAAAAAGCGCGCCGCGAAGAGGCCTGGACGCGCCTTGAAAAATCTTTCGCTGCCACCGAACCCGTCAACGGTACGATCGTCGGCCGCGTGAAGGGCGGCTTCACCGTCGATCTCGGCGGCGCCTCGGCCTTCTTGCCGGGTTCGCAAATCGACATCCGTCCAGTCCGCGACGTTGCGCCTTTGATGCACATCGAACAGCCGTTCGCGATCCTGAAAATGGACCGCCCACGCGGCAATATCGTGGTTTCCCGCCGCGCCGTGCTTGAAGAATCCCGCGCCGAACAGCGCGCCGAAATCGTCGGTCAGCTGCAAGAAGGCGAAATCCGCGAAGGCGTGGTCAAGAACATCACAGATTACGGCGCGTTCGTGGACCTCGGCGGCATCGACGGCCTGCTGCACGTCACCGACATGTCCTGGAAGCGCATCTCGCATCCAAGCCAGGTTGTGCAAGTTGGCGAATCGCTCCGTGTCCAGATCATCAAGATCAATCCAGACACTCAGCGTATCTCGCTCGGCATGAAGCAATTGCTGTCCGATCCTTGGGAAGGCGTTGAGCAGAAATATCCAGTCGGCGCCAAGTTCACGGGCCGCGTGACCAACATCACCGATTACGGCGCCTTCGTTGAACTCGAAGCCGGCGTTGAAGGTCTGGTCCACGTTTCCGAAATGAGCTGGACCAAGAAGAACGTGCACCCAGGCAAGATCGTCTCCTCTTCGCAAGAAGTTGAAGTGGTCGTGCTCGACGTCGACAGCGACAAGCGCCGCATCTCGCTTGGCCTGAAGCAATGCATGCGCAATCCGTGGGAAGCGTTCATCGAATCCCATCCGGTCGGCTCGACCGTTTCGGGCGAAATCCGCAACATCACCGAATTCGGTTTGTTTGTGGGCGTCGACGCGGATCTGGACGGCATGGTCCACCTGTCCGACATCGATTGGGACAAAGCCGGCGAAGAGGCGATTCAAGCCTACAAAAAGGGCGACATCGTCGAAGCGAAGGTCTTGGACGTCGATCTCGAGAAAGAACGCATCTCTCTCGGCATCAAGCAATTGAAGGGCGATCCCATCGGCGGCGACGAATTCCGTCGCGGTCAGACGGTCACCGTCACGGTGGTGGAAATCACTTCGGGCGGCCTGGAAGTCTCGTTTGGTCCCGACAATCAGCTGCGGTCTTTCATCCGTAAGTCCGATCTGTCCCGCGATCGCGGCGAGCAGCGTCCTGAGCGTTTCGCCGTCGGCGACCGCGTGGACGCCCTGGTGGCGACAGTCGACAAAGCCTCGCGCCGCGTCTCCTTGTCCATCAAAGCACTTGAAATTACAGAAGAAAAAGAAGCGATTGCACAATTCGGCTCCACCGATTCCGGGGCCAGCTTGGGCGACATTCTTGGGGCCGCGCTGCGCGACTCCAAGAAGGATTAGGAACTTCGGTTCTTCTCCGATCGCGACATTCACTGAAAAGGCCGGCGCAAGCCGGCCTTTTTATTTGTGGCGCCCCCTACAAATGATGGAGGCCGCTTTTGGGCCGAGGAAAGTTTTCGTGAGTATTATTAGTGTGTTGACGGAATGAAAGCCCTCGCGCACAGTGGCGTTAACCGGCCGTAAGATTACGGCGAAGGGGGTCCTTCATGCTGCGGTCTGAACTGGTCGAAGCCCTCGCTGAGAAGAATAAAAACCTTCTGGCGACCGATGTCGAAAAAGTCGTGGATGTAATCCTCGAGGAAGTCGCCAAGGCGCTCGAGCGCGGCGACCGCGTGGAGCTGCGCGGCTTCGGCGCATTTTCCGTCCGGAAACGCGATGCGCGGGTGGGGCGTAATCCCCGCACCGGCACGACCGTTCAGGTCGAGGCCAAGCGCGTGCCATTTTTCCGCGCGGGCAAGGAAATCCGTCAAAAGCTGAATGGCGGCCGCGACGACTAAGTTGCAGCGGCATTCGTCGCCCACTCCAAAGCGGTTGCCTTTAAGGCCGAATGCCTGTCGGTATCGCTGGAAATAATGTTAGGGAGTGCGTCATGTTGAAAGAATTCCGCGAATTCGCCCTGAAGGGCAACGTCGTAGACTTGGCGATCGGCGTCATCATCGGCGCGGCATTCGGTAAGATTGTGTCCGGCCTTGTCGATCTGATCATCATGCCGGTGATCGGCCTTCTGACGGGCGGCGTCGATTTTGCCGATATGAAATACGTTCTGAAAGCCGCCGACGAAGCCGCGAAGACGCCGGAAGTCGCCATTATGTACGGCGCTTTCATCAACACGATTGTGCAATTCGCCATCATTGCCTGGGTGCTCTTCCTCATCGTGAAGGCGATCAATTCGATGAAAAAGAAGGAAGAAGCGGCCCCTGAAGCGCCTGCACGTCAGGAAGTGCTGCTGGAAGAAATCCGGGATTTGCTGAAGCGCTAGCGATCTGCCGATCGACGACTTACCGCCACCGCTTATCCCGGCGAAAGCCGGGACCCAGGGACGGAATCGCGAGCCCATTTTCATCGATGTCCCGGCATTCGCCGGGATGGGCGGCGTTAAAACGCGTGCAAAACGACGAGCGGACTCGAGCCAAAACATTTGCGTTTCGCGCCTCGAACCCTCACATCACGCGCATGAAACCTATAGGCGTCAAAATATGCGGCCTGACGACTGCCGAAGGCGTCGCCGCCGCGCTGGTCGGCGGGGCGGATTTTGTCGGCTTCGTGTTCTGCCCCCCAAGCCCGCGTCATTTGGGGCTCGATGCGGCGGTAGATCTCGCCCGGCCGGCGCGCGGCAAAGCCAAGGTCGTGGCTGTCACGGTGGACCCCACGGACGCGGACATCGACGACCTCATCGCAGAGTTTCAACCTGACTTGATCCAATTGCACGGGTCCGAGCCTTGGGGCCGGGTGCGTGAACTCAAGACACGCGGCCTGGACATCATCAAGGCGCTGCCGGTGAGCGAAGCCGCTGATTTCGGCGCCGCCGCCGCCTTTTCGGACGCCGATTACCTCTTGTTCGACGCCAAGCCGCCCAAGGGCGCGGACCGCACCGGCGGGCACGGCATCGTCTTCGACTGGATGCTGTTGCAGGGCCGGAAGTTTGCGCAGCCCTACTTCTTGTCGGGCGGCCTTGATTCTTCCAATGTCGCCAAGGCCATCGCCCAAAGCGGCGCGTCCCTTTTGGATGTGTCCTCTGGCGTGGAAGGGCAAAAAGGCGTGAAGGATCCGGCCAAAGTTCGCGCGTTTCTTTCCGCCGCCAAATCCGCTAGCTAACGCACATTGCGCCGCCATATCAGGCCGCCGGGAAAAGTTTGATGTCCGCCAGTAACCAAAGCCTGCCTGACGAAAACGGCCGTTTCGGCCAGTTCGGCGGGCGCTATGTCGCCGAAACCCTGATGCCGCTGGTCCTGTCGCTGGAAAAAGCGTATGAGGACGCCAAGGCCGATCCGAGCTTTCAATCCGAGCTCGATTATTTCCTTGAGCATTATGTCGGACGGCCAAGCCCGCTCTATTTCGCCGAACGTCTGACCGACCATTTCGGCGGCGCGAAAATCTATTTCAAGCGCGACGAGCTGAACCACACCGGCGCGCACAAGATCAACAATTGCATGGGTCAGATCTTGCTGGCCCGGCGCATGGGCAAGACGCGCATCATAGCTGAAACCGGCGCCGGTCAGCATGGTGTGGCGACGGCGACAGTTTGCGCGCGCTTTGGGCTGCCGTGCATCGTGTTCATGGGCGCCGTCGACGTCGAGCGGCAAAAGCCGAACGTGTTCCGGATGAAATTGTTAGGCGCCGAAGTCCGCGCCGTCACCTCCGGCGCAGCGACGCTGAAAGACGCGATGAACGAAGCGCTGCGCGATTGGGTGACCAATGTCGACGACACATTCTACATCATCGGCACCGCGGCGGGCCCGCACCCTTACCCGGCGATGGTGCGCGATTTCCAATCCGTGATCGGCAAAGAAGCGCGCACGCAAATCCTCGAGCGCGAAGGCAAATTGCCGGATGCGATCGTGGCCTGCATCGGTGGCGGCTCCAACGCAATCGGCCTGTTCCATCCCTTCATCAATGATGAAAACGTCAAGCTGATCGGCGTCGAAGCGGCGGGCGAAGGGCTCGACAAATACAATCGCCACGCGGCGGCGTTGAATGGCGGCCGGCCTGGCGTACTGCACGGCAATCGCACCTATCTGCTGCAGGACGACGATGGCCAGATTCTGGAAGGCCACTCCATCTCGGCGGGGCTCGATTATCCGGGCGTCGGGCCGGAGCACTCTTTCCTGCGAGACACCGGCCGCGCGACATATCTCTCTGCGACGGATGATGAGGCCCTCGAAGCGTTTCAGCTGTGCTCAAAGCTTGAAGGCATCATACCGGCGTTGGAGCCCGCACACGCGCTCGCGCGCATCGGCGAGGTCGCGAAGGATGTCGGTAAAGGCGGCATCGTGCTGATGAATCTGTGCGGCCGCGGCGACAAGGACATCTTCACCGTCGCCGATGCGCTGGGAGTGAAAATATGAGTTTCGGCGTGGAGCGCATCAACGCGACCTTTGCGGCGCTGAAGAAGGAAAACCGCGCGGGCTTCGTCGCTTACATCATGGCCGGCGATCCAGACATGGAAACGACGGCGAAGATTCTCGATGGTCTACCGGGCGCCGGCGTCGATTTGATCGAATTGGGATTTCCGTTTTCCGATCCGATGGCGGATGGCCCCACCATTCAGCGCGCAGCTTTGCGTGCGCTGAAGAACAAAATGACGCTCACTAAGACGCTGGAATTGGCGGCCGCTTTTCGCGCCCAGCACCCCAATACGCCGCTGATCCTGATGGGCTATCTGAACCCGGTCGACACGATGGATCTGGAGACGTTTGCGCGGAAAGCCAAAGAATCCGGCGTAGACGGCGCTTTGATCGTCGATGCGCCGCCTGAAGAAGACGGACCTCTGCGCGCTGCTATGGAGAATGAGGGCTTAAGCCTAATCCGCATGGCGGCCCCGACCTCGGACGATTCGCGGCTGAGGCGCATCCTGTCGGGCGCCAAGGGCTTCTTATATTATGTATCGGTAACGGGCGTGACGGGCGTAAAAGCCGTAGCGTCTGAGGCGGCCGGGGCGGCGGTGCAGCGCGTACGCGCGCAGTCCGATATTCCGGTGGCGGTGGGCTTTGGCGTGCGGACGGAAGAGCAAGCCGCCAATGTCGCCAGAGCTGCGGATGCGGTCGTCGTCGGGTCGGCGATCGTAGACGTAATCGAAAACGCCGCAACTCCAAAGGACGCCGTCGCCGGCGCGTTGGAGCTGACATCGAGACTGGCGACAGCCGCGCATAACGCGCGAAAATGATTTGGCGCAGTAATGCGCGCAGAAGTGAGAGGCCGAATGTCCTGGCTTTCGAAGTCGACCCCTGGGGTCAATATCAAGCCGCTCTTCGCCAAGCGCGATACGCCGGGTGATTTGTGGGTGAAATGTCCCAAAACGGGCGAGCTTCTCTACAAGCGCGACCTTGAACAAAGCCAATGGGTGACGCCCGCCGGCGTGCATCTGCGCATCGGGCCGCAGCACCGCTTCCGCTATCTCTTCGACAACGCGAAGTGGACCGAGATCGAAGCGCCGGGCGCCAGCGAAGATCCGCTCGGCTTCACCGACGACAAGCCTTATGTCGAACGCCTGAAATCCGCGCGCGCCAAAACGGGCCGCATCGACGCGATGGCGATTGGTCACGGCAAGATCGGCGGCACGCCCACCTTGATGATTGCGCAGGATTTCGATTTCCTTGGCGGCTCTTTGGGGATGGCCGCGGGTGAAGCCTTCATCACCGCCGCGGAAGAAGCCGTGGCGCGAAAATCCGCTTTTGTTTGCGTGGCCGCGTCCGGCGGCGCGCGCATGCAAGAAGGCACATTGTCGCTGATGCAATTGGCGCGCACGACCTTGGCGCTCCAGGAAGTGAAGCAGGCTGGCTTGCCTTATGTCTGCATCATCGCCGACCCGACCTCCGGCGGCGTGACGGCGTCGTATGCGATGCTGGGTGACGTTCACATTTCCGAACCGAATGCGTTCATCGGCTTCTCCGGGCCGCGCGTGATCGAGCAAACTATCCGCCAGAAATTGCCCGCTGGGTTCCAGCGTGCGGAACACCAACACGAAAAGGGCATGGTCGACATTGTGGTGGATCGCCGGGAGATGAAAGCGAAGCTCGCCGCCATCCTCTCGATCCTGATGGCGTCGCGCCCAAAAGCGTCTGCGGCCTAATAGATTTCAAAAACGCATGAGCGACCATCTCACACAATCGCCTGAAGCCCAGGCGATCTTGTCGCGTTTGTTGTCGCTGCATCCCAAGCGCATTGATCTGTCGCTCAGCCGCATGGAACGGCTGCTGAACAAGCTCGGCGATCCGCAGGATGATTTGCCGCCGGTGATCCATGTGGCGGGCACCAACGGCAAAGGCTCGGTCTGCGCCTATTTGCGCGCGATGGCCGAAGCGGCGGGTCTGACGGTTCACGTCTATTCCTCGCCGCATCTGGTGGACTTTCGCGAACGCATCCGCGTCTCCGGCGAATTGATCACGCCAGAACATCTGGTGTCGGTGCTGGAGCGAACTGAAACCGCGAACGCCGGCGGGCCGATCACGTTTTTTGAGATCACCACCATCGCAGCATTCCTGGCCTTCGCCGAAAGCAGCGCTGATTTGGTGATCCTGGAAGTGGGTCTTGGCGGCCGATTAGATTCCACCAATGTCATTCGTCTGCCGGCCGCGACCGTGATCACGCCGGTCGACCTCGACCATCAGGACTATCTGGGGCCGGATATCGCCTCCATCGCACGCGAAAAAGCGGGCATCTTCAAGCCGGGCTGCTCAGCCATCGTCGGCGCGCAAAATCCCGAAGCGCGCGATATGCTGGCGCGCGAGGCTGAACGGATCGGCGCGCCGGTTCTGGTGCGCGGTGAGGACTGGGATCTGGTCGAGGATGGCGCGCGATTGTTTCTCACCGGGCATCTGCCGATCGATCTGCCGGCGCCCGCCCTCGATGGCGCCCATCAACGCGACAACGCCGCGCTCGCGGCCGTAACCGCGCTCACGCAAACAGCGGTGGAAATTCCGCTCGCCGCGATCCGCAAAGGCATCGCAACCGCCCGCTGGCCCGCACGCAAACAGAAACTCGATCGCGGTCCACTGGCTGACATTGTGCGCGCGAAGGGCGGCGAACTCTGGCTCGACGGCGGGCACAATCCGCATGCGGCGCGCGCCATCGCCGATAGTTTCCGCACCGCCATCGACCCACGCCCTTTGGTGCTGATCGCCGGCATGCTGAACACCAAGGACGCGGCAGGTTTCCTGTCGGCCTTCGCGGGCGTGGCCTCCGAAGTGCTGGCGGTGACGCCGGGTAAGAGCGAAGCCGCCCGCCCAAGCGCCGACTTGGCGGAGGAAGCGCACAAGCTCGGCTTTATGGCCAGCGATTGCGGCGACATCCACCAAGCGCTGGCGTCCATCCACGGCCCGGCGCGCGTGCTGATCTGCGGCTCCCTCTATCTCGCCGGCGAAGCGCTGGAGCTGAACGGCTGGGTTCCGGACTGAATCCTCAGCGCGTCGGGAACGCACCGAGCATGAAGGTGCGCAGCGGCTCGTATTCGAAATGATAGGGCGTGCCGAGTTCGTGCATGGACAGCGCCTCCAGCCGCCCGCGTTGCTCCGGCGTCAGCGTGAAATTCAAGCTGCCCATATTGGCGTCGAGCTGTTCCGGCTTCGTGGCGCCGATAATGATCGAGGTCGAGGGCAGACCGCCCTGGGCCCAGTTCAGCGCCACCTGCGCGACTGTGCCGCCAACCTCGCCCGCGATCTTTTCCATCTCGGCCAGAAGGTCCCAGAAGCCGTCGCGCTCGGTGCGGCGCAGCCCGCCATAAAGCCCGCGCGACAGGCGGCCTTCTTCGGTCGCGCCGGTCTTTTTGTATTTGCCGGAGAGCGCGCCGCCCGCCAGCGGACTGTATACGCACAGGCCGAGATTCAGCGCGCGCGCCATCGGGAAGTGCTCGCGTTCGATCGAGCGTTCGACCAATGAATATTCCAGCTGCATGGCGATCGGCGCGGCCATGTTGTGCTGTTCTGCCAGCGTCACGAGGCGCGAGATGTACCACGCCGGCGCGTTGGATAGGCCATAATAGCGGATCTTCCCGGCGCGGATCAGGGCGTCCATGGTCTGCACGACTTCTTCAATCGGTGTAACGTGATCCCAGAAATGGACCCAGTACAGATCGACATAATCCGTCTGCAGACGCTTCAGCGAACCCTCAAGAGCACGATAGGCGTTTTTGCGGCCGCTGCCGCCTTTATTCGCGTCGCTGCCGCCGTGGCTGGTCGTGTATTTGGTGGCGATGACGACGTCGTCGCGCGTTTTGCTTTCGGCCAGCGCGCGGCCGATGATGCGTTCGCTTTCGCCGGCGGAATAGCCGTCGGCGGTGTCGATGAAATTGCCGCCCTTCTCAAGATAGGCGTTCAGCAGCCGCACAGAAGCGTCCGAATCCACTCCGAGGCCGCCAAGCGCGGCATTGGCCCCGTGATCGCCCAGAGTCATGGCGCCCAAGCTCAGCGGGCTCACGGCAAGGCCGGAACGGCCAAGAATGATGGGTTTCATGCAATCTCTCCCAAAGCGATCTTCATAGGCGGCCCCTGTCTCGAGACCTTGTCGCCCCACTTTAGCGTGCAAACGGCGTCTTCGCGCCATAGGGCAACACGCTCTCGATATAATATTTCAGATCGCGCGTGCGCACATTGGCGTCGCCGTCCATCGCATCGGCGGGGATCAGCGGTCCAATGATGAGTTCGAACGTGCGGCCCCGCTTGTTCAGCATCTCGTGGAACAGGGTGATGTCGCGAAGCTCCTTCGAGAATTCATTGAAGAAGTGAAACCAGAAGGACCAAGGCCCCGACATATGCACGGGGACCACCGGCGCATTATGTTTGCGCGCTAAACTGGCGCACGTGTTCGACCATTCCGGATCAATCAAGCGGCCGTTGTTCTTGCGGGCCAAGCGCCCTGCCGGAAAGATCGCCAGCGGACGTTCGTTCTGCAGCGCCTGGATGGCTGCGCGAAGCGTGTCGCGCGTTTTGCCGGGGGAGCGTTTATCCAAGACCCACTCCACCGGGATGAGATTGTCGTGAAAGCCGGAGGACACGCGATGTGCGTCGGCGTTTGCGAAGAAGCACACATCAGGCCGGATTGGGCGGAGCGCGTCATAGAGCGCGACGCCATCGCTGATGCCGGTCGGGTGATTGCTCACCACGATGCAGCGGCCTGAAGCGGGGATGTTCTCGACGCCTTCGACCTTAAGGCGAACGTCCAAAAGCTTGCTGACATAAAGAAGAGCGTCATCGCCGTTCATAGGGGCGATCGCGTCCGCAAGGCGGATCGCGGCGCCATAGCCCAGCACAGCGTTCAACAGGGTGCGGAGAACAGGCCAAGACCAATGCGCGGCCAAATGCGGGGCGCGCTCCTCGATCAGCACATCGACGATATGCTTGTTGCGAGCCGGTATGGTTGCGCCGGATTCCTGGACCGAGATTGGTTCGGCCAAAGCCGCTTCCCCTTTATTGCGCATTGTTTTCTTTTAGCGTTCGATAGAATGGCATGCTTCGCGTGCAGCGCAAGATCTCGGGCTATCCCCCTCCCTGCGAACGTGGCAGTCTCAAGCAGGAAAGCGCGAAGGGGAAATCGCGGTGAAATCATCTGACCAAGCGACAGGTGCGCCACCAGCGCCGGCTCGGGCCTGGCTCGGCGCCATGACTGACGTCCGCAATCCGCGTATGCTTATGCTGATGCTCAGCGGAGCTCTTATTATAGGCATCGCTGCAATCGTTTCGCTTTTGTTTTTGCATAACATCCTGCAATCGCAGCCGCGCACCATCGCGACTTCAGCGAGCTATCGTTTGGGCGAGGCACTGACTTTGGCGGATTGGGCGTCCTCAGGTGGTGACGGCCCCGAACTTTATGTGGTGGGCTTTCCGACCTGCCCGTTTTGCACGGCATTCAAAAAGACGGAGCTGAAGCGCCTTTTGGCTGCCGGGGTGGAGGTTCGCGCGATCGAGTTCGCCCCCCGCCGGCCAGATGGCGCTTCGATGCAGGAGGAGGCCGCCGCGGCTGACGTGTCCCGCACAAGGTCTTGGGCGTCCTATTTGTCGCCCGCGCAATCCCATTTCGGCATGGCGACCGACGACCTCGAATATGTCGAGCGCGGCAGGAATACGGTCGCCATTGTCGACGACGCACTCAAGGCCAGCCGGACGGAGCTTGGCTTTCCGGCCTTTTTCTGGAAGCGAGCGGGCAAAAAAGGCGATGAATGGCGCTATATCGTCGGATCCACGCCGGAGGGCACAAACAATATGTTGAAGGAATTGCGCAGCCGCAGCGCATCGTGAAATAGGGAGGCCCTCCCCGCGTTTCCGCCGCGTTCGTTTCCGTGTGATGCCTTGAGCCGACCTGATTTACTTTCCGCTTTTCACGCGCTTGTTGCTGAAGGCCGCTTCGAACGTGACGACGTTCAAGAGGCTGTGATTGCGCGCCTGTCCGAGCTTGCGGAAGACCTCAAGCCCAAGGGCCTGTTCGGCGGAAAATCGCAGGCGCGGGGGCTTTACATTTGGGGGCCTGTTGGGCGCGGCAAATCCATGCTGATGGATCTGTTCTTCGAGCACGCGCCGGAGAAGTACAAACGCCGGGTCCACTTCCACGCCTTCATGTTGGAGATCCATAAAGCGATCACTGAACGCCGTAAGAAACAGGAAGGCGATCCAATCCAGCCTGTCGCAGACGCGGTCGCAAAGGACGCGCGCCTTTTGTGCTTCGACGAGTTCCATGTGACGGATATCGGCGACGCGATGATCCTTGGCCGCTTGTTCGAACGATTGTTCGCCAAGGGCGTCATCGTGGTGGCGACGTCGAACCGCCAGCCGTCCGATCTCTATCTCAACGGCATCAACCGCCAGCTGTTTTTGCCCTTCATAGACATGCTGGAAAAATATCTGGATGTGCTGCCGCTCGCCGGGTCGCGAGACTATCGGCTGGAGCGGTTGGAGGCTGAACCGGTTTGGCATGCGCCTTTAGGGCCGGCGGCGGATGCAGCGCTGGACCGCGTTTGGGCGCGCCTGACCGCGGGCGCAAAACAACGCTCGCTGGAGCTTGATCTGCGCGGGCGTAAATTCAAGGTCCCGGCGTTCGCAGCAGGCGTCGCGCGGCTCAGTTTCAACGATCTCTGCGCCAAGCCGCTCGGCGCGGAGGATTATCTAGCCCTGGCGCAAGCGATAAATACGCTGATCCTCGATCACATTCCGACGCTCTCGCCGGAGCGGCGGGATGTCGCCAAGCGCTTCGTGACCCTCGTCGATGCGCTATACGAAACGCGCACCAAACTGGTCGCTTCCGCGGCAGCCCAGCCGCAAGATTTGTATGTGCAGGGCGACGGCGCATTTGAGTTTGAACGCTGCGTCTCGCGCCTCATGGAAATGCGCTCGCGGGATTATCTCAGCGGCGAACACTTAGCCTAAGGGCGGGAATCCATCGCCTCGACGGAGCGCTGCATTTCTTCGCGGTGCGCCGCACGGGCCCGCAACGCATCGATTGCGTAAAAGACCACGCCCACCCAGATGAGCGCAAAGCCAATGAATTTCGCTTCGTTCATCTGATCGCCACGCAAGACAGCCACGATGAAGGTGATCGTTGGAGAAAGAAATTGCAGCATACCAGTGGTCGACAGCCGCAGATGATGCGTAGCGTAGTTGAACATCACCATCGTCGCGGCCGTTTGCGGCCCGAAACTGATGAGCCACACTATTTGTAGAAGGCTGTCGTCCGGCCCGATCACAGGGTCGTCGGGCCGCAACAGCAAATAAGCGACCGCAACAAACGACATGACCCAGCTCTCGAAAGCGAAGCCGGCCAAGGGTGCGATCGGGTTGGTCTTCCGGATGAGGGTGTAAATCGCGAAGGCCATCCCGAGACTGATGATGACCCAGGGCGCATCGCTACCGCCCGAGACGATTGCGACGACGCCCAAAGTCGCCGCGAACAAACCTGCCGCCGTCCAGCGCGTTAAAGTCTCTCGTAAGAACACCACGCCCATCGCGATCGAGAACAGCGGCATCAGATAGGTCGCAAAGCTGATCTCGAGAACATGGCCTTCCTGAACGGCCCAAAAAAAGGTCATCCAGTTTGTACCGAGCAACGCGGCGGCGAGCGTGTATGCTGCAAGCCTCTTCGGCTGCCGGAACAAGGCGAACAAGTCTTTCTGCTGCTTGAACACGAAAACCAGCGTGGCCATCACAGCGGTGCAGGCCAGCACACGGCACACCAACACATGCGCTGCGGGCGTCCCTGGGTAGAGCGCCGTGTAGAACGGCAGCAATCCCCAGATCACTTGCGTCAATGTCGCAACGAAAAAACCCGTGCGGGTGTGTTGCTCGCTCGTCACGTCGCGGGCTTCAGCATCCCGCGCGCAATCAACAAATCAGCGATCTGCACGGCGTTGAGCGCCGCACCCTTGCGCAAATTGTCCGCGACCACCCACATGGCGAGGCCGTTATCGACGGTCGGATCGACGCGCACGCGGCTGACATATACTGGCCATTCGCCGGCGCAATCCTTCGGCGTGGCGTAGCCGCCGTTCTCGTGGCGGTCGATCACCACGAGGCCAGGGAAGCCCGACATTAGGCCGCGCGCTTCTTCGACGCTGAGTTCTTCCTCGAACTCGATGTTCACGGATTCGGAATGGCCGACAAACACCGGCACGCGCACGCAAGTGGCGGTCAGCTTGATCTTCGGGTCGAGGATCTTCTTGGTCTCGACCGTCATCTTCCACTCTTCCTTGGTAAAGCCGTCTTCCATGAAGACGTCGATATGCGGGATGACGTTGAACGCGATCGGCTTGGTGAATTTCTGCGGCGAGATCGGATTCGCTTCGAACACGCCCTTGGTCTGCAGCCACAGCTCATCCATGCCCTGCTTGCCGGCGCCGGACACGGATTGATAAGTCGAGACCACCACGCGTTTGATCCGGGCGCGGTCGTGAAGCGGCTTCAGCGCCACGACGAGCTGCGCGGTCGAGCAATTCGGGTTGGCGATGATGTTCATCTTGGTCGCGTCGACGATCGCGTCCGGATTCACTTCCGGCACGATCAGCGGCACGTCATGGTGCATCCGCCAGGCCGATGAATTGTCAATGACCATCGCGCCGGCCGCGCCGATCTTCGGGGACCATTCGGTCGAGACAGCGCCGCCGGCCGACATCAGACAAATATCGGTTCCGGAGAAATCGAAAGTCTCAAGGTCGCGGCATTTGAGAATCTTGTCGCCGTAGGAGACCTCCACGCCCACCGAACGGCGGGACGCGAGACAAATGACTTCGCTGGCCGGGAATTTGCGCTCATCCAGAATGTTGAGCATTTCACGGCCGACATTTCCGGTAGCGCCGACAATGGCGACACGGTAGCCCATGGCTTTCCTCGATTTTCGCGATAAAGAGCGGGGGGTTTAGCGCGCGCCGTCCGGGCGCGCCAGTGGGCATTTCGGTTAGAATCCTTGAAGTCCGGCTGTAATCCCTGCCAAAAGCCCCCGAGATTGACGCTGTCCATTCCTCGGCCGCCAAAGCCCTAATCGAAAAGGCCCCTCGATGTCTAATTCCTTGCTTTTATTGCCCGGCGACGGGATCGGCCCTGAGATCGCCGCGGAAGCGCGCCGGGTCGTGGAATGGTTCAACAAGGCTCGCGGCCTCAATATCGAAATCGGCGAAGCGCTGATCGGCGGTACGGCGTACGACGTCGAAGGCGCGCCTTTATCGCACGAAACCATCGCCAAGGCGAAATCGGCCTCTGCAACCTTGCTCGCCGCTGTGGGCGGCCCGCAATGGGCGGGCCTTTCTTACGACAAGCGCCCGGAAGCCGGACTTCTTGGGCTGCGCAAGGCCATGGGCGTATTCGCCAACCTTCGCCCCGCTTTGTGCTTCGACGCTCTGGTGGGGTCTTCGCCCTTGAAGCCAGAACTGATCCGCGGCCTCGACATCATGATCGTGCGCGAGTTGCTGGGCGGCGTCTATTTCGGCGAACCGCGCGGAATCACCACGCTGCCAGACGGCCAGCGCCGCGGCGTCAACACCCAAGTCTACACGACCAGCGAGATCCATCGCGTCGGCCGGGTGGCGTTTGAAATCGCCCGCGCGCGCAGGGCCTCGGGCAAACCTGGCGCCGTGACTTCCTGCGAAAAGTCGAACGTGATGGAATCCGGCCTATTGTGGCGGGAAGAGATCACTAAGCTGCAGCAAGCCGAATATCCAGATGTGCCGCTGAGCCACATGTACACCGACAATTGCGCGATGCAGCTCTGCAAGGCGCCGAAGCAATTCGACGTGATCGTCACCGACAATCTGTTTGGCGATATTCTGTCGGACGAAGCGGCGATGCTCACCGGCTCCATCGGCATGCTGCCGTCCGCATCGCTGTCGGGCAGCGGCGGCCCAGGGCTGTACGAGCCGGTGCATGGCTCTGCGCCGGACATCGCCGGCAAGGGTGTGGCCAACCCACTGGCTATGATCCTCTCGTTTGAATTCGCGCTGCGCTACAGCTTCCTTGCGCCAGCCGAGGCGGACCTTCTGCGCAAGGCCGTTGAGAACACGCTGGAGACCGGCGTACGCACCGGCGATATCTGGACATCCGCGGATGGCGGTTCGCCGATCAACACGCGCGCTATGGGTGAAGCGGTGATCGAACAATTAGCACGATTGAACTAGATCTAAGACTAACCGCTCACTCAAATTTTAGCCAGGTGGTTTGAGTTGGGGTGATCCGTTTGCGCACTTTTAGCGTTGGCCTTTCGGTCGGATTCTACAATTCAATTGATCGCGACGAGCTAATCCAATCGACAACCAAAATAAATCGTGACGAATGCTGAATGCCCTGCTGAAGCGGTCAATGTTTCATCTGGCCCGAGATAGAAGGGTCCCTTAAAGTTGTGGACCGTAAACCAGCTATCCATTTTGCTCCATTTCAGGGAGCCCCAGGTCCCTGGATTGGCGGGATCGACGCCGACAGCCAATGATTTCACTAGGATCGGACCCATAAGACCAACGCCAATCACACCGGGCGTGTCTGGCCGGATAATGCCCGACTCCGGATTTACGCATCCCGAATCATCCGCCACAGGTGCAGGCGGGGCTGATGGCGCGCACGCGGCCAAAGACAACGCCGCCAAGATTATGCCCAAAGCGATATTCAATTTCATAAGCGCCCCCCCAAAGGCACATCCGTATCGAGGATACTCAATATCAGCACACGGACTGACAGCCAGTGACTTTTCAACGAAATCAGGGATTAGGCCTAAAAGTACAGCGTCCAGCGCAGCGGCGCCCGTTGAATAAGCGGGCAGCGACGCCGCTTGATGCGCCGTCCGCCGTCCACAGAGCACAAAGACCAAGAATAGCGCCTCTTGTTTGGGGAGATGCTATTCTTGGAGTGGGCGCCCAAAGCCGGCGGAGCCTCGGCCGGCTACATCAAGGTCAGAACGCGACGCTTATTCCGGCCTGCCACAGGCGTGGCGCGCCGGGTAGGATGCCGCGCGAGCGATCGACGATATAGCCTTCGTCGAAAACGTTCTTGACGGTGGCGAAGAACGTCAGTTTGCCGTCGCCCGGCCGAAAATTTGTCGCGACATTGACCACGGTCGCCGCATCGATCAGGCCCCGTTGCCCGTCTGCTGAGGGCGAGACGCTGTTCAAATCGTCGGTGAATTGCTCGTCAGTGTGCTGGACTTCGACTTGTGCATCGAAACTATTCCCGATTGCGTAGCCGATCGCTGCGGACGCAATCCATTCCGGAGAATAGGGCAGACGATTGCCGCTCACCGACACATTGGTGAAGCCGGAGATGTTGGAAAAGCGCGTCCCTTCGTAATCGGCGTCGCCGACCCAGGTCAGCGCGCTGCGGAAGAATACATCGTTATCCTCCATGACGCCCATGTCGCGCAGCGAACCATGGACCGAGGCTTCAATGCCGGTGTGCTGCGTTTCGCCCGCGCTGGTCAGCGTCGCGCCGGCGCCGCCGGCCACTGAGGACGATACGATTTGGTTTTCGAAGTCCATCAGGAACGCCGCGATATCGAAGTTCAAGCCAGGCCGGGGCGAGCCGCGCAGGCCAATTTCCCAATTGAGGCTTTCCTCGGCGTCGAGATCCACAGCGCCGCCCGCATTGGTGACGACGTCCTCAACGCGGGGTGGTGCGAAACCGCGATGCACGCCACCGAAAATAGTCAAGCCGTCATTGAGCGCATAGGTCAAGCCGAGCCCCGTTATGATTTCTGTGAGATCGCTTTTCCCGCGTGCGCCGGTAAGCGCGTTAACGCGCTCATACTCGACGGATTCAACGCGCACGCCTGGGCTCAAGGTTAAAGCGCCGAATGTGAAAGCCCCCGTCGCCCACGCGGAGAGCGCATCCGCGTAACGGCGGTTTCTTTCGGTCACGCCGCCATTCACACTCGTTCCCGGTGTGCGGCCCGTCGGCGTATCGGCGTTAATTTGCAGACGGTTTTGCCGTTCGGTGTGCCAGCGGACGCCGAATTCGGCATTCGTAGCGATCCCCGCCACGGCGCCGTCCCAGCCGAGACGGCTTTCAACGCCGTAATGATGGTATTCGCGGAGCCGGCCTTCCGTGCCGCAGGTCGTGTTGACATTGGCCATGCCGCCGCAAAGCGGGTCGCTGGAATCGCTCGGCCGTTGGCGTGAGTTGGACGATTGGCGCCACCAATCGCGGTTGAAGTATAAAGAATAGGCGGTGGTCGTCAGCGTCAGGGCATCGCTGAGACGCCATTGGTCGGTCAATGAGCCCGTGTAGCGTTCCGTTTTGAAATTGTCGTTCTTGAACGGATTACCGAAGGGATCAGCACGATACTCCGCCAGCGTCCGGCCGGAATAGCTCACTTGGCTGTCTTCGCCCGCTACGCCCAGGCGCAGCGTGACGCTGTGATCCGCGCCCAAATCGCGTTCAGCCTTGAAGTAAAGATCTTGAATCTCCAAGCCGTGATTGTCCCGCACGCCATCGAACTGCGTGTAGTTGCCGTGCAAGAGCATGCGGGCGCCAAAGGCTTGGCCGCCGATCTCGCCATCAATTTCAGCATAGCCCTTATCGCCGCCGGTCGCGGTCAATCTGCCGCCGAATTCTTCCGGCGCGCGGGGGGTGATATAGTTCACAACGCCGCCGACAGTGTTGGGACCGAAGCGAATCTGCCCCGATCCCTTGAGCACCTCGATCCGAGAAAACCGGCGAACCGGCGGGTGAGAATAGGTCGCATTGTCGCCATAGGGCGCGTAGGTCAACGGTACGCCGTCCTCGAGCAGCAGCACCTTGGTGGACCGCGTAGGCGACAAGCCTCGCACGCCTATATTCGGCCGTAGGCCCAGACCCTCTTCGTCGCGCGGGTACACGCCTGACACCTGCCGCAGCGCTTCGTTTACGGTCAATACGCGCGCCCGCAGCAGGTCGTCCGCTTCGATAGTGGCGGCGGAACCGGGCGTTTTTTGCAGCGCGCCGCGTTCGCCGACAACGACGATCGATGCGTCGCGCTGCACCGCGTCATCCGCGTATACCGGCCCGCTCGCCGCCAACGCCGTTATACCTGCGGCAATCAATGAAAAACGCATTTTAACCCCCGATCGTCTATGCGATCAATAATCAATATCGTTGCGACTAATAAGCATTATTGAGTGCGTCAATTGCCTGCACCCGGCCGGGGCGACGGCCAAGCGGGGAAGCGAGGACCCAATCAGCGATCGACCCCAGAGAAAAAACAGCTCCTCCGTTCCTACGGAGGTGCTGAAGAGGCGGCGGTCGGACAGGGAGGGGATGCCCTTCGCCGGGAAGAATTGTCAGGTTTTGACTGTCCCATCAGGAAGGGACACCGCTGGGCGGACGCAAGACCTAACAACCCCATTGTTATCGCTACTAAGAATTATTATCAAGAGAGATTTGTTGGCGTGCGCCTGATTGCCGCTCTGGCGGCCTCACCTCGGCGTCCAATTGCGGTAAAGGGCTTGTAAGGTTTGCTGGTATTGAGTGGCTGACTGGCCGATTCGCCACCGGGGCGGGCGATAAAATGATGCGCAGGCGACGCAGGGGAAGCGTATGCACGATTGGTTGAAAGCGGTCATTCTCGGCATCATTGAGGGCCTGACCGAATTCTTACCGGTGTCGTCCACCGGGCATTTGCTCGTGGGCGGCAAACTCCTGGGCTACAATGATGCCGCCTTCACGGTGATGATCCAGCTTGGGGCGATCATCGCGATTGTGGTCCTCTATTTCAGCCGCCTTTGGAAAATTGTGCTGCGCTTGCCGACCGACCCGGAGGCGCGCCGGTTCGCGGCGACGATCATCATCGCATTCCTGCCCGCCGCCGCTTTGGGCCTGCTGCTGCACAAGGTCATTTCAGGCGTCTTTTTCGAAAGCACCACGATCATCGCCGGGGGCTTTATTCTCGGCGGGATCATAATGCTGTTGGCGGAGCATTTTCGGCCGGCGCCAATCACCGACAATGCCGAAAAACTCACACTCAAGCAGGCGCTGTTGGTGGGGCTATTTCAGTGCATGGCCTTGGTGCCGGGCATGTCGCGCTCCGGCTCGACCATGATCGGCGCGATGCTCGTGAAGGTCGATCGCGGGCCGGCGGCGGAATTCTCGTTCTTTCTAGCGATTCCGACTATTCTGGGCGCGTTCGTGCTCGATTTCTTCACTTACCGGGACCAACTCGTCGGCGATCGCGCCGTGCTTATCGCGATCGGATTCGCGGTGTCTTTCCTAGCAGCTTTGGTGGTGATCAAGCCGTTTTTGACATTTGTCGGCCGTTCAGGCCTCGCGCCGTTTGCCTGGTACCGGATCGTTTTCGGCATTGGCATGTTGGCGTTATTCGGTCTCCCAAAATAAGGGCTGCGCAAATGCCCTAGTCCGTCACAGCGCCAAACTGGCCGCGCGGCCGGAAGCGCCACAGATACGCGGGCACGATCCCTTCCACGGTCTCCAAATCTGTGATGTCGAGGGCGCGGATCGATTGAACGTCGGGTCGAGAGAGCGACACGACATTGTCCTCTTTCAGCATCTCCAACTGATCCACGGTGATCGGCGGCGCGAAGGGCAGGACGCGCAACACGATCTCCGCCATTGCCGCAAACGGCGCCAAAATGAGTCCTGGTATCGGTGCGAGCCAGACGTTGCGCCACGTCTCCCGCGCAACGATCATCATCAATTCCTTGAAGCTGTAAATGCGCGGGCCGCCCAATTCGTAGGTGCCGCCGATGGCGTCGGGCCGCGTCAACGCCGCCAATACCGCGCGCGCCACGTCGCCGACGAAAATGGGCTGAAGGCGGGAATGCCCACCGTCGATTAAGGGCAAGATGGGGAGTTGCGCAGCCATTTCGCCGAAGCGATTGAAAAAAGAATCGTCCTCTCCAAAGATGATGGAAGGACGCAGCATGATCGCTCCTGGAAACGCGCGTCGCACTTCTTCTTCGCCATAGGCTTTGGTGCGGGCATAGGCGGCTCGAGAGCGCTCATCGGCGCCGATGGCCGAGATCTGAATGAAGCGCACCGCGCCCATTTTTCTGGCGGCGTTCGCGGCGGCATATGCACCGTGCACATGCAAAGCCGTGAAGTTTTGCTTACCCTTTTCATATAACAGGCCAACGCAATTGATCACTGCGTGCGCGCCCCTGCAGGCCTCTTCAAGGGATTTCGACTCTCGCAGATTGGCCTGGACAAGTTCAACTTGGCCTGGATCGCCCAGCACACGTAAGCGCAAGGCTTGGTGCGGCCGGCGCACCGCGGCGCGGACCCGATAGCCCTGCTTGCACAGCGCCTGCACAATCGCGCGCCCAAGAAAACCGCTGCTGCCGAAAACGGTGATCAGATCATTCGTCATGCCCGAACGGCCCTCCCGCGCATAGCAAACCCGCCGCGCGCTGAATTCTCCTTTAGAGCATATGGCTGCGATTACGAATGGGAAGGGCCGCTAATGACCCCAAGAGCGATTATGAGCGGGCCGCCGCACAAAGCGGCTGCGGCGCTCCGCGCGCCGGTGAGCATTTCGATCTAGGAGCAACCGGAGCAAGGGCTGAACGCTTTTTCCGCGCCGCCTTCAAAGTGGGGCCGCGGGATAAGATTTGCAGATCACCCTTATTGGTCTGAAGCGGACCGGTTCCGGGCTGTTGCGGCCGGTGTGCACAATGCGGGACGGGAGAGCTCTGCCCAGAGCAGGCTGGCGTGTTGTGGCGAAATCGGGGCCAATGAGACTGAACGGGAAGCGATTGACTTCCAGCCGCCGGCGCGGCAAACGTGCGCCCCTTCGGCGTGGCTACCAAAACGCCGGCTCGACAACGTGCCCAGATGGCGGAATTGGTAGACGCACCAGCTTCAGGTGCTGGCGGCTGAAAGGTCGTGGAGGTTCGAGTCCTCTTCTGGGCACCATTTGTTCTTTTTCCCACTCAAGCCAAGCTTCCAGATCATTCCTCGGATTTCCGGGGAATTTTATGTTTTTACTAGGGTTTTTGCCTTCTTTCGCGCGCCGTTTGAATTGCGCCTGTAACGGGCGGTGCGTGTTCCAAAAATCGGATTGGCGGTATCGTGTCGGTACAAAGCCGATACGAATTGGAGGCGATACCGTCATGCAATTATCTGATGCGAAATGCCGTACTGCGCGCGCTCA
>Ga0247831_1000276_pt1 | contig 115634 bp, 114 predicted proteins | sample LaCruzMarch2015__9_FD_192406 | JGI IMG/M metagenome (GOLD analysis project Ga0247831, IMG submission 192406) | Freshwater microbial communities from meromictic Lake La Cruz, Castile-La Mancha, Spain - LaCruzMarch2015_1m | ecosystem: Environmental > Aquatic > Freshwater > Lake | place: Spain...
CGGTGAAACCGAGTATTAAAAATGCCGTTTAATATCTGGTGGGTGATGTAGGATTCGAACCTACGACCCGCTGATTAAGAGTCAGCTGCTCTACCAACTGAGCTAATCACCCACAGCGGCGCACTCGGCACGTCGCGAAGCGGCGGAACATAGCTTTTGTTTTACGGAGCGCAAGGCGATTTACACCCTGCCCGACCGAGAAAAGCGCAGATCAGCCCTTCTCGACCCCGGCGTTGGCGGAAAACCGTCCCAGAAGAAGATCCATGGCGCGATCAGGCGGTGGGATCAAACCGATCGATGCGGCGATCGTGCGGGCGTGGAATCGATCGCGTGCGCACAGCGTCTTACGGATCGACCGCCAGCGCTCATGGACCACTTCCGGGAGCAGATTGAGCGCCTTCTTCCTTGTCCACATGGACGTTGGAGGCGATGCGCAGAACTCAGTGTCGCGCGGGCGCATGACAGGCAGCGCCTGCCGCCAGGTCAGCGCGTTCAGATAAAAAACGTGAGACGATATGGCGAGGCCAAGCATGTGCGCCTGAATGTGATCGCCCTCTGGGCGCTTTTCCTTGTCGCCCCTCGCCATCGCGACGCCGATCTTAAGGGCGCCTGGGCTGGCGATCACGCTCGCGAATCCGTTCCGCATACCAACCGAATGCACAATATCCAGCGTCCGCGATTCGCGCTCACGCGTTCGCGCACATTGCAATTCAGGCCGTCTCCCCCTTGAGGCATGCTCATTTCTTAAAATTGTATTTTTTTAATTTAATTACCTAAGGATGTATTTCGACAGTTTTGCGCGTTGCATCGCAGCATAAGCCTAAAGCGGCCTTGAGACCCGGCGGAAAAGCGGGCAAGAGGCTGGCCGTAAACTGGCCAGTCAGCTGGAGAAACTTATGAATCTCGACGCGATTTCAATCGGTAAAAACCCGCCTTTCGACGTGAACGTCGTCATCGAGGTGCCGATTGGCGGCGAGCCCATCAAGTATGAAATGGACAAAGCGTCAGGCGCTTTGTTCGTCGACCGCTTCCTTTATACCGCAATGCGATATCCTGGAAATTATGGCTTCATTCCACACACGCTCTCTGGCGATGGCGATCCTTGCGACGTGATCGTGTCCAATACCCGCGCCATTGTGCCAGGCGGCGTGATCTCGTGCCGCATTGTTGGCGTGCTGGAGATGGAAGACGAAGCAGGTCCTGACGAAAAGCTACTGGCGGTCCCATCGTCGTGGCTGACCCAGCGCTATGATAACGTACAGAATTATAGTGACCTACCCGACATCACAATCAAGCAAATCGAGCACTTTTTCGGAAGCTACAAAGACCTTGAACCCAACAAATGGGTAAAGGTGAAGGGCTGGGGAAATGCCGAACACGCCCGCCAGCTTGTGTCTGAAGGCATAGAGCGGGCTAAAACCGCAAAAGGCTAAAATGAGTTCGATCTGAAAACTCTGCCAATGTTTCAGGCCGCTTCAACTTGCCCTGCCTAAACCCAGGCTGCGTTGCTCCGATTGCGGCGACGGCGCTTCCGGTCTAGCGAAGAGAAAACGTCGCTGGGTCGCCGCATGCGCCTTCAGCGCGAGCTTTCCTGGAGAGCGACGTGAAGCAGTTTCTGATCACCCTAGCCGGCGTCTTTGTTGGCTTGCTTTTATTCTTTGTCGGCCTGCCGATCATTTTGATCGCATCTCTCTCGGGCAAATCCGAAGATGCCGGCGGCTTCGGACAACAGATCGTGCTGAACATCGATTTGCGCGACGCGATCCCCGATCAGCCCAGCTCGAACCCATTCTCCGCGATGGGCCGGTCCCCCTCTGTGGTCAGCCTCGTTGAGACCTTAGAAAAGGCCGAAAAGGATAACAGCGTCAAAGGCGCCTATATCCGCGGGAATGACGGCAGCGTCTCCCCGGCCGCAGCGGAAGAAATTCGCGACGCGCTCCAACACTTTCGCAAAGCAGGCAAGTTCGTGGTCGCACACATGCAATCCGAAATGGATGGCGGTGTGGCAGCCTACACGCTGCTGTCGGGCGCTGATGAAATCTGGATGCAAGGCGCATCAGACTTTCAAGCAACGGGTATGGGCTCAGAGACGATCTTTCTCGGCGGCACGTTCGAAAAATTCTCGCTGAAACCGCAATTCGATCAATTCTACGAATACAAAAACGCCGCAAACGTCTACACGCAAAAAACCTATACTGCGGCCCATCGGGAGGCGACCACCGCCCTGCTGACCAGCGTCTACACCGACCTCACCAATGGTGCGGCGAACGGACGAAGCATGAAAGGCGACACATTACGTGCTTTGATCGAAGCCGGCCCCTACACGGGCAATGAAGCGCTCTCCAAGAAACTCATCGACAAACTCGGCCGCCCCGCGGACGCGGAGAAAGCCGCACTCGACCGCGCCGGCAAAAACGCCGAATTGGTCGAGTTCGCAGACTATGAAGCCTCCAAGCAGAGCACTCCCCACGGCGATTCCGTCGCATTAGTGATGGGAGAAGGCGGCATCATTACCGGCGAAGGCGAGCCACAACCCTTCTCCAGTGAAGCTGTGTTCGCCAGCGACACCATCTCCGAGGCCTTGCTTGAGGCCGCCAAGAATAATGACGTGAAGGCAGTCGTCTTCCGCGTCAGTTCGCCCGGGGGATCCGCGGTCGCGTCAGACCAAATCTGGGATGCGGTTGAAAAGGTAAAACAAGCGGGCAAACCCGTCATCATTTCCATGGGCGCCTATGCGGCGTCCGGCGGCTATTACGTGGCGGCGGGCGGCGATAAAATCGTTGCGTGGCCCTCGACCATCACCGGCTCGATCGGCGTGCTCGGCGGCAAGATCGCCATCAATGACGCGCTCAACAAATATGCCGGGGCCAACGCGGAATCGATCAAAGTCGGCGGGCCATTCGTGGGCGCGTTGTCAGCCGGTGAGCCCTTCACGAACTATCAGCGCGCGCAATTCCACCGCCTGATGGAAAGCGTCTATACCGACTTCACCGGCAAAGTCTCAGTCGGCCGCAAAATGCCGATCGAACGCGTGCGGGAAATCGCCAAGGGCCGCGTTTGGAGCGGGACTCAGGCCAAATCCATCGGCCTCGTCGATGAGTATGGCGGGCTGCGCACCTCCCTCGCTTTGGCGCGCAAGCTAGGCAAGCTCAAAGACGACGCGCCGGTCATCCACTATCCTACGCCGCAATCGCCGTTCGAAGTGCTGCAAAGCTTCTTCGGGGTGTCCAGCGAAGCAGCCCGCGCCGCAGCGACCCTCCAGGTTCTGCTGGGTGATGAGCGCATCCAACAGATGGCGAAAGCCGCGAACGACAGCCAAGCGGGTGTCAGGACCGAAATGGTCCCAATGCAAGTGAAATAGACGGGGAGCCCTCAGGCTTTCTTTTTACTTCCGGCAGAGATAGCGCGCGCGGTGGATGTCTTCGATATTGTCCACCCACCCTTTGATGTCCGGGCGCACGAGGTTCTTGTTCACGTAATATACCACAGGCGCCATCGGTTGATCGCGTCCGGTGAGTTGTTCCGCCGCCGCAAGCATCTTGCCCCGTTTGATCAAATCCCGCTCTTTGTCGGACGCCGCCAAGAGTTGATCAAAGTCAGCATTTGAGTATTTCGAGTAATTCTGGTCGCGGGATTTCGTCTCCATCAAAAATAGGAAATTCCGCGCGTCATTGAAATCTGCGATCCAGCCGCCGTCGCCGACATCGTAATCGCCGGTGCGCAAATTTGAATAATGGATCTGCGTCTCCACGCCCTGGATCTGCACGCGCACCCACGGCGCAATGTCGCTCCAGTTCTTCTGCAACACTGGCGCGATGCGTGGATTATCGCCGGTGTTACGGTGAGAATAGGTGAAGACCAGCGGATTATCCGGACCAAAGCCTGCCGCCTCAAGCAACGCGCGCGCCTCGGCGCGACGCTTCGGCATCTCATCGCGCGCCCAATCAAGAGGCGCCGAACCCGGATAGTTCGCCACGCTCGGCGGGATGAGGGAATAGGCTGGCCGCTGGCCCGCGCGCAAAATCTCATCCGCTATAAAATCGCGATTAATCGCCATCGAAAGGGCGCGGCGAACGCGCGCATCATCAAACGGCTTTTCTCGATTGTTGAACGTTAAAAACACCGTGCCCATGAAATCCGCGACGCGGCTATAGCCGGGCAGATTGCGCTCCAGGAACTTCAAGCGTGTACCGTCTATATCGGTGTTTACGTCGAGCTGGCCCGCCCGCACGCGCCGCTCCGCCGCCAAGGAATCGTTTGTGGGATAATAGAAGATGCGCTTGAAGCAGACATTCGTCGCATCCCAGAAGCGCTCGTTCTTTTCGACTTCGATCAAATCGTTCGTGCGCCAGCGGACCAATTTATAAGCGCCATTGACCACGATATTTTTAGGCTTGATCCAATTCGATCCAACTTTCTCAACCACATGCCGTGGGATCGGAAACGCCGTATAATGCTTCAACAATTGCGGGAGGTACGGCGCGGGATTCTCCAAGATAATCTCAAGGGTCTTCGGATCGATCGCGCGAATACCCAAAGCTTCAGGCGGCAATCTCTTTTCATAAACCGCCTCGGCGTTCTTCATGCCAAATTGGATCGAAGCATATTCTGACAACGTCTCCGGATTGAGAAGACGGCGAAAGCCCGCAACGAAATCATCCGCCGTCACCGGCGCACCATCCGACCATACCGCGTCGCGCAAATGAAACGTCCAGACCAACCCATCCGCGCTGGTGGTCCAACTGGTCGCCATACCAGGCGCCACTTCGGCCGCGGGGCTTTCAGTCGTTAGCCCCATAAACATATCGCCGATAATGTGGTTTTCCCACGTACCGCTGGCTTTATGCGGATCAAGCGTAAGCGGCTCGGCGGAGTTGCCAACCAAAAGCACTTCTTTCATGCCGGCCTTGGTCGGCGGTTGGCAGGCGGCGAGCGCGCAGGCGCACATGGCCGCGACGAACAGATTGAGCGCTCTCATCGATCGCGCGGATCGAGCGCGTCGCGCAATCCGTCCCCTAAAAAGTTCAGCGCAAAAAGCGTAATCATCATCGCCGCCGCTGGCGCAATCAAAAGCCAAGGCGCGGTTTCCATTTGCGCAGCGCCGCGGCTGAGCAAACGACCAAGGCTGGTCAGCGGCTCTTGCACGCCCAAGCCCAGAAAGCTCAAAAAGCTCTCAGCCAAGATAACACCCGGAACCGTCAGCGTCGCATAGACAACCACAGGGCCCAACAAATTTGGCACGATGTGGCGCAGCACGATTAAACTCTGCTGCAACCCCGCCGCACGGGACGCCTCGACAAATTCCCGCGCCTTCAATGCGAGAGTCTGGCCCCGCACAATCCGCGCCATGGTGAGCCATTCGACTGCACCGATCGCAATGAAGATCAAGATGAAAGAGCGCCCGAATACCGTCATCAAAATGATCACGAAGAAGATGAAAGGCAGCGCATAAAGAATATCAACGAAGCGCATCATAATCTCATCGGCGCGCCCCCCCAGGAATCCCGCCGTCGCGCCATAGGCTACACCGATGAGCAGTGAGACCAAGGTGGCCGTCAACCCAACCGCCAGCGACACGCGCATACCGTACATCAAGCGCACGGCCTGATCGCGCCCCTGCTCGTCGGTGCCCAACAGGTGCCAGTCCGAAGGCGTCCCGCGCGCTCCGGTCTTCAATTCGACATTCGTCGCGTGACTGATTGCGGGTGAATTTTCGTTTTCAAAGCCTGCCGGCAATTCCTGGCAGACATAAGCGTCCGTCCCGTTCGTCGTGTAGGTCGCGGGCGCACAAAGGCCGTCTTCTTCCAATTGCGCGATCTTAGTCTGTTTCCAGTTCATCGTCGGCGCCAAACCCACACGCGCCTCATAAATCGCATCATATTTATGCGGCCAAACCCAAGGACCCGCGATCGCAATCAAAGTGATCAGCGCCAATATCCAGGCGCTGAACATCGCCGCCTTATTGCGCAACAAGCGAACTTTGGAATCCTGCCACGGCGAGCGGCCGACGCTGGCCTCCAGTGCAACTCTCTTTTCATCGGGCGTCGCCAAAAGCGTGCTCATGACAGGCGCACCCGCGGATCAAGGATCGCATACAGCACATCCGCCAAGAGATTCAGTAACAGGATGAGCCCAGCATAAAGGATCACCACGCCCATCACGACCGTATAATCCCGCTGCAGCGCCCCAAGCACGAATTGCCGCCCGATGCCGGGCAGCTGAAAAATCTGTTCGATAATGACAGAGCCTGTCACCAGCCCCGCCGCCGCTGGCCCGAGATAAGATACCAGCGGTAAAATCGCCGCACGCAATCCATGCCGCCGCGCCGCCTGCCCAAGCGTCATGCCCTTGGCGCGCGCCGTGCGAATGAAGTTTGAGCGCAGCGTCTCGATCATGCTTGCGCGCATCAAACGCGACACAATGGCGATTTGCGGCAGCGCCAGCGTGATGATCGGCAATAGCAAGTTTGAAACAGTCATGCCCTGTAGCGGATCGAGGCCCGCCGCCGGGAGCCATTGCAAGCGAATGCCGAACAGCAAAGACAAGATGGGACCGACAACAAAGGGCGGAATACAAATCCCCGCCATCGCGATCGCCATCACCGCATAATCGCCCGGTCTGTTCTGACGGAGTGCGGCGAAGGCGCCCATGGCCGCGCCGCCGACAGCCGCCAAAACCAAGGCGAACACGCCGACAATCGCCGAAACAGGAAATCCTTCCGCGAGAATCTCAGCAACAGTCTTGTCTTTGTACTTCATGCTGGGGCCAAGATCGCCCCGCGCCAGATCTCCAAAGTAATAGAGCAATTGCTCAGGGATCGACTTGTCCATGTGGTAGGCGGCCATAATGTTGCGCTTGATTTCGGGCGCAAGCGGTCGTTCCGCATCGAACGGACCCCCGGGGGCCAACCGCATCAATATAAAGGCGAGCGCTACAATAAGCAGGAAGGTGGGGACCGCGACCAGAAGGCGGCGCAATACATAAGCCGCCATTCGTTTGCCCCGCTCCCGCATACATTGAAACCAACATAGACTTCACAAGCGCCGCAGGCGCTTGTCAATCACTGGTCTGGCGCGGCATTGTGCCGTCGCAACTCTAGCCACGGGTCTCTCATGTCTTCGTTCCGCGATCTGACGCCGCGCTATGCCGTTTCGCCGCAAATTGAACACGAGGATTTCGCGCGCGCCGCGGCCGAAGGCTTCAAAATGGTGATCAACAACCGGCCCGAGGGCGAAAGCCCGGATCAAGTCTCCCATGGCGATGCAGCCGAAGCCGCAGAGGCCGCCGGACTGGATTATGTCTACATCCCAGTGGCGGGCAGCTTTCCGCCCGACAAGATCGCCGCAACCCTGGAGGCCATCAATCGCGCCAAAGGCCCCATCCTCGCTTATTGCCGCAGCGGCACGCGTTCGGCGCATTTGTGGGCGCTGGCGCATGCTCTACGCGGAGGCAAAACCCCAGATGAGTTGATCTCCCTTGCCGCTCAGCAAGGCTATGATTTGCGGGGCATCAAGAGCGATTTGGAACGCCTGGCGCATCAATAAAGCGCCACCCCAGCGAGGCGTATCCGGTTTAGGCGTTCGCGTTTGCCGCTGGGATGGGGATAATGACGGCGCTTTCGTTGAGCGTCCGGCCGATTGCGTAAAAGCGCTCGCGGCGATGAATGCGCAGCTCTTCCGGCGAAAGCTTTGACAGCGCGTTGATCTGCGCCTCGATGGCGTCGCCAAGCGAATTGATCGCCGTCTTCGCGTCGCGATGGGCGCCGCCAAGAGGTTCAGCGATGATTTCGTCGACAACGCCGAACGTCCGCAGATGCTGCGCCGTGATTTTCATCGCCTCGGCCGCATCCCGCGCCCGCGAAGAATCCCGCCACAGGATAGAGGCCGCACCCTCAGGTGAGATCACCGAATAGATCGCATGCTCCATCATCAAAATTGCATTGCCGGCTGCAATCGCCAGCGCGCCGCCGGAGCCGCCTTCACCGACTATCGCTGCGACCATCGGCACGCCGAGCGTTAAACAACGCTCCGTCGAACGCGCGATAGCTTCGCCTTGGCCACGCTCTTCGGCGCCCGCGCCCGGAAAGGCGCCGGCTGTATCGACCAATGTTATGACGGGCAGATTGAAACGATCCGCCAGATCCATCAAACGCACGGCCTTACGATAGCCTTCCGGCCGCGCCAGGCCGAAATTGTGCTCGACGCGCTCTGCAGTGGTGCGGCCTTTTTCATGGCCGATGATTAAAGCGGGACGGCCGCGGAAGCGGCAAACCCCACCCAACAACGCCGAGTCTTCTCCAAATTTCCGATCACCCGAGAGCTCGACAAAGTCGGTCGTCAACGTGTCCACGAAATCGCGAAAATGCGGACGGTCCGGATGCCGCGCCACTTGCGTTTTTTGCCAAGCGTCAAGATTGCCGTAGAGCGATTTCAGCTCCGTCCCGGCTTTCTTCTTCAATCGCGAAATCTCATCGGCCATGGACGCAGCGCCGGATTTCTGAGCGAGGAGCGACAATTCCTCGACCTTCTCCTCGATCTCCGCGATCGGCTTTTCAAAGTCGAGATAATGGCGCTTAGCGGCCTTCATTATCCGGTCAATCCTGCGTGTTAATGTTGCCTCGAGCAGACGTGACGACCCAAAGCGCTAAAAGTCAGCGCTTCCGCCCGCCTCTCGAACCGAGGGCGACCCTAAAAGCCGCGTGCGCAAGCTGCAAGACTTCGAAATATTTCGGTATTGTAATTAAGAGGGGCAAAAGACGAACGCAGTCCTTGTCACAACGTCCACGCGTGAAATTCAACCATTTGATGTATCAATCGTTTTTGGATAGCGAGGGACTTAAGCCCGTGAGGCCGGCGCCCTTCCCCAGACTGCGCAAAAGTGGGTGCGCAAATCTGGAGAAGCGCCTGCCTAGCCCCCGATTAGCCGCCAAACTCTTTCGTGAACCGCACGCCGATGACGCGCGGCGGCGCGACATAGGTAAAGAAAGTGCGCGCATAGACCGGATCACCATTCCCATCGGCGAGGATCTGGTTGGTAAGCGGCGTTCCTCGCGCACCTGTCTCGATGAAATCATCAAACAGATTATTGATGTAGGCTGTGACAGACCAATCTGACGCCTGCAAACGCGCCGAAATGTTGTGAATGTTGTAGCTTGGAAGAGTAATGCCCCCCCCTTTCCCACCGAGACGCGTTTCCAAATCTCCGACATATTGCCAGCCATAATGCAGATTGAGGTCCAATCCGTCTGTGACTGGCGTGTCGTAATCCAACATCAAGGATCCAGTGTATTCGGGCGAACCTGGCAAACGATCACCTGCTTCCCCGTCAAGGAAGACCGCACCAAAACCCGGTGGCGCGATCGTACCTACGAGCAATGGCGTAAGCTCAGTCAGCTCCGCTTGCGTGTAGGCGAAGCTACCCGACATCGAAAACTTGTCCGTCACCTTCCCATCGAACGACAATTCGACGCCCTTAGACTCAGCGCCAGCGCCGTTCTTAGTGATTGGAGCCAAACCAAAAGCCGTCGCCGAACTCAGCTGCGGCTTATCCCATTCGATAAAGTAGAGAGCGCCGTTTAAGGTGAGGCGCTTGTCGAACCATTGGGTATGTGCGCCAATCTCATAGTTGAGCGTTTTGTCCGGCTCGTAAGCCAATTCGTTAGAGGCTGCGCAAGGTTGCGGGGTCGTGATCGGCACCTCGCACGCTGCAATGCCATTGGAATTACCGATACGGAATCCTTCGGAAATTGTCAGGTAGATCAACTGATCGTCGTTGATTTTGTAAGACGTGTTAAACTTGTACAGAAAGCCATCATCTGACTGCCCCGCCGACGAGAAATCCAGATTAATCTCGTCGGGGCCCGCGCCATCAAACACGGTATTGAACAAGGGTATATCGTCGGCAGAACGGGAAAGCGTGCTGTAATCGTAATAGCGGATGCCGCCAGTCACCTGCCATTTTGGCGTGATGTCGTAGCGAAGCTCCCCGTACAGAGCTTTTTCTATAGTGTCTTCATAGTCTTCCGCGATATATTCAAGATTGTCCGGTCGGCTGCCGCCATTGTACTCGGCAAATCCAGGCGTAAATTCACGCGTCAGGTTCCATCCGTTGAAGCGACTATAGAAGGCGCCAACGATATAATTCCAGGGGCCTTCCCCCTTAGACACCAACCGCGTTTCGAAAGTTGTGGTTGTGTCGCTTTCGTCTTCTTGCGTAAAGCCCGTGAATTCAGGGAATGCTTCATAAGAATATTCCAGGCTGATCAAGAGATCTGTTTGGTCGCGCTGGCCTTTTTCTTTGTAGCGTGAATAGCCTGCAGAGGTCGTGAGACTCGCGAAGCCAAGGTCAAGTGTGGACTCGAATGAGAACAATTCGTTCTTGTTGCGCGACGGCTCAAGCACACGAAGGTTTGAAACATATTCTTCAGTTGGCAAAACACTACGGTCAGAACTCATCTGACGAGCGCCGACTTTTTGATCTTGCATCATATAACTGACAGTGGCGTCAAACCGATCCGTCGGCGCCCAACGCAAGGCGACGCGGCCAGACCAAGCTTTTTCCGTATTAGCGTCGCGCTTTGATGTGAGGTTTGCCGCTACATCCGCTGGGTCGTTAAAATCTGGGTCTGGGTTAGAAACGCCGACTTCCCGTACAAGATAGTCGTAGTCGATAAAGCCCTTATCGTCGACGCGATCCACAGACGCACGAAACGCCAGAGTATCGGACAAAGGCTGATTGACCGTGACGCCAACCTCTTTGCTCAGCCCCTTGCCTTCGTCATAGCCATAAAAATCTGTTCGCACGGATGCGGTGGCTTTATCGAATTTCGGCTTGTTCGGAATATACCGAATGGCGCCGCCCAGTGTGCCTGCGCCATAGAGCGTCCCTTGCGGTCCAAACAAATATTCAACGCGCTCCATGTCGTTGAGCTTGATGTTCACGAACAGCGGGATTTCGCCGACATAAGTGGCGACCGTGCCGCCGCCATCATTGGCGATGCCTTCCGCTGAGGCCAACGGGTCAGCGTTCAAACCCCGCACAATCACACGTGGGCTGCCGCGGGCTCCCTGATCGACCACATAAATGCCGGGTACGTTCCGAGAGGCGTCGATCAAATTCCCAAGACCGAGCTTTTCGATATCAGCCGAACTGACCGCGGCGATATTGATCGTCGAATCCTGAACCGTCTCTGCCCGGCGACTGCCGGTGACGATGATGTCTGCGCCCGCAGTTTCCTGTGCTTGCGCGACCGGCGCCGCCAATGCACCCCCCAAAACCAGCGCCAAAACGCTGGCGGAGCGCGTCAAGAATTTTTGCAATTCAGATGGCGCCGAGCGCCGGAGGCCGTGCGACATAAACTTCCCCTTCCCGATTTGCCGCCACCTTCGCGATGGAAGGGGTCGAGCCGGAATGCGTGAGACTGCTATCTCAGTGACAGGCCTAATTTTGCCCACTCTGTACTCTGAAATTCTCCACTTTGCTCGATTTGTCAGCAATTTGTCATATTTGTATCGGCGCGCTCAATCGGCGGAAAGTGATGCCTTTCAGCCACATGGAACGCAGCCCCATACCGCTGCCGAAGACGAAACGTGACGGTTTGGCTGCTCTATGGCTTTATGCACTTCGATGCCCGGTTCAAGAGCACCAGAATTGCTATCGCACGCTGAGTCAGCCCTAGCGCGCCGGGATTACGCCCGCGCCCACGAACTTTGCCTGCAAGTATTGAAGACGGACCCGCAATCCTGCCGCGCCTTTACAATGCTGGGCATTATAGCAGCCGACCACGCCAATCATGTAAAAGCGATTGACCTGTTCAACCGCGCCATAGCCTTCAGCCCTACCGATCCCCGGCCACGCGCCCATCAAGCGCGCTCGCTCTTGGCGCTGAATCACCAAGATGACGCGCGCGCCGCCGCCCAAGCCGCCGCCGGTCTCGATCCGCAAGACGCTCTAACGCTGGATACAATCGGCGTCGTTTTCACAAGGACAGGCAACCACGACGAATCCATTCAGTTCTTTGAGCGAGCCATCGCCGCCGGCGCCCGCTCCGCCAACATCCACTACAATCTCGGCGCAGCCCGGCAATTTCTCGGACGCTTCGATGCAGCGGAAGCCACCTTCCGCGAGGTGGTGAAGCGCGATCCGGACATGCACAAGGCTTGGTCGGCACTGGCGCAGATCAAAAAACAAACGTCCGACGACAATATGATCCCCGCGCTGGAGGCCCTGTTCGCCAGGAAAGGAGACGATCCCGATTGCGCGCTGCATGTCGGGCATGCACTCGCTAAAACCTATGAGGATCTCGGCCAGCCCTTGCCGGCGTTTGAGTGGCTGCGGAAAGCCAAGACGCCGAAGCTACGCACACTCGGCGAATTCGAAGCGCGCGACGCAGCCACCTTTAATGCCGCGGAGCGAACAATTGGCGGAGGCTCAACTTCATCGCATGAAGATTCGCCGATCTTCGTCATTGGCTTGCCACGCACCGGGACGACCTTAATCGACCGCATTCTGTCCAGCCATCCAAGCGTCCAGTCGGCGGGCGAACTTACGGCGTTTTCGTTGTTGGTGAAGCGGCAAGTAGAAACGCCCTCTCCTCTGGTGCTGGACGCCAACACGCTCGATGCGGCGAAAAACATTAGCTTCGCAAAGCTCGGCGCTGATTATCTGCAGGCTGCGCGCGCGCGCATATCCGCACCCCGCTTCACCGACAAAATGCCGTTTAACTTTTTTTATGCTGCGCTGATCCTGCAGGCCCTGCCCAATGCGCGGATCATCTGTCTACGCAGACACCCGCTGGATTCAATTCTCAGCAATTACCGGCAGCTCTTCGCGACAAGCTTCACCTATTACAACTACGCGTATTCGCTAGAATCCGCGGCGCGTTTCTACGTGCAATTCGATGCGCTCATAGCGCATTGGCGGGCGAATCTGCCGCCGAAGCGCTTCACCGAAATCACCTATGAAGATACGGTGACGAACTTGGAACCTTCCGCACAACGCTTGTGCGCTTTCGCTGGGCTAGATTTCGATCCAGCCTGTCTGGCGTTCCATGAGAACGTGGCGCCGGTGGCCACGGCGAGTTCAGTACAAGTACGCCAGCCGCTCTATACCAGCTCGATCGGGCGCTGGCGCCGCTATGAAGGCCACCTCTCTTCAGCTGCACAGATTTTGTTCGACGCTGGGCTTTTGACGTCCGAAGAATTCGCTTCAGCTCAAAACTCGTAAAGCACCTTGTACTCTGGATCCTTCGCGGCGATTTGCTTGGCGCAATCAACCATCACCTTGGCCTGTTTGCAGGTGGCGTCGTCCTGCATCTTGCCGTCGATCATCGCAACGCCAGAACCATCCGGCATGGCCTCAAGAATCCGCTTGGCCATCGCCACTTCCGCGGGATCTGGACTAAATACTTTCTTCGCCACCGCGATTTGATTGGGATGCAACGACCAAGCGCCCGCGCAGCCCATGATGAAGGCGTTGCGAAATTGTTGCTCGCACGCGTCGAGATCGGCGATGTCCCCGAAAGGACCATAGAAAGCCTTGATGCCGTAAGCGGCGCACGCATCAACCATCTTGGCGAACGTGTAACGCCAGAGATCCTGTTGGGCGCTCGCACGCGGACCGTCATCGGCGCGCGGATCTTCAATGACGCGATAGCCTAGATGGCCACCGCCCACGCGCGTGGTTTTCATGGCGCGGCTTGCGGCGAGATCCGCCGCCCCCAGCGAAATGCCCTGCATGCGCGGACTGGCGCCGGCGATCGCTTCGACATTGATCACGCCTTCTGCAGTTTCCAAGAGTGCGTGCAGCAGGATCGGTTTTTTCAACTTCTGCTTGGCTTCAAGGCTGGCCAGCAATTGGTCCATGTAATAGATTTCCCAAGGCCCTTCGACCTTCGGGACCATGGTCACATCAAGTTTGTCGCCGACGCCAGCAATGATCTCCTGCACCTCATACAGACGCCACGGCGAATTCAGGCAATTGATCCGCGTCCAGAGGCCGACGCCCATACCGGCGAAATCGACCTCGTTCGCCATCTGGATAAAGCCCTTGCGCGCGGCCTCCTTTTGATCGGCGGCGATAGCGTCTTCCAGATTACCGAGAATCACGCAGCATTGCTTGGCGGTTTCTGCGACCTTGGCGCGCACTTTCTCAAGATGCGGCGGCACGAAATGGATCATGCGCTCTAAGCGCGCCGGCAAATCCAAGAAGGGGTCCGGCGCACCGATGGCCAGGGGTTTGTAAAAGCCGCGCGGCGTCTTCATGCTGAAGATCCTTTGACGCTGAACCTTAGGGGCTTGTGGAGCGCGGCGGCGTCAGCCTCAAGAATCCCGGCGCATCCCCTCCGCAAAGCCATTGAGAAGCGGCGCTTGGATGCAACAAGAGGCCAGCCGATCCTGATTTTTAAGCGCAGGGCAACGCGTAACGTGCCTTGCCGAAGCATTGCTTTTACCCGCGCGAAAAGTCGCCTAGCCTTCACTATCGCAATGACGCAGCATCAAGACTGGAGCCAAACTTGCGTATCATATCTGGCGTTACGATCGTCACCATGGACGCGCAGCGCCGCATTCTGAAAGACGCGGCGATCGCCATCGACGGCGCACGAATTGCTGCAATTGAAGATGACGCCGTCTTGAAGGCGCGTTATTCCGGCGCCGAGATCGTGGATGCAGCCGGCCTCGTCGCAATCCCCGGTTTTATCGATACGCATGCGCACGCCGATCAATCCCTTCTCCGCGGTTTGGGCGACGAACTGCACTGGCACCCATTCTTGGATTGCGTCGTTAGTCCCTATTTGGCTCTCCGCGATCCGGCGGATTCTGTACTCGCCAATACGCTCAGCATGATCGAAATGATCCGCACGGGCACCACCTGCTTCGTCAGCCCAAACGCCGATCCGCGCGACGATTACGAAGCACTCACCGCAGCAATCACCGAGACAGGCATCCGCGCCATCTTTTGCCGCTTCATCATGGCGAAGGAGAATGACTTCAGCGCCCGGGCGGCGAAAGAAGTTGTAGCGGGCGCCTCCGCCGAAATGCAGCGCTGGCATGGCGGCGCGAACGGGAATGTCACGATGTGGTTCGGCCTGGATGTCCCCCGCCGCCCAAGCGACCTCATCTACCCGCATTTCTATCGCGAAGTCGCAGATGAGGCCCAGCGCACAGGCGCAGGCATCGTCTATCATTTTTGCTCGGAGTTCGAAGATTCCATCTATGCGCAGAACACGTTCGGCATGCGGCCCGCCGAATGGTCGCGTGACAATCACGCACTCGGCCCGAATGTCCTTTTGATCGGCGGCTGCTGGATGACGCCGTTGGAGATGCGCATCCTTGCCGACACTGGCACGCATCTGGTCCACAGTCCCGTGGCGCATATGAAAATGGCGACAGGGATACTGCCGCTGCCGGATGTGCGCGCAGCGGGCGTGAACGTAACGCTCGGCACCGATGGCGGCTTGAACAATAATACGCACGATATGTTCGCCGAAATGAAAGCGTGCTGTCTGCTGCAAAACGCCAGTCGCCGCAGCGCCAAAGCCTGCACGGCGATCGAAGCGCTAGAAATGGCGACGATCGCCGGCGCCAAGGCGATCGGTCGCGATCACGAACTGGGCTCTATCGAGCCCGGCAAGCTCGCCGATATTGTCCTATTGGATTTGAACAAACCACACACAGCGCCAACGCATAGCCTATTGTCGAACATCGTTTTCGCCGCCAATCCGAGCAACGTTCAAACTGTAATGATCGGCGGACGGGTCGTATTGCAGAACAATAAGGTATTGGGCGTCGATGAAGCCGAGATCATCTCCCGAGTGCACAAACGCGCGCCCGAGATCCGCGCACGGCTCGGTCTGAGCGCAAGACCTTAAGGCGCCGAACGCGTCCATATCTGCGTTTGGCAAAACGGCCCAAGGCAGCCCTTTACCTTCAAGGTATCGTCAGGCCCGGGCTCCAGGATGCTGCGATAGGAATTGCCGTCTTCGGGATTGTAGATTTGCCCATCGACCCAGCGGTCGCCGTCTTCCGACAGTTTGTAGCCCTGCAGCATCATGAAACTATTCAGCGCACGACGACGTAAGTCCGGATTTTTGTTTTTCTTGTCGGGGTCAGCGATCGTTTTTCCCCAAATCAATTTACCGCACAGGCTTTCGCCGCAACGGCGGATATCGAACTTTCCATCCTTTTTTTGCACCAACCACACGCCTGCAACGCGATCGGCCAGAACATCGGCAGACGCCGAACTCGCCATGCAAAGCATAGCGATGCTTAAAATAGCAATCACCCGTTTCATCGCTTTCCCCCCTTTACGCCAAGCTTCGCCTTTATTTCCGGCGCAGCGGATGTTTGGAATTGACGAGATCTCGCAAGCGATCACCCGCTACGTGCGTATAAATCTGCGTTGTGGCGATGTCAGCGTGACCCAATAATTTTTGTACGGAGCGCAGATCCGCCCCACCGTCCAACAAATGCGTCGCGAAGGCGTGACGCAGCACGTGCGGACTAACCAATGCGGGGTCGAGCCCTGCGGCGCGCGCACATTCCTCGAGAATTTGGGCGCAGCGCCGGCGCGTCAGGTGCCCCTCTTTGCCCGTCGACGAAAACACATAGCGTTCCGCCCGCTCGCGCACAGGCCCAGACTCTGGTAGAAAGTGAGTACGCACCGAAAGATAGGCTTCCAACGCCGCCAAAGCCGGCGCCCCCAAGGGCGCCAGCCTTTCGCGACCGCCTTTGCCCTTAATCCGCAAGGTGCGCTCGCCCGGGCGCGGCAGAGACGAAACGGGCAGCGTCACCAATTCCGACACGCGCAATCCAGCCGCATACAACATCTCCAGCAAGCAGGCCGTGCGTACGCCGGCTGCATCCTGCTTACCCGCCGCCGCCTGCAACAATTGCGCGACCTGATCGACATCTAAAACCTTGGGTAACGGCCGGCCGCGTTTGGGCGGATCGAGCTTTGCGGTCGGATCGTCGGCGCGCCAGCCTTCGGTCAATGCGAATCGATGGAATTGCTTCAAGGCGGACAACCGCCGCGCCTGAGTCGCAGAAGAGAGCCCCCGGCGACCCAATTCCGCCGAGTAATCCAATACGTCAGAATCTGCAGCTTCAATTGGGCGTTTGACGGACCCGGCCTGATCAGCGTCTGGACCAGCCAAAAAGGCAGCGTAATCGGCCAAATCCCGGCGATAGGCGTCCAGCGTGTTCCTGGCCGCACCCCGCTCGGCCGACATGGCCTCCAAAAACGCCTCGATCTGGTGATCTATGCGCAAAACGCACGTTCCCCCATTTTAATCCGCCGCCTTTCCGCGCCATCCATAAGATTCAAAGCGTTAATTTAAGCGAATGAAGCGCGCATGTTTGTGTGAGAGCCCGGTTTGCTATTATAGCTGTGTCGTCATGTCCGATGCCACCTCCGAACCTATCCTCGCCGGACCAGGCCCGCAGCCCCCGATCGTTACACTCGCGGCGCGGGCGCAGGCCGCTTTACGCGGCGAAGGCATGATCGTCTTGGTCGGCCTCATGGGCGTGGGCAAGACAACGGTCGGCAAGGCCTTGGCCGCGGAGCTAAATGTGCCCTTTCGCGATGCAGACGTGCACATAGAAGAAGCCGCAGGCAAAACCATCAACGAGATTTTTGCGCAACACGGCGAACAGGAGTTCCGCCGAGGGGAACGCCGAGTCATCAGCCGCTTGTTGATCGACGAGCGGCCGCATGTCCTGGCGACAGGCGGCGGCGCCTTTACCGATTCTAAGACGCGGGCCCTTATAAAAGACCGCGCCGTGTCGGTTTGGCTCAAGGCCGATATAGATTCGCTCGTGAAGAGAGTGAGCCGCAAAAATACCCGCCCACTTTTGCGTCATGGCGACCCCCACGAAATCCTGACGCGGCTTTATAATGAACGCTCGCCCTTTTACGCCGAAGCTGATGTGCACGCCGAATCCAGCAATGGCGCCGTGGGCGACACCGTCGCACGAGTGCTAACCGGCATCCGCGCTTTGGCCGCGGAAGAAGGCTTGCAAGCATGAACACCCCACTGACGCGCGTGCCTGTGCAATTGGGCGCCCGCTCTTATGATGTCGTTGTTGGCGACGGGGCCTTGAACCAAGCTGGTGAATTGATTTCACCGTTTTTGTCGCGCAAGCGCGTTTTCGTGGCGGCGGACGAGAACGCCCAAAGGCTGCACGGACAAATTTTAAGGGACTCGTTATCAGCATCAGGCATCGAAGGCGTGTGGGTGCGCGTCCCCTCCGGCGAACAGCAAAAGAGCTTTTCCGGCATCGAGACGATGCTCGACGCATTTCTCGCCAAAGGCATTGAGCGTAAGGATGTCATTGTCGCCTTCGGCGGCGGCGTCGTTGGCGATTTGGCGGGCTTTGCCGCAGCCATCGTGAAGCGCGGCGTCGATTTCATCCAAATTCCAACAACGCTGCTGTCCCAGGTCGATTCATCCGTTGGCGGCAAGACGGCCATCAATTCAACAGCTGGCAAGAATTTGGTCGGCGTATTTCATCAGCCCCGCCTGGTGATCGCCGATATCGGGACTTTGAAAACGCTGCCCGTGCGTGAATTGCGCGCAGGCCTCGCTGAAGTCATCAAATATGGTCTGATCGACGATCCAGAGTTTTTCGAATGGGTGGAGACAAACGCCGCCCCCCTGGGTGCAGGCGAGCCTGATTTGCTTGCCGAAGCGGTGCGCCGCTCCGTCGCTGCGAAAGCCGCCGTTGTGGCGCGGGACGAGCACGAAACCGGCGATCGCGCCTTACTCAATCTCGGCCACACTTTTGCGCATGCCATAGAGGCCTGCGCCGGCATGCATGGCCAAATTCTGCATGGCGAAGCTGTCGGCGCCGGCATGGCGGCGGCGTTTCGCTTCTCCACCAAACTTGGCCTCTGCCAAGGCCAGAATTCAGAGCGCGCTGTGAAAGCCATCGCCGCCTTGGGTTTGGAAACCGATTGGCGCAATTTGCCCGGCGCGCCATATCAAGCTGGTTCACTTCTCGAAGCGATGCGTCACGACAAAAAGAACTCGGGCGGGACGCTCACCTTCATTTTGGCCAAAGGCATCGGCCAGAGCTTTATCGACCGCAATGTCGATGCCGCTCAAGTAGAAGCCTTCCTTGGGGAGCTTGTAAGATAGGCCATGGGCGCAGCAATTGCTGGTACGCTAGCCGTCATCGCCGTGTTGATACTGCTGAACGCGTTTTTCTCCCTCGCGGAAACGGCGCTAACGGCTGTTTCGCGCGCGCGCATGACGGCGTTGGAAAAAGACGGCGACCTCCTCGCCAAGCGCGTTATCCGCTTGACCAACGACCCGGAGCGCATGATCGGCGCGGTTCTGCTCGGCTCCAACGTAATGACGATCGCCGCATCGGCTGTCGCGACGACGCTTTTTACGGGGCTGTATGGCGGAGTCGGGGCCGCGATCGCGACGGCTGTACTCACCCCCGTTCTTCTGATTTTCGGTGAAGTCGGACCAAAAACCTATGCGATCTCCTCGGCCGACAAAATCGCCCGGATCGTCGCCATTCCAACGGAATGGCTGGTGCGAATCCTCTCGCCGATCGTGTTTTTTGTCCGCTGGATTGTGAACCAATTCCTCAGAATATTAGGGGTGAAGGTCGATAGCTCGATCAACGTTCTCGCCGTGCGCGAAGAAATCCGCGGCACCATCGCCCTGCACCACGAAGAAGGCGGCGTCGGCAAACACGACGTGCACCGGATCGCAGGCGTGCTCGATCTGCACGAACTCACCGTGCTCGACGTCATGATCCATCGCAAAAATGTGCGCACGATCAACGCAGATCTGCCGCCGCGCGAAATTGTGGCCCAAGTCCTGGGCACCCCCCACACACGCTTGCCCATCTGGAAAGATGACCCCGAAAACATCATTGGCGTTCTGCACGTCAAGGAAGTGCTCGGCGCCATCTCCGCTTCGGGCGGCAATATCGATCAACTCAAAGTCGAAGAAATCGCGCGCAAACCTTGGTTCGCACCGGAAACCACGAACCTGCAAGAACAGCTGAACGCCTTCTTGCGCCGCCGCGAGCATTTCGCCTTGGTGGTGGATGAATATGGCGCGCTGATGGGGCTTGTGACGCTCGAGGACATTCTCGAAGAAATCGTCGGCGACATCAAAGACGAGCACGACATCGCCTTCCAAGGCGTTCGTCAGCAGCCCGACGGTTCCGTGAACGTCGACGGCTGGGTGCCCATCCGCGATCTCAACCGCGCGATGGATTGGAAGTTGCCGGACGAAGAAGCGGTCACGGTTGCTGGCCTCGTCATTCACGAAGCGCAGGCGATCCCGGAGCCGGGACAGCGTTTTTCGTTTCACGGCTATCAATTTGAGGTCCTACGCCGAAACCGGAATCAAGTCACGGCGCTGCGCGTCCGCGCACCAGATATCCTCCCGGCAGACGAATAGAAAAAGAGCGCGGTTTTTCTATACACACTCATCGTTCAGAAGTGAGCGATGTAAGGCGACGGCGCATGCCGCTGTCTTTTGCATGCAAGCTTCAGAATCCAAGCTTTTTGTAAAGACCAACGCCTTCCGCCAACGCAGCGCCATCAACCACCAAATCCGCGCCGGAAATAAAGCTTGCCGCATCGCTGGCCAAAAAGACTGCAGCGTCACCCACATGCTCGGGCAAACCAGCCATGGGCAAAGGCTGAAATTTCGACGTGACGGATTCATCCACGCCCGCCGAGCGCATAAGTTCGGTCAGGATCAAGCCCGGAGAGATGCAATTGACGCGAATGTTTTTCCCGGCGAGTTCGCCCGCGGCGTTCAAGGTCAAACGCACCACACCTGCTTTCGCTGCGCTGTAAATGCTGGGCCCTGCGCCGGCCGCTTGGGCGGAGATGGATCCAATTGTTGTAATGGCGCCGCTACGCTGTGCTTGGATGAAATAGGCGCCGGCGTGTTTCAGACCCAAAAACGCCGAGCGCATCGTCAAGCGTAGCGCGTCGTCGAAATCCTCGACGCGAGACTCCACAACTTTGCCAAGCGCCCCCGCCGGACCACCGACATTACAAACAACGTAATCGAGCGGCCCGAAGGTCTGGACAGCGAACGCGATAGCCGCCCGAACGCCGCTTTCATCTGTCATATCCCCTTCGAAGAAGGTGATGCTGTCCGGCGAGACTCCGGATTGATCCAAATTACCGCGTTTCAGATCCGCAACCGTCACCTTGGCGCCGGCCGCGACCAGCTTGCGCGTCACGCCGAGCCCGATCCCCAGCGCGCCGCCCGTGACCAGCGCAGTTTTGCCTGCCAACATCACACACATTCCTCTTACAGCCGCAACGTCGCGCCCGACCAATTGCATCACTCTGCGCTCACGTCTCGATCAATCCAAGCACAAGCCAAAACCAACAGCATGCCGAAAATGCTGCGAAAGGAACATTTCGCGACAACAAAGACAGCACCTTTGCGCAACGCCGGCGCCGGCGCTGTGGACACCCGCACACAAGCAAAATTATGATCCCCGGAATTACAAAAGAACCGCTCTCCGGGGGAGGTAAAACCATGGACATCGTTCGCCAGCTTGTAGAACAGCGGCCGGATTTCTTTGCCAACAAGCCCGCGGGCGATGGCGGCGCAAAGCCAATTAATGACTTCATCTTCGCCTCACCAGGGCTGTCCTATTCCTATTTGATAAAAACCAAGGCCGGCCGAATCGTCGTCAATACGGGCATGGGCTTTGAGGGCCCCGTCCATAAACGCGCCTATGACGCGATCGCAGCAGGCCCGACTCCCTACATCATCCTCACGCAAGGCCATGTCGATCATGTCGGCGGCGTTCACTTGTTTCGAGAACCGGGAACTAAGCTGATCGCGCAAAGAAATAATTCCGCGTGTCAGGCGGACGATGCGCGCATTCGCACGGTGCGCGGGCGCCAATCTGCGATCTGGTTCGGCGCGCAGATCGAAGCCACGATCAAACTTATGCGCGAAAATCCGCAGAGCATCATCCAAGACGAACCTGTTCCGGACATCACCTTCGACGATCGCTACGACCTTGATTGCGGCGGCATGAAGCTCGAACTCCTATCCGTACCCGGCGGCGAGACGATCGACAGCCTCGCCATCTGGTTGCCGGAGCATAAGATCTGCTTCACCGGCAATATGTTCGGCCCGCTTTTTCCTCACTTCCCGAACTTCAATACCATCCGCGGCGACCGATATCGTTATTTCGAACCCTATCTGAAATCTGTGGCTCGCATTCGTGCGCTGGAACCGGAAATGTTGATCACGGGCCGCTACGATCCAATTGTTGGCAAAGACCTGATCCGCGCCTGCCTCGATCGTTTGGAAGCGGCGGTATCTTACGTTCATAGAACAACGCTCGACGGCATGAACGCAGGTAAGGACATCTTCACGCTGATGCGAGAGATTCAGCTGCCGGATAACCTCTTTGTCGGCCAAGGCTATGGCAAAGTCAGTTGGGGCGTGCGGACGATTTGGGAAGCCTATATGGGCTGGTTCAAAGCGGACCACACCAGTGAGCTCTATCCAACGAGGCCATCCGCAATCTACGCGGACCTTGTAAACGCCGCCGGCCGCGATGCAATCTTGGCCCTCGGACGCAAAGCGCTCGATGCGAACGACCCTGAAAAGGCCAATCTCTTCTGCGAAGCGCTTCTGACCGCGACCCCAAATGATAAAGACGTCATCACCCTCGCCATACACGCCCATGAGGCTTTGATCGAACGATCCAATGCGAGCAACTTTTGGGAAACGGGATGGCTGCGCGATCGCGTCGTCAAATTGAAAGCTTCACTTTAAGCCGAACACGCTTTGCATAGCTTCGCCAATGGTTGAGCCTCAGACAGATGGTCGCCCCTTCATGTCGCAAGAAATCGAGATCAACGATCTAATCTGTCCGATTCTCACGGACGCCCATAAAGCGGCTCTCGCCTATGGCGAGACCCTGGATATTCCACTCAACGAGGACGCCGTCCTAGACCACGCACGGCGGCGCACCGGCTTCACCGACTTCGGTCCCGACGACTTTCGCGAGCGCCTAAATCTGCTCCTCGACGAATGGAACGCAGATTCCGACATGAACAATCTCCAACGAGCGAGCCTGTTCGGCTATGTTGCGCGCTATGCCGCCAATCGACTCCTGATTCACGACGTGTTGAAGCGTCATCCGGAAATCCACGAACAGTCGATTGAACGCCCTGTCATCGTCGCGGGCCTGCCCCGCTCCGGCACAACGCATTTGGTGAATCTCCTTGCGGCGGATACGCGCCTCCATTCGCTTCCTCTTTGGGAAAGCTATGAACCGGTGCCGCTGCCGGGCGAGCCGATGCTGCCGGACGGGACAGACCCACGATACGCCCGCTGCGCCGAAGCGTGGGAGCGAATGAAAACTGCGACGCCTCTCATTGCATCCATGCATCCGATGAAACCCGATCACATCCATGAAGAGCTGGAATTGATGGGACCAGACTTCGCGTCGTACAATTTCGAGTGGATTTCCTTCGTCCCAGGCTGGCGCGATCACTATTACGCCACAGACCAAACCCCGCATTACGAATACATGAAAACGGCGCTGAAGATCCTGCAATGGAAACGCGGCAAAAAGCGCTGGGTTCTAAAATGTCCACAGCACCTCGAACAATTACCCGTGCTGAAAGCGGTTTTTCCCGACGCGACTTTAGCGATCACCCACCGCGACCCCGTGGCCGTCATCCAATCGGCGATCACCATGAACACCTATGGCCAAAGACTTTCGCGCAAGCGCATCACACCGCAACAAACGCTGGACTATTGGACCGATCGCATCGACCATTTGCTGCAAGCGTGCGTGCGCGATCGCCATATCTGGCCCGCAGCGCAATCCGTCGATGTACCTTTTCATGAGTTCATGGCCGACGATATCGGCATGGCCGAAAAAATTCTGAACAAGGCCGCACTGCCGCCAACAGAACAAACGCGCGCAGAATTAAAGACTTTCATGCAAGACCATCCGCGCGGCAAGGAAGGCCGCATCAAATACAATCTTGCCCGTGATTTCGGCGTAACGCCCGAGGAACTGCGCAAACGCTTTGCGTATTATTTCGACGCCTCTCCCGCGAAAGCGGAAGCGCGCTGATCAATTGACACCGGCAACAACCAAAGCGCGCCGCGTCGCCATGATCGCGGCTTGCGCGCGTTGCAAAAGGCTTTCTCCACGCTCGCGCCGCGACAAACTCGGCGCCTCCAGGGCCAAGGTCGCAGTCGCCGGCACAGCGCGTAGAATATCCAGAAGCGGAAAATCACCTTCGCCCGGATAAAGACGCTCCGTCGTGCCCTCTAGGCCGAACAGCTCAGGCGGCAGATTCAGCATTCCATCGCAAATTTGCACGTAAGCGATCCGGCGTGGATCGGCCGCTTCAATATCACGCACGCAAGAACCAGTGCGCATCAAATGAACACAATCGAGCACAACGCCAGAATCGACGCCTGCCGCTTGGATAAGATCAATTCCGTCTTTAATGGTCCGCGTCAGGCCCATCGAGATGGGCTCGACCAAGCCCCGAAGACCAAAGCTTGCCGCCAACGCATAGAATTCCGCAAACCGATCGGCAATGTCCGGGCGCGGCGCGCCGTAATTGATCGCGGTGGCGGTGCTGGCGCCAAGGCGCGCGCCGAACTCCAACGCGGATTTGTAAGCTGCGATTGGTTCTGCAACGTTCAAATTGAACACTTCCAGATTACCCACGGTCACACCGGTTTCCCTCACCGCCCGCTGAATGTCGGCAGTCATGCTTGGCGCCGCCAACACACCGCCGGGCAGAATTGGCGCCTGCACCCACACACTTACCATGGAATATCCCGCGTCCGCGGCGATACGGATCATGTCAGCCGCAGGGGCCTCCAGAATGGTCAAACAATCGAGACTAAGCGGCCTCATTCGCCAGCGCCAAAGGCTGCATAAATTTCCGACAATGCAGGATTGCGGCGCAGCGTCTGACCGCCGCTGGCGTGGATCGTCTGCCCTGTGATGAATTGCGAATCATCACTGGCGAGCCAGAGCACCGCTTGTGCGACATCCTCTGAATTGCCTGAGCGTCCAAGCGGAATCTCACGCTCGTAAAGTTTGCTTACAGCGGGCAAGTTCAATCCGCCGCCCGACATTGGCGTATCGGAAATGCCGCCCGCCGCCACAGAATTGGCGCGGATGCCTTGCCCGCCGAACTCGTTTGCGATGCAGCGGATGATGTGATCCATCCCGGCTTTGGTGCCCATATAAGCGGCGTGATTGTCCATCATGATCGTCGCGGTGACGGACGAGATTTGAATGATGGAACCGCCATCCTGCATGGCCCTTACCAGCCCTTGAAAGAAGCGATACGGCCCGATGAACTGAACCTGCGACATCTGCAAAAGATCGCTTTCGTCAGTTTCAAGAAATGGCTTCAACAAACCCCAGCCTGTGGAATTCACGCCGACATCTAGACCGCCCAGAGCCTGCACGGCATCCGCCACCATTTTATCGACGGACGACAAATCATTGAGGTCGCAAGCAAGCGCAGTGGCGCCAAACGCGTCGGCGACAGATTTCACCGCATCTATCCGGCGGCCCGCCGCAGCGACTTTGGCGCCCTCTTCGGTAAAACGGCGCACTAACGCTGCGCCCAGATTGCCGGGCGCAACGCCCAAGACCAATACGCGTTTTCCCGCCAGACGCCCAGTCATACCATTCCCCCTCAAGATCGTTTTCTTTGAATGAAATTAGACCGAACTCATAGTCTAAACAATGACTGGGCCCGCCACATGTTTGGACAGGTTAATCGACGGCGGTCGTGCCGAGAATCAAGCGGATCAAATCGCCCTGCCGGTTGGTGCGCGTTTTCAAGAACACTGCCTGCAATTGTGTGCGCGCCGTATTGCGGGTGACTCCCAATTGCGCGGCGGCATCCTCCACGCTGACGCCATTCGCAAGAAAGCTCGCCAACCGCGCCTCCGCCGGCGTGAGTCCGAACAAGCGCTCCAATGCTGCGGGCTGCACGAAATCCCGCCGTGCGGGATCACGTAAAATGACGATCGCCGTTCGGATTAAAGGTGCGGTGAGCGGCGCGAACGGCGGGCCCGGCCGCACCAAAACGGTAATCGGGTGCTCTGCACTGTCGCGTAAGATCGCCAAAGGCGGCCAAGCCTCATGCGTCGCTTCAGGGCTCTGTTTCTCCGCGCAATCCTTGATCCGGGCAGCAAGTATGTGGTGATCTGTGCGACTGTCAGCAGTCAGGCGGCCGCGTGCGCTCTTCAAACCGCGATCAGCGGTCAAGATTGCATCCGCCACGCCATTGGTAAGGATGACGCCGCCATCTGCGCTGACCAGAGCCAAGCCCACACCAGCACTTTCCAGCACCGTCTCCATCACGCTAAGTTTGCGCACGAGATTACCGATAGTGAGAAAGTGGCGACTGACCCGCTCAAGAAGCGGTTGCAGACTCTTGATCAAATCTTCGCAATCGGCGGCGAATGACGCGCAAGGAAGCGCCTGCAAGACAAAATAAGAGCGCCGGGAATCATCAAGGTGCATCGGCAGGACCAGCAGCCCTTGCCTATTGGCCTCACCCGCACTCAAAACGCCCAGAGAAAACCCACGCAGCGCCTCCAGAGAAATATGGTTCAGCACAAACCCATCGGCATCCACGCCACGCGCGATAATCACCAGATCGTCGGCGCCGCCGGTTACAGGCTCAAAAATGAACGCGGCGACGCCTGCGGCGCATCGCTCGGCGCTGGCCTCCAAAAAGCGGCCCCAGGTCGGCCGCTCGTCCAGTCCTCCGAGCAATAGGTCGGCGAGCATCTCAGCGCCCTCTGGCGCTACACGTCCCGTGAAGAGCGGCTTATCCGCCATTTAGGCGTCTTGATCAGGGGTCAAGGCCTTCACGGATAAAGCGTGCAACCCCATTTCGAATGCATCAGTCAATACCTTTTGCACCGCTCTTTCGCGCGCCACCCGATTCATGCCGGAAAAGGCCGCGGAAACGATTTCGATCCGAAAATGAGTCTCGCCCGCCCCACCATCGGCGCGCTCCGCCCCGGCGTGACCCGCATGGCGGCTCGACTCGTCAAGGATCGATAAACGGATCGGCGCGAAGATAGTCTCAAGTTTCTCGCGCATTGAGAGCGCAATCGGTCCTATTTCAGTATCGCCGCTTGTGCTGTTCATCGTGCTCCTCGTAGTTTGAAAACCATGTCCCGCAAGTTCGACTACCAACCGAGATTCTTGGATATCCGCGTCAAGCCGCCCGGCGGCGAGGAAAAGGCGGCTCCGCGCCCAAAATCAACCGCCAAGGCGAAGTCTAACGCGGCCGAAAAAACTTGCGAACACACAGGCTGCGACCGCCCAGCACCATGCCGCGCGCCAAAGTCGCGCGAGCTTAACGATTTTTATTGGTTTTGTGCGAGTCATGCCGCCGAGTACAACCGAAGCTGGAATTTCTTCCAGGGCATGGACGATCAGGATTTCAAATCGTTCTCCGAATCCGCCCGCACCGGCCACCGGCCGACCTGGAGCATGCAGGCTGATTCGCATTCCCGGGAAGCGCAGACGGCCCGTCAGAAGGCCGCCGTCGATGCAGCCAAGGTTGAGGACCCATTTGCCCTTTTTCCTGGCCGCCGGCCTCGTCGCGCCCGGCCAGAACCAGAACGCAGGTTAAATCAAGTGCACATGACGGCTCTTGAAGAACTGGCCCTCGACGAAAACGCCGATTCCAGGACGATCCGTTTGCGGTACGCAGAACTCATCAAACGCTTTCACCCCGATTCCAACGGGGGCGACCGCTCGGCCGAAGCCAAATTGAACAAGGTCATAAAAGCCTATCAGGTGCTGAAGACCGCTGGGCTTGCTTAGCAGCATTGCCCCAGCGCCGGACTGCGCCATATATCGGCCCGGACGGATGGGTCCGACCGTTCTTCGTTTCAAGCGCACAAAATCATTGGACCTTCTGGCCTTAAGCGTCATTCTAGCGCTAAAGCATTTCGGCCGTGATGAGCGGCCCAAAGTCCTTTTCCGCCTCTTTACATCGAAGATTTCATGACCGAACCCGTCGACGCCCTGCTCTCCCTGACGCCTGATAAGAAAATGACCGCCAAAAAAGCGTTTGGCGTCGATTTCGATATGGAACTCCCAGCCTTTTCGGAACGCACCGAATATGTGCCCGAGATCGACTCCGCTTATCGATTCGACCCGAAGACGACGATGGCGATCTGCGCGGGCTTCGCCTTCAATCGACGGGTGATGGTTCAAGGCTACCATGGCACAGGCAAATCGACCCATATCGAGCAGATCGCGGCGCGCCTGAACTGGCCGCTGGTGCGCGTGAACCTCGACAGCCACGTCTCCCGGATCGATCTCGTCGGCAAGGACGCCATCGTCCTTAAGGACGGCAAACAAATCACCGAATTCCGCGAAGGCATCCTGCCGTGGGCGCTCCAACGTCCCATCGCGATCGTCTTCGACGAATATGACGCCGGCCGTCCAGATGTGATGTTCGTGATCCAACGCGTGCTCGAAGCGCAAGGGCGCCTCACCCTGCTCGATCAAAACCGGGTAATCCGTCCAAACCCGTTCTTCCGGCTGTTCTCAACGACGAACACCGTGGGCTTAGGCGACACGACGGGCCTCTATCACGGGACCCAGCAGATCAACCAAGGCCAGATGGACCGCTGGTCGATTGTCACGACGCTGAATTATCTCGAGCACGACGCCGAGGTGGAGATCGTTTTGGCCAAGGCGCCGGCTTACGCGAAGAAACCAAACGGCAAGAAAGAAATCTCGGATATGGTTCGCGTCGCCGACATGACGCGGAACGCCTTCATGAACGGCGACATCTCCACCGTCATGAGCCCGCGAACCGTCATCACCTGGGCCGAGAACGCCGAAATCTTCGGCGATATCGGCGTGGCGTTTCAAATGACCTTCCTCAACAAGTGCGACGAGCTTGAGCGCCCGACGATCGCAGAATTCTACCAGCGCGCCTTTGGCGTCGATCTGCCCGAATCCGCCATGCGGGTGAAGGTGGCGTGAGAAAACCACAAAAGACGTAAACCGGCTGCTAAATGGCGCAAAAGGAAACTCGGGCCGAAATCTTCAAGCGCGCGCTGACCGCGGCGACGCGCTCCATGTCGCGCCAGCGCGACGTCGAAGTCATGTTCACCGCCGACAATGGCGGCGGTACAGGTCCCCGCATCAATTTGCCGCCCCCACCCCGGGAACTGAGCCCAATCGAAGCCTCCCGCTTGCGCGGCGCCGGCGACGCAGCGGCCTTGCGCTTGGCGCACCACGACAATTCCGCACATTCCGCGATGCGGCCGGAAGGTCCACGCGCCCGCGCGCTCTATGACGCCAGCGAAGAGGCGCGCGTACAAGCCATCGGCGCGCGCGCCATGAAGGGCGTCGGCGACAATCTGACCGCCGCTTTGGCCGAACGCTGCGAAAAGCGCGGCTATGGCCGCGTGGACGACCGACAACAGGCGCCGCTGGCCGATGCGCTCGCAATCATGATCCGTGAACGCCTCACAGGCCGCGCGGCGCCGGCGCAAGCAGCAGGCTTGATGAAGGTGTGGCGTGAAGAAATCGAAGAAAAAGCAGGCTCAAGCTTAGACTCGCTAGAGGACGTCATCAGCGATCAGCGCGCCTTCGCGATGAAGCTGCGCACCGTTATGCGCGATTTGGACCTCGGCGAGGAAATCGGCGACGAACCCACCGACGACGGCGACGCCAACGACGCCCCCTCAAAGCAGGACGATTCACCCGACCAACAAGACCAGCAGGACGAACAACAAGCCGAAGAATCCCCGGATATGTCGGAATCGCAATCGATGGAGGGCGGCGAAGCCGCGCCGACCGACGAGACCTACGAATCCGACGCCGATGGTGAAGACGGCGACCCGGCCGAACAAGAGGGTGAAGAGCGCGTACGTCCGTCTCGGCCGAACTGGCGCAACGATGACGATGCACTCGGCCGCTATAAGATTTTTACGACCACACACGACGAGATCGTCCACGCGGAGGATATTTGCGAAGCGGATGAACTCAGCCGGCTGCGTTCTTATCTCGATATGCAACTGCAAGCGCTCCAGGGCGCCGTTGGCCGCCTCGCGAATAAATTACAGCGCCGTTTGATGGCCAAGCAAAATCGCAATTGGACGTTTGACCTTGAGGAAGGTGTTCTCGACGTCGCGCGCCTGCACCGAATCATCACCGATCCGATGGCGCCGCTATCCTTTAAGATGGAGGACGACACCAAATTCCGCGACACGGTCGTAACCCTTTTGCTCGACAATTCCGGCTCAATGCGCGGCCGCCCGATTATGGTTGCGGCATTGTGCGCGGACATCCTCACGCGCACACTGGAACGCTGCGGCGTGAAGGTTGAAGTGCTCGGCTTCACAACCCGCACCTGGAAAGGCGGACAATCTAGAGAGGATTGGCTGAAAGCCGGCAAACCCGCAAATCCCGGCCGCCTCAACGATATTCGCCATATCATCTATAAGTCCGCCGATGCACCTTGGCGCCGGGCGAAGAAAAACCTCGGGCTCATGATGCGCGAAGGTCTGTTGAAGGAAAATATCGACGGCGAAGCGTTGCTGTGGGCGCACGACCGCTTGCTGGCGCGCCCCGAGCAGCGCCGCATTTTAATGGTGATCTCCGATGGCGCCCCAGTGGACGATTCCACCTTGTCGGCGAACACCGGGAATTATCTGGAAAAGCACTTGCGGGACGCGATCGAATTGATTGAAGGCCGCTCGCCGGTCGAACTCATCGCCATCGGCATCGGTCACGACGTAACGCGCTATTACAAGCGCGCCGTGACCATCGTGGACGCCGAACAGCTCGGCGGCGCAATGACCGAAAAGCTCGCAGAATTGTTCGATGAAGCCCCGCCGCCGGGGCGCGGCGAGAAAAAACCACAGCGCGGCCCGACTGCAATGCGGCCCGCACCTTCCGGACCCGAACGTCCCCTGCGCTTTACAGGCACTCGGCCGGTTTCATGAAAAAAGCGCTGATGGCCGTCGCGTTTTTGGCGATCGTCGCAGCCCCCTCGCCGTTCGATCCGCACTCCGCGCGGCTGATGGACGGCGAACGGATCAAGATCGACGCGATTCCTATCGCATTCCCTGAAGGCTACAAAAGCCTTGGGCCATTGCGCCCAGTGTCTGCATTACAGCTGAGTTCGAGGGATTTGCGCTTCGGCGGCTGGTCGGGGCTGGAGGTCAAGCCGAACGGCGATCTTTTGCTGCTATCCGACCGCGCATTTCTTCTGCGCGGACGCTTGGAGCTCAATTCTGATGGCGGCGTTACCGGCGTCAAAGACGCGCGCATTGGCGTTTTGCGTGATTATGACGGCCAAGGCGCGCAACGCAAACGCGGCGATTCAGAAGGCATTGCCCAGCTGAAAAACGGCCAGCATGTCGTCAGCTTTGAACTAACGCCGCGCCTTCAATTCTACGATTTCGCTCTATTTGGCGAAACCGCCCTGCCAAAAGATGCCCCTGCTTTAGCGCAAGTTGAAAAGCTGGAAGCAAACGCAGCGCTGGAGGCCGTCACAATTCTGCCAGACGGCGCGATCCTGACTGGCTCCGAACGCGGCTTCGGCGGCGCCGACAAAGCCGTTTTATGGCGCGTGCCGGCAAACGCTAAGCCCGGCGGTCCAGCAATTGAGCCACTGACGACAATGAAACTGCCGGCAAATTTCAGCCTGACGGAACTGACGGCGGCGCCGGACGGAGCGATTTTCGCTCTATTTCGATCATACTTGCCGATCCTGGGCGCCCGCGCACAAATCTGGCGGTACAGGTTGATCGAGGAAAACGGCAAGACGAGCGCTGAGGGTACAAAGCTGGCGGCCCTGGAAACGCCATTTCCCGTGGACAATTATGAAGGCATGACGTTGAAGACCGAACCGGACGGCGCCTTACGATTGTACATAATCTCAGACGACAATTACCGCGCCGAGCAACGCACGTTATTGCTAGCCTTCGACCTCAACGAAAAGGCGCCGGAAACCGGCGCCTCATCGAAATCGAAATAACAATATTGGTCGCTTATGCGGCAGCTGCGGCGGGTTCAGCTTGAGCCGCCTTTTTGATGTCGCGCTTGATCTTCAGTGCGCGGGTCGAGAGTTGCTCATCGCCAGCCGCCAAAAGATAAGCATCCAGACCGCCGCGATGGTCGACCGACCGCAAGGCCGCTGCGGTGATGCGCAAGCGAAAACCGCGCTTCAACGAATCACTGGCCAAAGTGACGTTGACGAGATTCGGCTCGTAACGGCGCTTGGTCTTGATGTTCGAATGGCTGACCCTGTTGCCAACCATAGGGCCAATTCCGGAGAGTTCGCAGCGGCGGGACATCGCGCTTTGCCTTAAATGAAATTCAGAAACGAAGGCGCGGCAAATACGCGACTAAGAGCACACCGTCAAGGCAGAGCCTTCCCGACACAACGCCATTTGCCCGTCATTTCGGAAATATAACAGCTCAAGAGTCATATTTCGTACACCAAAAACGCTACCTAGGAGTCTATAATACTTACCTGATGAGGAGCGAATTTCCCATGCTGCGCATTTTTTTCAGCGCTGCCGCGGCGATTCTGGCCGTTACCCTCTCCGCCGCTTGGGCGGACGATGCGCCTATTCCCGGCCAGACCTTGCCGGCAAGCCCCGTTCCCGCAGACCCCGCCCCTATAGGCTCCGATTCTACCGGGCAAACGCAGCCAAATGGCGACACGCAAGATCCAATCTTTGTGACGGCCCGCGGCCTGCCCCCCGGCTCTCGCCAGATCGTCACAACTTATGAAGGCTCTTGGAACGGCATTAGCGCCCTCAACATTGCGATCGCGGCGACCATTACGCCCCGCTCTTATGCAGCTGTCGCGAAACTGTCACCGGACGGCCTGACGGATCTGACCAAGCGTCTAAGGGCCAATACGACATTCGACGCCCGCGCCAGCGGCGACATGAAAGGGTGGGGTGATCCTTCGCCCGTGGATTATTTCCACCAAGGCGGCACCAAGCGCCGCATTGTAGAAGTGACGTTCCAGCCGGACGGCGTAACCACGATGGCCAAGCCTAAATTCGGCAATTACGGCGATCCGCCCGCCTCGCCCGCTCAGCGGAAGGAAGCGATCGACCCCTTAAGCGCAGCCATCGCCATGGTCAGCGCGGAAGGCGACAATGTGTGCCGCCAATCCCTGAAGATCTTCGACGGTAAAGCCCGTTACGACCTGCTGTTGACCCCGGCTGGGACCGAAAAAATCAAGGTCGGCGGCTATAAGGGGCCAGCCATCAAATGCAACGCCCGATATCTGCGGGTTGCGGGATACGACAAACCTGAAAAAGGAGAAAAAAGCCTTGTCGATAAACCCTTTGCAATATGGTTCGCCCCGGCTGAAAACGGCCTTCAAGTCCCCGCCCGCATCCGGATCGAGTCCAATTACGGGCCGATTAATGTGAAACTGCAATCGGTGAAAGCGATCACCGTTTCCTGATCGCCTTCACGCTTTGCAAGCCTCCTTGCGCCTTCAGCCCAGACTTAAGGGCCCTAAAGGCGCCAAATCGTCACAATCCGTTCATGGACGGTCACCCTTCAAGCGCTAAAGTCTTGATGTGTCTTGATTTGGAGTGAGCCTATGTTTGGTCGCACCGGCCTTATCGCCGCGGCCTTTTTGACGATCGGCGCGATTACCGCCAGCGCGCAAACGGAGACGGCCGTGCAGCCTGTCGCCGTAAATGCTGCCCCGTCGCCAACGTCGCGCACTATTTCCACGTCTTATGACGCAACTTGGACGGGCATTTCGACCCTGCACATCAATGTGGCTGTGCGCCTGACGCCGGAAACCTACAGCGCCACCGCCAATCTCAAGCCCGCAGGTCTCACCACCCTAACCGGACACTTACGCAAAAGCACGACTTACAAAGCTCAGTCACGCGGCTCTTTTAAAGATTCGGGCGTTACGATCCCAGAGCACTACAATCACCGAGGCGGAAAGAAAAAGAGACTCGTAGAGATCGACTTCAACCCGACAGACGTGACGGTGACGGCAAATCCCATATTTGGCGGCATGGGCGACCCACCCGCCAGCCCCGCTCAACGCCTAGAAGCTATTGATTCGCTGAGCGCCATCGTCAGCCTGATCAGCACAAGTCGGCAAGAGGCATGCACCCGCGATCTAAAGATTTTCGACGGCCGCGCGCGCTACAATCTCGACCTCACGCCTGCTGGGACCGAAACCATCAAGGTCGGCGGCTTCAGCGGAACGGCGACCAAATGTACGATCGCCTACAAGCGGATCGCAGGGTTTGAGAAAAAAAAGGACGAAAAGCCTTTATTAGACAAACCAGTATTGATCTGGTTCGCTCCGACAAGCAACGGCTTGATGGCCCCGGCAAAAATCACAGTGGACTCGAACTGGGGTCCCATCACCATAACGCTCAAGTCGATGGCCGTGACCTAAGGCGCGCCACAGATATCGGATGCGCTGAGCCGGACTGTCCCTTTGGGGCGCGAGCACGAATCAGGAACATCCGAATGTAAGCGATTCGGACTCTGTTTGTTCACGAAAGTTTCCACTTTCGGCCGGATTGGTTAAGAAAACCTTAATTGGTAAACGCGGCATTAGGGAATTCATTGAAGCCGCGTATGACGAAGACAACTTGGCGATGCGCACGCCGTTAGGCATGCTCCACTTCAAGGGAGTTCCGGCATGACCGTCTTCATCGCACACGCGCCACAGGACAAAGATGCCGCCGAGGCGCTCGCAGAAAAATTGCGCCAGCGCGCCTTCCTCGTAGAGCTCGAGAACGGAGAAGGCGCAATGCGCCCTCTCTCTACCTCAGACGCACGTATCGGCCTCATCTCCAAGGACTTCGTCTTCTCGCCCTTCAAGCTCCGGCTGGAGAAGCGCCTTCTGGACGCCTGGGCGGACGGCCAATTGGTGCAAGTCAAACTTGACCATGCCTTCGCGCCAGTGGGCTTGCGCGATTTGCCCGCAATCGACGCCAGTTTCGAGGCGCAGCGGGACTTCACCTGGATGAAGGTCGCAGACGCAGTGCGGGCGCTGCAGGCCCAAAAACCCCAGGCTCCAGCCGCCATTGCGCCGCCTATGGCGGAGCGCCCCCCAAGTCCCGCCCCGGTGGAATGGCGAGAGCAAAAGACGAGCGAAACCGGCGGCGGCGATTACGACCACGCCCCGCCGATGGCGCACCAAAGAATCGCCGCCAAAAGTGGCTTCGGATTTTGGGGCTGGCTTTTCACCCTGCTCCTATTGAGCGGCGCGGGGGCGGGTTACTACGCAATCACCAAAGGCGGACTTCAAGCCCCGCCAGCCTCCACGCCCAGCGATCAACCCGCCAATCCAACGCCGCCGCCCGATTACACGCCTCCGGTGGAAATTGCAGGAATTCACCTGTCCCAACCGATCCTGATGGCGACGGCAATTGTCGTCGGCCTGCTCATCATGGCCATGATCGCTATTCGCGCATCACAAAAAGCGGCGCTTGAGCGCCGCATGGGCAAGCCGTCCAAGTCCCGCAAAGAATGCGAAGCGGGCGCCGCCGCAGCGGAAGCCCCAAAGCCAGGGGAGCCTTCACCGTCCGCCCCGCGCCACACGACCGCCAAGCAGACCGAAGAGCCGAAAGCCGTCGCCGTCGAACCCTTAGTCTTCATTTCCGATCCCCGCGCGGATCAGACCAGCGTCGATCCGCTGGCAAAGGCGGTGAAAGACAGCGGCCACCCGATCCGGATCGATACGGACGCAATCAACGCTGGAACGTCTTTGGCGGGTGAAATCGTCCGCGCCATCAAGTCGGCGGGCCATGTGCTGATCATGTGCTCCCCCCGACCCTTCGAGAGCGATCAGGTCAAGCGTGAGGTCTATTTGGCGGACCGCTTTAAAAAGCCTCTGATGCCGGTGTTCCTGAAAGCAGCCGAACCGCCGGAAGATTTCGAATATTTCTTCGCCGGCGTGCAATGGCTGAGACTGCATGAGGCGCAGGAAGCGGACCGCCCAGCCATCCTCGCCCGCGCATTGCCAGCTGCGTAAAAGACGCCACCTAATCAATTGCGATGAATCCTCCCGCGATCCGCGCCATTCTCGGCCCTACAAACACCGGCAAGACGCACCTTGCCGTAGAGCGGATGCTTGGGCACGGCACCGGCGCAATTGGTCTGCCGCTTCGCCTTCTGGCGCGCGAGATTTATGATCGCGTCGTGCAGGCCAAGGGCGAACGCGCGGCGGCGCTGATCACGGGCGAAGAAAAGATCGCGCCCGAAACGGCGCGCTATTTCATCTGCACCGCCGAGGCCATGCCACAAGATAAGACCTTCGACTTTCTTGCAATCGATGAAATTCAGCTCGCCGCAGATCTGGAGCGGGGCCACATCTTCACCGACCGCCTTTTGAATATGCGCGGCGCACATGAAACGATGCTACTGGGCTCGGACACGATGCGCGGCGTGGTGCGCCGCCTGGTCCCCAAAGCGCAGATCGAGCGGCGCGAGCGCTTCTCAAAGCTCTCTTATTCCGGACCGAAAAAGATCACGAAACTGGCGCGCCGCACGGCGGTGGTCGCGTTTTCAGCAGAGGAAGTCTACGCGATCGCTGAGCTTCTCCGCCGGCATCGCGGCGGCGCTGCGGTGGTGATGGGCGCGCTTTCACCCCGCACCCGCAACGCACAAGTCGCGCTCTATCAATCAGGCGAAGTGGACTATCTCGTCGCAACGGACGCCATCGGGATGGGGCTGAACATGGACGTCGACCATGTGGCTTTCGCGTCGATCAGCAAATTCGACGGCCGCCGCCCGCGCCGCTTGCGTGCTGATGAAGTGGCGCAAATCGCCGGCCGCGCCGGTCGCTATCAAAATGACGGCACCTTTGGCGAAACCGGGGATTGCCTGGAAATGCCCCCCGAAATCGTCGACCACGTCGAAGCGCACGAATTCGACCCTGTCGAGACCATCCAATGGCGCAATGAAAAGCTCGACTTCGCCAATCTCGCCGCATTGCGCGAAAGTCTAAACGCACCACCGCCAGATCCAATATTGAAGCGCGTGCGCGGCGCAGACGATGAGGCTGCCTTCGAGGCGCTCGCCGACACCCACGACATCGCAAAAATGCTGAACTCACCCTTCGCGCTGCGGCGTTTGTGGCAGGTGTGTCAGACGCCGGACTTCCGAAAGGCGACGCTGGAAGAACATATCCGCCTGCTTGGCGCCATGGCGCGGCAATTGCTGACCAATAAAGGCCACCTGCCGGACGATTTTTTGGCCCGGCAGCTCGGCCATCTCGACCGTGACGATGGCGATCTTGACGCCGTGCAACAGCGCCTGGCGCATGTGCGCACCTGGACTTACGCCGCCAATCGCGGCGACTGGTTGAAGGACCCTGCACACTGGCAAGAGCGCACGCGCGCCATCGAAGACAAGCTGTCAGACCTGCTGCATGAGCGCCTAACGCAGCGCTTTATCGACCGGCGCACATCCGCCTTGCTGCGCGGCCTCAAGCGCGAGGACGTGGCGCTGACGGGCGTGGAGGAAAACGGCGATGTGACGGTCGAAGGCCACTTCGTCGGCAAGCTTGAATCGCTGTCCTTCAAGGCCGACCCGCGCGCAGACGGTTTGGCGGAACGGGCTTTACGCAACGCCGTCCTACGCGCCTTGCGGCCGGAAGTCGCGCGGCGCTTGTGGCAAATCGCGGGCGCAGTGGACGAAGCGTTCTCCCTCGACGATAATGGCGCCATCCGCTGTAACGGCGAAGTGATCGCCTGCCTCGCAAAAAGCAACAATCCACTCTCGCCGCGCGCCCTCTTGATTGGCGGCGAGCTTGGTCCGGAAGACGCGCAAGAGCGCGCGCGCGCGCGCGTGGAAGCATGGCTTGGAACCGAAGCGAAAGATGCGCTTGCCGCCCTTTCCGCTTTAGAGGCGGCTTTGTCTGGCGGTGCGTTGAAAGGCTTGGCTCGCGGCCTTGCGTTCCGCCTGACCGAAGCGCGCGGAATCTTGGATCGCAAAGCCGTCGCGGCAGACGTCGCGGCGCTATCCGTCGCCGAGCGACGCGCATTAAAGGCGCAAGGTGTGCGTTTCGGCGCGTTCAGTCTGTTCCTACCCGCATTGGTCAAGCCCCGCGCGGCGCGATTATTTGCTCTGTTGCATCACGCGACCACCGGCGAGCCTTTGTTCCTGCCGCCGCCAAGCGCCGTCTCCATCCCCTGGCATACCTCGATCCCTCAGGCCGCCTACGCAGCCGCCGGCTTTCGCGCCGCAGGGCCGCGCGCCATTCGGGTCGATGCGCTCGAGCGCTTGTCGGACGCTATTCGTGCGTTGCGCGACGCCGCCGAAAACAAATCCAAGGGCGAGTTTCCCGCGAGGCCAGATCTTGCCGCTCTTTTGGGCGTGCCTTCTCGCGAGTTAGAGCCGGTCTTGCTTGGACTTGGTTTCAAAAGGACCCGCAAGCCGGAGACCGACGCTCCCGCATTCTATCGTCCGCCATCAAGCCTCCATCGCCCGCGCAACGACTCGGCAGGGGCGGCGCGCCCCCGCAATGATGGGGCGTCACCGTTCGGCGCCTTGGCGGCTCTGCAGCAAAGGCTGCCGAAAACCGCCAAACCCAGGCGCCGCCGGCCGCCCAGGAAACGCCAGGCGAAAACCCCTTCTGGGTCGGGGCCTCATTCGGCATGAGCGTTGAGTCCGAAAGCTGCCGAATCGACATCTGGCTCTGGCGCGCCCGCTTTTTGAAAACGAGATCTCTCGCCGCCGCTTTCGTAGACGGCGGCAAGGTCCGCCGCGCCAGCCTAAATCCCGAAGCGCCCCCGGCCCGGCTGCAAAAGGCCGCCACCCTCGTTCGGCCAGGCGATATCCTAGTGTTCGCGCTCGCTGGACGCCCGATCCAGGCGCGAATCAAGGATCTGGGTGTGCGGCGGGGGCCCCCGGCAGAGGCCCAAACGCTCTACGAATTGCTCCTCTTATCGCAAGAATCGCGCACTGGCGGTGCGACGAGCCGTTGAACGCCGCTTTTTCAATCACAGATCAGAGCTTATCGTTCACCAAAATGCGGGGGAGACTTTAGCGCGATACGATTGACATCGGGCCCCGCGTGCGCAATTTGGCCCCGCCCTTGGAAGGCTGGCCGCCTTCGACTCAGAGCCGGATTTCATGACTTATATCGTCACTGACGCATGTATACGTTGCAAATACACTGATTGCGTCGAGGTTTGCCCCGTCGATTGCTTTTATGAAGGCGAGAACATGCTCGTCATTCATCCAGATGAGTGCATCGATTGCGGCGTTTGCGAACCCGAGTGCCCTGTGGACGCCATCAAACCGGACACAGAGGACGATAAAGACGGCAAGTGGCTTAAGCTGAACACGGACTATGCAAAAGTTTGGCCCAACATCACGGTCAAAATGCCCGCACCGGACGATGCAGACGAATTGGCGAAAGAAACTGGAAAGCTTGAGAAGTATTTCAGCGCGGAGCCCGGCTCCGGCAGTTGATAGTTAATGCCGAAGCCTTGGCCTGATTGGATGAGCACAGCGCTAAGCCTTCCCTATGCCTCAGTTTTATGCTATATAATCGCATAACCGCCCGCTTGTGGGAGCGGACGTTTGTTTGCACGCTGACGGAGCGAATTACCGCGCGTTAGCACTTTCTGTATGGGCGGCACTGAGCATTTGGCGTCTTGTCGGCGCCAAGGCGCATTTGTCGTCAGTAAGCGTAGGGTCCCAATTATGGCCAAAAAGGACGCAGCCTCTATCCCCGCCTCCAAGCCAGCGCCTAAAGCGGCGACGGCTCCAGCGGCGTCTAAAATTACCGAAAAAGGAAGCGTTAAAACGCTCACCAAACCAAAGTCCAAGGGAGAGGACATCACCTCAACCACGCAAGCCGTCGCCGCAAAGGCGAAATCTACGCCTGAAAAGGCGTCTAAGGCGGCCGCGAAACCTTCTGCAGGTAAAATGAAGTCGAGCACGAACACGCAAGCGGCAGCCGCCGCCAAACCCGCCGCAAAGACCAAGACCGCTACGGCGACTCCAGTAAAATCACCGGAAGCAGCCCGACCGGCTGCCCGCAAGGCAACAGCGCCAGCCGCGAAGCCAAGCCGCACCGACGCCCGCCCAGCGCCGAAAGCCGATTCCAAACCCGCTGAGAAGGCGACGGCGAAAGCTCCAGCCAAAGCTCCAGCCAAAGCTCCAGTCGCAAAGGCAGCGCCGATTCCCGAAACCGTATTTGAAGCGGCGCCCGTAAAAGCTGCGGCGAAGGCGGCGGTTAAGGCCGCCCCATCTGCTGAAAAGCCAGCGTCCAAGGCCAAGACCACCGAAGTCAAATCGACCGAAAAGGGTCTGATCAAATCGGATACGAAGAAAGCCAAGTCGCCGGGGGCCGCTAAATCTAAGTCTCCTGCGAAAACGGGCGCGAAAAAATCTAAAGCCGTCGAAAAGGGGCCGCCGCCCGCCCCTAAGCCCGAACCGCTGATCGCCAGAGTGAGCGCGCCGAAAAAGACGGCCGACAATGCTGCTGAAGCGAAAAAAGCATATGATGTGCTGAAGCCGGCCCCAAAACCGATCGACGCGAAAACAGCACTGCTGAAGGCTGCATTGGCGCGCAAGAACGCCGGCGCCGCCAAAGCAGCCGGCAAGCCTGAAACAGCGACAGCGTCTGCATCACAAACCGCCGCGCCTGCGGACTCGCAAGCAGCTGCTCCTGCGCCCGTCGCGCTCAAGCCGGTCTCTGTGGTCGCGAAACCGGCGCCGGAGAAGCCAAAATTCAAGGTCAACGACCATATTGTCTATCCGGCGCATGGCGTTGGACGTGTCGTCGGCATCGAAACTCAAACTGTCGCGGGCTATTCTTTGGAAGTGTACGTCATTGCGTTCGAGCAGGACAAAATGATGCTGCGCGTGCCCACCGCGAAGGCCACTTCGTCCGGCATGCGTCCCCTCGCCACGAACCAGACCATCGCCGAAGCGCTGAAGACGCTGGGCGGACGGGCCCGGATCAAACGCGCGATGTGGAGCCGCCGCGCGCAGGAATACGAAGCCAAAATCAACTCAGGCAATATCGTCTCGATCGCCGAAGTGGTGCGCGATCTGCACCGCGCGTCGGATCAGCCCGAGCAATCCTATTCCGAACGCCAATTATATGAATCGGCTCTGGATCGGTTGGCCCGCGAATTGGCCGCAGTCGAGAATATTGAACGGGAAGAGGCCTTGAGCAAACTCTCAACGTCGCTGGTCAAGCGGGTCGCCGCCGCTTAGCGCAGCTTCAATAGAACGTTGAACTTTTGAACGCCCGGCTGATGTCAGCCGGGCGTTTTTTATGGCGTGCTGAAAGCTACCTTTGACTCTGAGGCCGCGCCTCCCACGCCCTTCCCGCTGCGGCAAAAATTAAATCTGTCGCTTTGATCTATCTGGCCGGACGCCGCGTACAAGGTTCGGAGAAAAAAAGTGACTGCTGTCAACACCAAGTCTCGGACGGCCGCGGAGGAGCGCTTTGTCGGCTCCGCGATGCGCGCAGAATTGCTGAGCCATGAAGACGAGTCTAAATTGGCGGGCGCGTGGCGCGCCCAGGGAGATGAAAAGAGCCTGCATCGTCTGACCAATGCCTATATGCGGCTCGTCGTGGCGGTCGCACGCCGCCATAAGGGGTACGGGCTGCCCGAAGCAGATCTGATCCAAGAAGGCGCTATCGGTCTCATGCAGGCGGCAAACCGGTTTGAACCGGAGCGCGGATTTCGGTTCTCGACTTATGCGGCATGGTGGATCCGGGCTGCGATCCAGGACTATATCCTGCGCAACTGGTCAATTGTACGGTTGGGCTCCACAGCGGCGCAAAAGAACCTGTTCTTCAAACTTCGTAGTTTGCGCGCCGCGATCGGCGATCTCAGCAGCGGGGCCCCTGGCCAAGAGGCGACGACCGCCATCGCCACAAGACTCCGGGTCAAGGAAACTGAAGTTGAATCGATGGCTATCCGCTTGGCGCGCGCGGATCCGAGCCTCAATGCACCAGTGACGTCATCCGAAGATAGCGGCATCGCGCTTCAAGACACGCTGGTTGATACAGCGCCGCTACCCGATTCCGCAGCCATGTCGGCGCATGATGACCCTGTCCGGCGCAAAGTGCTCGCCGAAGCGCTGGATACGCTCAATCCGCGCCAACGTATGGTGGTGTTGCGCCGCCGCGCCGCGGAAGATTCTGTGACGCTTGAGGCGCTGGGAGCGGAACTTGGCGTGACAAAGGAGCGCGTGCGGCAAATCGAAAACGCAGCACTGGAAAAAATGCGCGATTACATCATGGCCGCGCTCGGGGCAGCTGAACTCGAAGGCTTGATGCCCTAGACACATTTTCTAGCTGGGCCCGAAAAGTTTTGTTGGGAAGGTCCTTAAGCTTTGGGCTTCACGCCAATCTGAGCGGCCGTCACAGCCTCTAGGCTTGGCCAATTCCGCTTCGCCAACACGCCGCGTACGCGCAAATTTTCGTCCTTGAGATTTAACAAAAAGGACGCGCCGCCTGGCCAAGCGCCCCACGCTTACCCTGGGATTGCAACGGTGAAATCGGTTTTACAATCATCGCCGAAATTCAAAAACACGCGATGCGCCACGCTCCCTGCCAAGACCACTTTTCCTTCGACAATCACGAATGCGCCAATCTCAGCCGACAATGCCTTAGCATCTGCCTGCCGCACGGCGAAAACTGGGTAAGCCCAAATACCTTCCCTCGCGAAGCGTGCGGATTCCTCAAACTCCAGCAGCGACACAACGCCCTCACGATGGGCGGCGTTCGGACTCACGCGCACCTCGCCCGCTGCAACACGATCGCGCTGCAGCCAAAGCCACGTCCCCACGTCTTCCTGCACATAGATCTGCGCCGAAAGCGCGCCAGAGATGTCCCGCTCGGCGCCGTCGAAATAGAGCCGCACCTATCGGCCCAAAGCAGCGCGCTTGAGGTTTTCGACCGGCGCGGCCAGACCTTGCAGACAATCCAACGCCGCTAGATGCGCGATGAAGCCGTCCTCAAGTTTCAGCGACGCATCATCTTGGATCGCAATGACTTTTGATTCCGGCCCCGCGCACAACCCGTTCTGCGACTTTGGTCCACAAGCGTATAAAAGCATAACCACGCCACTCAACAATGACCCAAAACGCGCCGCGCGCGACTGCTTTTTGCAGTTCACCGCCATTGAAGCCGCCGCCTCGTTCCCCAAATCTCGAACCGCGCCCGCCGCTCTGCGTGAAGAAAATCTGCGGCCGAGCAGCCAGAGCGTTACACTACGCCGATCGCGGGCGGTGCATCCGTCGATCTGGCGCATTTCACCGCACACAATACGTCGCGAATAGGAGCAAGGCATGAACGCCTATATATTGCTAGACCGCACAGGATCGATGGGACCGATTTGGACCGAAGCCTTAGGCTCGGTGAATGCCTATGTCGCGCAATTGGCCAAAGACGAAGATCCCGGCGACGAGACGCGCATCACAATCGCCTGCTTCGATTATCAAGAGAATCTGCAATTTGACATTCTGCGCCGCGACGTCAGCGCGGCATCGTTCCGGCCGATCACAGAGTCCGACGCCAGCCCTCGCGGTATGACGCCTTTGTTCGACGCCATCGCCCGCATCGCAGCTTTGGCCGAAACGGACGCCCCGGAAAAAGCAGTGCTTATCGTCATGACGGACGGCGAGGAAAACTCCAGCCGCGAAGTCAGCAAACAAGGCGCCGCGGCGGCATTGGAGCGGATTCGCAAGAAGGGCTGGCAGATCGTATTTCTCGGGGCAAACTTCGATGCATTCGGAGAGGCCGGCAAAGTCGGCGTCGCGATGTCGCAAACGATCAATGCTGCACCAGCCTCTATGCGCGCCTCAATGACCACGCTCGCTAAGAAATCCCGCGCCTATGAGCGCATGGATGAGACTGTCGTGTTCAACGATTCGGACAGGGCTGAAGCCTCTTTCGACAAACCTGCGTAATCATTCAAATTCAAACGGCCGCCGTCATGTACGGCGGCCGTTTTCAACAGCAGATAAGCTAAGCGCATCCCAGCTATTGAATCGGCGGCGGCCTTGGGCGATGACCCCTGAAGAACAAGGGGACTTTCTTGACGCCCGACAAAAAAGCCAAAAGCGCAAGCCAGCGCTTCCGACTACTTGCAATCGCCTGCACCACATTGATGTGCGCCTTGGCGCCATTTTCAGCAGAGGCCCGCGTAACGCGAATCGTCGTCGAAACCCGTGAGCCGGCGGCATACCAAGCAGGCGGCCGCAATTATGAAATCCTAAAAGGCACATTCCACGGCGAGCTTGATCCTAAAGCTCCGGCGAATGCGGGCATCACCGACATTCGAGGCGCTCCGCGGAATACCCGAAGCCTTGTAGAGTATTCGGCAACCTTCGCGATCGCGCGTCCGATCGATCCGGCCCAGGCCAGCGGCCTAATGTGGTATGACGTGCCCAATCGCGGCAATTACTGGGTCGGCCCGGAACGCGACGGTCACATCCGCGTCGCCAGCGGCTGGCAAGGCGACATTTTACCAGCGCCGAATTTGCAGACCGCATCAGTGCCTGTCGCGCGGCCACAAGGGCATTCCATCATCGGCCCAGCAATGGTGCGTTTCGTCAACATGCCCGCGGGTAGCAAGACCCAGCCCATGGTCGGCGGTTTGGGCAAAGGCACGCCGCGCCCATTGCCTGCGACGCTCGACACACATCGCGCGCAATTCTATCGGCAATCGGCGGACGGGGCGCCTTTGGTTGCTATAGCTGCGACCGACTGGGCGTTCGCCGATTGCGACGCTATTCCCTTTCCTGGAAATCCAGACCCTAAGAAAGTTTGCTTACAAGATGGGTTCCAGCGAAACCAAGCCTACACATTGGTCTATCAGGCGCGCGATCCACTGGTGCTCGGCATAGGTTTCGCGGCCACTCGCGATTTAATTTCATTTTTGCGGTACGCCCAGACGGACGATGCAGGCGCAGCCAATCCAGTCGCCGGCTTGACCCAACACACGATTGGCACCGGCACATCTCAATCCGGCAATTACTTGCGCACCTTTTTGCATCTCGGCTTTAACGCAGATGAATCAGATCGCATCGTCTTCGATGGGATAAACCCCAATATCGGCGGCCGCTTGGTGCCCCTGAATGTGCGCTTCGGCATGCCAAGCGGCGCACTGGAGATGTTCGAGGCGGGCAGCGAAGGCACATTGTGGTGGGGCGATTACGCGGACACAGCAAGAGGCCGCGATACAGCCAGCCTGCTCAACCGCTGCCGCCTTAAAAACACCTGCCCAAAAATCGTTGAGACTTTTGGCTCGGCGGAATTCTGGGGGCTTCGCATGTCGCCGAGTATCGTCGGCACGAACGCGCAAGCCGATATTGCGCTGCCGGATAATGTGCGGCGCTATTATCTTCCGTCTGTGACGCATGGCGGCGGCAGCGGCGCATTTAGCCTCAAGGGCGACGGAATCCTTCAAGGCTGCAAACTGCCCCACAATCCGCTTCCCGCACGCGAAACAATGAATGTGGCTTTGCGCGCCTTGATCGATTGGGTCCGTGGCGCAGCGCAGCCGCCCAAAAGCGTGTATCCGACTCTGGCCGCCGGTGACCTTGTCGCTCCCAATTCCGCCGCCATGAATTGGCGGAGAATTCCTGATGCACCATCGCCCGAAGGCAAGATCAATCCGCTTTGGGATTTCGACTTCGGCGCCAGCTTTAACGCTACCGATCTCAGCGGCGCCACGAACGTTCTACCACCCCGCATCCGCCAAGTGCTTCCTTCCCTAGTCCCACGCGTAAACGCGGACGGTAATGAGACGTCCGGTGTGCCGTCCGTGCAGCTGCTGGCGCCATTGGGGACCTACACCGGTTGGAACGAACGGGTTGACGAAGGCTATGGCGCCAATGGCCGCTGCCTGTTCATGGGCGGATTTATTCCCTTTGCAACGACAAAGGCAGAGCGTCTGGCGGCAAAAGACCCGCGCCCATCATTGGAGGAACGCTATCGCGACCACGCAGGCTTCGTCGCAAAAGTACGCGACGTGGTGGAGAAACAAATTAAGGCCGGTTGGCTATTGCCCGAGGATGGCGCACGCATCATCACAGCGGCAGAAGCAAGCGACGTTCTGCGGCCTGCTCCAACGACGCCGAAATCATAAGAAACAGGAGGCGGCGGTGTCGGGTTCGCCGCCTCCCATTCAGTTACGCCGCGGCGGCGATTCCGGGCGCTTCCGCGCGAATAAGGTGATCGAAGGCGGAGAGTGACGCCTTTGCGCCATCGCCCATCGCAACCACGATTTGCTTGTACGGCGTGGTGGTGGCGTCGCCCGCCGCGAAAACGCCTGGCGCAGAGGTTTCGCCGCGCGCATCGACGACGATCTCGCCACGCTGGGTCAGCTCCAGCACCTTGCCCAACCATTCCGTATTCGGCACAAGGCCGATCTGTACGAAGATGCCGTCGACCGGAACTTCAGGCGTCGCGCCTAGCTTCATATCCTCGTAAATAAGACCAGTGACCTTGGCGCCGTCACCCTTCACTTCCGTCGTCTTGGCGGATGTAATGATCTCGACATTCCGCAATGACCGAAGTTTGGCCTGCAGCACTTCGTCGGCGCGCAGGCTTGGCGCAAACTCCAGCAGCGTGACATGCGCCACGATGCCCGCCAGATCGATCGCCGCTTCGACGCCGGAATTGCCGCCGCCAACAACCGCTACGCGTTTGCCCTTATAAAGTGGACCATCGCAGTGCGGGCAGAACGCAACGCCTTTATTGCGATACTGATCTTCACCCGGCACGTTCATGGTGCGCCAACGCGCGCCAGGCGCCAGCACCAGCGACTTCGCTTTCAGTGACGCGCCATTGGCGAGCAACACCTCCGATAAGCCGCGCCCACGCGGCGCCGGGATCAGGTCAATTGCAATCTGCGGCGTCATCACCTCAACCGCGTGCTCGCGCACTTGGCGCTCAAGCAAGGACGCCAATTGCGGGCCTTCAGTGTGCGGTACTGAGATCAAATTCTCGATCGCCATCGTATCTAGGACCTGACCGCCGAAACGCTCGGCGACGATGCCAGTGCGCAAGCCTTTACGCGCGGCGTAAATCGCCGCGGCTGCGCTGGCCGGTCCACCGCCGATGATCAGAACGTCATAAGGATCTTTGGCGTTCAACCTCTCTGCGTCGCGCGCCGATGCGCCGGTATCTAGTTTCTGCAGAATTTGTTCGAGACTCATCCGGCCCTGGCCGAAGGGTTCGCCATTTAGGAACACCGAAGGGACCGCCATGATCTGGCGCCGCTCAACTTCATCTTGGAACATGCCGCCGTCGATCGCCGTATGTTTGATCTTCGGGTTCAGCGCAGCCAACAGGCTCAGCGCCTGCACCACGTCCGGACAATTCTGACAGCTCAGCGAAAAGAACGTTTCGAAATGAAAGTCGCCGTCCAGCGCTTTGATCTGCGCAATGGTCTCCGGCGTTTCCTTGGGCGGCACACCACCTACCTGTAGCAAAGCCAGAACAAGCGATGTGAATTCGTGCCCCAAAGGCGCGCCGCCAAACGTCACGCCGACATCGCCGCGACGAATCTCAAAGCTAGGCTTACGCGGCGCGACGCCATCGCGGCGCAGCGTGATTTTGTCGGACAAGCTGGCGATGCTCACCAAAAGCTCTTCGACCTGACGGGACTTATCGCTGTCGTCGAGCGTGGCCACGAGTTCGGTCGGCTGCTCGATACGCTGCAAATAGGTTTGTAATTGCGATTTCAACGCATCGTTCAACATGGGAGACGCCTTTTTCCGGGGAGGAAGAATTTGAATAGCCGGCGCGCAACTGGGGAGGTGCGCCGGCTATCCATGATGAGTCAGGCTAGAGTTTAGATCTTGCCGACGAGGTCGAGCGACGGCGCCAAAGTGGCCTCGCCTTCAGTCCACTTTGCGGGGCAAACTTCACCTGGGTGCGACGCGACATATTGCGCGGCTTTGACCTTACGCAGAAGCTCAGTCGCGGAACGGCCCACACCGCCAGCATTGATCTCGACGATTTGAATCTTGCCGTCTGGATCGATGACGAACGAACCGCGATCCGCAAGACCGGCTTCTTCGATCATGACGCCAAAATTACGCGTGATCGTGCCCGTTGGGTCGCCGACCATTGTATAGGCGATTTTACCGATCGCCGGAGAGGTGTCGTGCCAAGCCTTGTGGCTGAAATGGGTGTCGGTCGACACCGAATAGATTTCAACGCCCAGGTCTTTGAACGTCGCGTAATTGTCCGCGAGGTCTTCCAGTTCGGTCGGGCAAACGAATGTAAAGTCCGCAGGATAGAAAAACACCACCGACCACTTGCCCTTCAGATCGGCCTCGGTGACGTCGATAAATTTGCCAGCTTTGTACGCCTTGGCTTTGAATGGCTTCACTTCGGTATTGATCAGAGACATCAGACTTCCTTCAATTCGACACATGCTTTGCAACCGTCCCCACGACGGCCCGCGCATTGAACTACCGGAAAGCCTAAATCGACTGAAACGTATAATAGCGATTGATTTAATCGCTTTTATCGATTAATAACAACCCTCATGAAGCCAAGCCCCACCCTCCGTCAGCTCCGTTTTCTGGCCGCCGTCGTGGATTCCCGCCATTTTGGCCATGCCGCCGAAGCGTGCAGCGTGACGCAATCGACGCTCAGCGCCGCCATCCAGGAACTGGAAGATTTGCTGGGCGTGCAATTGCTCGAGCGCACGAAGCGATCCGTGACGCCCACCCCGATCGGCCTGGACATCGCGAGCCGGGCGCGGGCCATTCTGGGCGACGTGGAAGATCTGGCCGACGCAGCGGCGGCGGCGCGCGAACCGTTTTCCGGTCCGTTGCGCTTGGGCATGATTCCAACCATCGGCCCGTTTCTGGCGCAGCGCATCCTGCCGCACCTGCGTAAGACTTTTCCAAACCTGCAAATTTATCTGCGCGAAGAGCAAACCGCCGTCCTGCAATCGCGCCTGGAAAAAGGCGAGATCGACGCAGCACTGCTCGCTTTGCCGTTCACTTTGCCTGGCATGGAGACCGCAGACATCTCAGTCGATCCCTTCTGGGTCGTATTTCCCGAAGGCCATCACCTCGCAAAGCGCAATGAGATCACGCAGGCCGATATCGCTTTCGAAGACATTCTGTTGCTGGAAGACGGGCATTGTCTGCGCGATCACGCGCTCACAGCATGCGCGCTGGAAGGCGCGCGCCGCAATCTCGCTTTTCAGGGCACGAGCCTGCACACCCTGGTGCAAATGGTTGAGAGCGGTTTGGGGATCACGCTGGTGCCCCAGATCGCCATCGACGCCGGCATCTTAAGCGGCCTGAAAGCCGAAAAGGCGCCCTTGGTCGGCGAGGCGCCCTATCGGCGTCTGGCGTTAGCTTGGCGCGGTACGACGCCCCGCAAAGAAACGCTGAAGGCCGTCGCAGACTCGCTTCGTGAGCATTTGGGCGCGACGGAGAAGACCGGCCGCATCGCGCAGCACAAGGCAGGAGCACGCGCATGAACACCTTACAGGATTTGCTCGACCGGCAAGCCTTGGTCGACCTCGTCGCATCCTACAGCCGCGCCGTCGATCGCCGTGAGTTCTCTATCCTGAAAACGCTCTACCACCCCGATGCGATCCACGATCACGGCCCGATGTTTCAGGGCGGGCGCGATGACTTTATCATTTGGCTCAACCAATCGCCGACCGATCTCGTGACCCAACATGTTGTCGGCAACGCGCTATACAAAATCGATGGCGATAAAGCCGAAGGCGAAATCTACACCATCAATTGTCACATCATTGGCGGCGCTCGCGACTATTTCGCGGGCGGCCGCTATCTTGATCGCTACGTCCGCGAGGATGGGCGCTGGTATTTCTCATTCCGCAAGCGCTTGGTCGATTGGACCTACGAAGGCGCCTCTGCCCCCGCATCCACAGCTGCTGGCCTCACACGCGGCGAAAATGGCCCAGGAGACGATTCCTACAAGACCCTGCCCAATCTGGCGGCGTTTTTAAGCGGCAGGCGCTAAAGCACCGCTCTCCGCTTCGTAACCCGTCTCAACACCGCTAAGTGAGACTCTCAACACACCGCTCTTTGGGGACATGCTTTGCGCCGCTTCAGCTTTCTTCTGATTTTCGCGCTGATCTTTGGCGGAGCCGCCGCATCGGCCGGCGCCGCTGAAATCATAAAGCCCAAGATTATTATCGTCACGACATTCGAGGTGGGCGCCGATTCCGGAGACAAGCCCGGCGAGCTACAATATTGGGTGGAGCACGAGAAACTCACTCAGGAGATTCCATTCGCCGGCGGTCCACATGCTTTACTGACCAACGCCGACCGCTCAATCCTTGCCATCACCACCGGCATGTCGCTGATCAATGCCGGGCCGTCCATCATGGCGTTGGGATCAGATCCGCGCTTCGATCTGAGCCAGACTTATTGGATCGTTGCGGGCATCGCCGGGCTGGATCCGAACCTTGGCGCGATTGGCTCCGCAGCGTGGGCGAAATACGTCGTGAGCGATATTGCGCAATCCATGGACATGCGCGAAGCGCCGAAAGACTGGCCCTATGGCGTTTATATGCTTGGCGCGGACCGTCCGAACGAGCGGCCCAAGAACGGCGATGATGTCGGGCCCAATGGCCCTTATCCATTGGCCTATAGCCTCAACGGCGCACTGGCGGACTGGGCTTTGGCGCAATCACGCGCTGTGAAGCTCGACTACACACCGGAAATGAAAAGCTTCGCCAAACGCTGGGTGTCCTATCCCGCCACGCAGAAGGGCCCGACAATATTTATCGGCGATAGCTTCGCCTCCAATCATTATTGGCACGGCGAATATATGAACCAATATGCGCGCGACTGGGTGCCTTTGCTCACCGGCGGCAAAGGCAAATTCGCTATGAGCAATATGGAAGATTCCGCCATCGCCGGCGCACTATATCGCCTGAACGCAATGGGCCGCGCAGATTGGAACCGGTTCATGGTGCTGCGCACCGCATCGAACTACACAATGCCAGCGCCCAAGCAGGAAACGAAACATTCGCTTACGGCATCTTATCCCGGTGAAGGCCGACCCGCCTACGAAGCCGCCTATCGCGTCGCCTCGAAGGTCGCGCACGCAATAATCAATGGTTGGGGCGACTACGAGAAACAAGTCCCCGGAGAAGCGAAATAGTGGTTCAAACGCGAACGATCGATTAGCATCCCCCATCACGCAGAGGCCGCCGATGAAAATCCGGCGCGACCATCCTGCGAATGTAAAAAATACAGGAGGGATTGATGAGCCTGACGCTCGCGGAACTGAACGACAAAGACGCAATCATGCAAATCTATCATCGCTATTGCGAGATCGTGGACTCAAAGACCTTCGATCGGATGGATGAAGTGTTCATGGCCGATTGCGTTGGCGATTATACGCAATCTATGCCGGGCGTGATCAGCCCCAACCGCGCCAGCCTCATTGCAGCCATGCATGCAAATCTCGGCCCCAATTCGCATTGCGGCGCCACGCATCACAATGTGCTGAACTTCCGCATCAATGTGAATGGCGATAAGGCTAAAGCGAAGGTGCATTATTATGCCGTGCATCGCGGCCGCCTCGCCTTTGAAGGCGAGCTATATTCAATGTGGGGCCAATATGCCGACGATCTTGTTCGGACGGCGGAAGGCTGGCGCGTCGCCCGTCGCGTCTACACCACGGCGCTGACAGAGGGGCCATCGGGTGTGACCACAGGCAGCTGAAGCTCAGATGGCGGCCCCGACGAGACTCGAACTCATGACCTTCGGTTTAGGAAACCGCTGCTCTATCCTGCTGAGCTACGGGGCCGCACAACGCCTTGATTGACCCGGGCGGACCCGCGCGTCAATCCCACCGCCGCTCCCACCAATTGACCCCTCCTAACCTGCCGCGCAAAGTGCCGTCGCAGGCAGAGGTCAGCGCGCATGCGATTTTTAACGTTTGAAAAAGACGGTGTGCTGGGCCTTGCCGTCGACCAAAGTGGGACCTTTTTTGGCGCGACGGCCAATGAAGCCCTGTACCCTGGGCCCCTCCCCGAACTCACCGCCCGCGGGGGCGAATCGCCAAGTTAGGCGCATACGCCGCTCAAGCATGGTCACGCCATGGATCTCGACGCCATCGCCTACCTTCCGCCCTTGCCGAAGCCGCCCCAAATCTTGTGCCTCGGCTTGAACTATGTCGATCACTCTCTTGAGTTCGGTTTCGAGCCCCCGACCTATCCAACCCTCTTTGCCGTCTTTGCCCTTCTGCCCTCTCTGCCCGCTTTGCCTACAGCCTCATCGGCCGTGAGCGCCCATACTGCGCCCTCGCATATCAGATGCGCTGGATTACGAAGGCGAGATGGCCTGCATCATTGGCAAACGCGCACGGCACATCAGCCGCGAAGATGCCCTGAATTATGTCGCTGGCTATTCCATTTTCAATGATGGCTCGATCCAAGACTATCAGAACAAGACGCCCCAATGGACCATCGGCAAAAACTTCGACGCCACGGGCGCATTCGGTCCTGTCTTAGTCTCGGCAGATTCACTCCCGCCCGGCGGCGCAGGGTTAAAGCTCCAAACCAGGCTCAACGGCGCCACGGTTCCATCGTCCGACACCGATCAGATGATCTTCGACGTCCCGCATATGATCGCGATAATTAGCGCAGCGATAACGCTTGAACCCGGAGCAGTTTTAGTAACGGGCACACCCGCAGGGGTGGACGCCGCACGCAAGCCGCCGGTTTTCATAAAGCCTGGCGATGTGTGCGAAGTTGAGATTGAAGGCATCGGCGTGCTCCCAAACCCAATTCAGGATAGGCCTTAAGTTACGCGCGATTCCAAGACGGTTGATCACCGCTCAACTCGCTCTCTGGAACAATTCCACCGAAGGAGCGCATTTCATAAACCAAGTCACCGTCGAAAATACAAATTGAGCAATAGCGCCCGACAAACTGCTTACCATCCATTGGGAAGCTGATCTCAACCTCGTCCGCAACGCGATCCTCTTCAGCCGTCATGCTGATGCATTCAATATTCCGAGCTTCAGCACCGGCAAGCGACGCCTTCTGCATCGCTAAATACTCAGTTCGAGACATATGCCCGTTCAAGGTTCGATACGTAAAATTCGGCGACAGCAGAAATTCCAATGCCCCCAAATCCTGCGCAAGAATTGCCTCATAAAGGCGGCCAACGACTGATTTTAGATTATCGCTGTAAGTCGGGCGCGGCGCGCCGTCTTTATGACTTTTGGCAGGGCTCATAACGCCCTCCCCAAATAAAAACCTTTTACGTACGATGACGCACCGCAATCGCAACATGAAGTTTTCACATCGCGCCGAGCACGCGACCCGATTCTCCCACAACATCCCATGGTCCACCCCCTTAGCGAGGTGGTTTGGCTTTTTTTACAGCCCTAGGAGAAGGTTATTCAGATTGCTCGACATGGCGAGCCCTCAACGCCATCAACCCATTCACCATTTGAATATCGCGTTAGCGCGAGCCCGCTTTGGATCGTCTGTATTCAAACCAACGGAGTGCGAATTGACCCAATATACCTTGATCAATTGAAACTTTGTTGGTTATTCCTAAAGGCGCAGCCCCAATTCCAATGCAACGCTGAGGTCATCCGGCGTATCTATATCGTGTGAAAACCCTTGCGACCGCACCACCTTCGCCGACGGCGCGGCTGCAAGATGCTTAGCAAAAGAATCAACGCCAAAATTGAAGGAAATCGAACACGCTTTTCGCAGCGCTACAGCATTCGTCCCGCGGCCAACTTTGTCCGGCGCGATGGCGACCCCCGCAAAGTCCGCGGCGCCTAAAAGCGCGGCCACCTCGTCCGTCTCAAGAAAAGGCAAATCAGCGTGCACGATCAAAAAATTTGAATTCAAAAATCGTGCGCGCAATAAAGTGAGCTCTTCGTTGAGGCCGCGCCCCTCGTCGCGGACCCATTCTGTCTTTGGATGTTGTGGATCCGAAGGCGACAACAAGATGATGTGAGACACGGCACGGCAATGATTAAGTGCATTTAAAACTCGAGACAAAAGCACGTCTGTGAGTGCAGCGCGTTGCGCAGAATCAAGACGCTCCGACAAACGTGACTTTTGTGAAGCGCCTTGCTTGAGCGGCACTACGGCGACCCAGTTCATGCCACGCCTACACGCTGCGCTAAAGCGAGCGCCGCTTCCGCCACCCTGCGGCGGTCTTCATCGGACTTCATCAAGGTTCGCGACGCAGCAATGGGAAGATCGCCCTCAGGTGCAGAATCACTCTCATCGATCAACAATCCATCCAACACATCGGCATAATGCGCTGCAATCGATTGGTTGGTGACGCTCAAGCCGAATTCTTGCATTAGTTTCGCGGTAGGACCTTTGACGGCGTTGCCGCCAACGATTGGCGAGACCGCGATTACAGGCGCATGCGCCGTCCGCAATGCTGCCTTTAGGCCTGGAACAGCCAAGATCGGATCGACGCTCAGGTAAGGATTAGACGGCGCAATGAAGATTGCACTGGCGTTCGAAATCGCCTGCAACACGCCAGGCGCGGGTTCGGCGCTCGGCGCTCCCCGAAAGCGCACGGCGAACGCACGCGGCGCGCATTGCCGCTCCACAAAATAGCGCTGAAACTCCAGGGCGCCTTCTTCAGTGTCGACAATCGTCGCGACAGACTCGTCAGACATAGGCAGCATACGCGCCTTAATATCCCAGGCCGCGGCGAAGTCCGCAATGATCGCGGAAAGATTGTCGCCGGCCGCCAATCGCGCACTGCGCAGCACGTGAAGCGCCAAATCGCCATCGCCAAGATTGAACCATTTGGGCGCGCCCAAAGACGCCGCCGCCTCCATAAAGGTCCAAGTTTCGTTCGCCCGACCCCAGCCTTGCGTTTGATTGGATTTGCCCGACAGCGTGTAGAGCAGCGTATCGATGTCCGGCGAAACATGCAGTCCCAGATGCCGGAAATCATCGCCCGTATTGACGATAGCGCATATGCGTTCCGGAGGCAGCGCAAGACAAAGACCGCGCACCAGTTTCGCGCCGCCGACACCGCCCGTCAGAACAACGATATCGCCCTGAGGATTGGTCATTTAAACAGGTCCTCGTTCACCGGCCGGATCAGTGCGGACGCAGGCTTCGGCGCCCCCAATTGCCTATAGCCGCGGATCAACGCCGCCGGTACGCCTTCTGCGCCCTCACCGCACGCCAAACCAGACGCCGACGCCACAAGATCGGCAAGCGCGACTTGGGTAACCTGCAATACACGCCCATCGCGATCCTCTTCGCCGCGCCGGTCGATCAAACTTTCAATCCCAAAGGCGCCGACAGCGACATTCACAACGCCATAGCGCCACGGCCTGCCGAAACTATCGGAGATCACAACGGCGGGCGCGACGCCGCACAGCATTGAGAGTCCCTCCGCCAAGCCCCGCGCGCTGGCGTCCGGGTCTCTCGGCAAGAGCAACACACGCTCATCAGAACCCCCACCCAGATTGGATGCATCGATCCCAGCATTCGCCATGACATGGCCAAGCCGGTGGCGCACGATCAACACATTCGGCGCGGCGCGAATGATCGCCTTGGATTCAGCCAGCACTAAATGAACAAGACGTGGGTCCTTGTTCACTTTTTCTGCAAGAGCGCGCGCTTCTGCAGACGGATCCACTTCATCGAGGCGGACAAAGCAATTCTCCGCCTTCGAAACAATCTTCTGCGTCACCACAAGAATATCGTCGGCGCGCAACACGATTTCCACACGCGCGAGCGCGTCAGACAGCAATGCCGGAAGATCGCAACCTGGCGCGACTTCCGGCATACCACGCAATGGAATGATTTGAATCATTCCCAGCCCTTACGAGAGATCTTTCAAATCGCCCGTGATTTTGATGCCGGCGCCATCGACAGCGTAGTTTTTATTGATGAAAATCAAGATCGAGGTCAGCGCCTCCGCAGCGGCGGAATTCGCCAGCGCCCCCGCATGAATGCCGCGCAGACCAACCGCCTCGGCCAACTTTATGACTTCGGCGCGCGCCGCTTTGTCGTCGCCGAACACCAACACGTCACAGCCGACATCGATGTCTTGCGCAAGCTTATGCGCCGCCACGTTATGGAAGGCCGAGACCATAATAACGTCATCGCCGAGAATGCCTTGCGCGCGTTGCGCAGCAGACCCTTCAGCCGGCATTTGCACCCGCATCACCTTGGGCGGAACAAGCGGGACAGTGGTTTCCACCACAATCTTGCCTTTGGCGTGCGGCGCTATATCCCGCAGCGTCGCGTCCTGCGCCGCGAACGGTACGGAGACGATGATGAGATCGGCCGCCGCGGCGGCGTCAGCGTTTTGCTTACCCTCTGCACCATAACCAATTTCAGCAGCCGCTTTTTGCGCGCTTTCAGCGGACCGCGACCCAATTATGACTTTATAGCCAGCCTTCGCCAGACGATGCGCCAAGGCGCCGCCCAGATTCCCGGTGCCGCCGGCGACCGCGATAATTTTTTTCTCAGACATGATCACTTTCCTAATCTTTCAGCAGCGCCTGCGTCACGACTTGCTCAGCGCCGCCGAACCCTCATCCAAAACAATCTCATTGCGCTCTACGGCCACCGCGCGAAAACGGATGCGATCAGCGCCGGTCCAAAAATCCGTCCGGATCGTCTCCCCAGGCCAAACCGGCGCTGTGAAGCGCACGCTCATAGCTTGGATCGCCGCCGGATCGCCGGCGCAAACTTGATGCGTCAGCGCCCGGCACGCCAGTCCCATCGTCGAAAGGCCGTGCAGCACTGGCCTATCGAACCCACCAAGCCGAGACACTTCCGGTTCGACGTGTAGCGGGTTCAGATCGCCGGACAAGCGATAGAGCATCGCTTGGTTCTTCGCGGTGGGGAGAACGAGGCTTAAGTCCGGCGCGCGTGCCGGCAGCGGATCGGCAGGCATGAAATTGAACGCCCGCTCACCGCCAAATCCGCCGGCGCCCCGCACGATCCAGACTTCCTCAATTTCGGCTATTACGTCCCCAGCCACATCAAAAACTGTCCGGCGCGCTGCAATCAAAGCTGGCTTCCCCGGCCCTTTGTCCGAAATCTCCAGGATTTCGCTCTTCGTTGAAATACTTCCCTGCGCCGCCAGCGGTTTGAATAAGGCCAGACGCTGACCTGCATGCAGTATCTGTGGCCAGTCCAGACCGGCGTCCGGATCCATGCACCAAAGGTCTCCCCGGCCCAGCACCACGGCCATGGTCGGTAGCGTTTTCAGGCGCTTTTCATAAATTAGCTCGGTCTCGTCGATGTCGGCGAGCCCAGCGCCGCAACCCAGTGCATAAATAATGGCGTCGCGAGCATCGTATTGCGCTTTCAAAGAGGGAATGCGGTAAGCGCGCAATTTGGCGACGTCCAAGGGCCGCGGCGTACTCATTCCTGATCCTTCCGTCCCGCCATCGGCTGATATCTTCGGAGCAGTCTCAATAACTTTAAAAGTACCCGACGCGCCCTTCTCTTAAGAGGCAGAAAAATCACTCGCCCGCAAGGCGGGATCGGCGGCGCCGCAAGTGCGAAGGCCGAAGCCCACGCCGGACGCGTCACGTCCGGGCTTGGCGCAATTGCGACAAGCGCTTCGCCAAAGAGCACTGAAACTTCACCCATAACAGGAGAGCGCCGCCTATTTTCACGCCAGAGCAACGCTTCACAGAAGAAGCGCTTGTCTCAAATGTCGCTTTGGAGTTGTGTTTCACCAGAGCAGCCGTTCGAGATGTATAATAAGTGTGCGTGGGGCGTTTGGGGGGCGTTTGATGACGACGGAACCGGCCGAAAGACCTGTACGGCTCGCTTCGATTGTTGCGATCGATGTGGTCGGATTTTCGTCCATGTCTGAAAAGGATCAGCGCAAAGCCGCCAAGCATATTGAAGCGCTGCGCCACCGCATTGAATCCGTCGTGATGCGTAACGACGGCCGAGTGTTCAACACCGCCGGCGATGGCTTTATGCTGGAATTCACCTCCGCCGGCGCCGCCGTCAACGCCATCGACGAATTGCTCGATCAAAAGCCCAAGGGTGAGCCCGCGATCCGTCTTGGGGCGCACGTGGGCGACGTCGTCGTAACGCTCGGCAACGACTTGCTCGGCCATGGCGTGAATGTCGCCGCGCGGTTACAATCGCTCGCCGAGCCGAACTCCGCTTTAGTATCCGGCGAGTTTCGCTCTATGGCGCGCACCAGCCCTACGGCGAAATTCAAATCCAAGGGCCGCCAGCCACTCGAAAACATCAACCAAAAGGTTGAAACCTTTGCGATTCTATCGCGGCGTCAGAAGTTCATGCGCAATCTGCAGACGGCGGGCTTGTGCCTCGTCGCCGCGATTGGCGTGACTGCAGGCGTTTTCGCCTATCCGATCGTCAAACCGATGATCGATCAAATTAGCGGCAGCGCAATCACCGCCCAGAAAACCGCAACGCCGGCGCCTGAAGCCGTCGCGGTAACGCCGGCTCTGGAGCCGGACACGAAGCTTGTCGCCATTGAAACGGAAAATGCGCCCGCCAAAGCGCTTCTGCCGGGTGAAACAATCACCGATTGTCCGAATTGCCCAGAACTCATCGTATTGCCCGCTGGCGTCTTTGAAATGGGGTCGCCCACAACAGAAAAAGGCCGCTTCCCCGATGAAGGCCCTCTACGTGAGGTGACAATTGCGTCCCTCGCGATGAGCAAGTACGAAATCACTTTCGCGCAATGGGATGCGTGCCTCGCGGGTGGCGGCTGCAAAGAATTCAGTCCGCCAGACCAAGGTTGGGGCCGCGGACGCCGCCCGGTGGTCGGCGTGTCCCACGTGGATGCGCAGAGCTATGTGGACTGGCTCAATCTTCAAGCCGGCAAAGCCGTCTATCGCCTCCCAACGGAAGCCGAGTGGGAATATGCGGCCCGCGCGGGAACCAAGACTCCTTACGCCTTAGGCGCAAGCATCCTGCCAAAGGACGCAACGTTCGGCACGCTGCGCACCGATCCTGTTGGGTCCTATGTAGCCAACGCGTTTGGCCTCTACGATCTGGCCGGAAACGCAGCGGAATGGACGGCGGATTGCTACGCCGCCTCATACGCAAAAGCGCCAATGGATGGCGCGGCCGTGACTGCAGAGGGCTGCAAGACCTATGTCTATCGCGGCGGAAGTTACGCCGATAAAGCGCCGGTTCTACGCTCCGCCAATCGCAGGCAATCCGCGGCGGATTTACGAAAGCCTGGCGTCGGCGTTCGTGTGGTGCGGAGCGTAAACTGAGTGCAGGGTTTTTTCGGCAACAAAGGCAAATCGGCGCAACCAGCCATTTTTCCACGATCATCGCCGGAGGCGCCGGCATCGCCGGGAAGAACTGATTTTTCTCCGACGGAGCCCGGCGGCCCGATCCAGGATTTCTTGCGCGAACTGCATGCCGACATTCGTCATATGAAGGGCGGCGACCTCGCCACCGACATTCCCGAACTTGCCAAGGCAAAGCCGGAACATTGCGGCATCGCTATTCCGACGGTGGACGGCGCAATCTACGCCGTTGGCGACTGCGACGCGCCATTCACGATCCAATCCGTCTCCAAACCGTTTGTTTATGCCTATGCGTTGCAAGTCTATGGGCGCGAATCCGTGTTGAGGCGCGTGGGAGTGGAGCCAACCGGTGAGGCTTCAACTCCATCGTGCTCGACGAGGAGAACAATCGTCCATTTAATCCCATGGTGAACGCCGGGGCCCTCGCCGCCGCGGAACAAATTCGCGGCGCCACGCCGCAAGAGCGCCGGGCAAAATCAGACGCCTTGTTCGCACGCTTCGCCGGCCGTACGCTCCACGCGGATGCGGCCGTCTACAAATCCGAAAAAGACACCGGCCACCGCAATCGCGCCATCGCCTATATGATGCTCAATTCCGGCATGCTGGGGCGCGATCCCGAAGAGATCCTGGACATCTATTTCCGGCAATGTTCACTTTTGGTCAGCGCCAAAGACTTGGCGATCATGGGCGCCGCACTCGCCAATGATGGCGTGAACCCAGTCACCAACGAGCGCGCATTGGACGCCGAATATGTCCAAGATGTGCTGACCGTGATGAATTCATGCGGCATGTACAATTACGCGGGTCAATGGTCGTACGAGATCGGCATGCCCGCAAAAAGCGGCGTTTCCGGTTCCATTCTTGCAGTGATCCCCGGTCAGGCGGGGATCTCCATTTATTCCCCGCCTATAGACAAAAACGGCAATAGCGTGCGCGGCGTCGAAGCTTGCAAGCGCATCGCCGCAGAATTTGGTCTGCACGTCTTTCGCACGCACCCAAACGCCCGCTCAGTTATCAGACGTGAGTTTCGCGGCGATATGATACGCTCCAAGCGCCGTCGCACTGCGCGCGAACGCGCTATTCTCGACGAAAAAGGACGCGGCGTGTGCGTAATCGAAGCGCAAGACGCGCTGTTTTTCGGGTCAGCGGAGCGGTTGCTCCGCCGCGCCGCGGAATTGGCGCGAGATTGCGACTATCTCGTCATCGATCTGCGACGCGTTTACGGCGCCGACGACGCCGCCCGCAAATTGCTCGCCCGCTTCTTGGAATCGGCAAAGCGCCAAAAACAAAACGTCATCTTGGCGCACGTGCACGCCAATGGCGCGCTGGCGGAGCTGCATGAAGACGTGGTGCGGACCCTGGACGCGGCGCCCAACGCCATCTTCGCCAACCGCGACGACGCGCTAGAATGGTGCGAGAATCGTCTGCTCGCCGCAACCAAACAGCATCCCGCCAGCGCTCGGCAGCTGAAGGATATCGACCTCTTCAAAGGGCTGAGCACCGCAGACCTCAAACAAATCGAAACCCTGGCGCGGCCAATGGCATTCGAAGCGGAAGCGACGATTGTCCGCGAGGAAGACGCAGCAAACCTGCTCTTTACCATGGCGCAAGGCGTCGCAAGCGTACGGCTCAATCTGCAAGGCGATCAAAACGCGCGTAATGTCCGCTTAACGTCAATCGGCCCTGGTCAATCCTTTGGTGAAATGGCGCTCCTCGACGGCGGAAAACGCTCCGCCGACGTCGTCACAGACCAAAAAGTGATGTGCTACGGATTTTCAGTCGAGGAAGTTCGAGAATTGGGCATGGCCTATCCCACCCTCTTGAACACGATTCTTTCGAACATTGCGCGTGACCTGACAGAGCGATTACGGCTGGCGAACAATGAAATTCGCACCCTTCAATCCTGACTGAGCCCGCCGATGACCAATCCCACCATCATTGGACAAATTTCCGATTTGCATATCGGCGCAGCCCCAAAGCTGCGCGGCGAGACGCCGGAGGACAATCTCTTGCGTGCGTTTGAAGCACTGCGCCCCTTCAAACCTGATATCCTGCTTGCCACAGGCGATCTTGCCAATGACGCAGGCGCTGAAGAATATGCCGTGCTCGCGGATCTGTTACCGCATGCACCCGCACCGGTTTTTCTTCTACCCGGCAATCACGACGATCCGGACAAAATGCGCGCCGCCTTTGCGGACCACACATATTTTCCGGCAAATGGCCACTTGTCTTACGCAATCGATCATCTGCCGGTGCGCATCGTGTGCGTGGATCAAACTGAGCGCCATAAAGTGCACGGCCGCTTTACGCAGGAACATGCCGCCTGGCTCAACGAAACGCTCGCCGCCGCGCCAGATAAGCCGACGCTGGTCGCCTTGCACCATCCGCCGTACGAAACGAACGACATTCTTTTCGACACAATCGGCTTATTGGACGCGGATATCTTCAAGCGGGTCATAGCGCGTCATCCGCAAGTGAAGCGCATCACCTCCGGCCACCATCACCGCCTCACAAGCGGCATGGTTGCGCACGCCGCAGCGCTCTCGGCGCCGTCAACGGCATGGGCTTACGGGTCGGCGTTACGCCAGGGTGATACGCCCGCAGCCATTACGCCGGAGCCCCCAGCATTCCTCTTGCACACATGGACAGAGCGCGGCGGATTTGCCGCGCACATGATAAATTTTTAGCGCCAGATCGCCGGCCAAATTAGCCGCGCCAATCGTCCACGATCGGACGGCTCTCCCGCGTTGCGCGCAGACGCTGCAATGGATCGTCCGGCTCCGAATTGATTTCGATATAGTCCTCGAAAACATCAAGGATGGTGCCCACGAACGGCATTTCCCCAAAATGACCAGGAATACGAAAACTTACCTGATCGCCGGGCTTGAAGGTCGCCGGGTCAAAATTGAACTCAAAGGGGCATTCCTCGCCGTCCATGCCCTTCATCGTCTGCTCCCCTGAAACATAAACATACGCGTTAGACCATTTTTATCGGGCGCGCTCTTTGGCGATCCAATCGTCGGCTTCACGCGACAATACAGCCAGCGGCAAAGCGCCATTTTGCAGCACCATATCGTGGAATCGCTTGATGTCGAACTTCGGTCCCAAGGCGGCGCGGCCCTTGTCGCGCAGCCGATCAATCTCCAGCCGGCCAATCATGTAAGAGCAAGCCTGACCGGGCCAGACGGCGTAGCGCTCGACTTCAGAGGTCACCGATTCAACGCTCTGCCCCGTGGTCCGCACCATATACGCAATCGCCTGCTCACGGCTCCAGCCATCGGCGTGCATGCCCGTATCGACGACCAGACGCGCGGCGCGGAACAACTGCCATTGCAAATAGCCAAGCCGGCCATATGGATCATTGGAATAAAATCCCATTTCGTCTGCGAGTTCTTCAGCGTAAAGCCCCCAACCTTCGCCATAAGCGGCAAACCAAAGCCAGCGCCGCAGCAACGGCAAGTCCTGACGCTCCAGCGTCAGCGCGTTCTGCAGATGGTGCCCCGGGATCGCCTCATGGAAGGTCAAGGTCGGCAGCGAGAAGCTTGGCCAATCCCCAGTGTCGCGCAGATTTATGTAATAGGCTGCGGGACGTGAACCATCGGCCGGCGGCGGAATATAATAGCCCCCAGGTTGGCTCGCTTCGGAATATGCTGGCGCCTGCTTTATAAGCACCGCCGCTTTCGGCAGTTTTCCAAAATATCGCGGCAGCATGGCGTACATGCGCTTCGTTTGTTCGTTGAGCGCCGCGATGATCTTTGCTTTGCCTTCAGGCGTCGGCGGATACGTAAAGCGTGGATCGCGCGCCAACATTGCCATGCGCTGACCGACAGTGCCTTGCGTCAACTTCAGACCTTGCAGGATAGAATCCATCTCCAGCATGATCTTGTCGACCTGCTCTAGCCCCAAGGCCTGAATGTCCACCGGACTCATATCTGTCGTCGTATGCAGCTTCAGCGCAGCGGCGTAATAGGCTGCGCCATTGGGCAAACGGCTGATGCTCGCCGTGTGAACCGCTTTGAGGCGCGCGTTCTGCAACGCTTTAATCAAACGATGATGCGCAGGATCAATATCCGCCTTAACAATCCCACGCGCGCGCGCCAGATATCCATCACGCAATTGCGTATCTATATCGGGCAAAGTCGCAATGCGCCGCTCCAGAGATTTGACGTAGACATTGTTTTCCGGGCTAGCCTTCACGAGGCCATTTAAGATCTCGAGCGAGCGATCAATGAGAAAGTCTGGCGGAATCGCACCAGCTGCGACGTCGACCTCAAAGCGCGCACGCTCCTGATCCACTGCCACGGCGACCTGCGCTAAGCGCGCCAGATAATCGTCAACATCCTGCACAGTGCGGATTGCGTGCTGGGAATCGAGAAAATCTGGCAGCGTGACGAAGGCAGAATCGATCGGGTTGATCACATAAGGCGCAAACCAACCTGATTGCGAATATTGTCCATAACCAAAGGCAAGCGCATTTTTAAGGCCGCCATATTGCTGCGCGATAACGTCGTAGGTGATGGCGTCGTCACCCGTTAGTTTCCGCCGATCGAATGCCGCGAGACTGCCGACCCAACGGTTGACGGCTGTTTTTAGGGCAGTAATTGCCTCGGGCGAACGATTGTCGAGCTTGCCGGCGAAGCGTCCGCCCGCCAATTCCTCCGTGACGCTCAGCGACGTGGCGGTCTCCGGACTGACCTTCACAATCTCGCCCATGATCTCGTCGGCGATCGCCGTCATGGTCGGTCGCGGCGGCTTTTTTGCGGAATCGTCATTGGTTCCGCAGGCGCATAACGCCAAAAGGCTCACAATCGACAGGGCGATCTTACGCATGCTTCCCCCATTTACAGCGCTGTCGTACTAAGCGTTCAAAGACCGAATTGAGAGCGCCCGACGCAAGAGCCGAACTTATGTATGCGATCAGTGTTGGCGCCCTAAGGGTTTTTGTTTAAGCAGACCATCTCTTTTGACCGGCGCCGGCCGGAAACTTTTTGGAGGCGAACTTGGAAGGCGGTCAAGACCCGCAACTCAGCGGTCAAGTCATGTTTTATCAAAAGCCGGAGCCTCTTTCCCTAGAAAAGCACCGCAACCTCGGCGCGCGCCGCACGGATAAGCCGTTCGGCTTCCTGAAGAACTCTCATGTCATTCCCTTGACGGTGAACGAGTTTGGTATGGCTGCCGGACTTTATCCCATCATTTTCGCGGGTGCGGACAAAGTGCCTCTAGCGGTTATGGGCGCGCGTGCGGGTGAGAACCTGTTTCTCGACGAGAACGATCAACCAGACCCCGACGCGTATCTGCCTGCTTTTGTTCGGCGTTATCCGTTCGTCTTCGCAGCCGCCGAAGGCAACGATCAATTGATCGTATGCATTGATCGCGCGGCGCCGATGATTGGCGAAAACCCGGATGTGCCATTCTTCGACGGCGACCAGCCAAGCCAATATACGCAAGAAGCGATTGAATTCTGCTCAGAGTTCGAACGCCAGCGCCGCGCCACCGAAGAATTTATCGCCATTATCACAGACCTAGACCTGCTGGACGTAAAGACCGTCACCTTCAATCAACGGATGCCCGACGGCACGGAACAGAGCCAGAAGATCGCCGATTATTTCGCCATTGACGAAGCGAAACTGGCTGCCCTGCCGGCCGATAAGCTGGCCCAGCTGCGTGACCAGGGTGCTTTGGGCGTCATTTACGCACACCTGATCTCACTGATGAACTGGCCCCGGATCATCCAGAAAACTCTTCGCCGATCCGAAGGCGCCACCGCCTAGTTCAGGCGGAGAACGTCCATAAAGAAAACCCCCGGCCCAAAAGCCGGGGGTTTTTTTGCCGCAAACCGCCAAACTTCAAAATATTCCGCCAGGTACATTCACACACGCATGAGGCGTTAGGAAATTGCAAACCTACAGATAGTAAAGTACACTACAACTTACAGGTATTCAGCAAAGTTCAGTGATGAAAGCCGCCGCAAAAGCCCCTGCGCCCCCGCAAAGCACCGGTCTGGGCCAACCAGAAATAGCAGGCATTCGCCCGGAGCTGCAGCTTACCGTGCTCATCGGCGAAACCGCGCGCCTGATGCGAACAGCCTTCGACGCGAGAATGCGCGGCATCGGGTTAACGGGCGCATCCTCCCGCGCCCTCTTTGTCCTCTATAAAGAAGATGGACTGTCCCAAATTGAACTGGCGCGGCGCTTAGACGTCAGCCGCATGGCGCTAGGCCAGACCATCGATCGCCTAGAAAAAAGCGGTCATGTCGAGCGGCGTCCAGATCCCAGCGACCGCCGGGTGTGGCGGCTATACGCAACCCCATTGGCGCACACCCTACGCAAAACGATTACGGACATCGCGGCCGAACAACAAAAACTCTTCCTTGCCGGACTTTCCAATGCCGAAGTCGATGCGCTGAAAAAATCCCTCCAAATAGTCACGGATAGCTTGAAGTCGATGCCGATGGGTTCATTGGTGGAAGACGACGCCTCTTCCGATACGGGCGACGCACAATGAGAGACACACCAGAGATCCCCATTCCCGAAAGCGAAGACCGCTCCCTTAAGGGCCGCTTCAATCGTTTGCGCCGCGAACGCACGCCCTTGATGATCGTCGGAGTCGCAGTGATTGCGCTTGGCTTTGGCGCCGTGATGTTCCTAAACGGCGGCAAGGTCGAGACGGACAACGCCTATGTGCAGGCATCGCGCGCGCCGGTGGCGGCCAGCATGTCCGGCCGGATCGTCGAAATTCGCATCCGTGATAATGACCGCGTTGACGCCGGCCAAACACTTTTCGTGTTGGACTCCGACACTGCGGAAGCCCAATTGCGTGAGGCGGAGGCGGCTTTGGGAGCCGCTCGGGCGCGCGCGCAGGAAATGAAGTCGCAATACGCCGCCAATGTGGCCAGCTATCGCCAATCACAAGAAGCCGTCTCTTACGCGCGCAAGCAAAACGCGCGCGAACGCGCTTTGCAGAAAGAAGGCCTGTCAGCGGCGCAAACCGTAGAAACCGCCGATTACAACACCACGGAAGCTCAGCGCCAAGCCGAGCGCGCAAGCGCAGCTGCTGCAGCGTCCCTGGCCGCTTTAGGCGCAAATCCGACTAGATCGGTTGAAGATTACCCCATGGTTCGGCAGGCCGCCGCGCGTTTTGAGAGCGCACGCGCAGCCCTGGACAAAACGGTGGTCAAGGCGCTTCAGCCTGGCATTGTGACGCGCGTCGACCAAGTGCAAGTGGGCACCTATGTGAGCGAGGGCCAGCCTTTGTTCTGGATGGTGTCTGGACAGCCCTATGTCGAGGCGAACTTCAAGGAAAGCCAGCTCGAAAACATGCGCGTCGGCCAAGAAGCAACCGTTAAAGTGGACGCCTTCCCTAACGCTAAGCTGAAGGCGCGCGTCGCGAGCTTTAGTCCGGGCACAGGCGCGGTGTTCTCGGCAATTCCCGCCCAAAACGCGACAGGCAATTGGGTGAAGGTCGTCCAGCGTCTACCGGTGCGTCTAAATCTGATCGACCCACCCAAAGACTTGCCGATCAGCGCCGGCCTCAGTGCGCACGTGGCCGTGGATACGCGGTCGCAAGGAGTGCCGTTGCGCGGCCGTGACTAACACTGCGCAAGCACCAGCAGCCGCGCCATTAAATCCGGCGCAAAAAACGCTGATCATGGCGTCGATTATGACGGCGGTGACGCTGGCTGCGATCGACGCCACGATCGCAACAGTTGCGCTGCCGCACATGCAAGGCAGTTTGTCCGCGGGCCAGGATCAAATCACCTGGGTCCTGACATCGTACATTATCGCGCAAACGCTGGCGACGCCGCTGGTCTCCTGGGTTGCAGAACGTGTCGGCCGGAAAAATCTTCTGATGATCTGCGTCGCTGGTTTCACCCTGGCGTCTATGGCCTGCGGCGTCGCGGCGAATTTGCCGCAAATGGTTGCGTTCCGCATCCTGCAAGGCATCTTCTGCGCCGCTTTCATGCCCATGGCGCAAGCCATCATATTCGACATCAATGAACCAAAGGATCACGCAAAAGCGTCGGCGATCTTCGGCATGGGCGTGATGGTCGGCCCAATTTTCGGCCCGATTCTTGGCGGCTGGCTCACCGATTCCTTCAATTGGCGCTGGTGCTTTTTAGTCAATTTGCCCATCGGGATACTGGCTTTGGTGGGGCTCTGGGCCTCGTTGCCGGGAAAAACGGAATCGGAAAAACGCACGTTTGATATTATGGGCTTCAGCTTTCTGGCGTTGTTTCTGGCGAATCTTCAGCTGATCCTCGATCGCGGACCCGGCCAGGATTGGTTCAGCGCGCAAGAAATTTGGATTTACACGGCGCTTTCCACGGCCGGCCTCTATTTGTTCGTCGTGCATACCTTCACCGCCAAAGCGCCCTTCTTTTCGCCCTCGATCTTCACCGACCGCAATTTCGTGATCGGCACATCTCTTAGCTTTCTGTTCGGCGCGCTGGTGTTTACGTCGTCAGCGCAAATTCCAACGATGCTGCAAAGTCTTTTGGGGTTGTCCGCTTACGACGCCGGTATGACCCTTGCGCCGCGCGGGCTCGGGATGATGCTGGCGATGATAATCAGCGCGCAGCTGGCCAGTCGCGTGAACTTTTCGATCATGGTCGCTGGAGGCTTTTTAACGAACGCCTTAGCGATGTGGGTGTTTTCACATCTATCGCTTCAAACAGACGCTACGCCGATCATCTGGTGGGGATTCATTCTGGGCTTTGGCGCCGGGTTTGTGTTCGTTGCAGTCAACACAATCACCTTCGCCACAATCCCTGGTGCGCTCCGGCCAGAAGCAGCCGGCGTCTATACGCTTATGCGGTATCTTGGAATGGCCGTAGGCATTTCCGGAATGCAGGCGACATTGGTCCACAATTCAAGTGTGATGCATTCAAATCTCGCCGCAAACGCGAGCATAGACAATCCGATCTTCAGAATGATCCCCGCTTTTAATCTAGAATCGCTTGAGGGGCGCATCGCGCTCGATACGGAAATGATCAGGCAATCGCTGCTTATCGGCTATCTCGACGATTTTGTGCTTTCGGTATTTCTGTCGCTATTGGCTGTCCCCTTGGCCTTTATGCTTCACAAGCCACCAAAGACCGCGCCTCAAAAACGAGTTGAAGTCCATGTTGAATAAATCGCGTATCCTTCCGCTGCTCGCGACATTCGCTTTGCAAGGCTGCCTGTCGGTTGGCCCGGACTTCAAGACGCCTGACGTCGGCGCGCCAGCATCTTATCTACCGCAAGGCGAGATCGCGCCGTCGGAAGCGCGCTACGCAGCAGGGCTTCCATCCGGCGCATGGTGGACCGCGTTTCGTTCAAGCGCGCTGAACTCCTCCATTGAAAAGGCCCTCACGAACAGCCCCACAATCGCCGAAGCAGAGGCGCGTCTACGCAGCGTCGCCGCTTCATATCGCGCGGTGCGCGGCGAAAATCTTCCAAATGTCGATATGACCGGAAGCCGCGGCCGAGAGCGGATCAATTTCGCATCCTTCGGCTTTCCGGAGGCGCCGCCGCTTGAGGTGGATCGCTACTCAGTCGGCGGAACAATCCGCTACGATCTCGATATTTTTGGCGGCGGCCGTCGCAATGACGAAGCAGCGCAGGCCAATCTGAACGCCGAGAGCAACCGCGCCGCCGCCGCCCGCCTGTCGCTCGCCGGCAATGTGGTGTTGCAGGCGCTCGAGATCGCATCGCTTCAATCCCAAATCAAAGCCGCGCAGGAAGTCATCGCCGCGGACAACGAGACGCTCAGCCTAGCGGAAAAAGCGGTAAAGCTCGGCTCTCAGCCTGACGTATCCACGCTGGTGCCCGGCGCCCAATTGGCGCAAGATGAGGCCGCTTTGCCGCCCTTAAAACGCCGCCTGTCCGAAGCGCGCAACGCGTTCGCTGCGCTGCTTGGCGAAGCCCCGGGCAAAGCTGTAATTCCCAATTTCACGCTGGCTGACTTCCAAGCGCCAACCGACGTGCCTTTAGTGCTGCCGTCCGAATTGGTGCGCCGCCGCCCCGACATCGTGGCTGCGGAGCAAAGCCTAAACGCATCGGTCGCTTTGATCGGGGTGCGAGAAGCGGATCTTTATCCAAAGATCGCACTGACCGGCAACATCACCAATTTGTCGGACGCCTTCCGCGACACTTTCAATTACGCCGCGTCCGGCTGGCGCTATGGCGCGGACCTTTCCGCCCCGATCTTCCATGGCGGCGCGCTTCGCGCCCGGGTCGGCGTGGCCAAGGCGGACGCCGAAGCCGCCGCCGCCCGCTACAACCAGACAGTATTGCGGGCGTTTGTAGAAGTCGCCGACGCCATGTCGGCGCTGACCTACGACACCGAAACCTTGACCGCCCAACGCCGCGCGCTGGCAGTGGCACAGTCCAATTTTGATGCGCGAAAGCGCCTCTTTGAATTGGGCCGGGGTGAGATTTTGGACACTTTGGACGCCCTGCGGCAGGCCAATATCGCCCGGCGCGCAACAGCGGCCGCCGATGGCGAAAGGCTGAAGAGTCTGGCGAAGCTTTATGCAGCGACGGCCACAATTGACACCGGCACGGGATCGAAAAAACCCACAACCTAATCAGCTGGATAGATCGATTCAGTTGTATAAGGCCGACCGGTGCGCGACCACTCGCTTGGCCCCGCTGAAAAAATTTTCATCTTTGCTGAATTTTGGCGGCAAGCAGCCTTGCTGCGCCGCACTAACGCCTCTATGTGAATAAACATTACGAAAAATTCAAGAACGATTTATAGTCGCTGCAAGCCGGGCCCAAACACGCCGTCCCGGTGAGGCGGCCGAGGAATGGAATGCAGCGCCGGGAATTCCTAACAACCCTGGGGTCGTCCGCCATGTTGCTCGCTGAGCCCGCAGCCGCGTTCGCGGCGACGGACGCCGGTGCGTACGTTGCGCGGATCGCGCGACGCATTGCAGCGACCCCCTATCAGAAACCGTCTGAAGCCTTGCCATCGAGCCTCGCCAACATCGATTATGACGCCTATCGCCAGATTCGTTTCAATCCAGACCGTGCGTTGTGGGCGGACCAAAACAGCCATTATCGGGCGCAATATTTCCATCGCGGCTTCTTGTTCAAGGAATCCGTCGCGCTGAATGAAGTGGTCGGCCGGAAAATCCGCCCGATCGCTTATTCCTCCGATCAGTTCGTCTGCGACAGCGCAGACCTCAGCAATCTGCCATCCGATCTTGGTTATGCCGGCTTTCGGATGCACGGCCCGCTGAATACCCCAGATTATCTGGATGAGATTCTGGTGTTTCTCGGGGCGAGCTATTTTCGAAGCCTCGGCAAGGAGAATGTCTATGGCCTGTCGGCGCGCGGCCTCGCCATCGGCACCTGGGATGCTGGCGGCGAAGAATTTCCGCGCTTTAGCAAGTTCTGGCTCGAACAGCCGAAGCCTGGAGCCGACGGCTTCGTGATTCACGCCTTACTAGAAGGCCCAAGCGTCGCCGGCGCGTATCGCTTCGCCGTAACGCCTGGCGATCCAACGATCATGGACGTAAAGGCGCAACTTTTTCCGCGGAACGATATCGCTTTGGGCGGCGTTGCTCCTCTAACTTCGATGTTTTTGTTCAGCCCAGCCGACCGTCGTATCGATGACTTCCGTCAAGGCGTCCACGATTCCGATGGATTGTTGATTTGGAACGGCGGCGGCGAGCAAATCTGGCGCCCGTTGCGCAATCCCTCCACTGTCCAAGAGAGCGTTTTCGCCGATAAGTCGCCCCTGGGCTTCGGTCTGATGCAACGCGCACGCAAATTGGATGATTTCGAAGATTACGAGGCGAATTATCAAAAACGCCCTGGCGTCTGGATCGAACCCGCCGACGATTGGGGCGAAGGCGCCGTCCACCTATTTGAAACGCCGGCGCCCACAGAGACCATAGACAATATCGTGGCGTTCTGGCGCCCGGCGCAACCCTGGCGCGCTGGGTCCGTACAAAAACTGGCCTACCGCATGTATTGGGGCGCGGCTCCATCTCCGGCCACACAATCCTTCACAATCGCGCAAACGCGCACTGGCCGCGGCGGTCCTGTACACGCGCCGAGCGACGACTCACGGATGTACGCCGTGACGTTCGCGGGAACCGAAGATACGACCGGCATCGCCGCCGACGTCACCACAAACGGCGGCGTAATCGGCAGTACATTGCTGACCTCCGCGCCTGGCGGTCTGCGTTTGACGTTCGAATTGACGCCCGGCTCCGCGCCGGTCGCGGAAATGCGCGCGCGCTTGAAGCGCGGCGATAAAGTTGTGTCCGAAACCTGGCTTAATCGGTGGGCTGTCTGATGTACGTAAAAGGCGCTGACGCGCAAATCGTCGAAAACGATCGCACCGCTGCCGACCTCCCGCCGGAAGCGCCCCTGGCGATGCCACGCCAGGATTTCTTCAGCAAGGAAGCACCGTCTGCGCCGCGCCCTCATTATGGCTGCGAGCCGGAAACGATCTTGCTCCGCCGCTCAATGCTCATCGGCACCGCGATCGTGATGACCACGATGGCGACCGTCACCTTGGGCGCCAGCCTGCCTGTGCACAGCGCAATTCTCGTCAAGATCGCGTTTCTTGGCGTGTTCACTCTGCTGTTTGGATGGCTCTCATTCGCGTTCTTGACCTGCCTCGCCGGAATTTGGCGCATGCTGGTAGACCATGAAGACGAGCGCCTCGGTCTGACCGATCACACGCCGCTGGAAGAGCTCAATACGATGACTGCGCTTCTAGCGCCGGTCTATAACGAAAATCCCGTCGACGTGACCCGCCGTCTACTGGCGATGGATTCGGCGTTGGCGCAGCGCGGCGCAGCGCGCAACTTCCATATCTTCATTCTCAGCGACAGCAACAATCCAGACGTCATTGACCGCGAATATGAGGCGTTCCTCGAGTTGCGCGCGCGCGCCTTCCGTGGCGCCGAGCGCATTTTCTATCGCCGCCGCACCGAAAATTTAGAACGTAAGTCTGGCAATATCGCCGATTGGGTCCGCCGCTTTGGCGGCGCCTATGACGGCATGATCACGCTCGACGCAGACAGCGTCATGAGCGCAGAAACCATGATCCGCCTCGCCGCCGCGATGGAACGTCATCAAGAGGTCGGGCTTATTCAAACGACGCCACGCCTCATCGGCCGCCGTTCGCTGTTCGGTCGTATCGAACAATTCTCACACAGCCTTTATGGCCCGCTGCTGACGCAAGGCATGACGTGGTGGTCCGGCGCTGAAGCGAACTATTACGGCCACAACGCCATCATCCGCACGCGCGCCTTCGCCGAAAACGCGGGCTTGCCGGTATTGCCTGGCCGCCGACCGTTTGGCGGATCTGTTCTAAGCCACGATTTCGTCGAAGCAGCCCTCATTCGCCGCGGCGGCTGGGCCGTGTTGCACGCACCGAGCCTTGGCGGCTCTTACGAAGAATGCCCGCCGACGCTGGACGATTATCTCGACCGAGATCGCCGCTGGTGCCAGGGCAACGTCCAGCACATGGGCGTCCTTGGCGCACGTGGCCTGCACTGGATCAACCGTATCCATCTGGCTTTCGGCGCCGCCGCGTATTTCACAGCCCCTTTGTGGCTTGCCTTTATCGCGCTCAGCCTCTTTGTTCGAAGCGCAGAACCTCTGGATATGCGTTCGATCTACGACTTCAACCCGCATGAAGGGACGCACGATATCGGCGCAGTCTTGGTGTATTTTGCGTGCATGACCTTGTTGTTCGCTCCAAAACTCATCGCGTTTGTCCTCGCGATGCGGGATGAAAACTTGAAAAAGGGTTTTGGCGGTCCAGTCGCAACCTTATCCGGCATCGCCGTCCAAAGCGTATTCTCTGCGATGCTGGCGCCGGTATTTATGTGGACCCAAACGCGCGCAGTGTGCGGCATTCTCACGGGCAGGGATTCGGGATGGAAATCACAATCGCGTGGTGAGCGCGGCATGCGCATGGGCGCTGCAGCCAAGCGCTATCGCACGCACGTCATCCTCGCGGTTGTCCTGTTCTTCGCTTGTTTAGCCGCTACGCCGCATGACCTCTCCGGCGCGAACATGTCGACCATTACCTTTATGGCGCCGGTTCTGATCGGCTTGGCGCTGGCTGCGCCATTGGGCAGCTTCACGGCCCGCTCTGACGTTGGCGACGCGCTGCGCCGTATGGGCATTCTTTGCACGCCGGAAGAGACCAACCCGCCCCGCGTTCTGGTGATGGCCTCGCCCGATCTCTACACCGACATCGTTGGCGCGAACCGTGAGGATAGCTTCCAACCGATGGGCGGCTGGCTCGGCGAACCGCAGATGCAACTCGCGCTGGCCAAAACGGCCGAACCAAGCAACGCCCCTGCTCACTTGGAGTAACCTTTCTAAGGACGGACGAAGCGGGGCTAAGTCTTTTGAAGCGCCGCGTTTCAGGTGAAACGCGGCGCTTCGTCTTGTTTCGGCCCGCGCTTTGCGTCACCAAACAATCATGAAGTCTGGTTCCCAAATATCGCTGCTCGTGGCGGCATTTCTGGCGGCCGCCAGTGCAGCATCCGCACAGAGCCTGGATAAAGGCGAGACGGTTTTTCGTCAGCGCTGCATGACCTGCCACGGCCTTGGCGCCATGGCGGATTACAGCCCTGGGCCCGCGCTTTCCAATATCGCAAACCGCCCTATCGCATCCTTGCCAAACTATGCGTACTCGGCGGGACTGACAGCAGCGCGCGGCGCCTGGACCCCCGAGGCGCTCAACAAGTTCTTGAAACGTCCTGAAGGCTTCGCGCCAGGGACCAGCATGACGCTCGCCGTGCCAGACGATCAAGAGCGGCGCGACCTCATTGCGTATTTGCAAACGCTGCGCTGACGGGGCGAAAGTCGCAGATCCTTCAAATTTGAAAGAATTCCATAAAGCTCTGGCGACGTTTCGGCGTTTTATTTGGCTTTATGGACCCGATTTCCACATCCATAGCTGGCCTCTACAATGCCTCCGCGCGCTACGACCGCGCGAGCCGGCGGACGGTTGAAAGCGCCTCCACGGGGCGGAGTGATCTGGTTTCAGCCGTTGTGGAACAAAAACAAGCGGAAATCGCCTTCAACGCCAGCGCGGCCACTTACCGGTCCATCGCCCGCACCCAAGAGCGGCTATTAGACATTACGGTCTGAAACGGCTCTAAGCGCCGCGACACACTAAAGCTTGGACCTGACGCCGCCCGACTGGACGAGGTCAAAATCCTCTTCTATAAGCCCCGCTCTTCCAATCGCCTTTTGGCGTGCGGACAGAGCCCAGATAGCTCAGTTGGTAGAGCAGCGGATTGAAAATCCGCGTGTCGCTGGTTCGATTCCGGCTCTGGGCACCACTTTCCTCTTCGAAAATTTCATCGGCCAGTCACCTTAAGGTCGTCATGCTCTGGCCTCCACGGCGGAAGCTGTTAAAACCGGCGGCACAAACGGGGGGGAATATGTCGAACACCAGCGCCGACCCGGCGAACGCCGCCGATGCAGCCAAGCCGCAGAAACTGGGTTTGGTCGTGGCCGCCTCTTCAAGCGGCACGGTGTTCGAGTGGTATGACTTCTTTATTTTCGGCCTACTGATCTCGATCATCACCGAGCATTTCTTTAAGGGCTTGAACGACACCGCCGCTTTGATCGCCGCGCTTTTGGTGTTCGCCGTAGGCTTGGCGGTGCGTCCAATCGGCGCATTGATTTTCGGCAGCGTCGGCGACTCAAAAGGTCGCAAGAACGCTTTCCTTGTCACCATCACGCTCATGGGCGTCTCCACGGTGCTGGTCGGCTTTTTGCCGGACTATGAAGCGATCGGCATTTGGGCGCCGATTGGGCTGCTATTCTTGCGCGTAGTGCAGGGCCTGGCGCTGGGCGGCGAATATGGCGGCGCCGTGATTTACGTCGCAGAGCACACGCCGGCCGGCAAGCGCGGCTATTACACGGGCTGGGTGCAAACGGCCGCCTCGATCGGCCTTTTCATCGCGCTTGTGGTGATCCTGGCGACGCGGACCATCATGGGTGAAGAAGCCTTCAGGGATTGGGGCTGGCGCATTCCCTTCTTCCTTTCAGCTATTCTGCTCGGCATCTCGCTCTATGTGCGTGTGCAACTTGAAGAAAGCCCCGTCTTTCAAAAGATGAAAGACGAAGGTAAGCACTCCAAAGCGCCGCTGACCGAACTACTCCAGTGGCCGATGATCAAGCTGATGGCGCTGTCGCTGTTCGGCCTGATGATGGCGCAAGGCGTGGTTTGGTATTTCGCGCACTTCTATGTGCAAACCTTCCTTACGCGAATTTTGAAAATCCCTGAGCCCACAGTGAATTGGTGGTTGCTCGTGGTGGTCGTCATCTCAACGCCGCTTTATGTTTTCTTCGCTTGGCTATCCGACAAAGTCGGCCGCAAACCCCTTGTTTTATTTGGGATGATTTTGTCAGCTGCGGCGTTTTTCCCGGGCTTTCACCTCATCGCCCAAGCCGCAAACCCCGCGCTGGTCGCGGCGCAAGAGCGCGCGCCGATCATCGCTTACGCCGATCCCGCCGAGTGCTCGCTGCAATTCGATCCTGTGGGTAAAGGATCTTTTGCCTCGTCCTGCGACATCGCCAAAACCGCATTGTCAAATGCTGGCGTATCCTATGACAATAAAAAAGCCGCAACTGGCGCCCTTGCGGAAGTGCATATCGGCGACGTCGTGGTCACCAGCGTCGAGGGTCGAACGCTCGATAAAGCTGGCTTGGCGGCGGCGCAAAAGGACTTTAACGCTCGCCTGAGCCAAAGCCTGAAAGATGCCGGCTATCCCGCAGGCGCTGACCCCGCGCAGATCAATCACGCTTTGGTCATCGGTGTGCTCATTGTCTTTATCATCGGCGCCACAGCGCTCTACGGCCCGCTGGCGATGATCATGATCGAGCTATTCCCGGCGCGCGTGCGCTACTCAGCACTATCCGTGCCTTACAATATCGGCACAGGATGGTTCGGCGGCTTTGTACCGTCTGTCGCCTTCGCCACAGTCGCCGCGACCGGCAACATTTATTCCGGCGCGTACTTTCCAGTCATCGTCACTGCAATCGCAATCGTCGTGTGCTGGTTCTTCATGCCTGAAACCAACAACCGTCCGCTCGGGCACGAAAACGACTAAACCTGCTTGATCACCTTTCGTCGTCTCGTTTTTTGAGACGCGCAGCGCTGCGCAGCGCCGCCTCCTGCATGCGATTGAAGAACGCGATCAGAAAGTGAAGCTCGGCGTCGGAATAATCCGACAGAGCCTTATCCTGCTCTTTTTGCAGGGCTGAAAAGAATGCAGAAATGCGCGGTGCAGCTTCTTGCGCCAGTTCAATCAGGACGGTGCGCCGATCTTGCTCGCTGCGTGCACGCACTGCGTAGCCAGACTTTTCTAACCGATCGATCACAGTCGTTACTGCGCCTGTCGTCAGTCCCAGTTCTTCCGCCAATACGCCGGCGGTCACCGCGCCCCGCAGATTCAACAGATCCAGACAACGCAAATCTGTGTCATTGACGCCAAGCCGATTGGCGATTGTTGCGTCTAGTCGGGCGCCAAGCGCGCCGGCTTTGCGGCTTGAGATTTCCAACATCCGTATCAAAGCGGCGCGCTGCTTCCGGGCGCGCTTCTTATCCGCATCAGCAGCATTCTTTTGTGGCGGTGTTTTTGAAGTCATAGCACCCGCTCGAATCGCGATTTTTTATCTTGATGATCTGATATCTTGATTGTCAAGATAGTGTGCGCCGCCGAAAAATGAGGTTTCATCGCGAATGTGGAAAAATCGCTTCAAAATCCACGCCGCATTAAAAATTGGAAAGGCAGTGCCTTGATCCATTTCGCCGCACTTGAATCCCAAAAACCCTTACTTATCTCTCTTTCAGACCGATCGGCTCCCCCCCGCCGCCGGTCAAAAATGAGGCGCTGCCCCGCGCCTAATGAATGGGACCCAGACCGCGCGCCCCCACGTTTCGGTCTGGGTCCTTTTCGTATTTGCCGTCGCCGTCCTCAAGGTGGACGCAGCAGCGATGCGCGCGATATTGAACCCGATTCAACACGCCTCATGCACATTGTTGAATCTGCATCTGCTTCAGCGCTTATCTATCTCGTTCACTGATTCGGGAATTTCACCCGGCCATTATCGAGCGCACAATCGATGCCGACCTTTACGCCCCATCAGGACAAAGCGCTGAACGCAGCCAATGAATGGCTGAAATCAAAGCCCGGTCAACGCGGCGTGCCGCAAATCTTCCGCCTGTTCGGCTATGCTGGCACCGGCAAAACAACCTTGGCCATGCACTTGGCCGAAAACGCTCCCGGCGCCGTTCAGTTCGCCGCCTTCACCGGCAAGGCGGCGCTGGTCATGCGCTCCAAGGGCTGCGACGGCGCAAGCACAATCCACAGCCTAATCTACAAAGCCCGCGAGAGCGGCGAAGAAGCGCCAAGCTTCGAACTTTGGGATGACGCCCCCGCAAGCAAGGCCTCGTTGATCGTCATCGACGAATGCTCAATGGTGGATTCCGAACTCGGACAGGATCTGCTCTCTTTCGGCGCGCCATTGCTCGTTCTGGGCGACCCTGCGCAATTGCCGCCCGTTTCCGGCGGCGGTTTTTTCACCGGTCAAGAACCGGATGCAATGCTGACCGAAGTCCACCGCCAAGCCGAAGACGATCCTATCGTCTGGCTATCTATGCAGGTCCGTGAGGGGAAAAGGCTCGAACTGGGCCGCTATGGCGAAACGGAAGTTGTGCGCAAAACCGACCTCGATCCATCACGTGTTTTGAACGCCGACCAGGTTCTGGTGGGACGCAACAACACACGTCGCGCCTATAATCAGCGCCTGCGCGAGCGCCGCGGCATGGAGGGCGAGTTCCCGATCGCCGGCGACAAATTGGTGTGCCTAAGGAACAACCGGAAAAAAGGCCTGTTCAATGGCGGCCTTTGGCGCGTGAGCGAACGCAAGACCTCACGCACGCCGGGCGTTTTGAAACTACGGCTATTGCCAGATGAAGAATCCAGCGCCGGAAACGCCATTCGAGTCTCCGTGAAGAATGAGTGCTTTACCGGCGGCATTGAGAAATACGATTGGCAGGAACGCCGCCGTCATGACGAATTTGATTACGGCTATGTGCTGACGGTCCACAAATCCCAAGGCAGCCAATGGGATGATGTCGTGCTGTTTGATGAAAGCTTCGCCTTTCAGGACAGCCGCGACCGCTGGCTCTATACTGGCATTACGCGTGCGGCCAAACGCCTAAGCATCGTTGTTTGATAAAACGCGCACGCAATAAGGATCCCTTTGGCCATTCGCACGTTGCTCCTACCGGAGCAATTGTCGGGAGCATCCATGGCCAGCGAAAATCTTCACGTACCGCGCGAGCGGCTGAGTAAAGCAACTTTGCATCTTCATTACGCCATCGCTTCACTCATGGAAGAGCTGGAGGCAGTGGATTGGTATCGCCAGCGCGCCGACGATACCGAAGATGCGGATCTTCGCGCGATCCTAATTCACAACGCAGATGAGGAAATCGAACATGCGGCGATGGCGCTGGAATGGATTCGCCGCCAAGACCCAAAATTCGACAAGCAATTGAAGACCTACCTCTTCACCACCGCGCCCATCACAAAGGTGGAAAAAATCTCCGAAGCTTAGAAATAGCCTTCGCCGGCAAGCGGTGGCGTGACGGAACTCAAAGATATTTGAGTAAGTGCAGGCTGAATAACCCCGCCTGCACGGCGAAACCGATCAACGTCAAGAGTGCCGCAAGCCACAGCGCCGCCGTCCAATGCCGCAAGTTCATTCCAGTCCCCTTTGTGCAAAAAAAGACCTAACGGCCGCCGCTGCGCCGCTCGACGCCAAAGTTCGTTGGACGGCGCCTGGAGGCTGGCGCGCCAAATCCACGGGCACGTCTTAGGACGCAACGCCCCGAACCGGCGCCCTGCGCGGTTTAAGCCCATAGCGCGGACACGGCGCGCTGCTAAAAGACGCACATGGCTGAGACTCAAACCCTCTTCGTCACGAAGATCTACCGCACCGCTTTGCCGGACGCGCCAATCCTCAACAAGGCGCTGCTCGCCTCCTGCCGCGATCTGGCGGCGCAGGACCGCGCCGGCCAGGCCTGGAGCAAAGAGAAGACCTATAAAGGCTATACGTCGTACGCATCGCTCAATGATTTGCCGAAGCGCGATCCGAACTTCGCCGACCTCAAAAAGCAGCTCGACAAAGCGGCGCAGGCCTTCGCGAAGGAACTGCACTTCGCCATGGCCGGGCGAAAGCTGGTGTTGGATTCGTTGTGGGTGAACGTGCTGGAGCCAGGCGGCGCCCATACCGGCCACATCCATCCGCACTCAGTCTTGTCGGGCGCCTATTACGTCGAAGTCCCCGCCGGCGCCTCGGCGTTGAAATTCGAAGACCCCCGCTTGCCGCTGATGATGGCCGCCCCGCCCCGCGCAGAAGACGCGCCGGACGCGGAGCGCACCTTCATCTATCTGGAGCCAAAGGCTGGGGACGTGATCTTGTGGGAGAGCTTCCTACGCCACGAAGTGACGCCCAACACGGCCAAGACGGCGCGCATCAGCGTCAGCTTCAATTACCGGATGGACTGAACGTCTGGCTCGCCGCCAATTGCGACGGTAAGCGCAATTGAACATCGGGATAGCGCGGATCGCCGCCGTCGCCGATCTGAGGAATGATTTCCGATCGCGCCAATGCGATGGCGCCGTCCACAGTCTGGCTGCGCAGCAAGAGCCGCAGATTCACCTCCGTTGGCGGTAGAAGATACCATTCGGCGTTCTCCTTCTGCACCAGCGCCTCGGCTGGCGACACCCAGAGCGACTCCACCGATTCCCAGCCGTCATGCGCGCCCAGATGATCGTCCGGCGTCGGCGCCAAAAAGAAATGGGTGTCGAACCGCATGCGATGATCTGTCGGCGTGACCCAATGCGCGCAAAAGGCCATCGCATCACAAGCGAGCGTCAGCTTTTCCTCGCGCAGAAAATCACCGATGGTCAGTTGATCCTTCTCGAGCAGCGGGCGATAGGCCGCCAATTGATCTAGGCGTTTACCGCAAACAAAAGCGCCAGTTTCGTCGCGCGCGAGCAACACGCCGGCTTCCTCGAAGGCTTCCCGCACTGCGGCCACCCGATACGCCAATTCCTGGTCGCTGATATCCCGGACATCGCCGCACAGGGGCCTCAAGGAGCGGTCGCAATCGCCGATATCAACCCTGCCGCCCGGAAACACCAAGGCCCCCGGCATAAAGGCCATGCCGCTGTTCCGGCGCACCATGAAGACTTCCAAGCCGTCGCGCTCGCGCAGCAACAAGACTGTTGCAGCCGGCAATGGCAGAGGAGGCTGATGGGAAGCATTCATAAATTGGGTATAGGCGCGCGTAAGGATCGGCGCCAATCAAAGCCGTATGACCTCGCCACAAAAGCGAATTCTGCGCACAAGAAAGCCTGTGAAAGCCGTTTGGTGAATGCCTACGCAGCCGCCGGATCGCGCTCTTTCGCACCCGCAACAAAGACCGCAAAGACGTCGTGCGTTTTCATCCAGCTCTTCAGAATCTTTGCCCAGGCGCCCAGCGCTTTGGTCGAATACCTAGTTTCGCATTCGCAATGGGATGCGACAGAGTGCTCACCGCTTCGGACGATTTTCAAGGCCGCGCCAAATGCGCGCAATGATAACGGCATCATCTGTGATTTTATACCGAACGATATCGCCCCGCCGCAAAATACGCATGACGATTTCTCGCACATCAGCGCGCGAAACGGGGACGCCTAAGAACGGTTGCTCTCCCAAGCGCAGAACAGCGTCCCGCAATTGTCGTCCGCGCCGGAGGGATGCTGGCAAATTGTCATGAGCGATGAAGGCGACTAAGCGCTCGAGATCGCGCGCCGCAGATGGACGCAAGGCAACCTTGCGCATCATTTGGCTCCAGGAAATCTGGCCCGGCTATTCTGCTCAAAGGGGTCAAACGCCTCTTCTGCAGGAATGTTTTCTCCCGGCGCCTCAAGGCGCGGCAGATCTTATTCCCAATCAAGAGCTTCGCCCGCCTCGGAGTCTAAAGCTACAGCAAACGCCAATTGCTGACGGACATAGTCCCAAGGAGACAGACCGCGGACGTCTGCAGCCTGCCGCACGCCATCTGCGAGAGAACCCTATAGTTCGACGGTCAATGCAGCTTTAGACATTTGAGGACTTTAACCCCAAACACCTGAGAAAAAAAATCGCACCAGCGCCGTAAGCAGGCTCAGTTATCCAAGAAGCTCCGCAACTTCCGGGACCGGCTCGGATGCTTCAGCTTGCGCAGCGCCTTCGCTTCGATCTGACGGATCCGTTCGCGGGTCACCGAGAATTGCTGACCGACTTCTTCCAGCGTGTGATCGGTGTTCATGCCGATGCCGAAGCGCATGCGCAGTACGCGCTCTTCACGCGGCGTGAGCGAGGCCAGAACGCGCGTCGTGGTTTCACGCAGGTTCGATTGGATCGCGGCGTCCACCGGCAAGATGGCGGACTTGTCTTCGATGAAATCGCCGAGGTGCGAATCTTCCTCGTCGCCGATCGGCGTTTCGAGGGAGATCGGCTCTTTCGCGATCTTCATCACCTTGCGCACTTTTTCGAGCGGGAGGCCAAGCTTTTCAGCCAATTCTTCCGGCGTCGGTTCGCGCCCGATTTCGTGCAACATCTGACGCGACGTGCGCACCAGCTTGTTGATTGTTTCAATCATGTGCACCGGAATACGGATGGTGCGCGCTTGGTCCGCAATAGAGCGCGTAATGGCCTGACGAATCCACCACGTCGCATAGGTCGAGAATTTATAGCCGCGGCGATATTCGAACTTATCGACGGCCTTCATCAAACCGATATTGCCTTCCTGGATCAGATCCAGGAATTGCAGACCGCGGTTCGTGTATTTTTTAGCGATGGAGATGACGAGGCGAAGGTTCGCTTCGACCATTTCTTTCTTGGCCTGGCGCGCTTCGCGTTCGCCTTTTTGCACGGTCTGCACGATGCGGCGGTAATCGTCGATGGGCACACCGGTTTCACGCGCGAGCCCGCGGATCTCTTCGCGGATAGTTTCAATCTGCGCAACTTCACTCTGCGCGAAGCGGCCCCATTGCTTAGAGAGCGCGCCAACGCGCTCGACCCAATCCGGCGCCAATTCGCTACCGTGATATTGCTTCAAGAATTCGCCGCGCGCGACGCCATTCGCGTCCGCCAGACGCATCAAGCGGCCTTCCAAGATCACAAGGCGCTTGTTGATCGCATAGAGCTGTTCGACGAGCGCTTCGATCCGCGCCGGGTTTAAGCGCAGCGACTTCAAGTGGTCGATGATCGTGCCTTGCGCCTCAGTATAGGCAGACTGATCCTTGGGGGTCAGCTTGCCGCCCTTCAAACGCTGGGAAACCAGCTTTTCCTGGAGCTTGTTGAACGCGTCAAATTCCTCGGCGACGCCGTCAAGGATCTTCATCACGCCTTCGCGCAATTCACCTTCCATGGCGGACATCGAGATAGCGCCGCCCTCGTCGTCGAAATCTTCGCCGTCTTCGTTGTCATTCTCACCTTCAACTTCACCCTTGGCCGCAGCGGCGGCGGCGGCGGCGGCGGCGGCGGTCACGGCGGCGGGAACGCCCGGCACGCCGGGAATGCCGCCTTCAGGCAGACCCTGCGACGCCGAATAGGTCGCCTCAAGATCGATAATGTCGCGAAGCAGAATGCGGCTTTCTTGCAATTCCTGACGCCACGCCATGATGGCTTCAAAGGTCAGCGGGCTTTCGCACAGACCGCGGATCATCGCGTCGCGGCCAGCCTCGATACGCTTGGCGATGGCGATTTCGCCTTCGCGCGACAGAAGTTCCACCGAACCCATTTCACGCAGATAAATGCGAACAGGGTCGTCGGTGCGGTCGCCGTCTTCTTTGGTGTTGCCGCCCGATGGAGTGGTGTCATCACGAACGATAAGCTCGCTCTCGCCGTCTTTTTCTTCGGCGTTTTCCGCGTCTTCTTCGTTCTCTACGACATTGATGCCCATTTCAGAGAGCATCGACAGCGTGTCTTCGATCTGCTCGGAGGTGAATTCCTCAGACGGCAGAATCTTATTGAGCTCGTCAGTTGTGATGAAGCCGCGCTGCTTTGCGGTCTTGATCATCTTCTTGACGGCGGCGTCGGTCATATCCAACAGCGGCGCGTCTCTTTCCTCCGCGCCGCCGGCTGCGCCGCCAACTTTGGCGCGCGCTTTGCCAGCGTCCGGACGGATAGCCTCAGCCGTTGCTACAACGGCCGGTGCAGCGCGATCAGTTTTCGCCTTCGTCACCAAGCTCTATCTCCCGATGCCCGTAATCTTCAAAATCATCATAACCGGCGCTCTCGCCCGGCCGCGCCGCCCCGAAGGGCGAAGTATTTTGCGTAGTGGCAGGGTCCGCCTCGCCTCGCCATTCAGCTGCGATCCGAGAATGCCGTTGAAGCCCCGATCCACCGTGTTCCCGCGCCAACATAGCGCGAGACTCCGCTGCGTCGCGCTCCAACTCGCTCAAACGGGCCGCGGCAGACAAAGCCTGCATCCACTCCTCGTCGATGGCGGCTAAGGAAGCCGCATCGAGCGGACCATCCTCGGCGCTGACCGAAAATCGCTCCAGCAGCGCCGCGGCGCTATCTGCGCCGCGACCCAAGAGATGGCGACGCAGGCCTATAACGTCAATGGGATCACCAAAGTGGAAGGCGTCTAGAAGGGCGTGGCGCAAGCTGTCAAGGTCGGCGTCCTGAATCACCAGGGCAGCCAGCATTTCCGCGCCTTCTGGCACCAAATGAGGCCGCCGGACAGCTTCTAGTAGAATATCCCTAATCCGTCTGTCCGGCCTAATCCGGCTGGACGCGGTAATATTTTTTAATTCAAGGCTGGCGCGAGGCGGCGGATTGCGCCAATCGCCCTTACCGCCGGGCCGACCGCCGCCGCGGGCGCCTGATCCGCCCGAACCCGATTTCCCATAAAACTGCTTCTGACCCCGCCACTCATCTCTGGGTTGTGGATTCGCGTCCCCGTAGAGAGCGTCAAGCCGCGATTTGATGTCGTAAATGTACGCATTGCGTACATCAGCGTCGACGATCTCCTTTACGGCGGCCCTGAGACGCGCCCTGAGGCCCGCCCGACGCTCCGGCGTATCAAGGGCCTCGCGTTCCAGCTCGCGGCGCCATAGCATCTCAGACATCGGCGAGGCTTGATCCAGGACCTCCACCATCGCAGCGGCGCCCCGGTCGCGGATTAGATCGTCGGGGTCGAGCTTATCCGGCAGCGCCGCAAACCGCAGCGTCCGCCCCGGCGCGACCTTCGGCAGCGCCCGGTCGATCGTGCGGAAGGCCGCCCGCTGGCCCGCTGCATCCCCATCGAAGCACAAAACCGGCTCTGGGCTGACGCGCCACAGCAGCGCCAATTGATCTTCAGTCAGCGCGGTGCCCAAAGGCGCGACGGCCGCAATCCCCGCCCGCTCCAGCGCGATTACATCCATATAACCTTCGGCGATGACGATCCGGGCGTTCTTGTCGGCGCCGGAGGCTTTGCGCGCCTCCGGGAAGCGATAGAGCAACCTGCCCTTCTCGAAGAGCGGCGTTTCAGGCGAATTTAGATATTTGGCGCGCTCATTCGGATCGAGCGTCCGCCCACCAAAGGCGACCAGCCGCCCGCGCGGATCGCAGATCGGGAACATGATGCGGCCGCGAAAACGGTCATAGGGCTCGCCGCCATCGTCAGGCGCGATCAAAAGACCCGCCTCAACCGCGATGTCGCGCGCATGGCCCGCTTGCCCCAGATGATCACGCAAGCCATGCCGGCTGTTCGGCGCCCAGCCCAAGCGGAAGATGCTCCAATCCGCTTCCGGCAATTGACGCTTGGCCAGATAGGCGCGGGCTTCGGCGCCCTTTTGGCGGCGCAATTCGGCTTCGAAAAACCGGGTCGCATCCTCCAGCGCCGCCAGCATCGCCTCAAAGCGGGATTTCTTGGCGGGATCCGGCGCCGCAGCCGTCTCCTCCGGAATTGGTACACCGGCGGCTTCAGCCAAACGTTGCACCGCCTCGGGGAAACTGAGACGCTCGACTTCCATCATGAAATCAATTGCGTCACCATGTTTTCCGCTGGAAAAACAATGATAAAAGCCTTTTTGATCATTCACAAAGAACGAGGCCGACTTTTCCTTATTGAATGGGCTCAATCCGGAGAATTCCCGGCCCTGCTTTTTCAAGCGCACAGACCGGCCGATCACGTCCGATAAGCGGACGCGTGCTTTGATTTCTCTCAGGAAGTCTTCGGAAAATCGCATTCGCCGCGCGTGTGTGAGTCGCAAACTAAAGTCTATACCACGCTGCACGCGTGAATGAGACTCGCGACGCAGCCAGCCTATTTGGCGTAGGACACGATCTTCACAAGATCTCCCGCCTTCAAGGGCGGCGAACTCGCGCCGCGGCCATTGAGCATTTGAAACCGTTCATACTGAAAATCATTGTAGGCCATGCGCCGGGAGAGACTTTCGGCATTGTCTTTGGCGCCGACAGTTACAATCGTGATCTGGCGCGCCTTCAGCGCAGCGGCGTCCTTATCCGAGAGTGTCCGGAACGACCGAAGCATGCTGGTGAAGGGCTGCGCCGCGCCTGCGGCGGACAAGGTGATGAAGCTGTAAACGCTCTCCCCAACGCGATACGCATAGACGACCACATCCAATATTTGGCCCGACTGATTTTGCACGCGCGCCGGCGCAATCACAGTCTCCAAACCGTTCGTGGAGGTGGATTGCCGCTGACCATATTGCGCAGGCGATTGTCCCAGCACGGCTTTCAATGTCTGCGACGCATAGGCTTCAAGCCCCGCATCCGGCATTTTGCCGCCCGAGAATTGCGCTTTTCCAGTTTTGCCTGCGATGGAGATTGCCTGCGGCGCATTCTGCAGCGTGAATCCCGGCGGCGCGTCAAACGCAATCTTGAGCTTTGGATGGGAAAACGTCTGGCCTGACACGAAGCCTTGCTCCGGATCGTCGCCAATCAGCATGCCATTGATCGCCTCAAGATAAACCTTCGTCACCGGCGGCGGAACCGCAGGGCTGGCGCCCGCGGCTTGCGCGCGGCTTTTCGCACGAACGACGCGATCCGCCGACAATGGGTGTGTACGCGCCCAGGACGGCGTTGTGTCCGCCATTGAGCGATTGCTGGTCTTGGCGAGGAGCGCATCGTTCGACCCGAGCGCATTGAGCATATCGGCGGCGGCGTATTGATTGTAGCCGGCGCCGCCGAGATACCGCACACCCAGATCGTCGGCTTCGAATTCCTGATCGCGTGAATAGCCAAGCGTGTAAACCTGACCCAATTGACCGGCCATATTCGCGATCTCGCCCGACCCGGTCAGCACACCCGCCAGCACCGCGCCCAAGCTCGTCGCCATCGACGTATTCTGACGGCGCGTGGAGTGATCCGCCGTCACGTGACCAACCTCATGACCAAGCACCGACGCCAGCTCATCCTCGGAATTCATGATCGCGAGCAAACCGCGCGTGATGTAGATGTAGCAGCCCGGTACGGCGAAGGCGTTCACCACCTCCGAATTGATCACAGAGAACGTGCATTGGTTTGCAAGACCGGCGGATACCGCGATGCGCTCCCCCACACGCTTTACATAAAGCGATGCGGGACCCTCTACTTCGCCGCCGAATTGCTGCAGAATTTGCGGATGGGATTTCGCCCCGCTGGCGCGATTGCCCGCCGTCACAGCAGGCGCATCCGGAGTAGAGCTCACAGTGGCGCAGCCGGCTAGCGCCAAGACCAGCGCGCCAAGGCCCGCCACCCAATAATTGCGTTGTTTATTTTTCTTATTGATTTTTGCGATCGGCATGACGCGGCTCCTCCCAGAGCGGCGTCTATAAACCGGATTATTCAGGGCCAAAAGCCGCCCTACGCAAAATGCGCCTAAGACGCAAAATCCCGACCACCGCTTAGAAACGCGGAGACGCCGCCATCCCAGCCACATTTGGCGTAGCTGCCGCCGGCGAACACATGGGCGCAAGCAAGATAGGCATAAAGCCTGTGCGCGCATTCCGCACACAGGCCCGCCATCTTCGTCGCTTTAGGATGAAAAGCGCTGCCGCACTCGTCGCAAATACTGCTCAAGTCCGGCGCGCCCATCTTGCTTGACCTTCGCTCAGGCTCTAGCGCTGAGGACGGCTGGTCCGCGCAGCGCGGCGGCCACCCGTCTTCGGTCCAGCACCGCTGCTGGCGGCGGGCTTTCCGGTTTTGGGCCCACGCGCTGAACGATCGCCGCGGAACTCGGTTTGACGGTCGCCGCTCTCTTGCCCGCGTTCCTGGCGAGGCCTTTCTTGCGACCGTGCGCCACGCTCAACGCGATGATCCGCGCGCTCGTGCCGAACCGCAGGGCGGTCGTCATGACGTTCAGTGCGGCTGCCGGCATTGGCGCGAAAATCAAAACGCTCGGGACGTTGCGGGCGGTCGGCCCGCGCCTGACGGTCGCCGCGATTGTCTGCATGCGGCCGCTCGGCGCGATATTCGAAACGCAATTCGCGCGGACCATCCTTACGATCGCCACGGCTTTCAGACGCGCGCTCTGGACGGCGTTCGCCGAACGCAGGCTTACGCTCGTCCCGACGCGGACGATTATCCCGCTCTTGACCTTTAGGACGTTCCGCACGTTGCGGACGGTCAACAGACGCTCCTTCCTCCCGGCGCGGAGCACGGGCGCGCGGTCCATCCTCGCTGCGAGCGTGTTGCGGACGCTCAGAACGGGCTGGACGGCCCATTGGTTTTTTCTGGTTACGGCCGTTCCGTTGCGGACGCGACGGTCCACCCGTGATCGGCTCCAGATGACCCAGTGGATGCGGCAACACAGGAAGCGTGCGGCGGATGAGCTTTTCAACGTCCTTCAAAAGACTGCGCTCATCGCCCGCACAAAAAGAGATGGCCACGCCCTCACGCCCCGCGCGCGCCGTCCGGCCGATGCGGTGAACATAGGATTCCGGCACGTCCGGCAGATCGTAATTGATAACGTGAGTGACGTCATCGATGTCGATGCCGCGCGCCGCAATGTCGGTGGCGATCAATAGACGCGCCTTACCCGATTTGAAGGCGTCCAAAGCGCGTTGGCGCTGCGCCTGCGATTTATTGCCGTGGATGGCTTCGGCGGGAATGCCGTTTTCATAGAGCTGTTCGGCAAGGCGATTTGCGCCGTGCTTTGTGCGTGAGAAAACCAGCGCGCGTTCAATTTCTTTGTTCTTCAAAAGATCGACCAGGAGCGGCATCTTCATCGAACGGTCGATATGAATGACGCCTTGGTTGATGCGATCCACGGTCGACGCAACCGGCGCAGCTTCAACCCGAACTGGATCGGATACGAATTCACGCGCCAGCTCTTCGATTTCGCGCGGCATGGTCGCCGAAAAGAACAAGGTTTGACGCTCGCGCGGCAACATCTTCGCGATCTTCTTCAGCGGCACAATGAAGCCCATATCCATCATATGGTCGGCTTCGTCCGCCACCAGAATCTCAACATGGCTGAGGGTCACGGCGCGTTGTTGAATAAGATCGAGCAAGCGTCCCGGCGTCGCCACCAGAACGTCGACGCCGCGCGCCAAAGTCTGAATCTGACGGCCGAGCGGCACGCCGCCAAAAACGGCGAAAGCGGAGATTTTTTCGAACTTGCCGTACACGCGAAAGCTCTCGCAAATCTGCGCGGCCAGTTCACGGGTCGGTGCGAGCACCAATGTCCGGACGCCCTTATGACCGGCCTGACGATTGCTGGCCGCCAAACGCTGGATGATCGGCGTCGCAAACGCAGCGGTTTTACCCGTGCCGGTTTGCGCCAAACCGACAACGTCCCGGCCAGCGAGAACATGGGGAATGGCTTGAATTTGAATAGAGGTAGGCGTGTCGTAGCCTTCAGCGGCCAACGCCTTCAAAAGACCTTCGGACAAGCCGAGGTCGGAAAATTGAGTCACAAAATTACTTTCAATGCGATGCGCCAGCTCTTGCGGCGCGCACGAGACGCTGCGACGGCGATGAAGGGCAAGAAGCGCCAAACGTCGATGGTTGCGTCTAGTTAGGGGACCAAGTCTGCCAATTAAGCCGCTATGCTGCGGCTGCTCACTTGTCGCTGAGCGTGCGTATTCACGCTATCCACTGGAAAGTCAACAACATCTTGAGACACCAGGATCACAGCATTCCGCTTGAAAGGATAAACAAAAAACAACCGGCGACGCTGCAAATGTTGGACACGCCTGCAACGCCGCCCGAAGATTGCTTACGCGCCCATCTTGCTGACAGCGATTTTATTGCCGTCTAGGTCACGGAAATAGGCGAAATACATGTTGTATTCCGCAGGTCCACGCAGACCAGGCGCACCTTCGTCCTTGCCGCCAAGTTCGAGAGCCTTTTTGTAAACTTGCTCGACTTCTTCGCGGGTCTTGCAGGCCCAAGCGACCATGCTGCCATTGCCGATCGTTGCAGCTTCCTTGTTGAATGGCCCCACCACGCCGAACATGGTTTGCCCCATTTGACCATACAAACGGCCGCCCGATGGGTGCTCGGACAGGACAGGCACGCCCATTGTCGCAAAAAGTTGATCGTAGAAATTCTTCGCGGCTTCGAGATTGTTCGAACCCACCAGTGCATAACTAAGCATGAGATCCTCCCTTAGATGCCGGGGGATTAGCCAATTTGCGCACGACTTGAAAGGCGTAACTGAACCACGGCGAGCCCTCGCCCTCTCTAAACGCGTCCACCTGTGACTTGTTCTAGCGCGCCTTGCGCGCCGAGCCATTCTTCCTCGGCCGCTTGGAGGTCGAAATCCAATTGCGCACGCTTTTGCGACAATTTGGCTCCCCGGGCCGCATCGCGTTCAAACAGCTTAGGATCAGCCAGTTCGCGATCCAGATCACCGATTTGCTTTTGCAAAAGCGTCATAGTTTCTTCCGCCTTTTTGGCGCGGTGGCGGATCGTCGTCGGATTGCCCTTGCGCACGGCTTGCGGCGATTCAGCGGACGTCGATGCAAGAGCCGGCGCAACGACAGGCGCCGGCTCCAGACGCGGAGCGCCTTTCGGACGATCGGCGTCGAGCACCAATTTCCGGTAATCGTTCAAATCGCCGTCATATACGCGCGCGCGGCCATTGTGGACGAGCCACAAACGGTCCGCGACCGCTTCTGCAAGATAGACGTCGTGCGTGATCAAAAGCACTGCGCCGCCATAATCGTTCAGCGCGTGGATCAGCGCCTCGCGGCTATCAATGTCCAAGTGGCTGGTCGGTTCGTCGAGGATCAGCACGTGCGGCTTTTTGTGCGACATCAACCCCAACAACAACCGCACTTTTTCGCCGCCTGAAAGTTTCTCGACGGCCGTATCGACCTTTTGCGCCCCGAAACCGAAGCGCGCCGCGATCGACCGGTGCTGCGCTTGGCCCAAAGTGGGCTCAATGTCACGGACGTGCTGCAACACGGTTTCGCCCGCGTGCAATTCGTCGAGCTGGTCCTGGCTGAAATAGCCGGTGCGTACGTTTTTGTTGGTGATGCGCTTGCCGGACAATAGCGCCAAACGCGCGCCGATGGACTTTACGAGCGTGGTCTTACCCTGCCCATTCGGCCCGATAATCACGATACGGTCGTCGTGATCCAGGCGAAAAGACACATCCTGCAGCACAGGCCGCCCAGCCTTATACCCTAAGTCGGCGTTTTCCAACACCAGCAAGGGATCGGCGAGTTCTTGTGGGTCCTCAAAATGGAATGGCGTCGCACGGTCCTGCAGCGGCACCGTGATCTCTTGCATCCTTTCGAGCATCTTCACGCGGCTCTGCGCCTGGCGCGCCTTGGTCGCCTTGGCGCGGAATCGGTCGACGAAGGATTGCAGATGCGCGCGCTCGGCGTCTTGCTTCGCCTTCATTCCAGCGAGCAATGCGGTGCGCTCAGCCCGCTTTCTTAAGTAGGTGTCATAGCCGCCGGCATGGACTTCCAACTTTGCATCAGCAAGCGCCAGAATATGAGTCACTGAGCGGTTGAGCATTTCGCGGTCGTGGCTCACCACAATCACCGTATGCGGATAGCGACGAAGATAATCTTCCAGCCACGACGCGCCTTCGAGATCGAGATAATTTGTCGGTTCGTCGAGAATCAAAAGATCAGGCAACGAGAACAAAACGCCGGCCAGCGCTGCCCGCATTCGCCATCCGCCGGAGAATTCCCGCGTCGCGCGGCTCAAATCGTCCTGAGCAAAGCCCAGACCCACGAGAATTTCAGACGCGCGCGCCTCCGCAGAATAAGCGTCAATATCGGACAGACGGGTATAGATGTCAGCAATACGGTGCGGGTCTTGGGCGGTTTCCGCCTCGATCAGCAGCGCCGCACGTTCCTTGTCTTCCGCCAGTACAGCTTCCAACAGACTGGTGTCGCTCGGGGCGATTTCCTGCGCCACGAAGCCCATGCGGGCGCCGCGAGAAATGCGGATGCTGGAGTTCGCCTTGCCCGCCTCTTCGCGGATCAACGTCAACAGCGTCGATTTACCAGTACCGTTGCGGCCCACGAGCCCGACCTTCCAGCCGTCAGCAATGAAGGCGGTGGCGCCGTCAAACAGCGCGCGGGCGCCGATGCGATACGTGAGGTCGTCGATCTCGAGCATGGCCAACAAGAAATGAAACGGCGGCCGGAAACCAGCCGCCGTCGAATGAAAGAGAGCGCCGTCTAACCGGAGGCGCACATTTCAGCAACCCGCGCCCGCTTTATGACAAGGCAACAAAGCAACAGACCTTAATATCGCCTAAGCCTGTTTGCCCTCGCAGAGCGAATTTGGCCTCCAAAATCGCTGTGAGCGCTTTCAGCCCAATGCGTCTTTGGGTTTTCAATGCGTCGACGAAGTCGATCCAAGCCTAGGTCGCATTGCGCGACGGGCGCCCCAAGCACATCAATCGCAAAGACTTTTTTGTCGGGGCGGATGCATTCGGGAGCGTACACGCGCCCCCTGGAAGGGCCAAGAGTGACAATCTTCGCAATTTCAAACACTTCATCAAGCACAGCGTTGCTGCGCCTTCTGCCAGAATCTCAGCGAAACACCCAATCCGCGCAAACTTCTGGGCAAAGTCTGCCGATCGCCTTGCAAACTCAGCCGGGCGCTGCGCAGATGAAAGGGACCGGCGGGGCCCAATTGGCGAGCGGCGCTCTCTTCGCATTGTTTGGCATGCAGTAGGCGGACCGACCGAAGCACAAGGTGCATCTTCCAGCGGTCAACCGCCGGGTTCGTCCGATATGGCCAACCAGCTCATCGATACATTGGATTTTGACGGCGACGGCGCCTTGAGCATGGACGAACTCAAGACGGCGTTGTCCTCAACGGGCTCGACGACCGATTTCTCAGAATCCATCTTCGACCTCGAACGCTGATAGCGACGGTTCGATACGTGCGGAGGAACTGCCCCCCGCCGTCGAAGCGAACAAACCGAGCGGTCCGCCGCCAGGCGGCCCAGCGCCAGAATTGGCGTCAGGCGATACCGATGGTGAGGTGGGACTGAGTTTGTCGGAAGTTTCCGCAGCCTTAAGGACAGGTGAGACTTCCGAGGAAACATCCGACACGTTTGATGCGCTTGAGTCCAACCAAGACGGCGTCGTCAGCAGCGCCGAACTGGCGGCGGGGTTGAAGGCGCAATTCGCCGAAGCAATCCGACGCGCAGCTTCCGCCTATCTGTAAGCGCGCGCTGCGGTCCCTTATGGGCCGAAGCAGCGTTGCGGCTGTGCATGACTTGCGTCTATCCTATTGGAAACAAGGGAGGAGCCCGCATGAGCGAGGAAGAACAAAACAAGGCCGCCATCCGCAAACTCTTCGAAGCAATGAATGATGGCGATGTGAAAACTATCCTCGATACCTATGCCGACGATGGTTACCTTCACACCATGGGCCGCACTTTGGTTTCGGGCAAATACACCAAAGAACAGATTGCCGGCGCCGCTGGGCACATTTTTGCAATCTTCCCTAAAGGAATTAAATTCCAGATCATTGATATGACCGCTGAAGGCAATCGGGTAGCGGTCGAGGCGACGTCGCTCGGCGAACATGTCAGCGGAAAAACCTACGCAAACGAATATCACTTCCTCGCGCGCTTTCGCCACGGCAAGATCGTTTCATTCAAAGAATATATGGACACAGAATTGGCGACGGAGATTCTTTGCGGTGGACAACGCCCCGCCGCCTAAGCCGCTTGCCATTAAAACGATTAGTGAAAGTCGCGGCCATCCTTAAATGGCTGGTCGTCGTCTTGCGCACTTGGCGCAGGCATAGGCTTCTGCGCGGGTGAAGGTTTGCGCGTCGCGGGCGGAACCGGCTGTTGCGCGCGGTACGGCTGCGGCGGCGCAATGGAGACCAGGGGCGGAATCGTACTTTTGCCAAGCTCCGGCGGCGTCCAATCGTCCATTGTACCTTTTAGCGCTGGCGCCGGGCGATCATCGCGCACTGCATAATCATCACCCGACGCAATGCCGCCGCGATCGTCATCCCGGTCATCGTCGCGCCAATACCGTTCTTCATCGTCGCGGGTTTTGCGCCATTCCTCACGATGCGAACCGCGATAATCACGGTCCCACACCATGCGGCGAAACTGAGCGCGCAGATCGGCGAAGCGATTGTCGAGCTCTTCCCGCTCATAATAATCGAGCCCGTTGCGCCGCGCCATGACGCGCGCCAAATCGTCGAGCGCATCGGCCCGGAAGTGCAACCGATCAGCCTCACCCCGATTCAAGGCGCCGCGACTGAACGCCCATTCCACCCTGTCGTGAAAGCGGCGCACGGAATCGCGACTGAAGCGACGGTCTTCAAAGCGATTTCCATAACGTGCGCCACTATCGGCGCCCAACCGCACCTCTTGAACTGCCCCGCCATGCAAAATCGGCCGCGCAACGGCCGTACCCCCGCCAAAACCAACAAACGCCGTGGCGCTCAGCAAAGCGGCGCGCAAAAAAGTGATTTTACCTGATGCGTTGGCTTTATCGCGGCCCGGGCGTTTGTCAGCGCTCATCAAGAACAATCCTTCCAAACCACCGGCGGATCTCTATCGCGGCGGCGAGGCTTTACTCTCCTCGAGCGCCCCTGAACCCAAGCTGAAAGGCCGCTTCATTTCGCTGCGGCAGGCTTCTTGATTGTTTCTGCGCGCTTTTCGTTCAAGGAAAGTGTTGCAGGCCTTGCATCGAGGCCGGACTCGCGCATAAGCAGCCCGCAAGATGGCCCTGGGCCTCGTCATTTCCCAATTGCCGCCCCGCGCGAAAGCCAGCGAATGAAATCCTGCGTCATCGTTTTTCCCGCTTCCAATTGCGACCGCGACGCCGCGACCGCCCTGGAGCGGATCACCGGCAAGACGCCGGCTATGGTCTGGCATAAAGAGACGGAGCTGCCGGCAGGGACCGATCTGGTGATGCTGCCGGGCGGCTTTTCCTATGGCGACTATCTACGCTGCGGCGCCATGGCGGCCCGCGAGCCCATCATGAAAGCGATCAAGGCGCACGCCGACAAGGGCGGATACGTCCTGGGCGTGTGCAATGGCTTTCAGGTTCTGACCGAGGCGCAGATGCTGCCCGGCGCCCTGATGCGCAACGCCACTCTGAAATTCATCTGCAAGGACGTCGAGCTTTCGATCGAAAATTCGAACACAGCCTTCACCCGCAGCTTCGGCGAAAAGCGTAGCTTCACGATCCCCATCGCACATGGCGAAGGCAATTATTTCGCCGACAAGGAGACCCTGGACCGGCTTGAAGCCGAAGGCCGTGTGATCTTCCGCTACAAGCAAAACCCCAATGGCGCAGCGCGCAACATCGCCGGCATTATGAATGAACGCGCCAACGTGCTTGGCATGATGCCGCACCCAGAACGCGCCGCAGATCCCGCGCTTGGCGGCGTCGAGGGCCTGCCATTATTTCAAAGCTTGATCGAGGCAATCGGCTAATGTCGAAAGAACGTGAGGTCGGCCCCGCACTCGCCGCAGAATTCGGCCTGAAGCCGGACGAGTATCAACGCATTCTCGACCGTTTGGGCCGCACGCCCAATTTCACCGAACTCGGCATTTTCTCGGTGATGTGGTCGGAGCATTGCTCGTACAAATCGTCGAAGAAACATCTCAGCAAACTGCCGACAAAAGCGCCATGGGTGATTTGCGGACCCGGCGAAAACGCCGGCGTCATCGATATCGGCGACGGCCTCGCCGCCATCTTCAAGATGGAAAGCCACAACCACCCGAGCTTCATCGAGCCTTATCAAGGCGCGGCGACCGGCGTGGGCGGCATTCTGCGCGATGTATTCACGATGGGCGCGCGCCCTGTGGCGCTGTTGAACGCTTTGCGCTTCGGCGACCCCGCACATCCAAAAACCCGCCGCCTGGTGGCGGGTGTGGTCGCGGGCATTGGCGGCTACGGCAATTGCGTCGGCGTGCCGACCGTCGGCGGCGAGACCAATTTCCACCCGGGCTATAACGGCAACATTCTCGTCAACGCGATGTGCGTCGGCGTCGCGCCAAAAGACAAAATCTTCTATTCCGCCGCAAAGAATTCCGGCGACACCATCGTTTATGTCGGCGCAAAGACAGGCCGCGACGGCATACACGGCGCCACAATGGCGTCAGCTGAATTCGATGAGGCATCCGAAGAAAAACGCCCAACAGTGCAGGTCGGCGATCCCTTCAAGGAAAAGCTGCTGATCGAAGCCTGCCTGGAACTGATGCAGGAAGATTGCATCGTCGCGATTCAGGACATGGGCGCAGCCGGCCTCACCTCCTCCTCGGTCGAGATGGGCGGCAAAGGCAATGTCGGCGTCGAGTTGAACATGGACGCCGTGCCCCAGCGCGAGACCGGCATGAGCGCTTATGAAATGATGCTCTCCGAATCCCAGGAGCGCATGCTGGTCATCATTAAGCCGGGCCGCGAACATATCGCCCACGCCATTATGGAAAAATGGGGCCTGGACGCCGCGGTGATCGGCAAGACGACAAACACCGGAAATCTCGTGCTGAAGCACAAAGGCGAAATCGTCTGCGACATCCCCATCGCGCCTTTGTCGGAAGATGCGCCGCTTTATGATCGCCCATACGTCTACAAGGACAAACGTCCAATCATCGACGCCGCCAGTGTGCCCGCGCCGAAGGACCTTGGCGCGGCGCTGACGCAATTGCTGTCCTGTCCGGATTTAGCCTCAAAGCGCTGGATCTGGGAGCAATATGACCGCTCAGTGATGGGCGACACTTTCGCCGATTCCGGCGGCGACGCCGCCATCGTGCGTCTACACGGCTCAAACCGCGCTTTGGCGATCTGCACCGACGTGACCCCACGTTATGTCAGCGCCGACCCTTACGAAGGCGGTAAGCAGGCCGTGGCCGAATGCTATCGTAATCTGTCAGCCGTCGGCGCCACGCCGCTCGCCATTACGGACAATCTGAATTTCGGCAACCCCGAGCGCCCGGAGATCATGGGCGAGATCGTCGGCGCTATCGAAGGCATGGCCGAGGCCTGCCGCGAGCTCTACTTCCCCGTCGTGTCCGGCAACGTCTCGCTCTACAACGAGACCAATGGCGCAGCGATCCCACCGACCCCCGCCATAGGCGGCGTCGGCCTGATCGACGACCTCAGCCAGACCGCCACCTATCGCGGCATGAAGACCGGCGATCATATTCTCCTGATCGGCGCAACCAAAGGCTGGCTCGGTGCGAGCCTTTATCTGCGCGAACTGCACAAGCGCGAGGAAGGCGCCCCGCCCCCTGTCGATCTGGCGCTAGAGCGCAAGACCGCCGAGTTCATCCGTAGCCAGATCAAGGCCAAGCGCGTGAACGCTTGCCACGATCTATCCGATGGCGGATTGCTGGTCGCAGCGGCTGAACTTTCTATGGCGAACAATCTGGGCCTGACGCTGGATGGCGCCAAGGCGATCCCCGCGCATGCTTTCTGGTTTGGCGAGGACCAAGCGCGTTATCTGATCGCAGCCGCGCCGCATGAAGCCGCCCAGATCGCCGCCGCCGCCGAAACCGCAGGGGTCCCGTGCGGCATGATCGGCGTCTCAGGTGGCGACGCAGTCCGCGCAGAAGGGCTCAATGCGTCCGTCGCAAGCCTAAGACAGGCGCATGAAGGCTGGATGCCGGAGTTCATGGCGGGCGGGGACTAATCCTTCCAGACGGCCTTTTTGCCTACTGCGGGCCTCCAAATCCCCTATACGTCCTTAAGCGCCAGTCCTTGATTGAGACTGCACGGCGCTGCAGCAAGAGGGTATATGCCTGCCATGCCTATGTCCGCTCCAGATATCGAAAGCCTCTTGAAGGCAGCGTTTCCGGACGCTGAGATCGAGATTGAGGATCTGGCGGGCGATGGAGACCATTACAAAGCGAAAATCCGCTCCGATGCTTTCACCGGGAAGTCACGGGTCCAACAGCATCAACTGGTTTATGCGGCCCTGAAAGGACGGATGGGCGGCGAGCTGCATGCGCTGGCCTTAGACACGGGCGCAAAAGGCAAATGAGCAACAAACCCAAAGCAGTGGTATTCGACTGCGCCGAGCTTCTCGGCGAGGCGATAGCACTGGAGTTTTTGGCGAAGGGCTTTCATGTCGTCGCCGGCGTCTCCGATCCCGCAAGCCCCGCAGCGATCCGCCTGAACGATTCAGGCGCCCAGATCGAAACTCTAGACTTCGGCAGTCGCGATGAGGCGGCGGAGCGCGCCATCTCTCAATTTGCGATCGGCGCGGACACCGTCGTGTTCTCCGCGATCCGCGACGCCAGCTCAAAAATTCTGACGGCGTTAGAACGCGGCGCGCCAAAGCGCTGCCTGTTCGTGTCCGCAAACGACGCCGGTACGAAATCCGTCAACGCCCGTTTTTCGGGCTTCGCCAGCGGCGAAGCGCGCGTCACAGTGTCGACATTACCCTGGACGATCCTGCGCCCGACCATGACCTACGGTCACGCAGAGGATTCCAATCTGTCCGTATTGGCGCAGCGCCTGAAGAGCGGCCGTAAGATGGTTGTCGTGGAATCCGAAGAAGTCGCCTGTCAGCCGATCCACTTCCAGGACGTCGCCCGCGCCGCCGCCGCGCTTGCGGTCTGGGACAAGGGTCATCGCCGCGTTGTCCCGCTCGGCGGCCCCGACAGACTTTCGCTCGCCGATCTTTACGATGCCGTGGCCGAAGCCGTGGCGGCGCCTCGCCGTGCAAATCGCGTCTCCATCCTGCGCCTGCGGATCGCCACGAAAGCGGCGCGGATGCTGAATCTAAAGACACAAGGCGGCATTTCGCGCTCCGGCCGGGTGTCCCGTCCGCGTTCCGCATCGACGCCGCTCGACATTCCAGACGACGCGTGGCCCAAAATTGATCTGAAAACCGGCCTCGAACTGTTGGCTCGAGACCTTTCCCGCCTTGACGGAACGCCCGAGGGCGCCCAGCTTGCAGAAAGACCTGCACCGGAGCTGCCGCTATGAGCGAACCTGCAATTTTCGACGATATTCGTAAGGCCCTCGCCGAACACGACGTGGTGCTGTTCATGAAGGGCAGCCCACAAGCCCCGCAATGCGGCTTCTCGTCGACCGTGGTGAAAATTCTCGACGTGCTGGACGTCGATTATGCGAGCGTGAACGTGCTCGCCAGCAACGCGGTGCGCGACGGCATCAAAGCATTTTCTGACTGGCCGACAATCCCGCAGCTCTATGTAAAAGAAGAATTTGTCGGCGGCTGCGACATTATCCGCGAAATGTATGAATCGGGCGAGCTCCAAGAGTTTCTAACCGAAAAAGGCGTCAAGACCGCTGCTTGAGACCAAAGACAAAGCCACTATTTCAAAGGGCGGCTCCATTAGGCCGCCTTTTTTGATAGGCCGCCTTTTTTGACTCCGTTTTTGGGCGCCCCTTTCGTGTCGCCCCGCGGCTGCCCTATCCTCGCCGCAAACAATCGGTCCCGCCAAAAGCCGTGCCGACGTCGCCTTGTCGATATCCAACGCCGCGCAATTGACGCGGCCTCAAAACTATATAATGCGTTATAAAAAAATAAAGGCGCTCAAGAAAAAGCAATGAGCCGCCCAAAACAACGGGAGGGAATCCATGACGCCGTCACGCCGGGAAACGATAATTGGCGCCGCCGCAGCCGCAACAGCGGCCGCGACCGGAGCGCTGGCGGCCAAGGCCTCGGTATTGGACGGTCACGATTCAATAGACCTCGCGGCGCTCGTGAAATCCAAGCAGGTTTCCGCATCTGAGCTTCTCGACGCCGCCATCGCCCGCGCGGAAGAATTCAATCCTCGTTTCAATTTTATGGCGCAGCGGCACTACGATTTCGCACGCAAGGCCATCGCTGACGGCCTGCCGAACGGCCCCTTCGCTGGCGTACCGTGGCTATTGAAGGATCTGAGCACCCATATCGCCGGCGAACTTACCGAAGGCGGCAGCCGTTTTTACAAAGGCTACCGCGCCACGGTGACATCGGAACTGGTGAAGCGCATGCAGCGCGCCGGCTTTGTGATTTTTGGCAAAACCACCACACCGGAATTCGGCCTCACGCCCACCACAGAAAACAAGCTCACCGGAGACACGCGCAATCCCTGGAACGCAAAGCGCATCGCGGGTGGTTCTTCGGGCGGCGCGGCGGCGGCTGTTGCAGCGGGAATCATTCCGGCGGCGCACGCGACGGACGGCGGCGGCTCGATCCGCATCCCCGCATCCTGCTGCGGCTTGTTCGGCCTTAAGCCGAGCCGCGGGCGCATCCCTATGGGGCCGATACGCACCGAAGGCTGGGGCGGTTTGTCGGCGCACCATGCCGTGAGCTGGTCCGTGCGCGACAGCGCCGCGATCATGGACGCCACCCATGGAATCGAGCCTGGCTCGCGCTATTCAGCCCCAAGCCCAGACAGCACATTCCTGGCCCAAGCCGGCAAGGATCCAATCAAGCTCAGGATTGCATTGATGCCCACAGGCGCGGGAATTGATCCCGAAGTCGTTCAAGCAACGAAAAACGCCGCAAAGCTTTGCGAACAACTCGGCCACTACGTCGAGGAAGCCGCACCCAAATACGATCCCGCAGCGTTCGGCGCCGCCGCCTACGTATTGATGGCCTCATCCATAGCGGCCGACATCGACGACCGCGCCAAGGCCACGGGCATAAAACCTGGCCCGGACGTATTGGAAGACATTACGCTCCAGATCGTGGAAGCCGGCCGCAAAATGACTGGCCAAGACTTCGCACGCGCCAACAACGCCCTGCAGGCTCTGGCCGTGATCATCAGTCAGTTCATGACCAATTACGATCTGATCCTAGCGCCAACACTAGCCTCGCCACCTTTAGAAATCGGCAAAATCGGCTTATCGACCGGCGCGGATTTCCAAACTTGGGGGCAACGCGCCGGCGGCCTCGTGCCATTCACCGCGCTCGCCAATTACACAGGCCAGCCCAGCATGTCCGTGCCTTTGGGCATGTCCAAGAAGGGCCTGCCCATCGGCGTGATGTTTACTGGCCGCTATGGCGACGAAGCGACCTTGTTCCGCCTCGCTGGTCAATTGGAAAGAGCCGCGCCATGGCGTGGCCGCCGTCCGAAACTTTAACGGGCGCGCTTAGGCAGGTTTCTGCAAAAGGCGCGCACGGATCGCCGTCAAGTCAGCGGGGGTGAGGCCGAGGCGCTTCGTCAGATAGCCTTCCACCGAGCCATATTCCGTTTCGATTTGCTGCAGCGCCGCCTCGCTATAAGCAGGCTCGGACCTGAAGATCGGCATCACCACGGCGCGCGGCAATTGGCGCAGCGCGTCGAACGACGCAGAGCCTGTCGCCCCGGCAGGCGCATCCCGCACGGCGCCGTAATCGACGACCTTTTCCGACATAGCGTAATCTTCGACGACAGTTTCGCGCGCCACGCCGAGCGACGGCAGCACCAATGCGGCCGCGATTCCCGTACGATCCTTACCGGCGGTGCAATTGAACAATACCGGCGCATCAGAACTCGCCAGCCGCCAGAAAAGGACAGCTGATTGATCAGCAGTTTGCTCCGGCATCTGACGATAAAATGAAATCATCGTCGCGCCAACGCTTTCAGGAATCGCCGTCGGGTTCATCAGCGCCTTGGCGAACGTCTCGCTATCGCCGCCGCCTGCGCTATTCGCTTTGACGAAACTCTCCGGCGCTCCGCCGCGCCAATTCGTGGGCTCTGCGGCGCGTTCGTAATCCACCCGAAAATCAACGATGGTTTCAATGCCGAGCGGCGCCAGCGCCGCATAATCTTTTTCGGTGAGGCTTGTCAGGCTACCCGAGCAGAACACCTTGTCCCACTTCACCATGCGCCCTTCCTCTGTGCGATAACCGCCCAGATCACGGAAATTGCGGCCGCCTTCTAAGGGCAAGACGCGCACATGCTCAGTCAAGACGACAGCGGCCCGCGGCGGCTGGGCGACAGGCGCGCTAGCGCACGCGGAAACAAGCAAAAACGCGAGCGCCGACATTCGGATACGGCGCATCTAAACCTTCTTTTTTTGCTCGTGTTCGCCGAACTGAGGACGCCCGGCGCATGCGCCCGACATGCGCCGCCAACTTAATACGCCCGCGCAGAAAATAAAAAGGGCGGCCCCATAAGAATGGAATGCCGCCCTTTTCGATTTCGAGGATCGATCTGATCCGTTTGGCCGATCAGCTCGCGTAATATTCAACGACGAGGTTCGGCTCCATGCGCACCGCGTACGGCACTTCCGCCAAGCCAGGCACGCGAAGATACTTCGAGGTCATACCCTTTGGATCGACCTCCAGATATTCCGGAACGTCGCGCTCAGCGCTTTCAACGGCTTCCAGCACCAGCGCCATGCTTTTGGCCGTCGCGCCGAGTTCCAACACATCGCCTGGCTTGCAGGTAAAGGATGGCACCGTCACCCGGCGGCCATTCACCTTCACGTGACCGTGATTCACCAGCTGACGCGCGGAAAACACGGTCGGCACAAACTTGGAGCGGTACACAACCGCGTCCAGACGGCTTTCAAGAAGACCGATCAGATTTTCAGAAGAATTGCCCTTCCGGCGCGCGGCTTCTTCGTAAATCTTGCGGAACTGACGCTCTGTAATGTTGCCATAGTAGAAGCGCAGCTTCTGCTTAGCGACCAATTGAGCGCCGAAATCGGACACTTTGCCTTTGCGGCGTTGGCCATGCTGGCCTGGGCCATATTGGCGCTTATTGACGGGGCTTTTGGGACGACCCCAGATATTCTCGCCAAAACGGCGGTCAGTTTTGTACTTAGCGCTGAGGCGCTTGGTCATAGTCTCACCTTTGACGGGCCGGGCCGCACCCCGTGGTGCAGCGATGAAAATGGCCGGAAGCCGTCTCCCATGATCGGCGCGGGCGCCCTTTCGGGGCCCTCGCGCGAAGCGGCGGACCATACTGAAGGAAGGGCCAAAGTCAATTCGAAGCCGAACCACCGCCTAAAACGCGAAAAAGCAGGCCCAAAGGCCCGCTTTTCCGAAATTTTTCAGTGCGCTTGGTTATTCGCGAGAATGACGCCCAAAATCGCACCGGTCGAAATTCCGCCAGCGATATGCCCTGAACGAAAAAGACTCGTCCGCCTGTCGCTCCTTTTGAATTCTTTACGTCGCTGTTTTGGTTCACATTCAAGGAGGCAATGAAGACCGAACAATGCTGGACCAACGATGTTGGACTTTTGCTTCTTGGTGGCCATAATCCATATGGCATAGAGAAAAAAATGAAACGCTCGGCGCGCACCCGCAAAGCGGCGGCAGTTTGAAAGCCAGGAAAGAAGGGCCAATGAGCAAACCCACCCAAGCGGACGCCGAGGCCGCAGTCCGGACACTGATTGAATGGGCGGGAGACGATCCGTCGCGAGAGGGTCTGCTCGATACCCCGGCGCGGGTGGCGCGGTCGTACAAAGAACTCTTCGAAGGTTACAACAAGGATCCCCGCGAATATCTCGAGCGCACCTTTGAAGAAGTCGGCGGTTATGACGAACTGGTTGTCTTACGCGACATTCGCGTGGTCAGCTTTTGCGAACACCACATGCTGCCAGTAACAGGCCTTGCGCATGTCGGCTATTTGCCCGACAAGCGCGTCGTTGGAATTTCAAAACTAGCGCGGGTCGTTCAGGGTTTTGGCCGCCGCTTGCAGATCCAGGAAAAGATGACGGCGGACATCGCCAAGGCAATCCAGGAAATCCTTCAACCAAAGGGCGTCGGCGTGGTGGTCGAAGCGGAACATTCTTGTATGACGCTGCGCGGCGTCAATCTGCCGGGCGCAAATCTGTCGACATCCAAGCTGCTGGGCGTCTTGCGGGACGACCCGCGCACGCGCGAAGAATTCCTGCGCCTAGCGCGCGGAGGATCATGAACCAAACTTCTTGAAAATTAGCTCTTTTGGAGCTCGCTCAAAACCGCAAACAGGCAATCGCCCAGGCGCTCAATACCGTGTGACGATTCAGCGCTAATGGCGCCGGCGCGTGAAATATCGCGCCAGCGATAAGCGCCATCGGTGTCCATAAACAATTCGATGCGCCTGCCGCTTTGGAATTCGTAATCTGCGAGCTTCGTGCCCTTCAATGAGCGCGGCGTATCCGACCGGCGCTCTGCAACCATACTTGACCATGCACGACGCGCCAGAACGCTGACGACGCCCAGAGGACCGTCTTCATCATTGATGGTCTGTGCGATCTTGTTCGCCAGCGGCGCCAGACTTGGACGCCGCGTCGCAATGCGCGCACCTTCAAGGGCCAGTTTCGGAAACATCTCTGCAAGAGACATCGCTGCACTCCAAGTTCGGCGAATAGTTTCGCCTCTCCAGACGGCACTTTTTCGGAAAAAGGTAAACGCAGAGTTAACCACCGTTGCGCCAAATTTAACGAACGGTTCGCCTACGTGACGCCGAGCCGCGCGCACGACAATTTGCGGAAACGCCGCGACGCTTGCGCCGGACAAGGGATAGGTCGGGAGCATGCTAAAAACTTTCAAGCTGCTTCTGCCTGCTTTAATTCCCGCATGGAATTTCTTCGACTGGATCGCGCCCTCGCCGCGCATTGAATACGCGCTACAAAGCTCAGCTGCGGACACGCCGCTGGAATGGCGGGAATTTCGGCCGCGTCCAACTTCAATCTCCTTCCACGCGAAAGTCGCGCGTCTGTTTTTTAATCCAAGCTGGAACGAAAGCTTGTTCTTGGTGAGTTGCGCCGAACGCCTCGCCGATGCACAAAATGATCATAGCGTCCGCGAAATTTTTAACCGCATCCACGCAGACCTAGTCCGGACGGTGCAGCCCACGCCTCCAAAGACAATTCTACACTTTCGGATTGTATTCGTGCGCCGGTGGCAAGACGCGATTGTCAGAGAAATCGCGTTCGTTGCGTCCCCGCGAGAGATCAAGCCGGACGGCGCTGCATGAACCTCGACGACGCCATTCGCCTGACGGAAATACTCCTCGGCGCTGCACTCTTGCAGCAAAGCCTCGAGCACATACGCGACGAAAACAAGGATCGCTTTTTGTTCGCAATGCGCGGCGCATGCAGCGTATTGCTCGTCGCCGGAATCTGGACTTCGATCGCACTGGCGGGACTTGGGATCCTATCGCTCTTTATTTTGCGCCGGTTTCAAGGCCCCTATAATGGGGGCGCGGACCGCATGGGTCTTTTAGCGCTATGGTGCCTCCTCGCTGCACATTTTCTGCCCGATGGAAAATGGCGGGAGATTGCCTTTGGCTATCTCGGCGTCCAACTCATCTTGTCTTATTTTATCTCCGGCTGGGTGAAGATCGTGAACCCAGATTGGCGCAGCGGTCGCGCGTTGCGCGACGTGTTCCAATTCTCCACTTACCCGGTGAGCGAGGATTTGCGCCGCCTGGCTGATAGGCCCCACATGCTATTTGCAGCGTCATGGGCCGTGATGCTGTTGGAATTGGCGTTTCCGTTTGCCCTGCTGGCTCAACCGCTTTTGATCTTGGCGTTGATCCTCACAGCGAGTTTCCATATGGCCAATGCTTGGCTATTCGGCCTCAATCGATTCTTCTGGACGTGGCTTGCCGTCTATCCGGCGCTCCTTTGGTTGCAGGACCGGATCTTTTAGGCGGCCGAGCATCGACGACTTGCGGACGCAGCCCATTCGATGAGAGGGTCGACGCCTGCCGAAAGCGCGAACGCTTCGGCTTCCGTGCAGCAAAAGTGGAGCTACGCATGACTGTTCCGCGTTCCGGTGTTCCGCTCCACTGGCTCATGCTCGCGGGCTTCGCCATCGGCCTCAGCGCCGGCCTTAGCGCCAATATGACGGCTGGCCCCGAAGCTGCCTGGATTCTTTGGCTGACCGAGAACGTCACGGGACCGATCGGCCAAATTTTCTTGCGGCTGCTCTTCATGCTTGTGCTGCCGCTGCTCTTCAGCGCGCTGGTGATCGGCGTGGCGGAAATGGGCGACCTCGCCTCTTTGGGGCGCGTGGGCTGGCGGACGCTGGGGCTTACAATTGTCGTTTCCGCGATCGCCGTCGTGATTGGCCTTGTCATGGTCAATTGGCTACAGCCCGGAGCTGGCGTCGATCCCGCCATTGCCGAACGCTTGCTCGCCCAGGGCGCAGACAGCGCAAAAAGCATTGTCGAAGGTGCGCCTCAAGGCATTCGCCTCGGGCAATTCTTCCTCGACCTTATTCCACAAAACGTGTTTGCAGCCGCATCGGCCAATCTCGTTTTGCCGGTCATGGTGTTCGCATTATTCTTTGGCGTCGGACTGGTCATGACCAAAGGCCCCGCGGTCGATCAGCTGAAGCTGACCATCACCGGCCTGTTCGAGGTGATGATGACTTTGATCGGCATCGTGATCCGCTTAGCCCCAATTGCGATCGCCTGCCTGATCTTCAATCTAGCCGCTTTATTCGGTTGGGAACTGCTGGTTCGGCTCGCGGCCTTTGTGGGCGTCGCGGTGGGCGCGATGGCCATCCATATGTTTATCGTCTACCCCCTGATGATCTTCTTCCTGGCGCGCCGGAACCCGATCACCTTCTTCGCGCAAATCCGTGAACCGATGGTGGTGGCGTTTTCGACCGCTTCATCCAATGCGTCACTCCCCGTATCACTGCGCACTGCGGAAACTGAACTCAAACTTCCGAGCCGCATTGCCCGCTTCGTACTCACGGTCGGCGCCACGGCAAACCAGAACGGCACGGCGTTGTTTGAGGGCGTGACCGTTTTGTTTCTCGCGCAATTCTTCGGTATCGACCTCAGTCTGCAGCAGCAGTTCGTGGTCATGTTCGTCTGCATCTTGGGCGGCGTTGGCACGGCCGGCGTACCGGCGGGCTCCCTCCCCGTCATCGCCATGATCCTCGGCATGGTCGGCGTACCGATCGAGGGTATCGGCCTTGTCCTTGGCGTAGACCGCTTCCTCGATATGTGTCGCACCACACTCAACGTCACCGGTGATCTCGCCATCGCCACAATCGTGGCGCGCTCAGCGGATCAAGCCGCGAAGACGGAACAAAGACCCGCAAATGCCTAAATTTACCGATGCCCGAAGAGCCAAGACGGACGCCGCGGCCTTTTTGCCTAAGAAAGTTGCGCTATGCTAATTCTCCCCGAGAATATTTAAAGATAGGATCGCGAAGGTTCAGTTCGCAGACTAAAGAGCCCCATCACTGCCGTGGAGTTGTTTGTGAACCTGAAGACCTATATCGCAGCCCTTGCCATTTTCTTGCTGCCCTTGGCGGCAATTGCAGAAGCGCCCGCTGCTCCAGAAAAATCCCCTCTCATTTTCTACACGGATTTTGGCGCCCGAGACGGCGCCTTGGCCGCGATGAAGGGCGTTGTTTATGGACTGGCGCCGGATCTTGCAGTCGAAGACCTCAGCCACGAAAATCCCAGCGATATTTTCGAAGGCGCCTATCGCCTTTATCAAACCGCGCCGTTCTGGCCCAAAGGCTCGGTGTTCGTGACTGTGATCGATCCGGGCGTCGGTACGGAGCGCCTATCTATCGTGCTCAAAACCAAAGCCGGCCATTATTTTGTTGGCCCGGACAATGGTCTTTTCACGATGATCGCAGAAGAAGAAGGCATCGAAGGCGTGCGCCAAATTGATGAGAAAACCAATCGCCGCCCTGGTTCTGAAAAATCCTACACCTTTCACGGACGCGATGTATTCGCCTTCACGGGCGCACGCTTAGCGTCCGGCCAAATCAGCTTTTCGCAAGTCGGCCCGGAATTGAGCGCCGCCAAGCTGGTGACGGTCACGTATCAAAAACCCGAAAAAAAGGGCGCGATGCTCACCGGCATGATTCCGGTGCTGGACGTCAATTATGGGAATGTCTGGACCAATATCCCGCAGGATATGTTCGACGCGCTCAAGATAAAAAACAACGAGAAGGTACGGGTTAAGACCTTCTACAAAGGCCAATTGATCGACGATCTCACCGCGCCTTATGTGCACACATTCGGCAATGTGCCTGTGGGCGAACCGCTCGTTTACATCAACAGCCTGATGAATGTGTCAGTGGCGTTGAACCAAGGAAATTACGCCGCCGCAAAGAAGATCGAGTCGGGCGAAGGCTGGTCGGTAGAGATCAGCAAGGCGAAGTAGCCGTCAAAGTCCGCTCTAAGGCCTATTCGTGATCTCGCCGAACTTCTTGCGCCAGCGCGCGCCGCGGCCAAGCGCCAACGCCTTGATGGCGCCGCGCAGACTGGCGCATTCCTGATCGGTAGGACGAGAGCGCAACAAAGCAGCGCGAAGGTTCGCCTTCATAATTGGCGTCTTTTCCGGCGGGAAGAAATAGCCGCCCTCTTCCAGCTCCTCAAACAGATGCTGGATCATGCCTTCGAAAATATCCATTGACGCTGGCGGCTCGCCTTCGCGCACGGCCCGCGCTTCGGTATGAACGCTGCGCAATTCATAGGCGATGATCGCCATGCTCTGCGCCACATTGATCGAGGGAAAGCCTGGATTGACTGGGATGGTTACGATGGCGTGCGCCTTGGCGACGTCTTCGTTCTCCAGGCCAGTCTTCTCCCGCCCGAACAACACGCCGACCTTGCCGCCCTTGGCGATCTCGGCGCGCGCTTCCTCAGCCATTTCCGCCGCCGTGACGCCGCGCACTTCGAGGTAACGCGGGCGCGCCGTGGCGGCATAGACCAGCGTCAGATCTTTCATGGCCTCCTCGACAGTCCAGACAATTTTTGCGTCATCCAGCACCGAATCCGCGCCGGAGGCGAACTGATAGGCCTTGGGATTGGGCCAGCCGTCCCGGGGATTGACGATGCGCAGATCAGAAAGTCCGAAATTCAGCATCGCGCGCGCCGCCGAACCGATATTGTCGCCCAGTTGCGGCTCCACCATGATGAAGGCCGGAAAGCCGGAATCCAAGATCATTTCGCCGCGATCGCTCATGACAGCGGTCTAGGACGGGTGATCCATAATGAAAAGACGTACATCGGCCCTTCGATCGGACAATACGCCCCGACCCAAACGAGCTTTTCGCCGCCAGGGGGCCTTGCCCCCTGTTGCGCAGCGGCGCTTTTGCCTTTAGCCAGCCCTATTCCAATTCAGCCCCAAGGGGCCGCCGGGATCGCATCCCTGCGAGTAGCCAAAAAATCGGAGATACGTCCCATGGCCAAGATCAAAGTCGCCAACCCGGTCGTCGACATCGACGGCGACGAGATGACCCGGATCATCTGGCAATTGATCAAGGACAAGCTGATCCACCCCTATCTAGACGTGGACCTCGAATATTACGATCTGAGCGTCGAAAAGCGGGACGAAACCAACGACCAGATCACCATCGACGCCGCACACGCCATCAAAAAGTACGGCGTCGGCGTGAAGTGCGCCACCATCACCCCCGACGAAGCCCGGGTGAAAGAATTCGGCCTAAAGAAAATGTGGAAGTCGCCAAACGGCACGCTCCGCAACATTTTGGGCGGCGTCATCTTCCGCGAACCAATCATCTGCCAGAACGTACCGCGTTTGGTGCCAGGCTGGACCCAGCCGATCGTCGTCGGCCGCCACGCCTTCGGCGACCAATACAAAGCCACAGACTTCCTCTTCCCCGGCAAGGGCACACTGACGATCAAGTTCGTCGGCGACGACGGCCAGGTTATCGAACACGAAGTATTCCAGGCCCCAAGCTCCGGCGTTGCGATGGCGATGTACAATCTGGATGAATCCATCCGCGATTTTGCGCATGCCTCTCTCTCCTATGGCCTGGCGCGCAATTACCCTGTGTATCTGTCGACGAAGAACACGATCCTGAAGGCTTATGACGGCCGCTTCAAAGACATCTTCCAAGAAATCTTCGATTCCGAATACGCCGCGAAGTTCAAGGCGGCCGGGATCACCTATGAGCACCGTTTGATCGACGACATGGTCGCAGCGGCGCTGAAATGGTCCGGCGGCTATGTCTGGGCCTGTAAGAATTATGACGGCGACGTGCAGTCGGACATCGTGGCGCAAGGCTTCGGCTCTCTCGGCCTGATGACGTCCGTGCTGGTGACGCCAGACGGCAAGACCATGGAAGCGGAAGCGGCCCACGGCACCGTCACCCGCCACTATCGCCAACATCAAAAGGGCGAAAGCACCTCGACGAATTCAATGGCGTCGATCTTCGCCTGGACCCGCGGTCTGCAACACCGCGCCAAGTTAGACGGCAACGCCGATCTGGAAGCCTTCTCAACGACGCTCGAGAAGGTCTGCATCGACACAGTCGAGAGCGGCTATATGACCAAGGACCTCGCCTTACTGGTCGGCGAAAAGCAGTCCTGGCTGTCGACCGAAGGCTTCCTGGATAAAATCGACGAGAACTTAAAGAAGGCGATGGCGTAAAAGCCACTGCAAACCAGCAGAAACGGAACGCCGCGCCCACAAAGGCGCGGCGCTTTCAATTTCAACCAAAGGTTTGTGAATCTCATTTACTACACGTTAACAAATGTGGCTCTATACAACCACCACGGGCAACGCACCCGGACAACACAAGGCGAGAACATCTCCCCCCTATGTCTCGCTTATCAGGAGGGCGCCGGCTGCCGCACACCAGCCGGCGCCGCTCTTTGCTTTAAGAGCTTTGCAAGCGAATTGCTTTCAGGTCAGCGCTCCGCCCCATCGTCCCCGTCGTCTATATCATCCGTCTCAACCGCCGGAATCGCATAGGCGCCCTTTAGCCACCGGCTCAAATCCACATCAGCGCACCGACGAGAGCAAAAAGGTCTGAATTGAGGGTCCGCAGGTCTATTGCAGATCGCACAAGGCCGGCTGCTGGGACCGCGATTCTCATTTTGCGTCATGACCGCCTCATAAAGCGTGCACATCAAACTGACCAAGCGGCAGGGTCGCCGCCTGGATCTCAAATCGGGGGCCGATCCGAGATTGTAAAGCATCCGCCCATTGGGGCAGTTCCGCCGAGAGCCACGTCACAACCCCTTGCGGCGCGCGCGCGACCACACGCCGGCCGCCATAAGCCGCCGCCTCGCGTTCAATAGCGCGCAGCAAAGCGAGCGCCGCCGTCTCGAGCGATATCCGCCCATCCGGCCCCAACAAGATTTCATGCAACGGCGTCAGCAATTGTTCGATGGCGCACTCGATCACTCCAAAGCGCGACATCGGCGCAAGCTGATGCGACCAGGGCAGCGTCCCTAGCGCAATCTTGAACGCCGCGCTTACAGACTTGCGGCTTTCTTCCTGACGCATGGAGACAAAATCAACGGCAAGCAAACCGCCAAGCGCGCGCAGCCGGATTTGCCGGACAATCTCCAGCGCCGCGGCAACATTCAGCTCCCGCGCGAAACGCTCCGGATCGCCGGAGCCCTTGCGGCCTTCCGCATCCACATCGATCGCCACCATCGCAGCCGTCGGCTCGATGATCAGCATGCCGCCGCCGGGGATCGGCGCCTGCCGCGCAACCAAATCCTCAAGCACAGCATCAATGGCGTCGCGCGCGCCGTCATCGGAACGCGCGATCAAATCAAAAGGTTTATCGGGCGTGCCCACGCGCCCCGGCGCCGCGACGCCGTCCAGCGGCGCGGAATTCAGCAATCGCAAAACCGGCTGCTTGCTGCGCGCCGCTTCACGCCGAACCGCGACAAACACCATTGCGCCTTCCTGCAGATTGATGGCGTTGTCGCCCAGACGCACACCGCCCGACTGATTGAGCGGCAGAAAGCCCATCTCATCCTTCAGGCCGAGATCGAGATGCGCCCCACGCCGCGGCTTATCGAGCGTCCGCACCCGGGCGGCGTAGGTCTCGCCCCAGCGCGCTTTGCGCCCTTCCCAGGACCAGCGATGCAGACGCACGGCAAGCGCGCGGCCGTCGGGCGCCAGCATGATTTGACGGCGCTCACCAATCGCCTCGTCCGTCAGCGACCGGAGGATTAAAGGCTCAGTCTCGTCCATACCGGATATCCTGCGCCTTCCAACAGTGCGGCGGTTTCATAGAGCGGTAATCCAACCACGGCTGAGTAGGATCCCTGCAATTCAATGACGAAAGCGCTGGCGCGTCCTTGCACGGCATATCCCCCCGCCTTGCCGCGCCATTCACCGGATTGGACATAGATGTCGACCTCAGCCGCCGACAAACGCTTAAAACGCAGACGCGCCTCGACCAGCCGGCTCGTCACGCTGCCGTCAGGTTTCTTCAGCGCCACGGCGGTGAAGACCCGATGCGAGCGTCCGGACAAAAGCGCCAAGCAGGTCAGTGCTTCGCCTTCTGTTTCCGTCTTGGGCAGAATACGCCGCCCGACGCCAACTACGGTGTCAGCCGCCAGAATGAGCGTGTCGGGGCCGACTTGTGCGGCGCGCGCTTTGTCCTGCGCCAGACGCAGCGCATGCAAACGCGGCAATTCATCCGCTTTTGGCGTTTCATCGATATTGGTGGGCGCAACGGAATCCGGAATGACGCCGATTTGCTTCAGCAAGTCCAGACGTCGCGGCGAAGCGCTGGCCAGCGAGAGCTTCCAGATATCGAGCGGCGCCATACCTACAAAACCTTTATCGGAATCATGGCGATCGCCAACCTTTGAAGCGCTCGGTAATCCGTTGCTCCAGGCTGTCGCGGAGTGCGCGGTATTCGTCAAGGCGTTGCGCGCGCGTACCCTCGCACAAGGAGGGGTCGTAGGTCGGCCAATATTCAGCCTCGACGGCCATGGTGTGGGTCATTTCCAACGCATTGTGATGCGCCTCCGGCGTCAGCGAAATCACCAGATCGAAATTGGCGTCTTCCAATTCGCCAAAAGTCTTCGGGCGATGTTTTGTTATATCGAGCCCATATTCATTCATGACCTCGACCGCCAGAGGATCCAGTTCACCCGCATAGACGCCGCATGAATCCACATAACAGAACTTGCCCCAGCGATCCCGAAACAAAGCGGCGGCGATCGTTGAGCGAATGACGTTGTGATTGCAAGCAAACAGAACCGCTTGCGGCAGCGGCGTCACGAAGCGCGTCATTGCCGTTGGTGCAACGCACAGATGAGCGTGAACAACCGGCGCGCAGTATCGTGGTCGATTTCGATTTTACCCTGCAGTCGCTCGATCAGAAGATCGGCGCCCTCATTGTGCAGGCCCCTACGGCCCATATCGATGGCTTCAATCTGCGTCGGCGTCGCGTGCCGGATAGCGTTCGCGTAGCTTTCGCAAATCATGAAATAATCTTTGATCAAACGGCGGAACGACGTCAGCGAGACTTGATGGGAGCGCTCGGCGCCGTCCGTCATCGACGTGACGTTAAAACCCAGCCGCTGTTCTTGAATGAGCAAGCGCAAGCGATACGGCCCAGAAATTGAGTCCACGGCAAAATGATTGCGCTCCAGCAAATCAAATTGCGCGATGCGGCGCTCATCTTCAATGTCCGGATTTGCAGTGTTCAGGGCCGCTTCATCGAGTTCGATCTCGGCAATCCGCTTATCGGCTTCGTCCGTCATGGGACCTCAAATCTTGTTCGACTTAAGGCGCGCCTCAACCGACAACGCATGCGCCGGCAACCCTTCCGCGCGCGCGAGTAACGCCGCCGCCGGCCCGATAGATCGAAGCCCTTCCGGACGGATCGACTGGATCGACGTGCGCTTTAAGAAATCAAAAACCGAAAGACCGGAGGCGAAACGCGCCGTACGGTTGGTCGGTAGAACGTGGTTTGAGCCCGTAACGTAATCACCAAGAGCTTCGGGCGCATCGCGACCAATAAAGATCGCCCCCGCATGCTTCATCGCCGCCGCGATCTTATCCGCCGCATCTGGCGCGCAGGCGATCTCGGCGTGCTCTGGAGCCAAACGGTCGGAAAGCGCGGGCGCTTCGGCAACCAGATCCCGCACCAAAATGATCGCGCCGCAATTGCGCCAAGAGATGCGCGCGCGATCCCCCGTCGCGATCTGTTTCAAGCAATCATCGACCGCCGCCGCCACGGAATCTGCAAACCCTGCATCGTCCGTAATCAGGATGCTTTGCGCGGCCTCGTCATGTTCGGCCTGAGACAACAGATCCCACGCAATGACCACCGGATCATTTTGCGCATCGGCGATGACAAGAATTTCCGACGGCCCCGCCAAAGCGTCAATGCCGACGACGCCGTACACACGGCGCTTAGCTTCAGCGACATAAGCGTTGCCAGGCCCGACAATCTTGTCGACGGGCGACAAAGCGCCCGCGCCATAGGCTAAAGCCGCAATCGCCTGCGCCCCACCAATGCGCCACACTTCATCCACACCCGCGATCGCCGCCGCCGCAAGAACAATCGGCCGATCCTTCCCCTGCGGCGTCGGGGTGACAAGCGCCAAGCGCGTCACGCCTGCCGCACGCGCCGGAATGGCGTTCATCAGGATCGAACTTGGATAGGCGGCAAGGCCGCCCGGCGCATACAATCCCGCCGCTTCGACCGGCGACCAGCGCCAGCCCAGCGTGAGTCCCGCCGGATCCTCAAATGTGTGATCCTGCGGCAATTGACGTTTATGATATTCTGCAATGCGATCGGCGGCGAAGCGAAGCGCCGCGACGTGCTCAGGGTCGCACGCAATGAGCGCCGCTTGAATCTCTTCCGGCGGCACGCGCAGGGAATAAGCCGTCGCATCCCATTTATCGAAGCGCTTTGTGTAATCGACCAGCGCGTCCATGCCGCGCTCCCGTACGTCCTGAATCACCGGCGCAACGACGGCGCCGACATCAATTTCGGCCCCGCGCGGCGCTTTGACGAACGCGTCGAAGCGCACAGCGAAATCCGCCGCCGCTGCGTCCAACCGCAATGGTCCGCCCGAACTCACCCCTCGTCACCTCCATGATCCGGCCGCGCGCGCGCGCGCCATGGATCGGATACGTCCGCCAGCAAAATATCCAAACACTCGACGCGCAATCGCATCTTCCCGCCGCCAGCGAACTCGAGCGTCAAATCGCCGCTTGGGTCTTCCGCCTCACCAGACGGCTCAAAACCAATGGTCAGCAATTGAGCGACAGCGTCCTTAGGCGTCCGCTTCAGGTTCAGCGCCTGCACATTCAAGACGCCCGCGACGGACAATCCCGACCGGATGCGGGCGCCGGGCGCGGCCTTCGGCTTTTTCGGCGCGTCTTCCCAGCGATAGCGATTGAACACGGCCGTAAACACCCGGCTCTTCGCATCGAAACGGATGTCGTTCACGCGCACGATCGCATCCTGCAAAGCTGCAGCTAAGATCTGCAGATCGCTAGCGTCCTCGGCCTTTAAACTTAAACGCCCTTTCATCGCTGCACTCAGCGCGCCCGCTCGATCTGCGCACCGCAGCCCGACAATTTCGCTTCGAGTTTCTCGAAACCGCGATCCAGGTGATAAACGCGGTTCACGACAGTTTCCCCCTGCGCCGCAAGCCCGGCGATCACCAAACTCACCGACGCACGCAAATCCGTGGCCATCACCGGCGCGCCGACCAATTTATCGACGCCGCGGACAATGGCCATCTGCCCCTTTACGGAAATATCTGCGCCAAGGCGCATCAATTCAGGCGCGTGCATGAAGCGGTTCTCGAAAATGTTCTCGCGAAACACCGAAACGCCGTCAGCCAATGTCATTAGCGCCATAAATTGCGCTTGTAGATCTGTGGGAAAGCCCGGAAAGGGCTGGGTGTCGACATCCACCGCACTCAGGCGATCGCCATTGCGCACGACCGTAACGCCGTCGTCATGCGTTTCCACCTCAACCCCGGCCTGCTGCATCAAAAAAGTGAGCGAACCGATATGTTCAGGGTTCACGCCGCGAAGGCGCACTTTGCCGCCGGCCATCGCCGCAGCAATAGCGTAGGTTCCAGCCTCGATACGATCGCCCAAGACTTCATAATTCGTGGGCTTCGAGAGTGAGTCGACGCCCTGGATGGTGATCTTGCGTGAACCGGCGCCGTCGATCTTGGCGCCCATCGCGATCAGACAATTGGCCAGATCGATGATTTCGGGTTCCCGCGCCGCATTCTCCAGGACCGTCTCACCCTTGGCCAGCACCGCCGCTAAC
>Ga0247831_1000277_pt1 | contig 115215 bp, 102 predicted proteins | sample LaCruzMarch2015__9_FD_192406 | JGI IMG/M metagenome (GOLD analysis project Ga0247831, IMG submission 192406) | Freshwater microbial communities from meromictic Lake La Cruz, Castile-La Mancha, Spain - LaCruzMarch2015_1m | ecosystem: Environmental > Aquatic > Freshwater > Lake | place: Spain...
GGCCTCACGCAGCTTCTTGATGATTTCTTCCGGGGTATGTCTCTTGCGCTTCATGATGTCTGTCGATGTGCTTGCGCACACTTCAGACTCTCATAACTCCTGGGTCAACTTTCGGGGTGCAGGCCAGCGATGATGCCTACGTGGGGCTGGTGATGGCGATCGGTGCCTGCGGTTACTTGATCAAACAAACGGCTGCACATGTCCTGCCGGAGGCGATTCGTAAGATCCACAGTGGCCAAAACTACTTCAGCCCGATCATTTCAAAACGGCTCCATCACCAAAAACAAAGGTCCCGTGATCGTGGGGATTTGCCTGGTAAAAAAAATATCGTGCAACTGACGTCACGGGAAACCGAGGTGCTACAGCTCATCGCCGAAGGAAAAGCCAACAAGGAGACGGCCCAGGAACTACACATCAGCATCAAGACGGTCGAAAAACATCGCCAGAGCCTGATGGAAAAACTCAATATCCATGATACAGCCGGGCTCACCCGTCATGCAATCGCCGCCGGCATCATTGAAAGCAGTGTGCAGGTCACTATTATTGATTAGGGTATAGACCCCATGGCGCTTCTGTGCGTTATGGCTCTTCATATGGGATGCCATACTCGACCAATCGACTTTACTTAGGATCGCAAGAGGCAGACAGCTTCACCTGGCAAGCGGTTTGGCCATCATGGAGTATATTGGCGATGAATGCCTATTGTCTGACGCATCCCGGATTGGATTTGCAGACACGGTTTGAGGGTGAGGTCTCGCAGCGGGGTGAACACCCCATAGCTGACAACCTCGGCTCTGGCTTATCGGATAGTGCATGAAATCCAAGCTTACCCATACCCGCAATAGCCTCCTCGAAAAAACCCGAAAGGAAATGACAGCCTTATTGCAGGAAAGGCTCGTGGATTCCATCGATCTCATGATGCAGGCGAAGCAAGCTCATTGGAATGTGAAGGGTCCCAATTTTATCGCTCTGCATGAGCTTTTTGACAAAGTCTTCCTGGATGTCGTCAAGTATGTGGATGCCATTGCTGAACGCATCGTGCAGCTCGGTGGAGTGGCTCAGGGAACTGTCCGTGTCGCTGCTCAACAATCAGGCTTGCCCGAATATGAGCCGGACATTTCCAGTGGTAAAAAACATGTGGCCGAACTGGCTCATGCCATCGCTTTTTACAGCGAGGTGATCCGTAAATCCATTGAACAGTCTAACCAATTGAATGATCCGGTTACTGCGGATGTTCTTACCGAGATTTCCCGGGGTGCAGATACCAATCTCTGGTTTGTCGAGGCTCATGAACAGGTTGAGAAATAAATCCTCATTGGTTGTCAAATAGCTCTTATTATGAAAGCCCTCGTCTATCATGGACCCGGAAAAAAGTGTCTCGAGGAAGTGCCTAAACCGGTGCTTCAGGAAGCTACAGATGCTCTTGTGAGAATGACCAAAACCACGCTTTGCGGCACGGACTTGCATATTCTCAATGGTGACGTTTCGACAGTGAAAAAAGGTCGAATCCTTGGGCATGAAGGCATTGGTATGATCGAAGAGGTGGGTTCAGCCGTGACACGATTTAAAGTGGGCGATCACGTTTTAATCTCCTGCATCACGGCGTGTGGGAGGTGTGAATACTGTCGGCGCGGTATGTGCTCCCACTGTGAAGAAGGCGGTTGGAATTTGGGAAACACCCTGGACGGAACCCAGGCCGAGTATGTGCGTATTCCCTGGGCAGAAGTGAGCCTGTATGCCATCCCGAAGGGGGCTGATGAGGATTCGATGGTTATGCTCAGTGACATGCTACCCACAGGGTATGAATGCGGTGTTCTCAATGGCTGCGTGAAACCTGGTGACTCTGTGGCCATCGTTGGCGCGGGACCTGTGGGACTGGCCGCCTTGCTGACAACGAGGCTTTATGCACCCGCTGACATCATTGTGATTGATCGTGACGAGTATCGACTGGATGTGGCCCGAAAACTAGGAGCCACGAGACTCATCGACGCCACCCGGAATGGTATCACAGAGAAGGCCATGGCGATGACCCTGGGCCGAGGTGTGGATGTGGCCATCGAAGCTGTCGGATCACCTGAGACGTTTGAAATTTGCCAGGCGATCATTGCTCCGGGCGGACACATCGCCAATATCGGTGTGCATGGTCAGAGTGTCCCGCTTGACCTGGAGAGGTTGTGGTCGCACAACATCACGATTACCACCCGTCTGGTGGATGCTGTGACGACATCTCTGTTACTCAAGACGGTTATTTCTGGAAGGCTTCAGCCACGGGGACTGATCACCCATCATTTACCGTTTGATGAGATCATGGCTGCCTATGAGATGTTTGCCCGCCCGACGCAAACGCATGCCTTGAAAATTATCCTCGCCAATTGATATAGCCCCACAACTGTGAAGCGGAGTTTCTTTTTGGGTGCGGATTGGTGATAGATCCGAATGCTCGCGATTTTAGACCGTGAATGTCGGCAGCTTCACGATTTTTCCACCCGCCATGGCGGATTCGTGCGCACAGAGGCCGACGCAAGTCCAGTTGGCAGATTGTTTGGCATTGGGGAACGGCTCTCGGTCCTCGATAAGCGCCGTGGCGAATTCGTGGGCGAGGTGGGGGTGGCTGCCGCCGTGGCCACTGCCTTGGACAAAGCTGAGGTGGGTCTTTTTGCCCAGGTCATAGACACCTTGGGTGGTGAAGTCCCGGATGCTTTTGGGCAGAAGCTTGGCGTAGTCAGGGGCTTTGATGAGCTTGGGAATCTTGTGCTCAGGGAGCTTGGCGGTGTGCATGACCAGAGGTTCATGCTCAATGAGCGGCCATTCGATGGAGGCTTTGTCACCATACACGTCGATGCTTTCGCGATACTGACGCGCGGTATCGAAGAGGCTGCGAATGACACGTGCGCTGAGATCGCTGTCTTTGAATTTCACGTGAGCGGTTTCGACCGCAAAAGGGGAGCCGTATTCTTTGATCAACTCGGGTCGGATGGTGCCGGAGCCAAAGCAGCTCACATACTCGGCCGGGGTTCCGGCGAGTGCGGCGACGGGGCCGACGCAGTGGGTGGCATACCACATGGGTGGAAGGCCGGGCCAGTAATTTGGCCAGCCGTCCATGTCCTGCTGGTGGCTGGACTGGAGGAATTGGAGCTTGCCGAGTTTACCCTTTTGATACATCTCCTTCATGAAAAGAAACTCGCGTGCATAAACGACGGTCTCCATCATCATGTATTGGAGTTCGGTCTTTTTGACCAGTTCACAGATCTTTTTGCAATCCTCAATGTTGGTGGCCATGGGGACGGTGCAGGCGACATGCTTGCCAGCCTTGAGGGCCTCGATGGACATCCAGCCATGATCGGGAATGGGGGAGTTGATGTGGACCGCGTCGATCTTGGGGTCCTTCAGCATTTCGCGGAAGTCTGTATAACGGACGTCCACGCCAAAGGCATCACCGATGTTCTTCAGCTTTTTAGGATCTCGCTGGCAGATGGCATAACAAACTGTGTGGGGATGACGTTGCCAGATGGGAATGAACTCTGCCCCGAATCCGAGACCGACAACGGCGATGTTGAGCTTTTTGGTTGGCATGGTGATCAAAAGTATATCGTGGTTATAACGGAGCCTGTCCTGGCTCTGAAAGGACATTTTTTAGGGCAAATCGGACGTTGTGAAGACAGGAGGCTCAAAAACGCCAAGTCATCTCCAGGTAAGTATAAGTGGTATCGGCAGAGTAACCGTTGGGCACGGAATCCAGGTAGCTTCCAGGAAAGAGCTGGGCGAGTCCGATTTCCAATCGGAGATTTTCAGGGATCACTTCCCATCGCAGGCGAGCCTCCAATTGCTGACCGACGAAATGTCCTGAGTTGCCACTGGCATCTCGGACCCCGGCTGCGGTCCAGGCATCGGTAGAAGAAGCAAGCCAGATGCCCCGGTGGGCAATCATGAATTCGGTCTTTGTGGTCGGTTTAAAATTGAGACGGATCTCTGGAGAACTTAGGTTGCTCCGGGCAATGGCCCCGTAGCTTCCTGTGGGGCCGTATTCAAAGCGACGAGCGCCATAGAGGGTATCAAAGCGATTGTTTTCATTATCATCGGGGTCGCGGTCGCCACTGGCGTAATCATAGGAAAGGCGCAAGTTTGGCTGAGTGGGAAGATCGAATGTATAGCCCAAAGAGAGGTGCTGAAAATGAGATCGGTTTTGTTTTTTGTCCCCTCCGATTGTGGCGCTTGATTGGCCAATTTGATAGATGGACTCCAGTTCGAAATCGAAGGTGCTGACTTCAGCTTGTCGGATCAGGCGCAAACCTGGGGTGTAGAGTTGGCGTTCCCGGGTGTTTTCTCCCGTCTCATGCAGGCCAAAAGTATAAAATTCCAGGCTGCTCCGCGAAAACGGAAAAGGGAGTGTCAGGTAAAGAGCCCAGAGCTGGAGATCGAGATCCTGGTCATCGAAAGCGATGTCGTTGTCCTGGATGGATGTCAGATCGTCAGGTTGCCGTTGATTGGGCAAAAGCCACAGTGCGCGCAAAGAGGTGTCGCTTTGAGCCTCCCACCGCCAGTCTATCCCGCTGAAGGCATTGACGGTGTTGCGGAAGGAGTTGCGTGCAATGAGACGGCGGTTACCTAGGTCGATGGTCTCGCGGCCTAACCGAATGTAATGTTGACCCGTGCCCAGATGGCCCAAGTTCCATTCAAGATAACTCTGAAGCAATTCGAAAGAGTTAACCGTATTGGTATCCACGGCCGAGCCTGAATCCGTCAGGTATTGGCGCGCATCGGAGAGTTCAGCCGTCATTTTGAAAGGGCTGAAGTCCACCTGTGCCAGAAAGCTGGTTCTGAGGGCTAGGATTTGATCGCTTCCTTTTTGGCCTGCCCGGAACTGTTCATCCTGGGTTTCGTAGCGACTGCGCTGTTCGCCAGTGATCTTTAGCCAAGGCGGCAGCCCAAGTGCGATTGAGAGTTCCCTAGGCTCGTCAGCGCAAATCACTCCGGGAAGAAAATGGAGTGAAATGAAAAGTAAATGGCGAATTAACAAGTCTGCCCGAGACATCGAGTCTCGATGTCTGTTTGAGAGGGGCTGCGCAAGTGAATTTTCAAGCCTGCGTTCCCATTAGGTGGTAGAGCAAATCTTCCTCCGAGGCCAAACCGATGGGTTCGTTTTTATCATCCACCACGAGAGCAAGCGTGCGCGCACGTTTTCTCATCCGCTGGAGTGTGAGCAGGGCACTGTCATTCGCATTAACGGTATCTAATGTGCGCATGTGGTGACGAACCAAGCGATCTGGAGGGGGCTGCGGCGGGAGGGAAGCGAGGTCGAGAACTCCGACAAATTGTCCCTTCTCGCCAATGACGGGCAGTCGTGTGAGGGAATGTTCACGGGCCATGATGAGAGCGGTTTCCAGGGGCAGCTCTCCTGAAAGTGCGACGGTGCGTGTGAGCGGGCGCATCACCGAGGACGTTCTTAGTTTTCGATAGTCCAAGGTGCGCTGAATGAGGCGAGCGGCACCTTTGCTGAGCTGACCTTGGCGGCTGAGAATTTCAGCCTGACGGCTCAGATCATCCCGGCCTTCAGATTGATCTGGAACATGGGCGGCTTCGTCCCGTGGAGATGCAAGCGCACGAAACAAAGGACGCACAAGGCCCACGCACATAACAAGCGGGGTGAGTGTGCGCAGACTGCGGAAGGGATAACGGCGGAAAAGCTTTTTTGGCAAAACCTCAAGACCTATGAGGAAGATAGGCAGGGCAACGATAAAAGCGATAAAATAGCCCCAGGGGCCTGAGACGCGGACCAGCTTCCAGGCAATGATGAGAAAAGCGGCGAGATTGGTGATGTGATTGGTGACGGTGATCGCGCCCAATAAGGCATCGCGATCCTCCACCAAGGGCAACAGCCTAACAGCACGTTTGTCACCCGATCCGGCGGCATGACGCACACGGACGCGGCTAACGGCGATTACGGCGCTTTCTAAGCCTGAAAGCGCGAATGAAAGAGAGAGGGCGATGATAAGCAAAAGGACCCAGGTCATTGTGTCTCCGCATCGCCTCCACTGGCTTTTTTGAGCCGTAATTCTACCTGTTGTACTCGGGCACGGACAACGCGCCGCACTTTCAGAATCACCTCTTCCAGATGAAGACGCTCGCCCGGCTTCGGTAGATGCCCGAGTTGATTGAAAACGAGCCCTCCAATGGTGTCGAGACCGCCAGATACCGGCAATGATATTTTGAGAGCTTCAGTGACATCGTCAATGCGTGTGCCGCCTTCCAGCAAATAGCGGCCATTTCCCAGATCGCGAATTTCGGCATCTTCACCCTGCCATGGAGCCGCTTCATACAGCAGCCAGTCCGCAATTTCATCCTGGCCAATCATGCCCTCTAAGCCTCCATATTCATCGACGATCAGGACAGGTTGTGGCGTGTTTTGAAGATGTTTATCCAGGGCCTCAAGCACCAGCATGGTCTCTGGGACGAAGGCCGCTGGCCGCAGCATGTTTGCCCAGGCGGGACGTCCCGCTAGACGCCATGCAAGGGTGTCAATGATGCCCTCGACCACGTCGGGTGTTTCACCATACACGACGACATACCGCTCTGCTGACTGCTCCAGAGTGGCCGAGTTTTTTTCCGGTTTGTCAAAGGCGCTCATGAGCGTCAGGTCCACGCGCGGCACCATGCAGTCACGAACAGTGAGTCCCTCAATCTCCAGCGCTTCACGGATCATGGCTGCCTCGGCAGAATCTAGGAGTCCCTGTTCCTCTCTCATTTCCACCAATGTTTCAAACTCATCCCGAGTGATGGGGAAGCGGGTTTTGACCCTTTGCGGAATGATGCCCCGGATCAAGGCATCCGTGGTGCGGTCTGTAATCGATGAAATGGGGTCTAAAATGCTGCGGAGTGGATTCAGCAACCGCAGGCTTCCCATAAGAACCAAGGACGGTGAGCGTGCTGCAATGAATTTGGGGGCAACATCACCAATTAGAATAGTACCAACAAAGAGCAGCGTGGCCGCCAGCCAGGGATTCCAGCCCAGATGCATCATGGGCCCTGATACCAGATGCAAACCCAGCGCAGCGAGAGCGAGGTTGAGCGTGGCTGAAAGTAAAAGGGTGCGGTGCAACTGTGCGAAGGGATTCGCTACAATGCTACGCAGCTTCCGTGCCACGCCTTTGGCCGCTGATCCTGCCTGTATATCCAAATCACGCGCCATATGAATGGCTGTCTCTACCGCAGAGATCAATGCCAGCAGCAGCAACAGCAAGAGATAGGAAAAGACTGGGAGGAGAGGTAACACGAAAAGTCGTTTAGAGCTCAACAGTGAGCGCCAAGCTAAAACTACGCTGCCGGAGGCACCAAGTTAATAGGTAAAAAGATCTTTCATCGTCCACTCACGTTCAGGCGGTGTGCCTTTGATCGTGAGTGCGTTATTCAATGCCGTGGCCACACGTCGCTGCATGTGAACGGTTAATCGCCTTCCTTTGCGTGCGCGCTGAATCGCCTTATGAGTGATGGGTTCAGCGCTGGCCTGTACGAGGTCGTGATTATCCAAGCCTGCTTCAATCAAGAGGTTATCGAGGGGTTGCGCACCGAGATTGCGTTCGATGGGGGATTCTTCGGTTTCGGTCATCATAAATTTGGTTAGACCAGCCGTAGCCGGGTGAGATCCTGAGTATCCACCAGACCGACAGGGCAGCCAGCGGCGTCAATCACGACGATATCATCCACACGGTTTTTTTGCAAAGTCGAGAGAACCTCGGCAGCCAGCTTATCGGCCTGGATACTGACGGGCTGTGGGGTCATGTATTGGGAGACGGGATGTGTGGCAATGGCATGGTCCTTCTGAAAGGCACGCACGAAGTCGCCATGTGTGAAGACGCCGGCGAGAGTTCCATCCGGTTGCTGAACGATGGCTGCACCGCTGCGTGCGCCTGTCATGGCCTGAAGAGCTTCTTGCACGTTGGTCTCCGGGCGGATCAGTGCGATTTGATCCCCATGACGCATGACATCGGCGACTCGCGTGAGCAAAGCACGCCCCAGTGAACCCCCAGGGTGCAGTTTGGCAAAGTCAGCCTGTTGAAACCCACGAGCCTCTAGTAACACCATGGCCAGGGCATCGCACAAAACGAGCATGGTGGTCGTGCTGGCTGTGGGTGCCAGATTCAGCGGGCATGCCTCTTGGGTAACTTCGACATCCAGCACGCAGTCCGCCTGTTTGGCCAAAGTGGATGTGGCTGCCCCCGTGATGGCGATCATCGGCATGCCCAGTCTTTTCAGGTGCGGCAGCAGATCTAGAAGCTCAGTGGTTTCGCCGCTGTAACTCAGCAGGATGGCGAGATCTCCGGGATCAATGACGCCGAGGTCTCCGTGCAGGGCATCACCCACATCGAGGCATACCGTTGTGGCTCCGGTGCTGTTAAGTGTGGCCGCGAGTTTGCGTCCTATGTTGCCGCTTTTACCTACGCCGCAGACAATCAGTTTGCCTCGGGAAGCCAGGCAGGCTTCTAGCATTTGAATAGCCTGTGAAAAGGCATCTCCAATGCGCCGGTGCAGCCGCTCCAACTCCTCAATCTCGAGGCGGATGACGCGACGTGCCAGTTCAGGATGATTCATGCGGAGGGCCACGTTTCAAAGGAAAGCGTGGCAAAATAAACTACCAGACACGTTCTAGGAACCGCTCCACAAAGCCTTTGGCCGCAGCAGGTTTAGAATATTTACGTCCGTCTCCGGTATTTTGCTCTGTGGCGGCCAGCGGTCCTTTTTGGTCAATCACTTTGATGGATTTGATCTCGATGCGGGCAATCGGGCAATCATTGCTGTCCACGGGCATTTTGGAGATTTTCTCAAGGGTCTCGATGCCTGAGACCACCTGACCAAAGACGGTGTATTTTCCGTCCATGGAGGAGAAATTGCCGAGGGAAAAGTAAAACTGAAAACCGTTCGATTTGCGCGCAGGATTGACTTTGTCACTGCGACGCCCCATGGCAACGGCACCTTTACGATGTGCGCGTTTGATTTCCGCAGGCACGGTCTTTGATTCACCGCCTGTGCCCCAGCGATCACGTGCGCCTTCGTCGGATGTCAGCGGGTCACCCGTCTGAACAATGAAATTTTCAATCGCCCGGTGGAAAGCGAGACCGTTGTAGGAACCCGTTTCGCAGTTGTCCAGAAAGTTGGAAACTGTCATGGGGGCTTCGTTGGAATAAAGTTCAAACATCACGGTCTCTACGGCACCGCCAAAACTAACCTCCATAACCGCTAGTTTGCGCTGTGAGTCCTTGGGCCAACTGGCCGGATCTTGCATCTTTGGGGCTGCAAAAGTGGTCTTTTTTCCGGTCGTGGTGACGATCGGCCCTCCGATGACCTTTGTTGTGGTCGAAGAAGTCGTGACGTTACCGGGTTCAGTGGCTTCAAAAAGCTCGCGTTGGGCTTGCTCGGCCGCCTTATCCACGGCCTGGAGCGGCTCTGCAGGTAGTCCAGGCTCGGGAAGGGGAAGCAGAAACTCTTGGGCGGATGCGCTCAGGCAGCCAAGGCTGAGGGCGAGTGAAAGTAGAAGATGGGCGGATAGCTTCACGGCAGTTGAATGAAAGTCAGAAGGGCTTAACGCAAGCTGTTGATCGCAGCCGGATCAAGTTGTGGTGTAGGAGGTGTCAATGCAGGAGTGTTGACAGATTCGCGAGGTGGAATCGGCGTCGAGGAGGCGGGACTCACGGGCGAATTGTAATCGGTTGCAGGGGCCGAATATTGGTAAGTTCTTTTTGGTGCTCCGCGGGATTTTCGTGGGGCCAAGCCCCACTGAGTATCCAGGCGATCTAGTTCCGCCACGGTAGGGTTGTTTGCGTCCACGCGCCCCGAAGTTTCACAGGAAGCTAGAGTCAGGACGGCACAAGCGGCGACAAGGATATGCAAAAGACTCATGGGTGGAGTAAAATGTAAATGATGGTTTAAGATCGTGATTCTAGGCACGTCAACTCTGACAAGCAACTTAGAATCAGTCACTCTCTTGCCGATGAACAATTCCAAGCCGGATGGGGCCGCTTATGGAGTCGATATCCACTTCCGCGCCTCCCTGAGTGATTTGAATGACCCCCTGTTGCTGTAAACGACCGGCAGCCTCCCGCACAGGAGCCATCAGAGGACGCCAGGCATCTGGGGCCAAGTGACGTGCAACTTCAGACGGGCAGATGGTTTTTTCCGCTCCGCGTGCAGTTGTCAGATTTAGGATGGTTGCCTCAATAAGCTCTGTATCAATCGATGAGCCGGGGTCCATTTTATCAAAATTCTAGTCTTACTTGGGTCTGCGCATCTCAAACATTTCCGTTGTCCGGCAATACCAATGGGGCGATTGCATGCGCCCGATGGGCTGATAGGTGCCTGGTTTGACGAGCCAAGTGTCCAAGTCGAAAACGCCGTCTTTGACATGCACCCGCAGCACCTCGCCAATGATCAATCGGTTGTCGCCGATCTCGATAATGCTGTGGCTGCGGCATTCCAAACTGGCTGGAGCCTCAGCGATGCGAGGTGGTTTGACCACACTGGAGGGAAGGGGAGTCAGTCTGGCGTGCAGCAGTTCATTTTCTCCAGGAGGCAAGCTCGCTGCGCAGAGGTTCATTTTCTCGGCGATGCTCTCATCGACCAGATTCACTACAAATTGCTGCGTTAGCCGGATGTTCCGCGCGGTGTCTTTGGGGATGCCTGGTGACCGATCACCGGGACAAAGTCCGACGATGGGTGGACTGTCACCTAGGACATTAAAAAAGCTGAACGGTGCTGCATTGACCTTTCCATCCAGGTCCACTGTCGTTGTCAGGGCGATTGGGCGCGGCGTGACCAGTCCTGCCAGGATCATGTAAGCATCTTCGCGCAGAGGGCCGGTAAGGTCGAGTTCCATAAGCATAAGTTGAAACGTTTCAGTCTTGATTCAAGAAGCGCAAAAGCCGCTGGCTTGCTGCAATCTGTAAAACAGCTTGGTTCCTGCGGAAGGACTCACTAGCTTGTGTAGATTGTCAAAAAATCCGCGCCCAGTTGCAAAGCCGTCCGTCATCCTTATTCCTGAGCGACCATTTATTAGCCCGATGCTCGACCCAGTCCAACTCCTCAGCGCCTACTGTGACGGTGCCTTCCCGATGGGGGATGAGGATGGTCGTATTTCGTGGTTCCGCCCGCCATACCGTGGCATCTTGCCCATCCAGGATTTCCACCTGCCTCAGCGCTTTGCTCGCTACATTCCCCACCACCCTTTTGAAGTTCGCTGGAATACGGCTTTCGGTGACGTCATGCGGGGGTGTGCAGACCGCGAAAGCACCTGGATCACCGATGCCATCCTTGATAGTTATCAGGAATTGCACCACCTTGGCTTTGCCCACAGCGCAGAAGTCTGGCGAACTGGCAGGCTTGTCGGTGGGGTTTACGGAGTATCGATTGGCGGGGCCTTCTTTGGGGAAAGCATGTTCAGCCGTGAAACTCAAGCTTCCAAGGTGGCGCTGACTTATCTTCAGTGGCGCTTAAAAGAGCGTGGGTTCATGGTGCATGACACGCAGTGGACCACCCCTCATTTGGCGATGTTTGGCGGTCATGAGATTCCTTGCGTTCAATACCTCGAGCTTCTGCATCGCGCGATTCGTCTCCCCATCACATTCGATGACCGTCGCCAAGGAGCTCAACTTGTCTTTCGATGAATGACACGGGGATTATCGGGCTGAGTGTTCTTGAAGACGCCACCAGGCGGATTCGACAGGAAAGAACTGGGAGAGATAAACCTTGTCAAAATCATAGTGGGTGATGACTTTTTGGATAGCCGCTCGTTGAGTTGCCACATAGTCGCTGTCTGGACAGAGGGTGACGACCCAGGCGGCAAAGCAGGGTTCGCGCAGATAATCTTTTTCGATCTTTAGACGTGGGGAATGTTTGCCCTGAACACGAAGCCCCGCCTGGGCGACATCCACGGCGTCTTTTTCGCTGTATTGCGGTTTCCATGCCTCATTCATCACACGCCAATCGATGTTAAAGGGCTCGGTGCCATTGACGTCGAATTTTTCGATCAGGGAGAGACTTTTGGCACAGAGCTCTGCGCTGTGGCGCAGTCCTTCTGCATAGATCTCTTTGAGTGCGGGGGCCTTCTCCATTTCCCAAAGCGCCCGCAGGCAGATGACTCCCTCGCTACCCGTCCATGAATGACGTGGGCCCTGACCGGGATCAAAGACAAGACCTTCCCGACAGAAATCAATGCGGGCGCGTTGTTGCTTGCCAACCTTTTCGTTAGCGGCTTCCAGGTAGCGCTTTTCCCAAGAGGCATCTCCTGTGAAATGATGCATGGCTTTCATCACGAAAAGAATGCGAGGAACGCCTTCCCAGGTTGGCTTGGTAAAGTCGCCACGGTATTTGCAGGGAGGTCCGTCGGTTGGCATCTTCCAGCCATTTTGATCCAGGATTTGGATTTGCTTGATGAAAGCTGCCGTGAGCTTGGTTTTTTCTTCCGGGTTGGCGAGATCGTCGGTCAGGTAACGCCAGATGCCATAGTGCCAGGGAGTGCTCTGGTCATTGGAGCCTAAAGGGTAAGTCGTCTTGCCGTCGGTGGCGATACCGCGGGCGATAAAACCCGGTGTCTTGCCAATCGTGGAGACATGGATCAGCCCTTCAATAAGACGGCGGGCTTTGGTTCTTGATTCTTCGTCCTGAGTCAGCTTCCAGCGGGTGCAGAGAGCATCAAGGTAAAGGCCATTGAACATGGGGCCATCTTCGTTGGGCACTCCCCAACCTAGGGCACTGGGTTTCATCTCCCGGCAATCCTCCGGTGTGGGGCGGATGATCTTCCCGTCGAGGCCGGTGTAGTCGAGCACGAGGTTGTATTCATCCACAAAGCGCGACCAGATTTCATCATGGGCTTGCTGGACGGCTTGTTCCGGTGTCCTGGCGAACGTGGGGGATAGAAAGCCAAGAATGAGGCCAACTGTGATCAGGTGGGATCGATTGAGCATGGTTGGTCAATGAGGTTAAGCGAGATCGAGGATGACTTTACCGGCGCGGCCACCTTCTTGGGCACGCAGGATGGCGCGGCGGTATTCGGCCAAGGGAATGACTTCATCCACGGCAGTGACCAGCTCTCCGTGAGCGATCATGCGCGTGAGGGGCTCCAGCACTGCGGCGAGTTCAGCCGTGCCTGATTTTTCAAACCAACGGGTGATCCAGAGGCCCTGGAGATGCAGATTTTTGAAGATTAAAAATTTGTTAGGAATCTTCAAACTGCGGCGGCTCATGGCTCCGTAGGTGACCAGGATGCCCTCGGGTGAGAGCAGGTCCATGAGCCGAATCGCGCTATCTCCCCCCACCGCATTGGCTGCGAGTTTCAGTTCTTTTCCGTGCAGGTGTTCCTTGGCTGCGGTGAGTCCTGTTTCATCATCCGTAAACACGGCGTCAGCGCCCAGGGCGGTGAGTTCTGGAATGAGCTCGGCACGGCGCACGAAACTGGCCGTCTTCAGACCAAGGTGTTTGGCGATTTGAATCAGCGCGCGCCCGACGCCTGAGTTCCCCGCGTTTTGGACCACCCAAGCCCCCTCATCGAGCTCGATGTATTCTTTCAAAAGATGCCAGGCGGTGACCGGATTGATGCGCAGCATGGATGCCTGAACGCGGTCAATGCCAGGGGGGAGTTTGGCAAAGTGAAGTTCGGCTGCGGTGATGTGCTGACTCCAGCATCCAGCCCCGAGTAATGGGATCACGACGTCGCCTTTTTCAAGGGATGTGACGAGTGGGCCTATGTCCACGACTTCTCCACAGCCTTCATGGCCAGGGATGGCAGGCGGGTGAGCTGCGCGCCCGTAGGTGCCCTCAATGAAGTTCAGATCCGCCGGGTTAATGGGGGCATAGCGCATTTGGACACGCACCTCATGCCCGGTGAGTGGCAGGAGAGGTCGCTCGATGATCTCGAGGACTTCTGCGGGATTGCCGGTGGTGGGAAAGGACAGGCAGAGGGACATGGGCAGGGGTGACACAGGTTGGTTGGTTTGCCAAGGTTCAGTCATCGGCACTCAGAGTACAGACTCCCCGATTGTCCTTTTGCATTCTCCTTCTAATATAACCAAGATGACGTTGCAAGATATCGGCTGGAACGCCGCCTTTGAAGAAGCTTTTACCCCTTATTATAAAGAAGGCTGGGTGCCGGCGCGCCTGACGCGAGACAATAAGATCACTTATGGGGCACTGGTCGGTGATGGGGATGAGTTCGAGGCCATCATGTGCGGCAAGGTGTATCATGACGCGGAGACGGATGCGGATCTGCCTGCGGTCGGCGATTGGGTGGCCTTGGAGGTCGGCGGGGAAGATCAGGAGCATGTGATCCGCGCCCGTTTGCCCCGGCAGACTTGCTTTTCCCGTAAAATGGCGGGCAAGAGCACCGAGGAGCAGGTGATCGCGGCGAATGTGGACGTGGTGGTCGTGGTCACTGATGCAGGGACGGATTTCAGCCCCCGGCGGATGGAGCGCTATTTCACCATCATTGCCCGCAGCGGTGCCAAGGCCGTGGTCTTGGTCAATAAGTCGGACCTTTATGAAAAAGAGGACAATGAAGAAGCGGCGGCGGAAATCCGCGCGCTTAATCCGGAGGCCGATGTGCATATCACCTGTGCGACGAAAAAGCGCAGCTTATCCGTGTTGCGTCAGTATTTGACCAAGGGAAAGACGGTGACGCTCATTGGCTCCAGCGGGGTGGGAAAGTCCTCGGTGCTGAATCAATTGCTTGGAGATGAGTATCAGTGGACAGATGATGTCAATGAACTCACCGGCAAAGGACGGCACACAACGACCGCCCGTGAACTGATCATTTTGCCCAAAGGCGGTATCCTGATTGATAATCCCGGCATCAAAGAGGTGCAGATGTGGACCAATGAAATCACGCTGCGGGAGGGGTTTGCCGATATTGAAGAGCTGGCTTTGCAGTGCAGGTTTGGTGATTGCAAACATGGAAGCGACGCCGGGTGTGCTATCCGAGCGGCCCTTGAGGCTGGAAAGTTGGATGCGGGGCGTTATGAGAGCTTCCTCAAATTGGACGAGGAGATTGAAAAACTCCGCCGTAGTCGCAAAAAGCGCCAGATGACCGTCGAGCGCCGATCCAAGCGGGATTTACGCAGCAAGGTGCGCCAATACGAGAAGCGACGCGACCCTGAACATGAAATGGAACCTCGTGAGCGCCGCTCCTGAGTGAAATAGGCAATCTTTTGCGGCAGAAAAATGCCGTGGTATCGTTTTGAACATAGAGGTCATGTCTTGACTCTCACTCACCCACCGTTGAGCTTTCCCGCTGCATGTCTGATATCGTCACTCCACCTGCCATTCCTGATTCAAATTCGATCGCGAAAGCTTCCACCTGGGTTCAGCCTTTGCGCCAAGAGATCGCGCGAGTTCTTGTGGGCCAGACCGAGTTGGTTGACCGCCTCCTGGTAGCGTTGCTCACCAATGGACATGTTTTGCTTGAAGGTGTGCCCGGTCTGGCCAAGACGCTGGCTGTCCGCACGCTTTCCAGCGCCTTGCATGCGCAGTTCAAGCGCATCCAGTTCACGCCGGATCTTTTGCCTGCAGATGTGATTGGAACGATGGTTTATCACCCGAAAGACGGGACTTTCACACCTCGCCTGGGGCCGATCTTCGCGAATCTGGTGCTGGCAGATGAAATCAACCGTGCCCCGGCCAAGGTCCAGAGTGCCTTGCTGGAGGCCATGCAGGAGCGCCAGGTCACTATCGGCGACAATACCTATAAATTGCCAGATCCCTTCATGGTGTTGGCCACGCAAAACCCGATCGATCAAGAGGGTACCTACACTTTGCCTGAGGCCCAGCTCGACCGTTTTCTTTTCAAAGTGCGTGTCGTTTATCCCACCCCTGCGGAGGAACGGAAGGTTCTGGATGCCATGGCTACCAGCGCGCCGAAGTTGGAGGTCAATCAGATTACCAAAGCCGAAGACATCGTCGCCAGCCGAGTCTTGGTGAATGCCATTTACATGGATGAAAAAATCCGTGATTACATCGTCTCCATTATCCAGGCGACCCGCGTCCCGGATGCCTATGCTCCGCATTTGAAATTGCTGATTCGATGCGGGGCTTCACCCCGTGGCACCATCAATTTGGCGCTGGCCGCAAAGGCTTATGCTTTCTTGGCTGGGCGCAATTATGTGACACCTCAAGACATCAAGGATCTTGCCCCGGACATCCTGCGTCATCGTATTTTGCTTTCGTATGAGGCGGAGGCAGAAGGGGTGAGCAGTGAAGATGTGATCAAGCAGCTTTTGGATAAACTGCCGGTGCCTTGAGTCCGGGCCACATTCGTGTTCTGAAGACAGACGCTGTCTGTACATCATTATTCGTTCACCTTCATGCTCAATACCCCCGACAACGACGAACAACTCACCCGCATTCTCAAGCGGGTGCGCCGTATTGAGCTGATCACGCGCGGCATGGTGAAGGAAACCCTGGGTGGGCAATACCACTCAAGGTTCAAAGGGCAGGGAATCGAGTTTGATGACTTTCGCGAGTATCAGGCCGGAGATGACGTGCGCTTTTTAGACTGGAATGTGACCGCGCGCATGAACGAGCCTTTTGTGCGCAAATACATTGAGGAGCGTGAACTGACGGTGATGATCGTTGTGGATGTCAGCGGTTCGGGCGATTATGGCAGCCAGGAGGATAGTAAGCGTGAGCGTGCCGCCGAAGTGGCTGCGGTTTTCGCCTTCAGCGCCGTTCAAAACCAGGACAAAGTCGGTTTGATACTGGTTTCAGATCGCGTGGAGCACTACCTGCCTGCCCGTAAAGGCAGCTCTCATGCGCTGCGTATTCTGCGGGATATTTTGACCATTCGGCCTGTAAGTCCGAAAACAAATCTGGCTCCCGCGTTGGATTTGGCGATTGAGCGTGTGGCACATCGGGCACTGGTTGTGGTGGTTTCGGACTTTTTGACACCGGATACCGTTTGGGAGGCGAACTTGAGGGCCGTGGCAGCCAAACATGATGTAGTCGCCGCCCAGATCACCGATCCGCGTGAATGGGAACTTCCTCAGGCTGGTAGGATTTGCCTGGAGGACCCCGAGACCGGTGAACAGTTCATCGTCAATACGTCGCACCCGGCGGTTCGTCTGAAGTATGCTCAAACCGTCAGCGAGCGTCAGGATGCATTGATCAGGCTGCTGCGGAAAAATGGAGTCGAGCGGATCGATGTGCGTCTGGATGATGATTATGCGCCGGCGATGAAGGCCTATTTCCGAGCACGCAGAAGGAGGAAACGCTGATGATGAATTATTGGTTAGCGCAGGCCCCGGCACCGCCTCCTTTGCAGCCTCTCCCTCACCCTGATTTGCCGGAGGTGATCCTACCTCCTGCACCTTTGCCTGTATGGATTTTCATCGCTGGTGCGTTGCTGTTGGTCGCCTTGCTTTCTCTGGTGTTTTGGTTGCTGTTGCGTCCTCGCGCGGCAGTCCTTCCCGAGCCTCAGAAACCTTGGAGAGTCGCCATGGGTGCGCTTAGAGAACTGCACGGCAGGGCAGGTAGCGAGCCGCCTGGAGAGACAAGTGCTCAGGTTTCAGAATTGTTGCGGCGTTACTTTTTAGACCGCTATAAAATCCCGGCTCCCTTTCGCACCACTCATGAGATTTTTCATGGTGACGGCATTCCTGCGACGTCTCAGCGCCTTTATAAATACGCCTCTTTGGCGGAGTTATGGGATCAGCTTTCTTTTGCCCCGGTGCCTTCATCTGCGACTGAAGCTGTTGCCTTGGTGGAAAAGGCCATCACTTACCTTGAGGAGGATCGCCCATGAACATCCCCGCTTTTCCCGATGTTATCCTGGCGCGGCCCGAATGGCTTTGGGCTCTGCTTTTGTTGCCGCTGATGATGTGGTGGCGGGGACGCATCGGTAAGTCTCCTGCGGTGGTTTTCCCCACGGCTTTCATTCTTCGTGAGATGGGCCTCAAGGCAAAGTCCTCCCGCGGAGGTATGACTTTCGGGTTGGTATTGTTGAGCCTGGCCGCTGCGATCATTGCGTTGGCGCGCCCTCAGAAAGTGATCTCGCATGATGAAGATAAGACGGAGGGTATCGCTATTTGCCTCACGGTGGATGTGTCGCTCTCCATGTTGATTGAGGATTTCTACATTGGAGGTGCGCCCGTGAATCGAATCACTGCTGCCAAGCGTGTGATGCGGGATTTCATTCGCGGTCGAAACAACGACCGTGTTGGTATCGTCGCTTTTGCAGGTGCTCCTTATCAACCTTGCCCACTGACTCTTGATCATGAATGGTTAGAATCGAACCTGGATCGTGTTCAGACGGGCGTGATGGAGGACGGTACGGCCATCGGCTCCGGACTTGCTGCTGCGGCCCGGCGTTTGGACAAGGAAACGGTGTCCAGCAAAGTGATCATTCTGCTGACTGATGGTGCGAATAACAGTGGCAAATTAAGCCCCCAAGATGCAGCCAAGCTGGCTGCAACCTTGGGTCAAAAAATCTACACCATCGCCATCGGAACTCCAGGTGTGCATATGATTCCCTTGCCCAATGGACGTGTCATTACCAGCGGGCGTCAAGAATTCGACGAAGGAACTCTGCAAGAGGTGGCCAGGATCGGCAGTGGCAATTTCTACATGGCTCAGGATCTCTCGGCGCTGAAGGATATCTTCGATACGATTGATCGTCTGGAGAAAACGGAGATCAAAAAACGAAGCATTGTCGAGACCGAGGAAATGTTTTTCGTTCCAGCAGCTCTGGCTGCTGGGTTGTTAGGCCTGGCCTTATTGTTACGTCTGACATTACTGAATTCAGCCCCGGTGGCTGTGGCGACCTGATTTGACCGCACATGACTTTCGCCTCTCCAGATTTGCTCTACTTTTTGCTCGGCCTGCCGCTGTTGTTGGCTTTGCGTTTTTGGGCGGCCAGACAAGCTGGGCAGATTGTCGGGACGATGACGGCCCCGAGGTTGCGTTCGCAACTGGTGATGGGTGTTTCGGCTTGGCGTTCCTGGTCGATCTTTTCCCTGCAATTGCTTGCCCTAGCTTGTTTCATCGTGGCCATTGCCCAACCGCGCTGGGGGGAAGACAAGACCATTCAACGCGAGTCGGGACGGAACGTGATCATCGCCATCGATACGTCGCGGTCCATGCTGTCCAATGACATCACTCCAGACCGCCTCACACGGGCCAGACTGGCGGCGCAAGATGTGTTAGGTACTCTGAAGACGGATCGTGTGGGGCTGATCGCCTTTGCCGGAAATGCTTATCTGCAAGCTCCTCTGACCACTGATCATGAGGCTGTGATTGAGGCGATTCAATCTTTGGATTTCACCTCAGTCCCTCGCGGTGGCAGTGAGATTGGTAAGGCGTTGAAGTTGGCGATGGAGACTTTCGAAAAAAGCCCGGCCCGCAATCATGGGTTGATTCTTTTCAGCGATGGAGGGGAGCCCAATGATCAGATCCGTGAGTATGCGCAACAGGCGGCTAAAAAAAATATCCTTATCCTTACGGTCGGGGTCGGTACGGAGGCAGGGTCGCTGATTCCTGATCCTGATCCTGAGCGCCAGGGGGATTATGTGCGGGATCGTAGCGGCAATGTGGTCAAGACAAAGCTGGAGGGCGGTGTTCTTCAGGAAATTGCCACCGCCACACGCGGGCGTTACCTGAAACTCGGGTCGCAGCCTCTGGCCGCCTCCGTGGTCCGCGATCTGCTCTCAGCACTTCAGGCCCAATCGAACGAAGCGAAGCAATTGGTCAAGCCAATCGAACGTTTTCAATGGCCATTGTCTATGGGAGTATTGTTTCTTATGACTGCTTGGTTCCTCCGTCCATCCTCCGCCCCGCGCCGTTTGGCACCTGCACTGGCTCTATCGTTACTGGTTTGGAGCGAGTCTCCCGCGTCGGCTGAAACTCATCCAATGCGGCATTTCGTCGCTTCTATCTTCAATCGGGACAGTGTGGACCCGCATGAAGCTGAGGAGGCGCTGAAAGCTGGTAATCACAAACTGGCTGCTGACCTTTTTGGCAAACTGCTGAAGGAAGAGCCTGCTGAGCATCTGCGGTATCGTTATGCTCAAGCGCTTGGTTATACCTCGCACCAATTGAAGGATTATGACCGCGCTGTCGGGGCTTTCAGTCAGGCCCTGGAGTCTGGCGAAACCGGTTTGCAAGAGCAAGCGCATCAAGGATTGGCCCACAGTCTTTATGACCAGGGAGATCGCGCTCTGGCCAAGCAGCCTAAATTTACCCTCAAGGCCTGGAGAGATTCGGTGAAGCACTTTGATGCCGCGCTGAAAGCGGACCCTGAAAATAAAGCCCTTCAGGAAAATCGTGATTTTGTCAAAAAGCGCCTGGATGAATTGCAGGAGAAATTAGACCAGCAGGAGCAACAGGGCGATAAAGGCGAAAAGGGCGAAAAGAAAAAAGGCCAAAAGGGCGAAAAAGGTGAAGAGGGGGAGGACGGCGAGGAGGATGGTGAAGAAGACGGTCAGGGCAAGGGTGACAAAGACCGCAGTCGCAAGGAAAGCCTAGGCAAACAAAAAGGTGAAAAGAAAGAGGAGGAGTTGCCCGAAGGTCAGCTCCAGGCGGGCAATGAAGGCGAACCCAAGGACGAAGAGGGGAAACAAAGTGAAGAAGCGGGGGATGCGGAGAATGAAGCCGATGATGCCACCGGCTTTAGCCGCAATGAAGCCCGTGCTTTTTTACGGACCTATGCGGATGATCAAAAGAAAGCCCAGATCGTGCGTCCGCGCGACCCGGCCGTGAATGGAAAGGACTGGTAACCGAAGATGAACCGAATGGGACCGATGACACGCGTGATTCATAATCCAATACTTTCCGCGAGGCTGCTGGCGGCTGTTTGTTTGTGCCTAGTCGGCCTAGCTCAGGCTGCCACCGTGCGCGCCTACGTTCAGCCGGCGAAGGCTAAGAAGCCCAATCAAGTCATATCGTATGTCATCACCGTTCAAGACGGGCAGGTGGGCAGCGTTCCTGAACTGCGATTGCCACTTCAGATCGGGCAGACGACGGCAGTTTCCACTTCGCAACAGTTTAGCATTGTCAATGGACGGCAGTCCTCCTCCATCCGCCTTACCTGGGGTTTGGCTGCCAGTGAACCGGGTGATTTCGTGATCCCTGCTCAGAACCTCCTCGTGAATGGTCAGACAATGACAACCAACGAGGTCAAGCTGACGGTCGAACAAGGTGGCAGCTTGCCCAATTCTGAAAATGGTGAAGATGCCAATCAGCCTATTCTTCAGATCGAACTGGCTAAAAAAGAGATTTATCAAGGCGAAGTGATGCCTCTGACCTGCACTTTATATGTGCCGCGCCAGACGCAGTTACGGCGTCTGGGCTTAATCGATATAGCGAAGAGCGACTTCGCTATCGCACGCTTTCCTCAGCAGAGCGAACAAACCATGACGGTGATTGATGGCGTGGGTTATGTGGTGCTGACTTTTCGTAGCACACTTTCTTCATTAAAGACGGGTGATTTACAGGTCGGTCCGGCCACGATGGAGATCTTGGTGGAGGTGCCAATGGAGGCGACACAGCAGAGACCGAATATGTTCCCACCAGGATTTCCCCAAGGGTTCTTTGGGGCACAGACGGAGCCACGGAAGGTCGTGATCAAAAGTCAGCAGGTGAATCTGAAAGTGCTGTCCTTACCCACCGAGGGTAAACCGGCCAATTTCAGCGGTGCCGTCGGTGATTTTGCCCTCAGTGCCACTGCCAGCCCGACGGAGCTGACCGTGGGTGATCCTGTTGCTGTCGAAATGGTGGTGGAGGGAATGGGGAACTTCGATGCCCTGACGGCTCCAGCACTGGCTTCCTCGAGCGGGTGGAAATCTTATCCGGCAAAGCGCTATAACATCGAGGGGCAGCTCGACCAAAATCAGGTGCCTACTCTGGAACGTAAAATTGGTTATTCGCAGGTTTTTATACCGGAAGCCGTTCACACGGAATTACCGCCTTTTCAGATCAATTACTTCAGTCCCGCTCAAAAGAAATATGTGACCCTGAGCACAGAGGCGATTCCTCTGAATATGAAGCCCGCACCTGCCACCGTGACCGGTGAAGTGGCCGCCGGGGCCGTCTCTGAAGCCGTCGTTCCACCGCTGGTAGTGCCTCCCCAGCCGGACATTACTGACATCGTGATCAACCCGCCTACGAGGTCACGCTGGCAGACTCCCACGGGCGCACTTTTGCTGCGGAGCACTGCTTTTTGGACTGTTCAGGCCATACCATTAAGCCTGCTCTTCTTAGCGAGTTTTATGGCGATCCTGCGCCGTCGCCGCGAAGCACGCATGGCGGGCCGTGCCGGGGAGATCCGAGCAGCGTGGGAGACCTTTGAAGGGCGGTCTTTGTCAGATGCAGAATTTTTAAGGGGGGCGGCTCAATTCATTTACACGGTCAAAGGAGGTGCACTGGTGAACGAGCCAGAGCTCAAGAGCATCTTGGAGCGCTACCAAACTTCGAATTTTGCAGCCATTTCAACTGCGCCTGTGACTCCTGAGGAGCGTGGGCAAATCACTACCACATTGAGCAGCCTGTTTCGCAAAGCCATCGCTAAAGTCTCTCTGGTGCTTCTGATGGCTGTGATGACATGCGGCAGCCTGAGTGCGCAGTCAGTCAGCCCGACTGCGACCGCAAATGAAGTTTATCAAGAGGCAGTGGATGAGATGGCCAAAGGCAATTTCACCCGCACACAGTATCTGGCAGAGTCTTTAACCAAAAGAAAACCGCCGCAACTCAGTTCGGAGGTGTTTCAGTTGATCGGTCATGCCCGCTACCGCCAGGAGGACTTGGGCCGCGCTGTTTTGTGGTATCAGCGCGCGCAACTGCTTGATCCTCGAGCTCCTGAACTGATTCAGAATTTATTCCATCTGCATGAAAAGCTGCGTTTTTTGACCTTCGGTGAGGAGTCCCTTTTTGGCCAATGGAGCCTTTGGTTGACGCCCAACGAATGGATCATTCTTGCCGCTGCAGGGTTTTGGCTGGTGACTCTTTCTTTAACCAGCCGTGTTTTATTCGGTCGCAAGGCCGGTTCTTGGCTGACCGTCGTTGCGATACTCGGGTTGGTGATTGCATTGCCGGCCTCGGCCTTTGCCTCCATACGGCCTCTAGGGGCGGAGCGAGTGCGAGATATTTCCATCGTGACGGTGCCTGATGTAAGGGCCTTTACCGCAGCGACGGTAACTTCTGGCACTGTAATGGACTTGCCTCCAGGCTCGCAGGTCCGCATTTTAGAAAAGCGTGGCTCCTGGCATTATGTGGAAATCCCTAACGAGCCAGAAAATCTGCGAGGTTGGGTGGAAGGTGGCGCGATAACGCCCCTATGGATTTGGGATGAGGCCCTAGTTCCTTGAGATATTTTAAAGGTTGTGGGGAATAACTTGGCCACTCTGGCATCAGACTGGCGAATCCAATCACCCTGATTAGATTCCATTCTCAAAATCAAACCACCCTCTAAATACCTTATGAAAGCTATCCTGATCCTCTCTCTTTCGGCTCTTTGCCTGAGTCTTTCCAGTTGTGCCAACTGCTGCAAAAAGCCTGCGGCTGACTGCAAGAAATGTGATTCCTGTGCTTCCTGCAAAGTGAAGAAATAAGTCTTTAGTTTGGCCGTCTATCGGTCAGGTCTGTCTGCAAACGGCTATTTGTCTCATGGAGTTTGATCAACTCGTGCAGGAGCACTACCAAGGGCTATATCGCTTTGCGCTCAGCCTTGCTCAGCGTGAAGCGGATGCTGCAGACCTGACCCAGCAGACATTCCTCCGTTGGGCCACACGTGGGTTTCAGCTTCGTGACCGCAGCAAGGCCAAGACTTGGCTTTTCACCACGCTTTATCGCGAGTTTCTTTCCGGTCATCGCCGTGCCGTTCGTTTCCCGCATGTGGAATTGTCCGATGCGGAGCCCGAGTTGCCGCCAGTCCAGGCGCGAACGACGGAGGAGATGGATGGCCAGTCCGCCATGGATGCCCTGAGCCAATTGGATGAAACCTACCGGGCACCCCTTATGCTCTTTTACCTTCAGCAGCACAGTTACCAGGAAATCGCGACGATTCTAGACGTGCCCATTGGCACGGTGATGTCACGTCTATCGCGTGGCAAAGCTCAACTGCGCCAAAAACTTTCCAGTGCCCAGCCCGATCAGGAAGCCCTCGTCTCCGCCAAAGTGATTCCTTTTGAACCCGCACGAACCAGCCGCCATGGATGATGCTGAACTCCAGCTCCGCCTGAGTGCCTGCCGTCCCAACGGTCAGGATAATGATGACCCGCTTCTTCGTGAGGCGATGGAAACCCTACCTCACCGTCCGGATTTGATGAATTGGTTTGCTAATGAGCAAAGCTTTGACCGTTGTATGTGCAAGGCGGTCGCAGAGGTGAAGGTCCCTGAGAACTTGTGCGCTGAGATTCTGGCTGCGTCAAAGATGAGTGCGTCCGTGCCGCGTTGGCAGCGGTTGCCCTGGCTGGCCGCTGCCGCCGCGTTGGCGCTGCTGGGCTTAGTTTATTCGATCTACGAACCCAAGACTCAAGACACGACACTCGCTCAGTTTGAGTCAGAGATTGTGGATATCTTTGATGGAATGAAGAACCGAGGATTTGGGTTGGAGCACGTTTCAGGAGAATTGACCAACGTCAGCGCTTGGTTGGGCAATCAGGGCGCACCTAAACCTTACATCATTCAACCGGGGACTAAGTCGGCTCGTCCGTTTGGTTGTCGCGTCGTGACCTGGCGCGGGCAGAAAGTCACCATGGTCTGTTTTGGAAGAGGCGACCAGGAGGCTCACCTGTTTGTCGTTCTCCGTGAGTCATTGAAAGATCTGCCGGAAAACTTGCCGCCTCAAAAGGTTCAGCATGTGGATGGCTATCCCGTAGCCGCCTGGTCATGCCGCAAGTGTGTTTATGTCCTACTGGGTGACTCGCCAGAGACGAAGTTGGAAGACTTTCTCAAGGCTGATTCAAATCTCGAATGACGGAGGTTGACGCGCTTTTTCGCGTTCGAGCACATCACTCAGAGTGGTCTTACTCAGCCACTCATTGACCTCACTGCGCAATCCTCGGAAGACTTGCCCCAGGCTACAGCCGCCGGGAATACCGCATTCGCATACGCTTCCGGGCTGGTCGGTCATTGTGGCACAGTGAATGGGCTCAAAGGGACCATCGATCAGTTGAATGATTTCTCCTAGAGTGATGCGCAGGGGGGCTTTTTGGAATTGATATCCTCCGCCGACCCCGCGTTTGCTGCGTAATAGTCCGCCATTCTTTAGGACGAGAAGGATTTGCTCCAAAAATTTCAGCGGGATGCGCTCATTGGCAGCGATGTCCTGAATGGAAAAGGTGGAGGTCTCGGGCGTGCGAGCCATGGCCAGCAGGGCACGCATGGCATATTCGGCTTTGCGGGAGAGCTTCATTCGTCCCATGCGTTAGGAGGGCTTTGATTTTGAGGCAACCAGCAAAGATGCGTTTCACGAAACTTTTTTTTGACAACTCGCTGCATTTCTGGCCAAACTCTCATTGTTCCTATGAAATGGATTTTATCCCTCATCACCCTCTCCGCTCTCTCCTCCTGCACCACAAAGCCCTACATGGTGGGCAGTGTGAATGAACAATTCTACACTCGCTACCGCACCCCGGGTGCTAGCTACAAGAAAAAGGGAGAAAAGGCACAATTTGATTACACTTGGCAGGAGAACCTGATGGGAACAGCGCGTCTCCCCATCGCCTACCGTGAAAATAAGCCAAAGCCTGCCCCGGTCTATACCGCACCGATGGCGGCTCCTTACACCAGCAGCAAATAAGGGATTTTTGAATAGGGCTTCACAAAAGCGACCTCGAAGGAGGTCGCTTTTGTCGCTCGTATAAATAGCTGAGTTAGTGCTTACACAAGCCTAGTGCCGAGATCAGGAGTTTTTTAATTGTGAAAAACTCGAAAATAGACCTTGATTTCTCAGGCCCATCCAGCATTCTCCCCATCCCCGAAAGTCAGTAATTTAAATTTGATCTCATGGCAGTAGCAATTCGTCTCCGTCAAGAAGGCTCCAAAGGCCATCTGTTTTATCGCGTCGTAGCCGCTGATCAGCGCTTCAAGCGTGATGGTCGTTTCATCGAAATCCTGGGCACTTACGATCCGCATAAGAAGGACGACAAAGCCAACATTGACCTCGAAAAGGTGAATTCATGGATTGCTAAAGGTGCTCAGCCTAGCGAAACCGTTCGCAGCATCATCAAGAAGGCTGCTCTGGCGGCCAAGTAATCTTTGATGATCGATTCTGGTTTCCGTAGTTGCTCGGGCTAACGGAAACAGTTATTGCATGTCATGGACGCCCCCGAAGCCCTTCGCGAATTCCTGACCTATGTGGTGGCCAATTTGATTGATCACCCACAGCAAGCCTCTATCGCCATTGGCCACAATGCCAGTGGCGTTTTGGTTTTTAGAGTTCAACTCGCGCCCGATGACGTGAAGCACGTTTTGGGTAAAAATGGGATGACTGCCAGTTCCATTCGTTCTCTGCTCAATACTGCGGCAGAAAAGCATGGCATACGCGTCAGTCTCAAGATCGGCGCAGCGCGTGACTTGGATGGCGAGGAGAGTCCAGAACAGGAGCAGCAGCGCGAGGCTGCCTCAGCAGACTGTTGATACAGATTGTGTGATGGGATGAATCATCTCGTTTCTGCCCCCATGAGCGGTTGCAGATACCCTCACCCTATAGTATTCCCCGCGCTTTCTTTTCATGTCGCTGAATCTTCACGATACGCTCTCCCGCTCTTTGCGTCCCATCGCTCCTTTGGATGGCAAAACATTGCGATTCTATTGCTGTGGACCGACGGTCTATGGACCGGCCCACATCGGCAATTTCCGAACTTTTGTGGCCCAGGATGTTTTCCGAAGAGTCGTTGAGCAAGGTGGATTGGCGACTTTGCATGTGCGCAATCTCACGGACGTCGATGACAAGACGATCCGGGATTCCCAAAAGGCAGGGCAGACCCTCACGGAATTCACCCGTTTCTGGACGGAAAAATTCCATGCCGATTGCGCTGCCCTGAATCTTTTGCCTCCACATGTTGAGCCCAGCGCTGTGGCCCATATCCCGCACCAAATTCGCATGATCGAGACGCTCATTGAGCGCGGTCACGCCTATGCCACTCCCGATGGGAGTGTGTATTTTAAGGTTGCCTCGTTTGCTGATTATGGACGTCTTTCCCACCTTGAGGACCGCGAGCTGAAACTCGGGGCTTCGTCCTCAGCAAGTGCCACGGATAATGATGAATACACCAAGGACTCCCTGGCTGACTTTGCGCTTTGGAAAGGCAAGAAGCCAGAAGACGGTGAGAATCATTGGTCCAGTCCTTGGGGGGAAGGCCGTCCTGGCTGGCACCTTGAGTGCAGTGCCATGTCTCTCGAATACTTGGGCGAAGACTTTGATGTTCATGGTGGCGGAGTGGATCTGATCTTCCCGCACCATGAAAATGAAATCGCGCAGAGCTGCTGTGCCACTCATGGCCGATTCGCACATCATTGGTTTCATGTCACCCACCTGATGGTGGATGGCGGGAAGATGAGCAAGAGCCTGGGTAACCTTTACACCCTGGAAGACTTGCGGAAGCGTGGCTACTCACCGGCAGAAGTTCGCTATGTCCTCATTAGCGGGCATTATCGCACACCGCTGAACTTCACCATGCACTCGCTGGATGCGGCGCGTCAGGCTCTGCAAAAGCTGGCTAAGTTTGACAAGGCTCTTCGCGAAGCCACCGGCATCACGGGTGAGGTGAATGCAAGGGCTGCGGGTCCGTTCGCACCTGCCTGGGAGACTCTTAATGACGACCTGAATGTTCCTGGTGCGCTGGGTGACATCTTTGGAACCCTCAACAAGACGAAACCTGCTACACTCTCCAAAGATGAGGCTCTGGCTGCTCTACAAGGGTTTCATTACTTGTTGAATGCTCTTGGGCTCCAATTGCCGACAGTCGCGGATGAAGTCGTTAATGAGGTGCCACCGGAAATTGCAGATCTTGCGGAAAAACGTTGGCAGGCAAAGCAGGCCAAAGACTGGGCTGCTGCGGATGTTCTGCGCAAAGAACTGGATGCCGCTGGGTGGATTATCAAGGACGGCAAGGACACTTATCAGGTTCTCAAGAAGTAGCCTTCATGGGTTGAAAGCGTGCAGTTTTTCTTGGGATGTCTCACTTTTTGTTATGCCGGGCCAAGTAGGCGCGACAGTTTTCTTCGCCCATGTATTTAGCCAGGAGTTTGGGATCGGTTTCGGTGAGATCCACGAGAATGAGGCCGTCGATGACGGAGGAAAAATCCTTATCCACATTGAAACTGAGAATCGTGCCACTGAGGCGGAGATAGTGCTTCAACAAAATGGGGATGCCTTTGCCATCGGTCTCGACGCTGGAGATGAGAGCTGAGCAGTCATCCACGTCCTGGAGGTTGGCGCTGATGAACTCACGCATGAGGCGGCGGCTGCGCAGGTAGCGAAAGGGGTTGCGCGGTTTGACAAAGCTGGCGAGGTCCTCATGCAGGCAGTTTTCCTGAAGGAACTCGACGATCATTTTTTGGCTCAGGCTGTCGTAGTCCTGACTGATGCTGACAGGGCCAAAGAGTTTTTTGTAGCCGGGATTTCGCACCATCCAATGAGCAATGCCTTTCCAGAGGAGGGGGAGGCTGGAAAGGTTGCGCTGATACTCTTTGATGATGAAGCTGCGGCCCATCTCGACAGCACTTTCAAGGTGGGCCAGGAAGGGTTTTTCATATTTGAAGAGAGTGTTCGTATAAAGGCCTTTGGGGCCATATTCACGCAGGATGATGTCTGCGCGGCCTACACGATAAGCTCCGGCAATCTGTTGCTTTTGTTCATCCCACAAGAACAGGTGCTGATAGTAGCGGTCGTATTTGTCGAGGTCCACCTCGTTGCCTGTTCCCTCACCGACTGCGCGGAAAGTGATCTCGCGCAGGCGACCGATCTCCTGCAAGGTATCGGGGATCTCATGGGAGTGGGCGATGTAAACACTGAGGTTACCCTGGCCGGTGAGTCGGCTGCCGCGCTCATGCAGGGCTAGGACTTCGCTGAGAATGCGTGTGCGATGTTCCTCTGCCAGGGCGAGATCGCGCGTCCGCTCAGTTATTGTGACGGGTAGGGCGACACCGGTTTTGCGGCGATTGGCCAGGATGAAGGTATGAATCCGCAGGTATTTGGTGAGGGACTCGTCGTCTTCAAACTTGCGCAATTTGGCGAAGGGCAGGGGTGTCCCGACGCGCATCTCGATACGAGTGCCGCGTTTGTTGCAAAATTCACGCAAGAGCAGGCCGGTGCGAATGCGGGGGTGGATGAGGCCCACCGCATGAAATAGCGGACTGTTTGTCCCGGGGAAAAAGACAGGCAAGACGGTGGCCTTGGTGCGCCTAACTAACGATCCGACATGATTGCTCCAAAGGGGCTCCTGGATGCCTGAGCCGGGTTTGTAGCCGGCTACCTCCCCCGCCGGAAAGATGATGAGTGCACCGTCTGATTTTAGATGCTTGAGAGCATCTTTCATGGCGGTGACGTTGCTGCGTGCGGCGGCCTCTCCGCCGAAAGGATTGACCGGGATAATGTGCGGGCGCAGGGCGGGGAAAGCGGCCAGCATGGAGTTGGTCATGACCTTTACCTCCGGCCGATGCTGGGCCACGTAATGGGCCAGCAGCACGGGGTCCACGATGCCATAGGGGTGATTGGCGATGATAATGAGAGGACCATTCTTGGGAAACTCAAAGTCAGGCGCGCTGAGGACTTCGGCACTCGCATTCATCGTCTTGAGCACAGAGTCAAACCATGTGTAGCAGGTCTGCCCCTCAGGGTGCTTTTCATGCAAGGCACAAGCTCCCTTATAAATTTCATCCAGGCCACGCAGGCCAAGGCTGTGATCGAGGATTGGACCGAGCAAACGATAAGCCCGACGTTGAAAAGGCGTCTGCAAATAGTCGCGTAAATCGAGGATCATGGATGATGTTTTGGCTTATTTTACGGTCCATCCTAGCCACGCAAGTGCTTAAAGCGTGTCTTTATTGTCACTGGCTGAGAGATGACTCAGGCCAGGGCTTCCTGAATGCGAAGCTTCCAATCTGCGGCGACGGTGCCGTAGCTGCTGCGCTCATCATTGTGATACATGATGCCTCGAGAAACATTCACGAGAAGCGGAGCCCGACGGCCACTGCCTTTCAGTGCGGCGAGGTCACCCCCTTGGGCACCTAGACCGGGGATAAGCAGAGGCACGTCCGGCGTGCGGCCCAGCACGTCTTCAGCGGCATTGGTCAGGCCGATGACCAGACCCACCTGCGGGCTGGCCTGGGTCATGTCGGCGACCAGTTCGAAGACCTTGCGGTCACCCGTCGGCTGGAACTCGATGTCCACTGCACCCGGATTGGAGGTGACGCCGAGGAGGTAGATACCCTTGTCGGGATATTTGAGAAAAGGCTCCAGGGTGTCCCGTCCCATGTAGCCATTGAGGGTGACGGCATCCACGCCATAGGCCTCGAAAGCCGACTTCGCATAGTAGCTTTGGGTTTCGCCGATATCGCCACGTTTGACATCAAAAATAACGGGGATGTCTTTGGGGATCTCTTTGAGGACCTGGGAGAGAATTCGCAGACCTCTCCAGCCCATTGCTTCGTAGTAGGCTGAGTTCGGTTTGAAGGCGGCTGCATGGGGGGCCGTTTCCTCAATGACTTTGATAATCAACCGTTTGGCGGCTTCATCGCAGCGGTCCATACGCACATCCAGCCCTACACAAAGGTTCGATCCTGTTGCGGCGATTCGTTTTTCCAATTTCTCCCGAAAGCTCATTCCTCTTATCATGGAAAGGAGCGGCGATTTTTGCAAATGGTTGCAGCCATGTTTTCTCCGCGCTAGTTGAACCATGAGTTCACCCCTCGTCGGCATCATCATGGGCTCCAGCTCCGACTGGCCCACCCTGGAACACGCAGCGCGCGTGCTTCAGGATTTTGGCGTTTCCTTTGAAAAGAAGGTGGTCAGCGCCCACCGCACGCCACAGCTCCTCTATGACTATGCCACCACGGCCCAGTCCCGGGGGCTGAAGTGCATCATCGCGGGGGCCGGTGGGGCCGCGCACCTGCCGGGCATGACCGCCAGCATGACCACCATCCCCGTCCTGGGCGTGCCCGTGCAGAGCAAGGCGCTCAGCGGTGTGGACAGTCTCTACTCCATCGTCCAGATGCCCGGCGGTATCCCCGTGGCCACCTTTGCCATCGGCAATGCCGGGGCGCTGAATGCGGGCCTCTTTGCCATCTCCATGCTGGCCAATGAACAGCCGGAACTGGCGGAGAAACTGAAGGCTTTCCGTGATAAACAGACCGCGAAGGTGCTGGAGAGCCAGGCGGAGATTGAGAAGGAAGCAAAGGCCTGAACCCATGTCCGAGACTTCCTTCTTCCCCCCCTCCACCATCGGCATCCTCGGCGGCGGCCAGCTCGGTCGTATGTTGGCCCTGGAGGCCCGTCGCAGCGGCTACCGCGTGGCCATTTTCACCAATGAACCTGCGGGTTGTCCGGCGGGTCAGTTTGCCGATGTGGAGATCAATGCCGCCTACGATGACACCGCCGCTCTGGACCGCTTTCTGGCGCAGGTGGATGTGGTCACGGCGGAGTTTGAGAACATCCCCGATGCCTGCCTTCAGGCCGTGGAGGCGGTGAAACCGCTGCGCCCCGGACGCAAGGCTATCTACACGACCCAGCATCGCGAGCGAGAGAAGCTGTTCCTCCGGGGAAACGGCATCGCCTGCGCGGAGTTCCGCATCGTGGAAAACCTGGCTCAACTGGAAACGGCGGTGTCCGAGCTGGGCCGTCCGTGTGTGATCAAGACGGCGGCCTTTGGCTACGATGGCAAGGGCCAGTGCAAGGTGAATGCCGACACGGATCTGGCCGAGGCCTGGACCTCCTTTGAGGGTCATCACGCCGTGGTGGAACAGTGGGTCCCCTTTGTCTGTGAAGTCTCCGTGGTCGGTGCCCGTGGGGTGGATGGCCGCATGGCCATGCATGGGGTGGTGGAGAACCAGCACGCCCATCACATCCTGGATGTCACCATTGCCCCGGCGCGGGTCGAGCCTGCGATCCTGGAGCAGGCTCTCGAGCTGTGGGAGGCCGTGGCCGTGGGCCTGGAATACGTGGGCACGATGGCCGTGGAGCTTTTTGTCACCGCCGAGGGGAAGGTCCTGGTCAATGAGATCGCCCCGCGTCCGCACAACAGCGGGCATTACACCATCGATGCCTGCGTGACGAACCAGTTCCAGCAGCAGATGCGCGCCATCTGCGGCCTGTCCCTGGGCGACCCTACGCAGCACACGCCCGCCGTGATGATCAATTTGTTAGGCGATGTCTGGCCGTCCGAGGACGTGCATCCCGACTGGTCCCCCGTGCTGAACCATCCGCGTGCAAAGCTGCACCTGTATGGCAAGGCCAGCGCCCGCCCCAAGCGCAAGATGGGCCACTACACCGTGCTGGGCGACAGCCTGGAAGAGGCGCTGGAATCGGTATCGCAGATTCGTGGGGCACTGTGAGGTATTCCAAGGAGTGGGGGCAGGATGGTCTCGCTCCTTGTTTTGCGCATATTGTGGGGTAGCTAACTTTGAGCTTATGAGGACACAGGAGGAGCTTTCGGTCATCATCGCCGAATACAAAGCGGCTAAGCCCTACCTCTTTGAGGAGAAACGAGATGTACCTTTGTCTGAAGAACATCTCTGCGAAATCGAACATGCCTACCGGATCAGACTGCCAGACTCATTTCGACAGCATTTGAAAAGTGAAGGCGCGGGGAGTTTCGCTTGCGGAAGCGTTTACTCCCCCGATCCCCTCAGTGGTTGGAGTCTCTGGACGGAATATGCCCTCATTGAAGAAGATCATGCCCTCCCACGAGTCTTGCCTTTTTCGGACAATGGTGGCGGAGACTATTATTGTTTTCCCATCGCCGACGGTATCTGCCAGGACCGTGTCGTGTGGGCAGACCATGAAGATGGCTATTCTGTGACCGATTGTGAATGCGGTGACTTCCGTGGATTCATTGTTGAGGTTTGCCTCAATCCTGACTGATGTCCAAATCATCAAGGAATAAGGGCTACAAGCCCTCCTCTTTAGGGCACCTGCTCACACCAACCTGACCGGCACGCCATGCGTCCCGAGGAACTGCTTCACGTCGCCCACGGTGAACTCGCCGAAGTGGAAGATGCTGGCGGCCAGGACGGCGTCGACTTTGCCCTGGCTGAGGACATCGGCCATGTGCTGCATGGTCCCCGCGCCGCCACTGGCGATCACCGGGATGGTCACGGCCTCGCTGACGGCGCGCGTCAGGGCGATGTCGTAACCAGCCTTAGTGCCATCGGAGTCCATGCTGGTCAGCAGGATCTCCCCGGCCCCGCGACGGCAGACTTCGGCGGCCCATTCCACGGCATCCAGCTCGGTCGGGGTGCGGCCTCCGTGCGTGTAAACAGTCCAGGAGCCACGCTCGTTGCGCTTGGCATCGATGGCGACGACGAGGCACTGGCAGCCAAAGGCCTTGGCGGCTTCATCAATGACATGCGGCGTGGTGACGGCAGAGGTGTTGATGCCCACCTTGTCGGCCCCGGCCAGGAGCATCTCACGCATGTCCGCGACGGTGCGGATGCCGCCGCCCACGGTCAGCGGCATGAAGCAGGACTCGGCGGTGCGGGCCACGACATCGACCATCGTTTTGCGCTTTTCATGGCTGGCGGTGATGTCCAGAAAGACGAGTTCATCCGCGCCCTGGGCATTGTAGATCTTCGCGCACTCGACCGGATCACCGGCATCCCGCAGTTGCAGGAACTGGGTGCCTTTGACCACACGGCCTTCTTTGACGTCGAGACAGGGAATGATGCGCTTGGTGAGCATGGGTGGAGAGGTAATGAGGTAAAGGCGGAGGGCGGAGAGTCAAATGGGGGTTGTGGGGAGGGCGGGGAATCGGTATGCAGTGGGGATGAAATCCAAGCCCCCTGCCACGCCCGTCCCCTTGCCGGACGACCCGTTGGGGGCGGGCTTTTTAAAGTTCATGGAAGTGGAACGGCGGTCGTCGGAAAGGACGCTGGAAATCTACGGTCATGCGCTGCTGGAGTTCCGTCGCTGGCACAAAAACTTTACGACCTGGGACAAGCTGACGGCGGATGATTTCCGGCGTTACCTTTTTGACCTGATGAAGCGCGAGATGGCCCGTGCGACCATCCGCCTGCACTTTGCGGCCCTGCGTTCCTTTTTCAAATGGCTGACCCGCCGCCAGGGCTGGACGCTGAATCCGCTCCTGGATGTGCAACTGCCGAAGCAGGAAAAAAAGCTGCCCGTGGTGCTGACCCTCACGCAGGTGGTGGAGATGCTGGACCTGCCGATGAAGCTGGAAAAGGAAAAGGCCGCCCCCGTCTGGGCAGGCGAGCGCGATGCGGCCATCCTGGAGCTGTTTTACAGCACCGGCATGAGGCTCAGTGAGCTGGCCAGCATCAATGTCGAGGATGTGGACGCCTACAGCGACACCGTGCGGGTGATCGGCAAAGGCCGCAAAGAACGCCTGCTGCCCATCGGCACACCTGCCATGGAGGCCATCCAGCGCTACCGGGTGAAGGCGGGGGTGCACAGCGGGCCGCTTTTCCTCAGCAAGCTGCGCAAACGCATCACCAACCAGGCCATTGGCGATGTGGTGGAGAAGTATTGGAAGAAGTCCGGCATGCCCATTCATGTGACGCCGCACAAGCTCCGGCACAGCTTTGCCACGCATCTGCTGAACAACGGGGCCGACCTGCGCAGCGTGCAGGAGCTCCTGGGCCACGCCAGCCTCAGCACCACGCAGATCTACACCCACGTGTCCACCCAGCGGATGAAGGAGGTCTATGATGCCTCGCATCCGAGGGCGTGAGATTATCTGCACTATTGTTCGTTAGGCTTGGCCGGTCTGGCCGCTTTCCAGCCTGCCTTCAACTGGGCTGAAAGCTCCTTCACTCGCCCGGCATACTCGGGTTTCAGGGCAATGTTGACGGTCTCCTTGGGATCGTTTTCGTGATCGTAGAGTTCGGTTCCGGCATCGATGCCCTTGGGGGTTTTCCATTCGGTATAGCGCCAGCGGTCGGTGCGGATGCTGCGGCCTTTGTAGCCTTCCGGGCCACGGCGCAGGTATTCGCTGAAGGTAGCTTGCTTCCACTTGCGGTCCGGCTTTTCCAGGACAGGCACGAAGCTGGTGCCTTCCAGGGATTCACGCACAGGCAGCCCGGCCAGTTCGGACAGGGTGGGGTAAAGGTCCACAAGTTCCACCAGGGCACGACTTTTCTGGCCGGCTGTTTTCAAACCTGGGGCGCTGACAATGAGGGGCACCCGTGCGCCTAACTCAAAGTTGGTCATCTTGGTGAAAAGGCCTTGTTCGCCCAGATGATAGCCATGGTCGCCCCAGAGAACGATGAGGGTGTTTTCACGAAGGCCCAGGCGGTCAAGCTCGGCAATCACCCGGCCAAGCTGGGCATCCATGTAACTAACACAGGCACGATAAGCGCGGATCAGTTTCAGCGCGGTCGCTTCATCAATATCGCCCGTCTTGGGGATGCCGCCGTAGCTGCGCAGTTCGTAGAGATCGTGAAAGGCCGGGGCCGGGGCATCCTTGGCCGGAGGGGAGTCCGTGGGCAGGTGGATCATATCTTCGGGATACATGTCCCAGTATTTCTGCGGACAGGTGAAGGGAAGATGCGGCTTCACGAAACCTACGCCGAGGAAGAAGGGTTTTCCTTCGTTCTTCAGGCGCTGGAGGGTCTCCATGGCTTTCAGTGCCGTCTGTCCATCAGGATACACATCATCGGATTCCTGGGAGGCTTCGAAGGGCTCCGCGCGGATCAGGCGGGGCTGTTTGTTTTTGGGCAGCTTTTTCAGACGCTTGATGAAGTCATCCGACTCCTTCGTGAACCAGTGTTTGTAAGGCTCGCCATGATACCAGGCGGGTTCGCTCCAGCTTTGAGGATCATCTCCGGGTTCGACGGAACTGTGATGGAAGATCTTGCCGAGGGAAAGGGCGGTGTAGCCGTTGTTCTTGAAATGCTGCGGCAGGGTCACCACATCCGGCAGGGTGGGCCGGAGGAATTTGTTGTTGGCCAGGATGGTGGTCGTGTCCGGGCGGAAGCCGCTGAGCACGCTGTTGCGTGACGGATTGCACACGGCCACCTGGCAGTAGGCTCGCTCAAACATCACCCCGCTGGCTGCCAGTTGGTCAATATTCGGCGTCTGCATGTGCTTGGCCCCGTAGCAGCCCAGTTCAGGCCGCAGATCATCCACTGCGATGAACAGGACATTCGGAGCCGCAGAAAGGGTAGCTGTGAGGCTGAGAAGGGCGAAGAGACGTGCGATCATTTCGCCCCAGGGAACGAGCGCCTGTTGACGCATCTCGCCTGCTTATTTCCCGTGCGCAGGGATTCGCCTGACCGTCCCTTGAAAACGATGGTTGTTAGGACGGACCCGCTGGCCTGGGCTGTCAAAACGACCGTCCTGCTATGGAAAGGGTGTGCCTGGGGCCTCAAAAAAACGGTCGCGCGATAGGGCGCAGCTGCTGAGGCCGTGCAAATTGCGACTGCGCGATGGGGCGTAGCTGCTGCAGCCGTGCAAATCGCGACCGCGCGATAGGGCGCAGCTGCTGAGGCCGTGCAAATTGCGACCGTGCGATGGGGCGCAGCTGCTGAGGCCGTGCAAATTGCGGCCGCGCGATGTGGCGCAGCTGCTGCGGTTGGCAAAAAAACGGTCGCGCGATGGCACCAAGGGGACGGGTTGGGCCGTCAGAGGATGGGTTGATGCGCCCAGGAGTCGCCTGGATTCAGCTTTTTGTGCTGTGTGAAGTTGTGCGGTTTGGTTGCACTGTCCGGGAGGACGCGCTAGATACACGGCCCTCCATGTCCGCCCCCACCAACCGCATCGACACCCATTTCGCCGGGCTGAAAGCCGCCGGCAAGCGCGCTTTTGTCGCCTACATCTGTGCCGGTGATCCCAACCTGGACGTGACGATTGACATCGTTCTCGGCCTGGAAAGAGCCGGGGTGGACGTGGTGGAATTGGGCGTGCCGTTTTCTGATCCGCTCGCGGATGGAGTGGTCAACCAGATGGCGGCGGACCGGGCGCTGAAAGCCGGTGCCACCACGCCAAAGGTGCTGGAAATGATCCGCAAGCTGCGCACGAAGTCGCAAATCCCGCTGGTGCTCTTCACCTACCTGAACCCTATCTACGCTTACGGTTACGCGCAGTTCCACATCGATGCCGCCGCCGCCGGTGCGGATGGCATTCTGGTGCTGGATTTGCCCCCTGAGGAGTCACTGCAAAACGCCGAGCTGAAGCCCACGCCGGAGCTTCGCCACATCCAGCTCATCGCCCCGACCTCGCCGCCGGAGCGGATCGACCTCATCGCCAAAAATGCGGAGGGATTTGTTTATTATGTCTCCCGCCTCGGTGTGACCGGTGCGCAGGTGGAGATCGCCAGCGGCATCGCTGAACAGGTGGCGGTGATCAAACAATCGACTGAGGTTCCTGTGTGCGTCGGTTTCGGCGTGTCCAATCCCGAACAAGCCGCCAAGGTCGCCAGCATGGCGGATGGTGTCGTCGTCGGCAGCGCCATTGTGAAGCTCATTGAGAAGAACGGCGCGGCGGCCGATGTGGCCGATCAGGTGGAAGCCTTCGTCAAACCCCTCGTCGCTGCCGTGAAGGTCCTGGCGTAACCTTTTTTGATTTGATTCTCTCTATGACCCTGAACTTTTGGAAAATGAACGGTGCCGGCAATGACTTCGTCATGCTGGACAATCGCGATCTCTCCCTGGCCCTGACGACCCAGCAAATCGCCCAACTCTGCGATCGGCATCGCGGCGTGGGGGCCGATGGTCTCCTCTGCGTGGAACCGGCGACCGACGGTGGCGACTTCAAGATGCGTTATTACAACGCCGACGGTGGCGAGGCCGAGATGTGCGGCAACGGCGCGCGTTGCTTTGGCCGCTTCGTCAATCGTCTGCACGATGACAAGCTTTCCCTGATTCGTTTTGAAACCCTGGCCGGGATGATCTCCGCCGAGTTTGAAGGTGATCAGGTGCGCATCAACATGAGCGCGCCACACGGTCTGAAACTGAACACCGACCTGCCTGTAGCTGGGGACGTGCTGACCGTTCACAGCGTGAACACGGGCGTGCCTCATGCCGTGGTTTTTGTGGATGATCTGGAAAAGGTGCCCGTCCGTGAATGGGGTGCCGGGCTGCGCTACCACGAAGCCTTCAAGCCCAAAGGCACCAACGCCAACTTCGCCAAGGAGCTGGCCCCGGGTAGCATCTCCATCCGCACTTACGAGCGTGGTGTGGAGGATGAAACCCTCGCCTGCGGCACCGGAATGGTCGCCTGCGCGCTGATCCACCATGAACTGACAGGGGCACCCAGTCCGGTGTCCGTCTTGGTCAAAGGCGGCGACACCCTCCGCGTCGGGTTTACTGAAACCGCCCCGCATGAATACACCGACGTGACGCTGTTCGGTCCGGCGGATTTCGTTTTTCAAGGCTCTGTTACGATCTAATTTCTTCTCCCACCTCTCATGTTCGCAGGAACCCACACCGCCATTGTCACCCCTTTTCGTAACGGTCAGCTCGATGAGGAAGCGCTCAAAAAGATTGTCGATTTCCAGTTCGACAACGGTGTGACCGGCGTGGTGCCTTGCGGCACGACGGGGGAGTCGCCAACACTAGACTACGATGAGCATGACAAGGTGGTGCAACTGACCGTCGAGTTTGCCAAAGGTCGCGGCATGGTCATGGCAGGCACAGGCTCCAACAGCACACGTGAGGCCATCGAGTTGACTCAGGAAGCCGAAGCGGCAGGTGCCACGGCTTCCCTGCAGGTAGCCCCCTATTACAACAAGCCGACGCCGGAAGGTCTGTATCAGCATTTCAAGGCGATCTCCGACAACACCAAGCTGCCAATCATGCTTTACAGCATCCCTGGCCGTTGCGGTATTGAGATCGGCCTGGATGTGCTGGTGCGTCTGGCGGAAAACTGCCCGAACATTCGCGCCATCAAGGAGGCTGGGGGCAATCCCGAGCGTGTCAGTCAGATGAAACAGATTCTGCCTGCGGATTTCGAGATCCTTTCCGGTGACGATGGCCTGACCTTGCCGTTCATGTCCGTGGGCGGCGTGGGTGTCGTTAGTGTTGCATCGAACCTGATCCCAAAGCAGATCAGCGACATGGTGAAACTGGCTCTCAAGGGCGACTACGCAGGGGCGCTTGGCATTCATCAGCAGTATTACCCTCTCTTCGCCGCCTTCCTGAAACTGGCGACCAACCCGATCCCGATCAAGACGGCGATGTCTCTCGCTGGTCATTGCACCAATGAACTGCGCCTGCCGCTGGTGCCCATGGAAGACGCCAAAAATGAAGAACTCCTGGCGACGATGAAGAAGCTGGGGCTGGTCTGATTTAAACCGCGCAACTTTCGTGGCCTAACTGTGTTTCAGGTGACTGAAACGCTCATCAGGCTATGAAGTTCATCCTCGGTCTCGTCATCACTTTTTTCTGGTCCCTCTCCGCAGCTTTGGCTGCGGATGAGGTGGCAGGCGCTCATGCGGGCATCCCGGCGGAGCAGCTCTTGTTTTTTGAAAAGAACATCCGCCCGGTGTTGATCGAGCACTGCTACAAGTGCCATTCGGCGGAATCCGAAAAGGTGAAGGGAGGGCTGACCCTCGATACCAGGCAGGGCACCCAGTTGGGCGGGGAATCCGGCCATCCGGGTGTCACCCCGGGCAGCCTTTCGGACAGCTCTGTCTATGAGGCCATCACCTGGGCCAATGATGACATGCAGATGCCGCCGAAGAACAAGCTGCCGGAGGACGTCATCGCCAACTTTAAAAAATGGATCGAAATGGGGGCGCCCGATCCACGCGAGCAGACCGTGGCGAATGCCACCGGCGGCAAGCGCGAGATCAACATGGAGGAGGGCCGCAAGCACTGGGCTTTTCAAAAACCGAAGGCGGCTGTCGTGCCGGTCTTGAAAGATGAAACCTGGGCACGTTCCACGATTGACCAATGGGTGCAGGGGGGATTGGAGCAGGCGGGTTTGAAACCTGTGGTGGATGCGGACAGACGCACTCTGATCCGTCGCATCGCCTTTGATCTGACCGGGCTGCCACCGACGCCTGATGAGGTGGAGGCGTATGTCAAAGACACCTCCGAGGAGGCCACCAAGCGTGTGATTGATCAATATCTGGATTCCCCCCGTTTTGGCGAACGCTGGGGACGTCATTGGCTGGATGTGGCACGCTATGGCGAGAGCAGCGGCAAGGAGGTGAATCTGCTCTATCCCCACGCCTGGCGTTATCGCGACTATGTGATTGATGCGTTCAATCGTGACAAACCGTATGACCAGTTTTTGAAGGAGCAGATCGCGGGAGATTTGATGCGCTACGAAAACAAACGCGATCAGGCGGAAAAGATCGTCGCGACAGGTTTCCTGGCCATCGGGTCCAAGGGGCATAACAACCGCGACCGCCGTCAGTTCGCGATGGATTTGGTGGATGAACAGATTGATGCGCTGTCCCAGTCCATGCTTGGTTTAACCCTGGCCTGTGCCCGCTGTCATGACCATAAGTTCGATCCGGTGACGCAACGCGACTACTATGCGCTGGCGGGCATCTTCCTCAGCAGTGAGACGCTGTATGGAACGCATCAGCAATTGCAAAACAACAATCCCGGCACGCTCATTGAGCTGGATCAAAACGCGCAGCAAGTGTCTGCGCTGGCCAGCATTTCCCCTTCGGAAGTGGCTGAACTGAAAAGCCGCCACGACGCTGCCGAGGAAGTCGTGCAGGCGGCACAACGTGAGCTGGTGAGTCAGCGCGCACAGGATCGCGAACGTAATGGGGCGGCTAATTTCCTGAAGATTCGCGGTGCCCGAGATCGAGCCGAATCGGTAAAGGCTGATCTCGAGCAGTTTTATGACGACGGCACTCCGCGCACCCTGGCCATGGGGATGCTGGACCGGGAACGCCCGATCAACAGTCCGTTGCTAGTTCGGGGTGATATCAAGCAGCCGGGGGATGTGGTGCCGCGTGGACTGGTGGAGGTGCTTTGTGCGCCGGAGGAACCTCGAAACATCAGCGAGGGCAGTGGACGTCTGGACCTAGCGTGGTTCATCGCCTCCAAAGACAATCCGCTTACGGCGCGGGTGATGATGAACCGTGTCTGGCTGAAGCTGATGGGCACGGGCTTAGTCAGCACGCCGGACAACTTTGGCATTATGGGCCAGAAGTCCTCCCATCCAGAACTGCTGGATCATCTGGCGATTTCATTCATGAACAAAGGCTGGTCGGTGAAGGAGATGATCCGCGAGATCATGCTCAGCCGCAGTTATCAGATGGCCTCCACGTATGATGCGCAAAACTATGCCGTGGACCCGGATAACAAACTGCATTGGCGGATGAACCAGCGTCGCTTGGATGCCGAAGCGATTCGCGATGCCATGCTCGCAGTATCAGGCAGCTTGAACTTGTATCCCATTGACGGATCTCCCGTGGCCAGGGCAGGGGAGGGGCGTGAGGGAGTCTTTGCTCTGTATCGGGAGATCACCACGAAGCCCTACAACTATCGCAGCATCTACCTGCCCATCATCCGTGATCAGATCCCAGAGGCTCTCAGCGTCTTCGATTTTCCCGATGCCAGTCTGGTCAATGGTGAGCGTGATACGACCAACGTTCCCAGCCAGAGTCTCTTCCTCATGAACAACCCGCAGGTTTTGACGGCTGCGGATGCCTTCGGTGCTCGACTGACCAAGCAACCGGGCACACCGCTGGACCGGCTAACGTATGCTTATCAGCTCGCCTTTGCGCGTCCCCCCACGGCGGACGAACTGACGGCGATCAAGAGTTTCTGGATACGCTTTTCCCAGCAAACGGCGGGCGGGAATAGCCAGGAGGCCAGGGATAGGGCTCAACTCGCCGCACTTTCCGCCTTTTGCCAGAGCCTCATGGCCAGCGCTGAATTTCGTTATTTGAACTGATTGTTTGTTAAACTATCGAGCCGCTTTCATCATGAATCCATCCTTCAACCGCCGTCAGTTTTTGAAGACCACCTCCAGTGGTTTCGGTTATCTCGCCTTTGCCGCTTTGGCTCAACAGCAGGCCCTACGTGCGAATTCGCCCCTGGTAGCGAAGAACCCTCATTTCGCACCCAGGGCCAAGCATGTGATCTTCCTTTGCATGCAGGGAGCTCCTTCGCATGTGGACTTGCTGGACTACAAACCGAAGTTGATGAGTGACAATGGCAAAAACGCTCCGGCCCTCGCTGGACGTTATGGTCAGGCCAAGCTCATGGGCTCGCCCTGGAAATTCAGCCAGCACGGCAAAAGCGGTCTTTGGGTGTCTGAATTGCTGCCCAATCTGGCTAAACATGCGGATGAGCTCTGTGTGATCAATTCCATGTCCACGGACCTGCCTGCCCATCCGCAGGCATTCACCCAACTGCACACGGGGACGACACAGTTCGTTAGGCCATCGCTGGGTTCCTGGGCGCTCTATGGACTTGGAACACAGAATGAAAACCTGCCGGGTTTCATCACCATCAACCCGCCGGGGAACGCGACGCGCAGTTACGGCAGTGCGTTTCTACCGGCCATTTATCAAGGGACGAAGATCGGCGGCAATGCAGGTCCCGGAGGTGGTGCCTTTGCCCGGCGGTTTGGCGGGGGAGGCGAGCAAGCAAGCATCGCCAACATCAAGAACAACCGCTACAGTACGGAGGCCCAGCGCACGCAGCTTGATCTGGTGCAGTCCTTGAACAAATCCCGCATGGCCCAGGATGGCGGCGTCAGTGCGGAGGTGGAAGGAGTGATCGAATCCTATGAACTGGCTTTTCGCATGCAGGCGGAGGTGCCGAAGGTGCTGGACCTAAGCCAGGAAACCGGAGCCACGAAGGCGCTGTATGGCATCGACAACGACAGCACGGATACCTTTGGAAAGCAGTGCCTCATGGCGCGGAAACTGGTCGAGGCCGGTGTGCGCTTCATTGAGATCACCCACGGCAATTGGGATCAGCATTTCAATCTGAAGGCGGCGCTGGAGCGGAATTGCGATGCGATTGACAAGCCCATCGCCGGACTTCTTCAGGATCTCAAGCAGCGCGGATTGCTCAAAGACACCCTTGTCATCTGGGGAGGTGAGTTTGGACGAACTCCCCATAGCCAGGGGGAGGATGGCCGTGATCACAATAACAAGGGCTTCACCATGTGGATGGCCGGCGGCGGTGTGAAAGGTGGCATGAACTATGGCAAGACCGACGAATACGGTTATGAGGCCATCGAGAACAAAATGCACATCCATGATTGGCACGCTACAGTCCTGCATCTCATGGGTCTGGATCACGAGAAGCTGACTTATCGTTATGCAGGACGGGATTTCCGTCTGACGGATGTTTATGGCACCGTGGCGAAGGAAATCATGGCGTAGATGGTCGTTACTGCTTCACAGCCGTTCACTTGGCGTTGAGCGCCCATTCGAGGAATCGATAGATGTGTTCGTTGGATTCAGGCGTGGGTGAATGATCCGGGCGATTGGTCATGGCGACGCCTTGTTTTTGGCCTAACAGATGATTCACTTGAATGATGTGGTTGAGGGCCTCCCAGCGTTTAGGCGGATCTTCAGCCCCTCCTGAGACGAGAAAAGGACGTGGGGCCATAAGTGCCTGGAATTCGACCAAATCATGACCTTTTTCGATCAAGGTCTTATAGGCTCCGGTTCGTGGACTGTCGGTGCGCACAAGGCCGGTTTTGCGGGTGATCGTGGGGTCCAGACCAAGATACCAGGACTCCTGGTAGTTAATGCTCTGGCGAGTTTCGTCAAAGACGATGCCCGGATCGGACCAGACTCCGCAGGCGTATTTGTCCCAAAGGCACGCGCCAAACATGGCCCATTTTCCGCCATACGAGTGGCCCATGATACCGATGCGTTTGGAGTCCACTTCGGGTCTCTGGGAAAGTGCGGTCCAGGCATTTGCGGAGATGTAACTGAGATAGCTGAGCGGCTGACATTTGGCACCCTCTGTCAAAATCGGCTTCCGGGCATCACCCCCAGGTGAACCCATGGAGAGGGTGACAAAGCCTCGCTTCGTGAGTTGATAAGCAAAGTCTCTCAGTGGCTTATCTGAAAGGCCAATGCTCGTTTCAGGATCGTAAAAGGGAACGAATACAGCCGGAAAGGGGCCTTGGCCATCGGGGATCAGGAGGTAGCCCTCGCCAGACTGAGCGGTGGCGATTTGAAGCCGGATGCGATGTTGAGTGAAGTTGTCCCGGTGAGTTGTTTCCAGGATCTCCAAGTTCGGCTTTTCGACCAATGCAGGCCATTCCCCCATGATGGTGTGCCAGTCTTTGGTGATCTCGGCACGGCGTTGCAACCACTGTTCAGCGGTCTTAACCTCACGGCCATCTTTGAACTTCAGAGGGGATGCATGATTCCCCGTCAGCGGTGCATATGCAGACGGTGGCTGAAAGGATGAGGCGATGGATTCCCAGACAGGATCGGCTGCAAAAGAAACTGAAGTCAAAAGTGCGAAGAGACAGGCACGAGTCATGGAGAGGACTCAATACGTGGCACGTCGTCTTGTTCTTGATCGGTGTTACGATTCGAGCAATTTGGCACTAAGCCGGTCCACCATCGCGCGGAAGTCATGGGTCTCATTCATGCGCTGGCTGACCACCTTGCAGGCATGGATGACGGTGCCGTGGTCACGTCCTCCGAATTCCTCGCCAATCTGGATCAAGGGCAATTTGATCATGTGACGAGTCAGATACATGGCCACTTGGCGTGCTTCAGCGATGTTTTTGGGCCGACGAGGGCCGGTAAGATCGCTGACGCGCAGGTCATATTGATTCGCCACTGCTCGTTGAACACGATCCACAGTGATGGATTTTGTGGGCTCCTCGTCAATGACATCATGAAGAAAGGCTGCCAGGGATGATTCATTTTGCATGGTCCCCTCCAAGGACACATGAGCAGCTACCCGCATGAGGGCACCTTCTAGCTTACGCACGTTCGTTCGCACGCGCTGGGCGATGAATTCGAGGATCCAGGAATCGATGGAGACGTTGAAGTCACTCATCTTGCGGCGCAGGATGGCCACGCGTGTTTCGAAGTCAGGAGTCTGAATCTGAGTGGTGAGTCCCCATTCAAAGCGAGATACCAGACGGCTTTCCAGATTTTTGATGTCGCTCGGCGGACGGTCACTGGCCAGGACGATTTGCTTGGCGTTGTTGAACAGCTCGTTGAATGTGTGGAAAAACTCCTCCTGCGTGCTGTCCTTGCCCTCAAAGAAGTGGACATCGTCAATGAGCAGGACATCCACCTTGCGATATTTTTGACGGAATTGGGTGAAGCTTTGTTTCTTGATCGCTTCCACAAATTCGTTCGTGAACTGCTCCGAGGTTACGTAGCGCACAATCGCCTTTTTTTTGCGTAGTAAAACTTCCTGTCCGATGGCCTGCATCAGGTGCGTCTTGCCAAGACCGGTAGCACCGTAAAAGAAGAGGGGATTGTAAATGCGCCCGGGTTTCTCCGATACAGCCTTGGCTACGGCGGCCGAATAGCTGCAATTGGAGCCGACCACGAAACTGTCGAAGTTAAATTTAATATTCAGGCCTGCATCGGCAAAGGAACGGATTGTGTTTGTCTCGTTGGTGATATGAGGGCTTGCCAGAGGCCGATCCATGTCCTGACGGGTCGAAATGACACGCGCTGCCTTGAGCTCAGGTTGAGGCACCTGTGGAAAAAGAGGCTGTGATTCACTGGCGATGCTGTACTCGATACGGGCCGCTGTGCCGAGCACTTCAGCCGCAGCATCGGCGAGCGTGCCGGAAAAGTTGCTTTCGATCCACAGTTGATGAATCGGGTTTGGCACACGGACGATGAAACGATGCCCATCGGCGATGTGTGCCGTGGTGCCGGAAAAGCAACGTTGGAAGTTGTCCTGCCCCAGTTTCTTCAAAAGGATTCCGCAGATCTGGTCCCAAGCGGTGGGTTGCAGATGAAGCAGGCTCTGTGTTTCGTCGTTTGAGGGTTCGATGGAGAGGGGGTTTTGATGTTCTTCATGATCGGTCTCCATAGGATGATACTGCTGCGGGTCGGGAATGCGGGAAGGGACAAATTAGGCGCTGATTCGGGGGGAATGCAGCGCCGTCTTTTGTTTTTAAAATCTACCTTTGTGTATGTCGAAACTGACACGATTCACAAGCAAATCTTGAGCTAATTTTTAAAGATTTCGAGCCGGAAGGATGAAGGATTGAAAAAATATCAGAAGCATTGCTTAACCATCTCCGAACAACCGGTGAATAAGTTGTGAAAACAGTGTGAGTAGCTGTGTCCAAGGTCAGCTTGGCACGCTTCATGAAAACCGCTCCTTGGCAGGACGCTTAGTTTGCAGCAGGGATGCGGCATATCGCATGACCGACCCAGCACAAACCCTTTGGCTTCAGACCTTCCTGGCTCTGATTGGCTTGTGTGTCGGTCTGATGTTGCATTTGAAATGGCATCCTCTGCGTGAGCCTTTATCAGATGCTTGGGACATGTTGCAGTCTTTTAGTTGGCTGGTGCCAATGATGGCGGCCCTCCAATTGATGTCAGGTACCTTGGAGCCGTGGGCAATTCCTTATGAGGTGGGCGAAAACGAAAATGTGACGGCATGGCAGCAAATGCGAGAGATTATGCCAGTCGCAGGACAGGATGTGGCTGCGCTGACACATGGATTTTTTCCGCCTTGGCCCGTGGCTTTGGCTTTGCCTGTTGTTTTTTCCTTACTGGTCTGGCGTGTGAAGCGTTTCCCTTACCGCTATTATTCGCGGCGGAGGCGGCCCGGAACGTTGTGGGCATGGATGGTGTTGGTCTTCCTTGCCTGGGGCTGGCTGGGGCTAGAAGCGGTGGGTTGGGTAAGGCCGATGTCAGAGTGGCTGGAAACCCTGCGTGTGGGGTTCCGTTGGCTGGCTGAGGCGTGCATGATGGCTGGGCTTCAGGTGTATATGGTCAGGCTGGTGATGGGGTGGGAAGACCCTGTGGAGCCGGATGACCAAAAAGATCTTTGGTTGGCTCTGGAACACACGCTTTCCAGGTGGCGGGGGATTCTGTTGCTGGCCTCCTTGGATCTGCTGTGGTTGATGGCGTGGCGAGCTTTGGAGGGGGCTCACCCTTGGTTTTCAGAATGGCTGGTCGTCGAGGCTTCGTTGCTGTTTGCCTGTTTGCCCTTGGTCATTGCCTGGTTGCGAGCGCCCTTATTCTTGATGTTGGAGCTGATGACAGATGTTTTTGTGCGCACATGGCTGCCTTTGTTGGGCTTTGCCATCACGGCGACCCTGTTGCTGCTTTTCGCACGTTTCTCCATGGGCAGTGTTTTATCCTTGGTGCCGGATACACCCGCTTGGACAGGGATGATTCGCATCTTCAGCGCATTGGTGCTTGCCACCGTGCGCAGTTGGCTATTTCTAGCCCTTGTGCTCACTCTTTTACGTCATGGTTTTAAAGCAGCTGCTTCTCAGGAGCGGGCGAATTGATGCGTCATGACCGATCCTACCCTTTCATCAACCGAGATCGCCAAGCGTGCTAAATCCAATTTAGCCTTGGCACTTGCCTGTCTGCCGGAAGAGCGTCGGCAGGACATGATTTCCTTTTATGCGTTTTGTCGGGTGGTGGATGACATCGCAGACAGCGTCTCATTGAGTGAGGGTGAGAAAGAAAAGGAGCTCGCGCATTGGAAACAATGCGTGAGTTCGGGGCATGCCCCCGGTCATCCAGTCTTGGATGAAGTGGTTCATCTGCCCCGCAAGTATGGGTTCCCGCGTGCTTGGATGGCTGAGATCGTGGATGGCGTGGCTAGCGACTTGGTGCATGTGCGCTATGAGACCTATGAGGAACTGTTGGCCTATTGTTACAAGGTGGCATCTGTGGTGGGGCTGGTCAGTGCGGAGATATTCGGGGCGACTCAGCCTCAGTCGCGGGAGTATGCGGTGCAGCTCGGTTATGCTTTGCAACTGACCAATATCATTCGGGATGTCGGTCAGGATGCGCGGGAGACTGGGCGGATTTATTTGCCTTTGGAGGATCTAAAGCGTTTTGGCGTGACTGAAACGGAGATTATGGAGGGGCGGCATAATCAGCGGTTCATCCAGTTGATGGACTTTGAATATCACCGGGCGCGTGAGATGTTCGATCTGGCTGCAAAGCTGCTGCCTCGGCAAGATCGCGATGCATTGCTTCCAGCTCGCATGATGGGCCAAGTTTATTTTGAAATTTTGCAAAAGCTGCATCGGGAAAGATTCCCTGTGTTTGCAAAGCGCTGCCGATTGCATCCAATGAGGAAACTTTGGATTTTGGTAAGTTACATGGCTCGCTCTTGGATGGCTCGCTTGACACGTAAAGCAGCATTGATCTGAACAATTCAGAACGCTTTGCCGTCTGATTTATGGACCTCTGGGTTCCCTTGGGGCTGATTTTTTGTGGTGTGACAGCCTCAAAGAAACCTCTTGATCCAGGAAAAATTTAAGAAACCTTAATGATATGAATGCGAAACGATTCCTCACGTGCGGTAGCAACTCGCTTTGGCGATTTTTGATGCTGTCCTCTCTGGTGGTTTCGGCTAGGGCTCAGCAAGTGCCGGGTTATAGCTATCCGCCACCCCCTGCCTACATTCAGCAGCCTCAATACGCGGCCCCTCAATATCCCGCGCAGCCACGTTCGTATCCGCAGCAAAGCTACCCTCAACAGGGCTACGCCCAGCCAGGCTCTCAGACGGAATATGTGAGCCCGATGCAGTTCCTGCCGACCTTTGGCCGCAAATTTGGTGACATGTTCAGGCGTGCTTTTTACGGAGACGCGCCTCCTGCGGGATACCAAGCCCCACAGGGGTATCCACAGCAGGGCCGCAATTTGGACAGCGCGCCGCCATCCTACCAAAGTCATTACGGACAGCCTCAGCAAGGTTACCCCCAGCAACCGGCTTATCCGCAACAGCCCAACTTCCAGCAACCGCGATACCAGCAGCCTCCTTCGCAGGCCCCCGTGCCACAGTATCAGGTGCCTCCGCAGCCGCGGCAGTCCGCTCCGCACAACAGCCGTATGGGCACGAATGAGGCCCCACGGATGTCTGTGAAACCCAAGGCCACGACTCAGTCCACCCCGCCGAAAAAATACACGCCGCCAACCATCACCAAAAAGAGCGGTTCCTCAATCGAGGAGATGCCGCCTTCGGTCACTCCGAAAAAAGAGACCTCATCAACGGCCACGAAAGAGTATTATCCGTTGCCGGGTATCCAGCCCAAGAAAGAAGAAACGAAGTCCTCTACTGCCAAGTCAAAACCTGATACTGCGGGCAACAACGGATCTTTCTTGAAGGGCAAAAAAGCCAGCAAAGAGGGCCGCGTCATCAGTCCTTATCCGCCCTACCAGGAGCTGGATGTGACAGGACTGAGCAGCGGTTCTTTGGCGCTTGATCCGACGACCCAAAAAGTCTTTGAGGTGCCTTGAAGAGCGCCTCCTCTCAAGACTTCTTAAGGAGATCTCTTATTTCTGTGAGTAGTTTGATATCTTCAGGCACTGGCGGTGGACCTGCGGGCTCTATAGGTTTTGCCTTGAGCGCCCGCATTTTATTGATGGGCTTCACAAAGACAAAGAAAACCACGGCGGCAAGCAACAGGAAATTTAAGATTCCATTCCCAAGATCCCAGACGCCTTGAACCAAAGAGGGCCAGGCATTGGCTCCTTTCACCATGTTAACGATAGGACCGATGACACCATTGACGACTCCGTCAACGAGTTTGCCAAAGGCACCGCCGATAACCACGCCTACGGCCAGATCAACGATGCTGCCGCGCATGACGAACTCTTTGAACTCCTGAATGATACTCATGTTGAATCGTTAGTTGGGTTGAAACATCAAAATTGGACCTGATGGATACTGAAATGACCAGCCGAATCTTTGCCAAGATGAGAAGGATTTGTTTCCATCGTCATGCGCCGCATGGTCGCCAGCGGATGTGGATCAAGAGTGATCCTCAAAGAATGCACTCCTGATTCATAAATCTCGGTTTCTATCCACCGGGGGGCTTTGCGAAAGCTAGCCTGGGAAGGGGAATAAAAGGCCAGACGTCCGATGTTTTCGTCAATCAATTGGGATTGAGCCCTGCCTGTGAGATGGGCGACCGCTACATGACAACCGAGCTCCACAGCACGTGCCGAGGCGCAGCGATTCACACGCTCTACGCCAAGAATTGTCTCAGTTGCACTGGGGCAAAGAATGAGGTCTACGCCATGGCCTCGAAGACGCGTGGAAATCTCGGGTATCTCGATATCGAGACAGATAACAACGGCGATTTTGAATCCTTTAAACTCCCAAATCTGGAGGACATCGCCGCTATGGAAATCGTTTTCCCAAGGTGTGAGATGCAGCTTATCCTGGTAGAGCCTTTTTCCTGAAACCAGGATGGGTGCGCGGTTAAAAACTCGATGGGTATTTCGATCAAAATAAGGAGCTGTGCCCATCACCACCGCTTTACCGGGAGATGAAAGAGGATCGAGAATGTTTGGTAACAAGGTCTGCCAAACGAGGTCTGAAATCGTGTGATAAATGGAAGGGTCTTCCGCTTTTTGAGGCACGATTGCTTCAAGTCCCATCCAAGTGAACTCTGGCAACAGCACAATGTCGGCCCCACTCTCCCAAGAGGATCTTACCAAACGTGCGACTTCGTCTGCATAGGCCGAGGGTGTTTCGCAGACGCGGCCTGGGTCGAAGGTAAGCAGATCGAGAATCATCAAGAGCAAGCAAGTTACACCAGTTCCTTCGTCCAGAAAGTCAGTGTTTTGGCCGATTCCGTTTCTTCGCTGAGTTCCTTCCAATGAAAGGTAGCCTGCATGTGAGGCTGCTTTTTGTAACCTTGAGATATCCAAAATTCATCCAGGGGGCGGTAATGTGAAGGGCGCAGTGGGTGATCCGCTGCACGATCCACCGCGCAAAAAGTAGTTAGGCTGAGGCCAAGTTCACGGGCGTGGTTTTCCCGATGTTTGAAAAACTGCTTTCCAACCCCGCGCCCACGGTATTGCGGCAGTAGTATAGATTCGCCCAGATAACAAATCTTCGATAGGTCATAACCTTGTTGGATAAAGGAAGATTTAAATTCCTCTGCTTCATCGGCCATGGGTATGCAGGTGGTGGCACCGACGACGGCATCTCCATGAAAAGCCAGCACAGCCAGACTACTTGGGCAATTGACATAAACCTTTAAGTAATCGCGTTCGTAGTCTAATGATCCGTCATATAGGTAAGGATAATCCCGGAAAACGGTGATTCGCAAAGCGCCGAGGGCATCCCAATAAGGTTCGATTTCCTTTCCCTGAGCTTTTTCGAGACGAATCATGATGATTATAAACGTAAATGGAATGTAAAAATTAGCGTAATAGAAGCATTTGAAATGCAAGTTTGGCGCAAATTTAGGTATTGTTCACTTGCTTCTATCCAGAGAGTTTCAAGAGTTGAATCTCAGGTCTTATCGGTGGAGCCTTGTAGCTATGAATCAGCCTTCGTTTTTATGGCTCAATGGGAGTCTTCAGCCTGCCAATGAAGCCCGACTATCTCCTTTAGATCATGGGTTGTTGGTCGGGGATGGTGTCTTTGAGACCTTGGTGGTTCGTCAGGGGAAGCCCTTTGCTGCCCATGAGCATTTCGAACGTTTGCAGCACTCTTGTGAGATGGTCGGCTTAAAGTGCATTTGCGAGCAGGTTTTTGATGCCAGCATTCGAGCCGTGATGGAGGCCAATGCGCTTGAGGATGCACGTGTTCGGGTTACCCTAACCAGTGGAGATGGTCCTCTTGGATCTGATCGCGGGACGGGGCAGGGGACGGTATTGGTGGTAGCGACTCCATTGAAGCCCTGGCCCGCTACGGAAAATGTTTTCCTGGTGCCATGGACACGTAATACTCGCAGTGCCTTGGCCGGCGTGAAGAGTGTGTCTTACGGCGAAAATGTCCGGGCCTTGCTTTACGCGAAAGAGCGTGGTTGTGGGGAAGCCTTGTTGGCGAATGAATTCGATCAACTTTGTGAAGGAACCGGCTCGAATGTCTTTGTGGTGCTTCATGGGCGTTTGATGACGCCTCCTCTTTCTTCAGGTTGCCTGGCAGGCATCACGCGACAGTTAGTTTTGAGGGCCTGTGAGAAAGCTGACATCGTGTGTGAGCAGGAGTCGATTTCTTCAGCGGTGCTGGGAGAGTGTGAAGAAGCATTCCTCACCTCTTCGACACGGGATGTACACCCGATTGCCACCTTGAACGGGCGAGCTTTGGCAGTCCCAGGTCCCGTAACATTGGCTGTTCAGCGTGCTTTTTTCAGTCTTTGTGGTTAGACTTAGCCGTTACTGACGAGGGACGACATTGATGCCATCTTTGACACTATCCGGCGGGTGCATCAGCACGCGGTCACCGAGTTTGAGTCCACTCACAACTTGTGTCCATTTACCATCTGAGCGTCCTGTCTCGACCGTCACAACTTTGGCTTTTCCCTGATCAAAAACGAACGTTCGCCAGGCGGAGCCTTCACGGAACAAAGAGCCACTGGGAACTTGGAGAACGTCATCAGCATGCCATACGGCCACCCGCACCTCAACGCGGTAGCGGTCTCCCGGGAGGGTATCTTGAGCGGCGGTGAGGTCCAGATCGCAAAGAACGATCACTCGTTGCTCCTCAACACCGAGTGCGGAGACTTTGGTAAAGGCTGCGGGCTCGACTCGGCGCACGGTGGCTTTGAGCGCGGTATCACCACCCCATTGTTCCACGCTGACTTCAGCCCCAGGGCGAATAAGGACGGCATCACGGGAAAGGATCTCGGCCTCGATTTCCAAATCATTCACATCTCCGATCTCCAAAATGGGGGTCCCGGCGGTGATCATCATGGCACTTTCCTGCTCTACCTTCAGTACACGTCCGCTGACAGGGGCTTTGACTTCCACGGGCATGCCGGAGCTGCCGGGAGTGTCCATCTGAATGAGGGCTGCCTTGGCCTGTGTGACTTCGTAGTTGGCTACTTTCAGGGCAAATTCTTGTGCACGAACTTCGCGATCTCGCATTTCCGCTTCGCGTTCGATGGCGTCACGGTCGGTGGCGGAGATACTGCCTTCGGTGGCATTGGTCTTGACGCGTTCCCAATTGATTTTAGCAAAGCGGGCGGCCGTGCGTGTCATTTCCAGGGCCTGCTCCGCCTGAGACAGGGCGGCCTCGGCGGAGGCGATCCGGGCTTCCGTTTGGGCCATGCTGCGTGCGTCCAGTAAAGGGGCAATGCCGGGTTCGATCACCGTCAGTATGGTTTCCCCAGCTTTGACTTCGTCCCCGGCCTTCAGCGGGACACGCCGCATGTTGCCCGTGACCGGTGCGGCGACGTTGTAACGATTGCGAATACGAGTTTTACCCTCTTCCATGACATGCACGGTGAGCGGCCCCGTTTTGACATCGGCTACCTCGACTTGAACGGGACGAGGTTTGAGACCATAGACGACGAGAACGAGAGCGCCGATGGCGAGCGATCCCAGAAAGATTTTGCGTGGCATTCCACGTTTGGAAGGGGCTTTTTTCGCCTCCCAAGGTGGAGTGGGGGATTTGCCTGACTGCGCCTCGTTAGCCATGTTTTTGGCATCTTATCCAGGCTGACGCATAGAGCAGGTGAAATTTTACTTTTGATGGCAACGGATGCTGCATTCCAGCTCCATGCTTGCCATCGCTATCCGTTTGTTTACACTTCGCCCCTCTATGAGATCCACCTTGTTCGCTTTTCTCGTCCTATGCACCTGCCGTCTGATAGCAGGCGATGCGGTGTCATTGTTTGATGGCCAATCCCTCGCCGGGTGGACCGGGCCTGATGGCGCTGCTGCTGGTCCAGGCTGGGTGATTGATGCGGGGACGCTGCACCTGAATGGTGAAAAGGGCGGTAATTTGCTTTCTGAAAAGGAATACACGAACTTCGATCTCGAATGGGAATGGAAGGTCGAAGAAGGCGGTAACAACGGCATCAAGTATTGGGTCACCAAAGTGGGCGGGAAGGAGTGGCTGGGTATCGAATATCAGATGATCGATGACGCCAAGCATCCCGATGGCATGAAAGGGGGCAGCCACACCACGGCTTCCATTTACGACATCAAAGAACCTGCTGCGAACAAACCGCTAAATCCTCCCGGTCAGTGGAACGTCAGCCGTGTTGTGGTGCAGGATGGAAAGATCCAGCATTGGCTCAATGGCCAGATGGTGTGTGAGGCAGATACCACAACGGATGAATGGAAGGCGATGATTGCAGCCAGCAAATTCAAAAGCAAAGAAGGCTTTGCCCCCGGCAAGGGTCGAATCATGCTGACGGATCACCATGACAAGGTGTGGTTCCGCTCCATCAAGATCAAAGAAAAATGATTCTTTGTCAGGCGGCCTGGCTCAAGGGGGGATGCCAGGCATTTCTGACCGCAAAATTCTGTGCGGATGGCACTTCCCACACGAGATATTTGGATAGCATGCGCATCAGGCCACGACTGTAGCCTGAGCGCGTGTAGCCGCCGGAGGCCATGCTGGCGATGTGGAAGGTCGAGTGACGTTCCATGACGCTGGCGATGTTGAAAGGGGACGGTTTGTTTGCCAGATTTTTGCCTGCGAGATGAATGCGAAAAATTCTCCCGTCGTAAAAATAACGCACCAGTTCAGTCCATGCGTGATGCCATTGGTTGATCCTGCGGCTGTAGCGACTCAAGGCTTTTTGGAGAGCTTGAGGCTGGGTCAGAATTTGTCCCCCTTGTGAAAAGACGCATTCATCCAGTTGGCGTGCCCCTTCCAGAGACATGAATAATCCTGGGGATAACATCGGGTCCACAAAGCCGAACGCATCCCCCAGAAGCACCCAGCCTGGGCCGTGGCCCTGCTCGGAGAGAAGCTGATAGTTCGTATAGGTCATGACAGGTGAGACCCTGCGTGCATGGCTTCCTTTAGCCGCCAAAATCGGCTCTTGGCGTATGGCGGCTTCTAATCTCTCCTCAGCCGTGTTTCCGAGCGTCTTGGCGTGTTCTTTATTCACCACAATGCCAACGGAAAGACATCCTGGCAGAGGAATACGCCAACTCCAGCCTGCTCTCAGAACGGAGATGATGACCTGTCCGGTCTCGACCTCGTCGTGGTCAAAATTTTCAAAATGTGCAAAGTAGGCGATGTCATCACGCTCTCCGCGAATCGCCGGAATGTTCATCGTCCTCGCGAAGCTGCGTGCCCTGCCTGATGAATCCACCATGAAGGGATTTGAATCCTGCTTCAGCCCTGCTTTCTCCAAACTCTTGGCGCTCAGGCGAATGGATGCCTGACCGTTTTCCTGGCAAGCCTCAAGTTCAGCTCTTGCATGGACAAACCGGGCACCGAGTTCTTCAGCACGGATTCTCAGCAAGTTATCCAGTTCGGGTCTTGGGGTATTGTAAGAGTAAGGCGGAAGATGTCCTTCTACATTCTTGAAACTAAAGTGAATGCGCGGACCGTCGTCCGTGACGAAAAACGAAGCCCCCGGCTTCCTTAATGACATAGCTGCCACCCGATCTTCAATTCCTAATTGGCGAAAGACGGGCACGACTCCTGGGATCAAAGATTCTCCGACCAACAAACTCGGGCGTTTATCGTCATCAAAAACGACACAAGAAATCTGACGTTTAGCCAGCAAAGCTGCAAGTGTGCAGCCTGCAGGGCCTGCACCAACGATTACAACTTCAGGAGTATGGTCCATCATTTTTGACAACATGTCTTTTTACGCCCGCACATCAAGGTCTGGCACAGCACATTTTAGAAATTGCCGTCTTTTTAGACATTCAGAAAAAGCGACAGAAGATGGTCTGGGAAATTTTTTCCAGATGGACTTTAAAAGTTAGTTCGAAATAACAATATATGGTTGTGATAGTTATTTATTTTGCAAATGCCACACTCATTTGTGCCTATCTTGTTCGTGGCTTAGTTAGCAAAGTAGATGATTGAGAATAAGATTCATGATTAATTGCAAAGTTTGCTGAGATTACTGAAGTTCCATTATTGCTGACTTTGCAATGTGAATGCATTTAAGTCTAAGTTAATGGACTAATACTGCATCTTCTATCTTCATCAGATAAAATAATCTTCTTGACCCACTGGATGGTTGTCTGCAAACAGAGATTTCGTTCGCTGGCTGACTGAGTCAGTCTTACTATTTCAAACATTTACTCTGAAAGATGCCCGTAGATTCCTCAGATTTGGTTCCTGGCTCTCAAGGCCTTGTTGGCGAAAACCTCAGTATCATCATCTGCAGAAATAGCCAAGGCGCAGAGGTCCGGGGAACGATTCATCGCTTGAGCAGACATCTCGCTGTTTTTGAAGTTTATAATCCTTATAGTATCATTCAGTTGTCCGAGGTTCTCACGGATTTTCGAGTCACTGTGAATGATCGGATGCTGTATTCGGGAAGAGCTGTGATCACCAATCTCGTGAATACGGGAATTATGCTGATTCTGGAGGCATCTCTGGATGAGGAGGGGTGGATGGACCCGGACATCTTTGCACCGCTTCAGCAGAGGCAAGGGTTGGGCGAAGAGCTCGCAACGATGCTGCAAGACACGAGCAGGATTTTCCGTGTTTCTCCTGATTTTAAAATCATCGTTGTTGATATTCAAACGGTGCTTACAGATCTGCGCCGTTGGCTTGAGCAGGTGGAGCTGTGTGTGCGCTCTCTTCCTAATGAGGACCGTTTGGACTCTGAGCTATATGCGCTTCAAGAGGCGGAAAAGCTGGTATTGCCCGCTTTGTGGCCTCTGTTCCTCAAATTTGAAGAAGCCGCCGCCGAGGTGCCTCAGGAGCTTGTTCCCGTGCATCGGGGGTACATTAAGCGGCAATTGCACCCGATCGTTCTCTGTTCGCCCTTCACATACCGGACTTATCAAAAGCCGCTGGGTTATGCAGGTGATTATGAAATGGTGAGCATGATGTTGCGCTCCCCGTATGAAGGCAGTTCGGTTTTTGCGAAACTCATCAATCGTGTTTTCCTGGAGTCGCCAACGGTGGTCGCTCACCGTAACCGGATCACTTATCTCACCCAACAGTTGCGCGATGAGACGATTCGCGTGCAAGGGCTAGGGCGTCGGATTCGGGTCTTTAATTTAGGCTGCGGTCCGGCGCAGGAGATTCAGCGCTTGATCTCCACAGACGAGTTGAGCGATCAGGTCGATGCCACCTTGGTGGACTTCAATGATGAAACCTTGGAGTACACTCAAGAGACCTTGACGAGTCTGCGTTCACAGTATGGGCGCAGCACTGGGCTGGAGTTTCAAAAGAAGTCGGTTCATCAAATGCTCAAAGATGCAGGCCGTCCGCAGGCGGGAGGTGGCAGCTATGATCTTGTCTATTGTGCAGGGTTGTTTGACTATCTCTCAGATCGAGTTTGCAGGCGTCTGGTCGAAATTTTTTATGATATGGTGGCACCGGGAGGTCTGCTCATCACCACCAATGTTCATTCCCGCAATCCCTCACGACACTGGATGGAATGTGTGATGGATTGGCATCTGGTTTACCGAAATGATGAGCAGTTTTTGGCCTTGGCTCCGGCCCGTGCGCCTAAAGGGGGAACCGTCATTAAGGCTGAGGAAACCGGGGTCAATATTTTCATGGAGGTGCGCAAACCGATGCATGCCTGAGGATACCTCCATCATCGAATGGCGACGGCACTGGCCGGAGTTCGAAGCCGAAGAAATGAATATTCGGCGGAGAAATTTCCAGATCTGTTGCCTGGTAACCATTGTGTTCATGCCCTGTGGAGCCAGTCTGGACCTGCTTGTCTATGACGTGGAAAGGATGTGGCTTTTCCTGCCTGCGCGTTTGCTCAGCAGCATCGTTTTGTTTGGTATTTGGTTGGCTTTGGGATATGCCAAGACAGTTAATTCGGTCCGCTTTTTGGGGCTGACCGTCGCGTTGCCTCCGATTTTTTCGATTGCTTGGATGATTGACCAAAATGGCGGTGCTGAGTCACCTTATTACGCGGGAATGAATCTAATCATGGTCGGGGCCGCCCTCCTGATGCGGTGGACGACTTGGGACAGCCTCATTGTTGTCAGCTTGACTCTGCTTTCCTATGGCTTGGCCTGCTTTGGCAATGATCTGACAGGCAGTCCTGGGATATTGTATAACAACTTATTCTTTCTCACGCTCACAGGTCTGATGGTCATCATTGGCACTTGGCTTTACACAGGTATCCGTTTCAATGAGTTTATGCTCCGCCGGAGACTGAGCGAAAAGAGTTCGGAGTTGTTGGATGCCAATACCAAGCTTGAGGAAAACAATACGAAGTTGCGGGCATTGGATGAGGCCAAGAGTCGTTTTTTTGCCAATGTCAGTCATGAATTGAGAACACCGCTGACGCTTTTGTTGGCTCCGATTGAGTCATTGCGCAGTCGCGCAGGGCAGATGTCTGAGGCGGACCGGGAAGATTTGCTGGCGACGATGCACAGCAATGCCATGCGTCTGCTAAAGCTTATCAATGACTTGCTGGACTTGGTGCGCCTGGAATCAGGAACCATTCAGATTCGGCGTGCTCCGCTGGCGTTGGATGAGTTTGTGAGAGGGCTTGGGAATGCGGTGGAGGGTGTGGCCAAGGACAAGCGCATTCATCTGAAGATCGATTGCCAGCCTAACATTGGGCGTGTGCAGGCGGATGCTGAGAAGCTGGAGCGCATTTGTCTGAACCTGCTTTTCAATGCTCTAAAGTTTACCCCCGCAGGAGGAACGGTGCAATTGAATGCAAGTTGTGACGATGAATGGATCAAGCTGGAGGTGCGTGACTCCGGTGTGGGCATCAACCCCGAGGATCTGCCGAATATTTTCAGTCGTTTTTGGCAGGCTGATACTTCTTCACAGCGCAAGTATCAGGGCATGGGCATCGGCTTGTCTTTGGTTAAAGAAATTGCGGAGGCTCATGGTGGCAGCGTGGCGGTGACCAGTGTGCGAGGGAAGGGAACATCGATGTCTGTGCTATTGCCCTTTGAAGAGGCCCAGGATGTGGATGCGAAAATCGTGGATGATTCTCAGGACATGGAGCCTGTGGCGCAAAAGGAATGGATCAGTGACTTGTATCGCCGTGCAGAAATGTTCCCCGCAATGACCTCGCTACAAGCGACTCTGCGTCCGGTGGAAGTTTCATTTGGTAAACGCGGCAAGAAACCGAAACTTCTGATCGCGGATGATGAACCGGACATGCTACGCTTTCTGCGGACGCAATTGGCGGGTAGTTTCGACATCATTGAGGCTGTGGATGGGCATCAGGCCGTAGAAAAAGCGGCCCAATTTTTGCCGGATATCGTTCTCTCTGACATGATGATGCCTGAGAAGGATGGCCTACAGGTCTGTCGTGAGCTACGCGAGCGCACGACCACCAGGAGCATACCCGTGGTGCTGTTAACGGCGCGTGCGGATGAAAAGACCAAGATCGATTGTCTTTCCGCCGGGGCCAGTGACTTTTTGGGCAAGCCATTCTCTTTGACTGAACTTGCCGTTAGGTTAAAAAACCTGACTGATTCGCACTTGTATCAACGCGAATTGATCATTCAAAAGCAGCGCTTGGAGGCTGCTTTGGAGCAAGTTAAAGAGACGGAAGCGCTATTGGTGCGAAATGAGAAGCTGGCCTCGTTAGGGCGGTTGAGTGCGGGCCTGATCCATGAAATCAACAATCCGCTGAATTATGCCAAGCAGGCCCTTTTTGTTCTCCGTGAGACTGCCGACAAGCTAAACGATGCGGATCGACCTGATTTTGTAGAGACTCTCGGTGATATCGAAAATGGGGTGGATCGTGTTGCTCGCATCATCAGTGACTTGCGTGGCTTCTCACGAACAACGAACCAAATCGCGGGTAATTTTAATTTGTCTCAAGCTGTCGAAACCACGCTGCGATTCTTCTCTCATGCGTTCAAGGACGGGGTTGATGTCAAAACAGATCTTCCTCCTTATCTCGAGGCGGTTGGAGATCAGAATCAATTCATTCAAGTATTGATCAATCTCATTCAAAACTCGTTGGATGCAATGGCTGGTAAGACTTATCCTGAGGATCAACAGCGTAGCTTGAAGATCTGGGCCGTGCAAAACGGCACGGTCGCAGCTTTGCACATTCGTGACAATGGTCCCGGTATCCCGGAGGATATTCGCAATAATATTTTTGATCCTTTCTTTACCACCAAGGATGTCGGTGCAGGAATGGGGCTGGGCCTTTCCATCTGTCACCAGATCATCGCTGAACATGGAGGACGTATTTTGTTAGAAAGCACCCTTGGTGAGTTCTGTGAATTTGTTTTGGAATTTCCTGTCTCCGCTTCCATACTCGAAGATTAACGCTACAACGCCACTAGCCTCCCTCATGCAAAACCTCTACGACTACAAACGATACGCGGTCCTTTATGTGGACGACGAAGAAATGGCGCTGAAGTATTTTGAAAAGACTTTCGGCGGAGAGTTTCGTATCATCACGGCAACCAATGCTAATGAAGGATTGAAGCTCATCGAATCCCGTGGTGATGAGATCGGTGTGCTTTTGACTGACCAACGAATGCCAGGACAAAAAGGTGTGCAGTTGCTAGAGCGGGCGCGCCAGATTCGGCCTAAGATCGTGCGCATGATGATCACTGCTTTTGCGGATTTCGGTGTGACTGTGGACGCTGTCAACTTGGGGAATGTTTTTCGCTATGTATCAAAGCCTCTTCAGGTCGAGGACATGCGTAACACTTTGCGCCGCGCCATGGAGTTCTTTCTGCTGCAACGTGAACGCGATGATCTGCTGCGTGAAAAGCTCAGCGTCCTCCAAAATATGGTCATCACAGACCGTGTGATCAGCCTTGGAGTATTGGCCAGCGGACTCTGCCAGCATTTGCGCAATCCCCTGGAGGCAGTGCAAACTTTCCTCAACCTGACGCCCAGTAAGCTACGTCAGGAAAGTGTGGATATGGATCGGCTTCAAGATCCTTCTTTCTGGCGTGATTTTCACTCTCAAGTACTCAAGCAGGCTGGACGCATTTCAGAGCTGATTGGTGAGCTGGACGATGCTAGCCTTGCAGATACGATCAAAGCGGAGATTCCTGTCAATGTGGCTGATACCCTGCGCTCTGTCGCCTTGATGTTGCAGCCAAATTTAGACGCCAAGGGCATTCGTCTTGATCTGGACTTGGCTTCAGATTTGCCGCCGATTACCACGGTAAGCAGTCGTTTTGAGCGACTCTTCCAGCTCCTTCTTCAGGATGAGATTGACGTGCTTCCTAGTGGCTCCAGGATCGCCCTCATGGCCAAAACTCAGCGCTTTGCAGAGAAGCCTGTTTCGATTCAATTTACCATTCAGGACAATGGGCCGGGTTTACCGCAGAGCGCACTTCGTTCCGTTTTTGATCCTTTTGCGATTCATCCAGAGGATGCCCCGGATTTTGGACTCAATCTGATGGCGGTGTTCTTTTTGGTGTATCACCATGGTGGTCATATCCAAGCAGAAAACACGCAGGATGTGGGAGCCGTCTTCAAAATTGATCTTCCGGTGCTGGCAGAATGCCCACCTTCGACAGCCTCCAGCAGTCGAGATTTTGTGACCAAAGTTCTAATGAATGATCTTCTTTGGGAGCGTCTGCTGGCAGGAGACTGAAGTCTGAGATCCGATTGAATTCAAAGGCCCGATGGCGATCTGCCGTCGGGCTCTTTGTTTATGAGGGAGGCTTGATCTGGCCCTTGAGTGACAAATGCATAATTTTTTGTCAAAAAGCTGCATTCACGCACCTTATTAAGATATCATGCCATCACTGCGTTCAGTTTTCCTGTTTTCCACATTCTTGCTTGGTGCTCAGGCTTGGGCAATCGAGTCTGAGTCGTTGAAGTTTTTTGAGAATAAGATCCGTCCGATTTTGGCTGAATCTTGTTATTCATGTCACGCAGAGAAAAAGCAAAAAGGGGGGCTGCGGGTGGACAATCTTGCTTACCTCAATCAAGGCGGGGATACGGGGCCTGCATTGGTGGCACATAAGCCCGAAGAATCCTTGCTGATCAAAGCTGTTAGCTATGAAGATAGTGATCTTGAGATGCCGCCTGATGGCAAACTGCCAGAACATCAGATTGCCGCGCTGAAACAGTGGATTGCCATGGGGGCACCTTGGCCAGAGTCAGAAATCACGAATGCCAAACCTGCGCGTAAGCCAGGCGAGTTTACTCAGGAAGACAAAGAATGGTGGGCCTTTCAGCCGGTTAAGAGGCCAGAGGTGCCCAAGTCTGCCATAGCGGTGGGTAACCCGATTGATTCTTTTATTCAGGTAGAGTTGACCAAGAACGGGTTGGTAAATTCTCCAGAAGCTTCTCCGGAGGAATTGGTCCGCAGGGTTTACTTTGATCTTCATGGTCTGCCGCCAACCCCTGAGGAAGTGGAGTCTTTCGTTGCAGAGGCGAAGGCTGAAAAAGCATCCCCCAAAAAAGGGAAGTCGCCGACGGCTTATGAACGGCTGGTCGATAAGCTATTAGCCAGTCCACGGTATGGTGAGCGTTGGGCACAGCACTGGTTGGATCTTGCGCGTTATGCTGAATCTGAGGGGTATCGCTTAGATGCTTATCGACCGAATGTTTGGCCCTATCGCGATTATGTGATCGAGTCCCTCAACAGCGACAAACCTTATGACAGGTTTGTGCGTGAACAAATCGCCGGAGATGAGTTGGACCCAAACAATCCCAAGGTGGCTATCGGCACAGCTTTCCTGCGTCACACCATTTATGAGTATAACCAAAGGGATGCAGAGACACAGTGGCAAAACATCATGAATGAGGTCACCGGTGTGACTGCGGATGTTTTCATGGGGCTCAGTGTGCAGTGCGCTCAGTGTCACGATCACAAGTTCGATCCTATCCTTCATAAGGATTACTTCCGTCTCCAGGCTTTCTTTTCGAATATCACCTGGCCTGATGACAAGCCTCTGGCAACACCGGAGGAGATCAAAGCCTATGATCAGCAATTGGCGACCTGGAAAGAGGCGGCAAAAGAGCCTTTGGCGGTGATCGATAGTATTATCGAACCGCGCATTGCCGCTGCGCAAAAGAGCGCGATGGACAAGTTTCCTGAAGAGGTGGTGGCGATGTGGAAAAAGCCCCGTGCTGAGCGCACCGCTTGGGAGGAGCAGGTAGTTCAATTGGCCTGGAAACAAGCTGAGTATGAGCGCTATCGTTTTGAGACAGACAAAATCAAAGAGCCGGAACAGTCCCAGCTCAAAGCAGCCCAGGAGCAACTGGCGCAATTCGACTCATTGAAGCCAAAATCATTGCTGTCGGCTTTTATCATTGGTGAAACGGGCGGTGCCCCGGGTGTCACCAAATTCAAGGCGCGTCGTGTTGGAGATACGGTGGTGAATCCTGGGTTCCTTTCGTTGATGGACCCCAGCGATGCTAAACTGCCGGAAATATCTCCGGGTTCGCCGACCACGGGGCGTCGCACTGTGCTGGCCAATTGGCTGACCCGCGCTGATAATCCACTCACGACTCGAGTGATCGTGAACCGAGTTTGGCAATATCACTTTGGCCGGGGCTTGGTCGCGACGCCGAGCGATTTCGGTCGTCTTGGAGAGAAGCCAAGTCATCCGGAATTGCTTGACTGGCTGACAACGGAGTTTGTGCAGGGAGGCTGGAAATTCAAGCCGCTGCATAAGAAGATCCTAATGTCGGCAACCTACCAACAAACGGCCCAGCGTGCCCCGACGACGAAGGAGCTAAATACCGACCCTGAAAACCGTCTCCTCTGGCGTTTCCATCCACGTCGTTTGGATGCCGAACAGGCTCGCGACTCTGTGCTTTTTGCCAGTGGTGAACTGGATCCCACCATGGGCGGGGAAGGTGTAGTGGCAAACAAGCCGCGACGTAGCATTTACACACGTAAGATCCGCAATACGCAGGATGAGTTTTTGGCGAGTTTGGACGCTCCTCCTGGATTCAGTAGTTTGCCGACACGCGATTCCACGACGACGGCCACTCAGAGTCTGCTCATGATCAATGGGGATTGGCCTCTGGAACGTGCCCGTGCCATGGCCACGACATTGGTGAATAGCAAGCTCAAGAATGATGCGGAGCTGGTCGAGCGTGCCTACAGCATGACTTTTTCTCGCAAACCGACGGATAAGGAGAAAAAAGATGCAATGGTCTTTCTGAGCGCTCAACGTAACCAACTCAGGCGTGAAACTCCACCCTCCCCGCCGGAACAGCCGGCGATTGCATCAGCCGCCGGTTTCTTCGGCCCTTCCGGTATCTCGAAGACAGCCAAGACTTTGGTTCATGTTCCGGGGACCGCTCATGAAAAAATGCGAGTCACGGAAACCGGGCGCATTGAGGGCAGTGAGTTTGCCATTGAGGCTATCGTGAATTTGAGCAGCTTGTATCCTAATGGTTCTGTGCGAACGATTGCATCTCGCTGGGACAATAACAAGGCGGATCGTGGTTGGGCGCTCGGGGTGACCAGTGAAAAGTCAGCCTACAAACCTAACAATTTGATCGTCCAGCTCAGCGGCGAGGACTTCCAGGGCAGCTTCATTTATGAAGTGGTGGCTTCTGGTTTGCGCATTCCCTTGAACAAGCCCTACTACGTCGCCGCTGCCATTAACAATGAGCCTGGTGAAGGGCAAAAGTTTGGAGGCACCATTACCTTTTATGCTCGTGATCTGAGTGATCCCTCAGCGCCTATGCAGACCGTGACCATCCCTCACCAGGTCTGTGGTGGCTATGTGAATGCGGAGCGTGGGTTGTATGTAGGTGGCAGGGACAAGGATAAGAGCAGTCTCTGGCACGGAGCCATCGCCAGGGTCGCCGTTCGAAACGGAGCGTTAGATGGTGGCAAGCTTATGGCTTGGGTTGGTGCTACAGACACCAGTTGCGTGGTGGATGTGAATGCCGATGTCGCAACAGAAATGCAGAAGGGGGATGTTAAAACGGCATGGCGTTGGGAAACTTCCGCTGCACCGGCCTCCTCCAAAGGCATTCCTGACCCAAATCGTGAAGCTCTCGCGGATATGTGTCACGTGCTGATCAATGCGAACGAGTTCTTCTATCTGCATTGAAGAACCTGTTGGCCTCGGACGATTGAGTTTGTCCGAGAATGATCCGATTTAATCCTTCACGACTTTCCCGCCCAGGGATAAAATGCGTGCTTTGCCTTTGGCGTCTTCAGCTTCGGCGATCTGACCGTTTCTCACATACATCTGGGAGAGACCCGTCCAAGCCAGAAGATCATTGGGTTTTAGCGTGGTGGCCATGAGACCTGCGCCGATGGCTTCTTTCACTTCTCCTGTTTTCAGCAGTGCCATGCCCAGGGCTTGCCAGCCATCAAAAAACTGGGCATCACGGGCGACGCACTGCCGATATAGAACAATGGCTTCTTCCAATTCGCCAACGGCCAGATGACCGTTGGCTTCATCAAACAGGTCTTCGAGGGGGAGTGTATTGTTCATGCTTGTTACATCCCCTCCTATCCGTTGAATCAGGCCTGGGTGATCAGCATTTTGGCCTTGGATTCGTCACGCCGACGAGTGAACCATGCTTCAAAAAGACGCTCACGTTCCTGGCTGCCGCGTGTATTGCCCAGATTTTCACGAAGGGCGGCGCTATTGTCACGCTTGTGGAGTTCCTTGGCGCTGACGTAAACGATCAAGGAGCCTGTATCGGTATCGATAGGCTTGGTGAGTTCACCTGCGGGAGTGTCTTGAGCTTGGCGTGCGATGATATTGCTATTGGCCAATTCCTGGGCGGGTTCCGCCACCGTGATGTCGCTGACGGCAGACAGTGTCAGCTTGTTCTCTTTAGCCAGATCTTCGATCTTTTTACCGGCCTTCAGGCCCTCTGCCAGTGCTGTGCGGGCATCATTCACGGCTTTCGTGAGGGCCTCCTGGCCTTTTTGGGCAACGAGGGCCTCTTTCACTTTGTCTTTCACAGCGGCCAATTCCTGTTGCTTGGATTCTTCGACCTTCGTGACAGCAAAGATATAGTAGCCGTTGCTGCCTTTGACAGGGTCGCTGATGGCATGCACATCGGGGTTGTTGGCAAAGATGGAGTCAAGCAGTTCCGATTCGGCCTTGAGGGCATCCGGTGCCGCGTCCTTGGCGAAAAGATCGGCCTTTAGAAGGGTCTCTTTCGTGTCTTTGTCTTTGGCAATGTCGTCAAATTTGGCCCCAGGCTTGATGCTGGCCGCATTGAATTTATTCACACGCTCAATGACGGCCTTTTCATCTTTCTGACGATCTTCGGCGGATTTTTTGTCTTTGTCTTTGGGGATCTCAAAATAGACGTAGCTGATAGCGCGCTTCGCAGCGGTCTTGTAGCTCTCTTTATTCTCGTCGTAATACTTCTGAATTTCTTCGTCCTTAACTTCGGCGGTCTTTTTGAAGTCCTCGAGTTTGAATTCCAGGGTATTGACCTTCAGGGTCTGGTATTCGCTGGCGTAGGCTTTTTCTGCTTCCAGCGGGCTGGCGGTGTAGTTCTTGCCGATCAGATCTTTGAGTTTGTTATAACCAATGCTGAGTTTGACGATTTCCAGCATATCCGCGCCGCTGAAGCCATAGGAGCCGAGCGTTTGTTCCACGGTGTAGGCACGTTGCGGGCTGAAGGCTCCATTTTCCTGAAGGGCAGGCAGTTTTTCCAAGGTCGCCTTGGCCTCGGCATCGCTGGGGTGAATGCCGAGCCGGTTCAATTCATGCTGAAGGACGAGCTGGTTGAAAATGAAATTGTTGTTCTTGTCATCCTGACTGCCGATGCGTGAAAGGCCCAGCAGGTCAAACATCTGGAGCAAGTAAAGCATCTGCGTGCGGCGCTCCAGGCGTTGAGCCTCAGCGATGGTGTAATTGCGCCCGTAGATATTGAAAGCGGTGTCGGTCGGCTGTGCCTCAGGACTCTCACGACCACTTTTGTAGCCGCCCCAGACGGAGAAGCTGATGATGATGATCACAGTGACGGTGATGAGGAAGGCACCACGGTGGCGGCGGAAAAATTCGAGCATGGCTGGCGGAAGGTGAAACGGGCGCGCAAGTAAGCCGCTGGCCTCCAGAGGGCAACCGGAAATTCAATAACCTAAGACGGAACCGGAATTCATGACAACCAGACTGACGATCAGTCGTGAAACTGCATGGAAAACAGGTCTGCCTCTTTGAGGGAAAAGCGCAGGCGCACGGGTTGCCCGGCGAGGTAGCTTAGGTCCGGGCTGCCTTTCCAATGAACTGAGGCCTGGATTTCATCCCCGATTAGAGGCTGGCAATCCGCCAGGCCGAAGCCAGGGATTGGCTCTCCTGTGGCCCTTTGTATTTCCACCCTGGTGCGGCCAACGGCACTACCGCTGAAGTTGAGGTGGAGTTTTTTTCCTGAAAAAATCAGCGGTTTGGTGAGAAATTCGCCCTCCTTGGCTCCGGCATTCACAGAGACGAAACCATCTGTGCGCAGGACGTAGCGATCTCCACTGCGGTGGTAGATGGACATTTCCTGCGGGCCGGTGGGCAGGACGTTGCAGGCCACGTAGTTCGCTCGGTTGATCCATTGGGTCGGGTCCAGGCCGGGACGGATGTAGGCCTCAGTGAAGGTGCGGTCGAATTTTTCCGAACCCGCTCGGCTGGTCATGAAGAGAATGTCCGTGGTGTTAACATCCGTTTCACTGTCACGTGCTTCACCGACGCCGGGCACGTAACGGGTGGGCAGCGCGATGTAGATATGCGGTGCCCGGAAGTAAGGATGTGTCATGCTGGTATAGAGATGCTCTTCGGGCAGATTGGGGCGCATCTCCACAGGTCTGGTCCAGGTGACAAAATCTGCTGAAGTCGCACGACTGATGCTGCGCAATCGCTCGGGGTCCGTCCAGGTGCGGAAGTAGCAGACGTATTTCTGCTCGGCTTCTGACCAAAAAGAGACATTGGGAGAATCAAAGGCATGTCGCCATTCAGGGCGGTATGGGATGGCCTCTAGCTTCTTGGTCCAGTGGATACCATCGGGGGAGACAAAGGCGAAAAGACCGCGACCGGGAGTGGTCGTACCTCTTTTATCGCCAGGACCCGGATACCCGGCCAAGGCCTTATAACGCTCGCCAGGAGGCACGCCGGGGCGCGAGTCGAGGAAAGGCATGAAATTAGTGAGGAAGGGCGGCATCTTGGCCAGGATGACGTTATTATTCTTGCTGCTGGCGATCTCGTGCGGTCCGAGTTTGGGGAAGCTCCACTCATGGCCGTCGCGGCTTTCGGCATAAGCAACCATTTCTCCTGGATGGCCGCTGTGAAAGGGGCCCTTGTAATCAGGGTCGCTGCTGCGATACCAAGCGCGGAACTGCTCGCCATCCTTGATGACCGTGACCATGTGATTCACCGGGAGTGGTGACTTAGGGCGCGGTGCCTTGACAGGTGGATGCAGTTTCAGGGAGGTCTGCCGCATCTCTGAGATCAGGTACTTGTCCACAAAGAGTTCCAGCCGTGATCCTAGATTCACCGGCTCATCGGCAGCATGAAGGGAAGGCAAAGATGTCTGTAGCAGAATTGCGCCGGTCAGAAGGGCAAGGGTCTTGGAGAACATCCTAACCATACGCTCGATCTGGACTGCCTTTACGCTTCAGAAGCTGTAGCTCGTGTAATCGCTCGGCATTCGCCAATCGCCACGCGGAGACAAGGCGACTGAGCCGACCTTGGGACCATCCGGCATGGAGGAACGTTTGAACTGATTTTGAATGAAACGGCGGATGAACACGGTTAGCCACTTTTGAATGACCTCCGAGCTGTATTGATCTCCAAAGGCCTGTTGCGCTAGGAAACGTATTTTTGTTTCTCCACAGCCATGACGTACAAAGTGAAAGAGGAAGAAGTCATGCAACTCATACGGTCCCACGGTGTCCTCCGTCTTTTGCTGCATGCTGCCATCGGCCGCCAAAGGCAGCAGTTCAGGCGAGATCGGGGTGTCAATGATATCATGCAGGATGGCACCGGCCTCCGTGGCATAAAGCTCTGTGGCGCACCATTCGATGATGTATTTCACGAGTGTCTTGGGCACACCCACATTGACATGATACATGGACATGTGGTCTCCATTGAAGGTGCACCAACCCAGAGCGGACTCTGACAAGTCCCCGGTTCCGATGACAATCCCACCGGTTTGATTGGCCACGTCCATGAGCACCTGGGTGCGTTCGCGGGCCTGGGCATTTTCATACGTCACATCATGCAGCCCCGGCGGATGGCCGATGTCCTTGAAATGCTGTTCCACCGCCGCACCGATGGGGATGGTGCACAGTCGGATGCCCAGCGCGTCCGCCAGTTTTTCTGCATTGCCTTTTGTTCGCGATGTGGTGCCAAAGCCCGGCATGGTGATCGTCAGCGCTGCCTCGCGTGGCATCTCTGCACGTTTCAGGGCCTCAATCATGACCAACAAGGCGAGCGTGGAATCCAGTCCACCTGAAAGTCCCAGCACGGTGGTCTTGCTGCGGACCTGTCGCAGTCTCCGTGCGAGACCAGTGGCCTGAATGGCAAAAATTTCTTCGCACACGGCCCTTCGGTCGGCACCTGCCGGAGGCACAAAGGGATGTGCAGAGATGGGGCGCAGCAGCTTGGTTTGAACCGGGCTTGGCAACTCGCCTAAATTGAAGGTGATGCGTGAATACGACTGCGTGGCCGGTGCATCGCGAAAGGCTGTACTGCGCACGCGTTCATGCCCCAGGCGTTGCAAATCCACATCGGCCATCACAGCCTTTGATTGAAAAGCAAAGCGCTCAGTCTCGCCTAACAAGACGCCATTTTCAGCGATGAGTCCATGGCCTGAATAAACGGTATCCGTGCTGGATTCCCCTGAGCCCGCGCTGGCATAGACATACGCAGCGAGGCAGCGAGCACTCTGCTGAGTGACAAGACTCCGGCGATAAGAAACCTTGCCCAGCAGTTCATTGCTCGCGGATGGATTGGCCAATAGAGTCGCCCCGGCCAGGGCGGCATGGCTGGACGGTGGAATGACCGTCCACAGGTCTTCACAGACCTCAATGCCAAGCACGAAACCGGGCAGGTCCGTCGCTTCAAAAAGAAGATCGGTGCCGACGGGCGTGCCATCTACGTCCGTGTGTGTATCGGTCAACGTGTGAGCAGGAGAAAACCAGCGCCGCTCATAAAACTCGCCCGAGTTCGGCAGAAAAGTCTTTGGAACATAACCTAAAACCTCCCCGTCTGCGATTACGGCTGCTACATTATAGAGACGTCCTTGGACCATGAGCGGCAGACCCACCACGATGCAGCAACCGAGTTCCGCATTGGCCTCGGCAAGTTTTTTGACGCCCGTCAAAGCCTGCTGCTGAAGGCCACGCAGGTAAAAAAGATCCGCACATGAATAGCCTGTCAGGCACAGCTCGGGAAAGACAATCAGGCGGCATCCCTCATTGGCAAGGCGTTGCATTTCCGCTCGAATGACCCGCACATTCGCGGTCACATCACCCAACTTCAGCTCAGGAGACACCGTGGCCGCACGCAGGAAGCCATGTTGTTCATGCTCAAGAAGGTTTGGGGCCAGATCGGACATTCGTTACCATAGCACGCGATGAGTGGGAGATGTCGAAGAAAAAGCACAAGAGTCTCAGCTTTAGTGAGGCACGTTCTGGTCCTGACGGATATTCAAAATTGCCGTATCCGACACAAACTTTGCTGATGTTTTTATATGGGCGGTGTCGTTTTCGCAAGGGTGACAGGTCCGTCTCCAACCGTATGACTAAAATGGGCCTGCCAACCAACAGCATGAAAACCGCTATTTTACTTTTGATCCTGTCTGCTGCGTCCGCTGGGGCGGCGGTGGACTTTGCGCATCAAGTAGTGCCGGTGCTGCGGAAACACTGCGCCGAGTGTCATATGGGGGATAAGAAAAAGGGCGGGTTCTCCATGAATGACCGGGGATCTCTGATGACGGGTGGCGAAAACGGTCTCGTGGTGGACCTGAAGCAGCCGCACGCCAGCCGGCTGCTGGAGGTGGTGGCAACGGATGATGAAGACCTGCGGATGCCGCCGAAGGGGCCGGGTCTAACCAAGGATGAGATCGCTATTCTGAAACAGTGGGTTGAGGAGGGGCTGCCGTGGGAGGCGGGGTTTGCCTTCAAAAAGCCTGCTTATGAACCGCCGCTGAAGCCTCGTCAGGTCACCTTGCCGCCCGTGGTGGCGGGAAGGGAGAATGCGGTGGACCGGCTGATGGATGCGTATCTGGCCGAGCATAAGCTGCCACATCCTGAACCTTTGGAAGACGGGGCCTTCATGCGGCGGGTTTATTTGGATCTCATCGGCCTGCTGCCGACACCGGAGGAATTGGCGGAGTTTCAGGCGGATCAGATGGAGAACAAACGGGGCCGTTTGGTGCAGTCGCTGCTGAGCCGTGATGTGGACTATGCGGAACACTGGCTGACTTTTTGGAACGACCTGCTGCGCAATGACTATGGCGGCACCGGTTTCATCACGGGCGGGCGAAAGCAGATCAGCAAGTGGCTTTATGAGTCGCTGGTGCATAACAGGAAGTTTGATCAATTTACCCGCGAACTCATATCTCCACCGACGGATGAAAGCCGCGGGTTCATTGACGGTATCAAATGGCGTGGGGAGGTGAGCGCAGGACAGACGGTAGAGATCCAGTTTGCGCAGAGCGTGGGGCAGTCCTTTCTGGGCATCAATCTGAAGTGCGCTTCCTGCCACGACAGCTTTGTGGATCGTTGGAAGCTGGACGAGGCCTATGGTCTGGCGGCCATCTATGCGGAAAAGCCGCTGGACATTCATCGCTGTGACAAACCGGTGGGCAGGCAGGCGCAGGCGGGCTGGCTTTTCCCGGAGATTGGCCAAGTGGAGGCAGCTGCTCCGCGTGCGGAAAGGCTGAAACAACTGGCGGGGCTTATGACCCATCCGGAGAATGGCCGCTTCACCCGCACGATTGTGAACCGCCTGTGGCACCGGCTAATGGGACGGGGGATCGTGCATCCGCTGGATGCGATGGACACGCCTCCCTGGAATGCGGATCTGCTGGACTATCTGGCGATGCATTTGCAGGAGAGCGGTTATGATTTGAAGAAGACGCTGGAGCTCATCGCAACCTCCCAGATTTACCAATCACGAGGTGAAGTGGTGACAGGCGATGTGGAGGATGCGACCTATGTTTTCAAAGGCGTGCGTGCGAAAAGGCTGACGGCAGAACAGTTCCTCGATGGAGTGTGGAGGCTGACAGGTGCGGCCCCGGCGAAGATGGATGCGTCCGTCTTTCGTGGCAAACCGGACCCTGAACTGGCGAAGAAAATTCAGCTTCAAGGAAAGTGGATCTGGGGAGACTCAGCAAAGCCAGGCAATGTGCCGCCTGCGGGAGAGAAGATCCTGCTGCGCAAGGTGTTAAAGCTGGATCAGGCCTTGGCGTCGGGATCGGCGATTATGACCTGTGACAATGGGTTCACGCTGTTCATCAATGGCCGCAAAGTGACTGGCAGCGAGAACTGGGAGCAGATTGTAGCGGTGCCGATTCATGACAAACTTGTGGTTGGGCAAAACAACATCGTGGTCGTGGGGACGAATGCCGGGAAAGGTCCGAATGCTGCCGGCCTGTTTTTTGAGGCCCGCCTGAAACTGGCGGATGGCCAGGAGATGACCTTGACCACGGATGAAAGCTGGCAATGGAATCCCAAGGTGCCAGAGGGCAAAGAAGGCCGCCTGGGTGCCGTGGCCGCGAAGGATTGGATGCCGGTGACAGTGGTGAAGGCGCTTGGCTCCTGGAGTAAGACGCTGGACGCCCATGGGCCTGCGCTGCTGGCTCAAGGTGGCAAAAGCGGGCATCTCACGGTGCGCGCCAGTCTGCTGAAGAGTGACTTTTTAATGCGCTCTTTGGGACGGCCCAACCGGGATCAAATTGTTTCCATGCGCCCGAATGAAATCACGACGCTGGAGGCTCTGGACCTTTCTAACGGCGAGGCATTGACCGCGACCCTGGCCAGCGGAGCCCAATCGCTGTCCGAGCGTGAATGGAAGTCCACGGAGGACCTGGTGCTTTGGATTTATCGGCAGGCCCTCGCTCGTGATCCCGGCATGGCGGAGATGCAGGCGGCTTTGGAGGTGCTGGGTGAGAAGCCTGCTGCGGCCCCCATCCAGGACCTTCTTTGGGCCGTGGTCATGCAACCCGAGTTTCTATTTGTTCGCTAATCTTCAATCCTGTTCCGGTTATGAAACACGAATTTGATCCACTGGCTCCTAAAACCATTGTTAGGCGGGATTTTATCAAACAGCTCGCCGCAGCGGGCACGGCGGCCTGGATGACAGGTGAGCCACGAATGGTGAGAGGAGTGGGTTTGCAGCATCCTGAGGTGAAGGCGGATGCCTGCATCCTACTCTGGATGGCAGGTGGCATGGCGGCCCCGGAGACCTTTGACCCGAAGCGATACGTGCCCTTTGAAAAAGGTGTCGAGGTATCTAAAATGCTCAGCACCTTTCCGGCGATTGATACGGCGGTGGATGGCGTCAAAATCTGCCAGGGTCTGGAAAACATCGCCCAGGTGATGGATCGGGGGACGCTGATCCGCAGTGCCTTTCAGCCAGATCTGGGGAGCATTCTGCACAGCCGTCATCAATATCACTGGCACACGGGTTATGTGCCGCCGCAGACAGTGGCCTGTCCGCATATCGGTTCGTGGATGGCGAAGGTTCTGGGAGCGCGGAATTCGGTGATGCCGTCCTTTGTGAACATTGGTCAGCGACTGGAAGGCGTTGGTGAAAGCGAGGAGTTGAAGGCTTTCACGACTGCGGGTTTCCTTGGCAGCGAATACGGGCCGATGAACCTCCCCTATCCTGAAGAAGCAGCCATGTCTGTGAGGCCGCCGAAGGGCATGGATGCAGGCCGGTTTGCCAGCCGTGACAAGCTCTTCCGCAAGCTGGTGGATCAAAGCCCTCAGCGTGATTACATGAGCGATCACCAGCAGCAGTCGCTGATCCGCAGCATGGACAATGCCTATCGTCTGCTGAGTTCGAAAGAGCGTGAAGCCTTCGACATCACCTTGGAGCCGAAGGAAAGTTACGCCAAGTATGACACCGGACGTTTTGGTCGTGGGTGCTTGCTGGCTCGGCGGCTCGTCCAAGCTGGCGTTCGCTTTGTCGAGGTGACCACGGAGTATGTGCCCTTCTTCCAATGGGACACCCACAAGGACGGTCACACCACAGTGGATGGCCTGCACAAGGAGATGGATCTCCCGATTGCCACACTGGTGCGGGATCTGGAGGCACGCGGATTGCTAGACCGGACGTTGATCATCATCGCCAGCGAGTTCAGCAGGGATGCGATCATGGAGGGCAAGCCGGGCTCCAATGCCAATGACCAGGCCACCTTTAAAGTGGAGAAACTGGAGGAGATGAAGCACTACGGCCTGCATCGCCATTTCACCGCAGGCACCAGTGTGATGATGTTTGGAGGCGGAGTGAAGCAGGGGCATGTCTATGGAGAGACGGCAGATGAGCGGCCTTTGGTGGCCACGAAGAATCCAGTCAGCGTCATGGACATGCACGCCACGATCATGACCGCCATGGGCATCAGTCCGAAGATGGAATACCTGATCGAAGGACGGCCTTTCTATGTCACGGAGGACGGAAAGGGAAAGGCGGTTAGCGAAATTTTTGCCTAAAAGAGTATTGTCGAAATCTTGTCCGCAACACAGACGAATCAGCCGCGTTATCCATCCATGAAGCTCGTGGTTTTTTTGTTACTTGCTCTCTGCTGCAACTTGCTGGCGGAGGTGCCGATGAATGTGCTTTTCATTGTGGCGGATGATCTGCGTGATGCAGGTGGTGCCTTTACTCGCGAAAGTGTTAAAACCCCGAACCTGGATCGCCTGGCTGCTCGTGGAACCCGGTTTGAAAGAGCCTATGTCCAGTATCCTGTCTGCAACCCCAGCCGTTGTTCTTTCCTGACCGGCCTACGCGCTGAGCAGACCGGCATTGTGGGCAATGACCAACCGCTGAGATCAGCTCAACCCGATGCGGTGACCCTGCCCCAGCTTTTCAAAGAGAACGGTTATTATTCGGCTGCCTTTGGGAAGATTTACCATTTGGGCGGTGGTCGGGATGAAGAAAAACGGCGGGAGTGGATGGACATCCCCAAGTCCTGGCATGAGGCAAAGGCGTTTGAGGCCACGAAGGCCGGTAAAGTCATGATCGAAGGACGCAACGTCACCGGAGGCAAACTGGACTGGTGCCGCTGGGGGATGGCGGCGGGCAAAGACGAGGATCAGCCCGACGGCCAGATCGCCAGTGCTACCATCGCGATGATCGAAAAACTGGGCAGCAAGCCTTGGTTCATTGGTTGTGGATTCATGAAACCCCATGATCCGTTTATCGCTCCCAAACAGTACTTTGATCTTTATCCTGCTGCTTCATTGAAGTCCTGGCATGATCCCAAAGACAAGACAGATGCTCCACCGCAGGCCATTGGTTTCGGGGCTTATGGTGAGGCGTTTGCCAAGCTGACCGCTGAGGACTGGGCTGAGCTGCACCGGGCCTACTGCGCCGGGACCAGTTTTATGGACGCACAGCTTGGCCGTGTGATGGATGCCCTGGATAAGCACCAGTTGTGGGACAAAACGGTGGTCGTCTTTGTCGGTGATCATGGCTATCATACCGGCGAACGCTTGTGGTGGAACAAGAACACGCTCTATGAGAGATCCTGCCGTGCGCCTTTGATCATTGCGGCTCCTGGGATGATGGCTGGACAGGTCAGTAATTCGTTGGTGGAGTTTGTGGACTTGTATCCGACGCTGGCTGAGTTCGCTGGGCTGAAGACGCCCGAAAGACTCGCTGGCCGGAGTCTCCAGCCGGTCCTCAAGGACGCCTCCAAGGTTGTTAAAGACGCTGCCTTCACGTTGGTGACGCGTGGCCCCAAGCTTTATGGCCAAAGCGTCCGCACCTCCCGTTGGAGATTCATCCAATGGAGTGATGGTGCTCATGAGCTCTACGATCATGAGACCGATCCTGAGGAGATGCACAATGTTGCCAAAGACCATCCAGAGCAGCTCAGCTCACTGATGCAACGATTGAAGATTTTGCCTGAATTGAAGGTCAACCCCTGATTCATCATCTCTTTTTTATTAACCAAACGACGATGAAACATTTACTCAAGAGCTTATGCCTTTGTGTCTTCATGCTTGGTAGCACTGGTCTGGCTGCCGAGAAACCCAACGTGGTTCTCTTTCTGGTCGATGACATGGGATGGATGGACAGCGGTGCTTATGGATCGCAGTATTATGAGACGCCAAACATTGACCGCTTTGCCAAACGCGGGATGCGTTTCAGCCGGGCGTATGCGCAGCCGCTTTGCTCGCCCACACGGGCCTGCATTCTCACGGGAAAACACGCGCCCCGGCATGGCATCCTGACCGCCAGCGGGCATCAGCCGCCACAACCGGAAGGGCATGAATTCATGCCGAAAACAGCCGTGCCCAACCGGCCCATGATCAGCCCGGAGAGCAAGAACTACCTGTATCTATCCGAGATTACCCTGGCGGAGGCTTTGAAGGGGGCGGGCTATCGCACAGCTCACATTGGCAAATGGCACCTGGGTTTGACCGAACCCCACCGGCCCGAGAAACAGGGCTTCGATGTGGCCTTCCACTGTGCGCCAGATCCAGGGCCGCCGGGGGAGTATTTTTCGCCCTACGGTGTGACCCAGGATGGAAACCCCACGAACAAGAACAAGATCGGCACCATCACGGATGGGCCTGAGGGAGAATACATTGTGGATCGTCAGGCACAGGAGGCGGTGAAGTTCATCGCGGAGAGCGAAGGAAAGCCATTTTTCCTGAACCTCTGGTCCTATGGCGTGCATGGTCCGTGGGGCCACAAGGAGGCCTACACGGCTGAGTTTGCGAAGAAAACCGACCCGCGCGGCTTGCAGGGTAATCCCATCATGGCCTCCATGCTGCGCAGCGTGGATGAGTGCTTTGGCCGAATCCTGGATGAACTGGACAAGCGTGGCCTAACCGACAATACGATTGTCATCTTCTATTCCGACAATGGCGGCAACACCCACAGCAACGTGCCCAGCAATGCGAAGACTGAAAAGGCGGAAAAGATCAAAGGTGAGTTCATGGCCGACTGGCGCAAATGGGCCGGAGAGCGAGGGCCGACCGACAACACGCCGTTGCGCGAAGGCAAGAGCTCCCTCTATGAAGGCGGCACCCGCGTGCCGATGATGTGGTCCTGGGGCGGGCGCATCCAGCCCGGCAGTGTGAATGAAGACAGCATTGTCGGGCACATTGATATTTATCCGACCGTGCTTGAATTGGCCGGTATTGAAAAGCCTGCCCAACAGAAGATCGATGGCGTCAGCCTTGTGCCTGTGCTGACAGGGAAGGGGAGCCTGCAACGCGAGGCCTTCTTCAACTACTTCCCCTACCGCCCGAATGAGGGTGGAGTCACCGTTTGTCAGGGGGATTTTAAACTCATCCGCTGGTTTGGCCCCGGTGTGCCGAGAGAACTGTATAACCTGAAGGATGACATCGGTGAGTCAAAAAATCTCGCCGGGGAGATGCCTGACAAGGTGAAGGAACTGGATGGCCTCATTGACGGATTTCTCAGGGACACAGGAGCATTGGTGCCGATCTCCAACCCGGCTTACAAGGCCCCTGCCAATGTGACAAGAGCTAGGGTGGACCCCATTCGCGGCCTGGTGCCCAAACTCTGCAAGGCCACCCTGGTGAAAGGTGCGCTGCTCATTGAAGCCGATGGCCCCCGCCCCTTTCTGGGCAATGCTTCCGTGAAGGCCAAGGGACCCGTCACCCTGAAGCTCCGCGCACGCAGCGCTGTCGGCGGGACAGGGCGGGTGCATTGGCGAACGGGGGATCAGGAGACCTTTGTGAACGAGACCAACAGCCTCGAATATGCCATGACCGGCGGGCCTGAGTGGCAGGACATCCGCATTGAGCTCCCGATCAAGACCTTGCTGGCGGGCTTCCGCCTCTATCTGCCGGCAGACAAGGCTCCGCTGGAGATCGAGTCGTTGAGTGTTGTCTCCAAGACTGACGAAAAACCCGTCAAGGTCTGGAGCTTTGTCGGCCAGCCTTAACCTATCCCCACTTTCCCAACCATGAAGTCCCTCCGATCCCTCATTACCGCCCTGGCCCTGGTGGCCGGACTTGCGCAGGCCGCCGATGCGCCGCCTAACATTATATTCATTCTCTCCGATGACCAGGCCTACACGGACTATGGCTTCATGGGACATCCGCATATCCAGACGCCGAACCTGGACAAACTGGCGGCCAGTGGCGCGCTGTTCACACGGGGTTATGTGCCCACCGCCCTCTGCCGTCCGTCCCTGGCCACGCTGGCCACGGGCCTGTATGCGCATCAGCACAAGATCACCGGCAACGATCCCTCTCCCGCTCTGGCCCAACCGGACACACCGAAGTATGACGAACTGCGGGACCGCCTGATCCAGCACATGGACGCGGTGCCGAATCTGCCCAGGCTGCTGGTGGAGCGCCGTTATCTGGCGCATCAGTCCGGCAAGTGGTGGGAGGGTTCCTTCAAGCGGGGAGGCTTTACCCATGGCATGACCCGTGGCTTTCCTGAAAAGGGTGGCCGCCATGGCGATGACGGTTTGAAGATCGGTCGTGAAGGCCTGCAGCCGGTGTTCGATTTCGTGGATGAGGCGCAAAAAGAGCAAAAGCCTTTTTATCTCTGGTATTCACCCTTTATGCCGCATACGCCGCACAATCCGCCTGAGCGTTTCCTGGCCAAGTATCGCGGCAAGGTGGACTCACTAAACGTGGCCAAATACTATGCAATGTGTGAATGGTTTGACGAGACCTGCGGCCAGCTTTTGGATTACCTCAACAAGAAAGGCCTCACTGAAAATACACTGGTCTATTACATCTGTGACAACGGCTGGATTCAGGACCCGGACAGCAAGAACTACGCCCCGCGCTCCAAGCAGTCTCCGAACGAAGGCGGCATCCGTCAGCCCATCTTGATCAGTTGGCCCGGCAAGATCAAACCCGGCAAGTATGACGACCTGGTTAGCAGCATCGACCTCGTGCCCACCCTGCTCAAAGTTGCCGGGGCACGTGTGCCGGAAAATCTGCCCGGCCTGGATCTCATGCCGCTGATGACGGAAGGCAAAAAGCTGGAGCGCGACACGCTCTATGGAGAAGGTTTCGACCACGATGTAGCCAATGTGGACAAGCCGGAGCAAAGCCTGCTGTATCGCTGGACCATCGAAGGAAAATGGAAACTGCTGCTCACTTACGATGGTGAACTGAGCCCGCGCTATGCAAAGAGCCACCCACGCGAAGAGAAGCGTCCGCAGCTCTATGATCTGATGGCAGACCCGCAGGAGAACAACAACGTGGCCAAGGACCATCCTGAAATTGTGAAGCGTCTTGCGGGCAAGATTGCCGCTTGGTGGCCGGTGACGGAGCGCCAGGTTTTCACGGAATGGACCGATGAACCGAAGGAGTGGAAATGAATCTGTTCAAATCCAGGAGTCTTTTGAAGCTGAATTGGTTAGGTGTGACGGGGCTCTGGGTGTGTTCCAGTGTGAATGCAGCCGAAGCCAAAAAGCCAAACATTCTGTTCTTCTTTGCCGATGATCAGCGTTACGACACGCTGGGTTGTGCTGGGCATCCCATGGTGCAGACACCGGCCATTGACCGACTCGCGGCCAATGGCGTGCGTTTTGAAAATGCCTTTGTGACCACGCCCATCTGCTGGGTCAGCCGTGCCATCGTGCTGACCGGGCAGTGGACCCGTTCGCACTCGCAGAGGGATGCCGTGCCCACGGTGAAGCAGGAGTCCTTGGGCACGCTGCTTCCGCTGGTGCTGCGTCAGGTGGGCTATCGCACGGGGCACTTTGGCAAATGGCATTTCAAAGGGCCTCCGGGCTTTGATCCCGCCGCGCAGTATGATGAGTATGAGATGATCGGACGGAATCCCTATTTCAAACCCATGCCGGACGGCAGCAAGCGGCATGAGACGGATCTGGTGGCGGACAAAGGCATCGAGTTCCTGAAGTCGCAGCCCAAGGACAAGCCCTTTGCACTCAATCTTTGGTTCAATGCGGCTCATGCCGAAGACAATGATCATCGTCCGGGCATCGGCCTCTATCCCTGGCCGCCATCCACGGATGGGATGTATGAGGATCGTTCGATTCCACCGCCAACCCTGGGTGATGCGGCCATCTATGAAAGGCATCCGCAGTTCCTCAAAGACAGCCTCAATCGTGAACGCTTCTTTTGGGGTTATGACACCCCGCAGAAGTATGAGGCAAATGTTCGCGCTTATTATCGGATGATCAGCGGCATTGATAATGCCATCGCCCGTGTGGTGAAGGCCTTGGAGGAAGCCGGTCTGGCCGACAACACGATCATCGTTTATTCGGCGGACAATGGCTACTACCTGGGAGACCGTGGATTCCAGGGCAAGTGGTCACATTACGAGGAGTCACTGCGGGTGCCGATGGTGATTTATGATCCGCGTTTGCCCAAAGAAAAGCGCGGTCGCGTGGTGTCGCAGATGGCCTTGAATGTGGATCTGCCCACCACATTTGTGGATTGGGCCGGGGCTGCCAAACCGGCGCTGTATGAAGGCAGCAGCCTGGCTCCCGTGGTCGAAGGCAAAGATGTCTCTGGCTGGCGCAGGCATTTCTTCTGCGAGCATGTGGACCTGGCTCCCACTCTGACCTGGGAGGGCATCCGGGGGCAGCGCTATGTTTATGCGCGTTACTTTGATCAGCAGCCTCCGTTTGAGTTCCTGCATGACCTTCAGGATGACCGCGATGAACTGAAGAACCTGGCCGCTGATCCGGCCCATGCAGACACGCTCAAAGAGATGCGCGCCCTTTGTGACCAGGAAATGAATGCGCGGGGTGGGGCCTTTCTCCCCTTGGAAAAGCGCTACGCCAAGAATCCTGGGACCATGCGCAAGAAGACTGCGAAGAAGAAAAAACAAAACTGATCCGACTTTCCCGATTCACCATGAAACTCTTAAACTTTCTTTTCGCCAGTCTGGCGTTTGTAAGTCTCGGCCATGCGGCCACTGACAAGAAACCTAACATTCTATTCATCGCGATTGATGACCAGAATGATTGGATCGGAACCCTGGGCGGGCATCCCCTGGCGAAGACGCCGAACATTGATAAATTGGCCGCGAAGGGAACGGTCTTTTTGAATGCCCACTGCAATGCGCCGCTGTGCAACCCCTCGCGGACGAGTTTGTTGTTAGGCTTGAGGCCGACCACCACGGGTATCTACGGTCTGTCGCCCTGGTTTCGCACCTTGCCTGAGTGGAAGGATCGCGTGGCCCTGCCGCAACACTTTGCCAATAACGGCTATCGCACTGCTGCCACCGGCAAGATCTATCATGGCGGGGCCGGGGGGCCGGGGAGACCTGGCAAAAAAGGCAAGGCAAAGGCTAAAGGGGCTGGGGAAGAGGCCATGGCTCCCGAGTTCCAACTCACAGCGCCTTATGGTGGAGTCGGCAGCAAACCGCCGAAGAAACTGATCCCGCCGACACCGATGGGGGATCATCCTTTGATGGACTGGGGCGTCTGGCCGCTGGACAATGATGACAGCTCAAAAGGAGACTATCAGGTGGCTTCCTGGACGGTCGAGCAGATCAAGAATGCCCCGAAAGACCAGCCCTTTTTCCTGGCTGCCGGTTTCTTTCTCCCGCATGTGCCTTGTTACGCCACGCAGAAGTGGTTCGATCTGTATCCTGATGATGACAGCGTGCTGCCCAAGATCAAAGAAGGCGACCGCGATGACACGCCGCGCTTCTCCTGGTATATGCACTGGGAACTGCCTGAGCCTCGCTTGAAGTGGGTGAAGGAAAACAACCAGTGGCGGAATCTGGTGCGCAGTTATCTGGCCTGCACCAGCTTTGTGGATGCCCAGGTAGGCCGTCTCATGGATGCGCTGGAGGAAAGCGGTCAGGCGGAGAACACCATCATTGTCCTGTGGGGGGACCACGGCTGGCATCTGGGTGAAAAGGCGATCACAGGCAAGAACACCCTGTGGGATCGTGGGACCAAGGTGCCGCTCATCTTTGCCGGTCCGGGGGTGACGCCGGGCGGGCGCACGACCCAGCCTGCGGAGTTGCTGGATATCTACCCGACACTGGTGCAACTGGCAGGGCTGCCGGAGCGCACTGACCTGGAAGGCCTCAGCCTGGTGCCTCAGCTCAAGGATGCGGCGGCGAAACGTGAGCGCCCTGCGATCACCAGCCACAATCAAGGCAACCATGGCGTGCGCAGTGAAAAGTGGCGCTACATTCATTATGCCGATGGCAGCGAGGAACTCTATGACATGCAAAAAGACCCCGAAGAATGGGACAATCTGGCCGGCAAACCTGAGTATGCTGAAGTCATCGCCGAGCATAAGAAGTGGCTGCCGAAGATCGACGTGCCGCCTGCACCGAACAGCGCCAGCCGTGTGCTGACCTATGACAAGGCCACGGATGAGGCCGTCTGGGAAGGCAAGACCGTGAAACGCAGCGACCCGATCATTGAGTGATACCGTGATGATGAACAAAACCCTCTTTCTTCTAGCGGGCCTGATCTTGACATGGCCGTCCATGGGCGCGGATCGGCCTAACATAGTATTCATTCTTGCGGATGACCTGGGCGGTCATGACATCGGCTGTTATGGCAGCACGTTTCATCCCACGCCGCATTTGGACGCGCTTGCCAAGAAGGGGATGCTTTTCACCAACGCCTACTCCTCCAGTCCGCTGTGTTCGCCCACGCGCAGCAGCATCCTGACCGGGCAGGCACCCGCACGCATCGGGATTACGGCCCCGGTTTGCCACCTGCCGCAGGTGGTCTTGAAGAAGGCCCTGGCCAAGGGAGGCCCCGGTGCCAAGGTTCTGAATGCCGAGTCGGTGACACGTTTGGATACCAACTATGTGACCCTGGCGGAGGTGCTGCGTGAAGCCGGTTACCGTACCGGACATTTCGGGAAATGGCATCTCGGACCGGAGCCTTATTCACCGTTGCAGCATGGGTTTGATGTGGATCTGCCGCATACGCCGGGACCCGGTCCTGGTGGCGGTAACGGTTACTTTGCACCCTGGACTTTTTGGAAAGGCCAAGGCGAGGCGGGCGATCACATTGAGGATCGCATGGCGGAGGAGGCGGTGAAGTTCATGCGTGAAAACAAGGAGCGGCCCTTCTTTCTGAACTACTGGGCTTTCAGCGTTCATTCACCCTGGATGGGCAAGGCGGACTACATCGAGGAAGCGGCCACGAAGGCCGATCCAAAGGCCGCCCAGCGCAATCCCATGTATGCGGCCATGGTGCGCAGCCTGGATGATGCGGTGGGACGGCTGATGATGACTTTGGACGAACTGAAACTGGCGGAGAACACCATCGTCATCTTCACCAGTGACAATGGTGCCTGGCACAACCCGCCCAAAGAGGCGACGAAGAGTGCCGCGTATGCGACGATCCCGGTCACCAGCAATGCGCCTCTTCGCAGTGGTAAGGCAAGCAACTATGAGGGCGGCACACGCGTGCCTCTGCTCATCCGCTGGCCGGGAAAAATCGAAGCAGGTGGCCGCAGCAATGCCGTGGTTCAGAGTGTGGATTTTTTTCCAACCCTGATGGAGCTGACCCAGTTGACGGCCCCTGAGAGTGTAAAATTTGACGGTGTGAGCATCGCCCCGGCATTCCAGGGACAACCACTTCCTCGGGAGGCCATCTTCTGCCACTTCCCTCATGGTGGCCGTAGCGATATTGAGGGTTTCCTGCCCGGCACCTGGGTGCGTCGTGGAGAGTGGAAACTCATCCGTTTCTTCGCCGATAACGAAGATGGCAGTGACCGCCTGGAGTTATACCATCTGGGCGAGGATGTCGGGGAGGCTCGAAATCGTGCGGCTGAAAAACCTGAAGTGGTTGCCGAGCTGAATGCCCTCATCACCCAGTATCTCAAAGAGACCGAGGCCGTGGTGCCGGTTCGTAATCCCGGCTACAATGTGAAAGCGGCTGCGGTGAAGAAACCGGTCCGCGTCGGCCCATGGACCCACAGTAAAGACGCCCAATTGGCAGTGGCCGCAGGTGAACTGAAAGTGACCTCGACGGGCGGTGACCCCTGGCTGGCGACGACCGAGATTCCGGCCAAGCTTGAAGGGCCTTTTCTCGTTAGGCTGCGCATGAAAAGCACGGCTCGTGGGGCCGGGGTGGTCTATTTTTCAAAGCAGCCGAACGAGGTCTTTCATAAGGATAGGACGGTCGTTTTCACCCCGCAGACCGATGGCCAGTTTCATGATTATGAAGTGCTCGTGCCTGCCAGGCAATTGCACGCCCTGAGGCTCGATCCCGGCAACAGCGCCGGGGACATTGTCCTGACCCGCTTTTCGCTTCATCGGGAGGATGGGAATGAAATTAAAAACTGGATATCTGCTCCATGATCCGTCATTCTCTTTGTCTGCTCTTTTTGTTAGGCGTGGCTGGTGTGGCTTCTGCCAAAAAGCCGAATGTGCTGCTGATCTACTCGGATGATCACGGCTGGGCGGATCTGGCTTTGCAGGGGGTGGACCCGGATGTTCGCACGCCGAATCTGGATCAACTGGCACGGGACGGGGTGCGTTTCAGCCGCGGTTATGTCAGCGCACCGCAGTGTGTGCCGTCCAGGGCAGGGGTGATTACAGGCACGCATCAGAATCGTTTCGGTGTGGAGGACAATCACAAAGGTCCGCTGCCGTTGGAAGTGCTGACTTTGCCCGAAAGGCTGAAACAGGCCGGTTACATCACGGGCATGAGCGGCAAGTGGCATCTGGATCTGGGCAGCAAAGGCGGGCAGCGCAAGATCATGCGGGCACTGCCTTCACACATGCCTCATGCGCATGGGTTCGATGAATACTGGCGCGGGGAGTTGCGGCAGTATTATGCCTCGCATGATCTTGCCGGGAAACCCTTTACCGATGCGCCTCATCTGGTCACGGATGATCGTTTTCGGGTCACGGTGCAGACGGAGGCGGCGCTTTCCTTTTTGGACCGGCGCGCGGCCAAGCCTGAGGAGCCCTGGTTTCTTTACCTGGCTTGGTTTGCCCCTCATGTGCCGCTGGAATCCCCGGAGCCGTGGTTTTCTAAAACGCCTGAGCATCTGCCCAAAGAACGCCGTCAGGCCCTGGCCATGATCGCGGCGATGGATGATGGCATCGGTGCGATTCGTGAGCGGCTGAAGGCGATGGGTGCGGACAAGGACACTCTGATCTTCTTCATCGGAGACAATGGCGCGCCAGTGAAAAAAGGGGCGTGGGACGGTTCGCTGAATGCACCTCTCGTTGGTGAAAAGGGGATGCTCACGGATGGCGGGATTCGCGTGCCGTTTGTAGCGGTCTGGCCGGGGCAGATCCCAGCGGGCACCGTGTATGACCAGCCGGTGATCAATCTGGACGTGGCCGCCACAGCCGTGGCTTTGGCGGAGCTTCCGCATGACGATCAGTTGGACGGCGTCAATCTGATGCCCTTTTTGCGCGGCGAGAAGACCGGGGCTCCGCATGACGCCCTTTATTGGCGCTGGCGCAGTCAGGCGGCGGTGCTGGAGTTTCCCTGGAAGCTGATCCATCTGGGAGCAGGGGGGCGTTATCTCTTTGATGTCACCCGGCCTGAGGGGGAGCGGAAGAATCTGCTGGCGGATCATCCCGAGGTGGCCGCTCGTTTGGAGGCGAAGTTCAAGACCTGGAGCACCAGCCTCAAGCCCCCTGGTCCGCCGGAGAAATTCAATGAGCAGGACCGGTTCTTCTTTGCCGATCATGTGGATGACCGCCTGGCCGAACCCCGGGCGGCACGGCGTGCAGAGGCCCCTGGCAGCACCCAGGGATGGCTCTGCCGAAATGGCACGCTGGAGGTCAAAGGGGATGCGCTGGAGCTGAAGCCCGACGCCAAAGCTGGAAAGAATGCCCGCCTGTTTCTGACCCGGCCTGATCTTTCTATTGCAGGGCCGGTCACGGCGGTGTTTCGCGTCCGGGCGGTCCTGGGTGGCAGTGCGAGTGTGAGCTGGCGCACGAAGTCGCAGAGTGACTTTGTGCCGGAAAACAGCGCCCGTTTTGACTGGCCGACGGGCAGTGACTGGCAGGAGGTGAGGATTCCGCTGCCGGTGCAGGGGCGGATGATCCACCTGCGGGTCACGCCAGGAGCAGGCAGTGAGGGACTGGCCATTCAAAGCGTCGAACTTCAGGGGGCGGGCAAATCCGTGACTCGCTGGGACTTTGGCCAGGCAACGAAGTAGCCGGCCCGGCAGATTTGTCCTTGGGCGGTGGATTTCCTTTGCTACAGTCGGCCGCGATGAGTCCCTCCTCTAAAATGAAACGTCCCTCAGCCATCACGGTGGAGGAGTTTTTCAAGACCCATGAGAAAGCGTTAAAGCTGAAGCTGATCGGGAGCGATGTGGGCTTTAAACGGAAGATCTCTGAGCCTTCGGTCAATCGGCCAGGTTTGGCTCTGTCCGGCTTCTTCACTTACTTTGCCTACAAGCGCGTGCAGATCATTGGCAATTCCGAGTTCTCCTTCCTAGAGGGGTTGGAGCCGAAACTTCGTGCTGCCCGTTTCAGCCAGCTCTGCACCTGGGAAATCCCGTGTCTGATCGTGGCACGCGGGCATCGGCTGAGTGAGGACCTGATCGCCATTGCCAATGAAGCGGGCATTTCCGTGTTTCAGACCAGCATGATCACGATGAAGTTCCTGAATGCGGCCACGATCAAGCTTGAATGGGCTTTTGCCCCCACAATGCTGGTGCATGGCTGCCTGGTGGACGTACAGGGCATCGGCGTGCTAATTCAGGGGAAAAGCGGCTGTGGCAAGAGCGAGAGTGTCATCGGCCTCCTTCAGCGTGGCGGCAGCCTCGTCGCGGATGATGCCGTGCGGCTCCGGCTGATCGAGGAGCGCGAGATCATCGGCTCCGCGCCGGAGATGACCCGGAACATGATCGAAATTCGCGGCCTGGGCATCCTGAATGTGGCCGCTCTATTCGGTGTCAGCTCTGTGCGCATGAGTAAGCGCCTCGATCTCATCGTCAATCTCGTCCATTTGGCCGAGTCCAACGACCTGGAACGTGTGGGCATGGCCAATCAAAGAACCGAGCTCATGGGACTCTCCATCGCCAAGGTGGATATCCCCGTGGCACCAGGGCGGGATGTCGCCGGACTCATCGAACTGGCCTCCTTGAATTACAAACTCCGCACCTTCGGTTACAATAGTGCTGTCGAGTTTGATCAAAGGTTGTTGAAAAAGATGGCGGACGATCAGATAGATTAGCAGCGCTCAGCCAACCCACCCGCATGACACTCAGCAAAGACCTCACGATCCGAAACAAGATGGGTATGCATGCCCGTCCGGCGGCGCAGTTCGTCAAGCGTGCCAGCAAGTATAAATGCGACATTTGGGTGGAAAAGGACGATGAACCTGTGAATGGCAAAAGCATCATGGGCCTTATGATGCTCGCCGCCGGGCGTGGTGAGATCATCAAACTCACCACCGAGGGCGTCGATGCCGATGCCGCCATGGCAGACCTGGAGGAGTTGATCAGCACCGGTTTTGGCGATGTCGAGTGAGCCTACTCATTGATCCAGACTGCCGTTCCCACTGGCGTCAGATCATACAGCTCCACCATTGCCGCATTGCGCAGCCTCACACAGCCGTGACTGGCCGGGCGACCAATGGCCCGCTCATCATTGGTTCCGTGGATGTAAATGTAGCGCTGAAACGTGTTTGCATTTCGTGTCTCCGTTCCATCCAGCCAGAGAATGCGGCTTAAAATCAGATCCTCAGTCGTCACCACATCCGGCGTCCATCGGCCCACAGGCTGTCGCGCTTTAAAAATCGTCCCCAGCGGCGCATCGTCCCCGTGCTTCTCCTTCACCACAAAGGCACCCAAGGGCGTTTTATTGCTGCCCTCCGTATAGCCCAGACCGTATTTGGATGTGCTACAGGGCCAGGTTTTCACCTGCCGATTTCCATCCCAGAGCACGAGGTGTTGAGTGGCGACAGAGATCTCGATGCGTGGCTGGCTGAGTTTCACCCCGTATGCATGCATCAGCATCTCCCTTTTGACAAATCCCAGTGTCGTCAGCCCGGATCTCATCTCCGCGCAAGCAGTGCATGACATTGGCGCAAAACTGGAGGATAGGCTCCTCGCCGCTTCATCCCGGAGTTGCCTCCTCATTATGCAACGCTTCACCTGCGACTGTGGCAACGTCCTCTTTTTCGGTAGCTCACACTGCCTCAAATGCAGCAGCCAGGTCGGTTATGATCCCGATGCCCGGCGCATGGCTCGGGTCATAGACAAAGGTCCGCTCAAGCTCTGCGAAAACGGCAGCAAGCACAACGTCTGCAACTGGCTCCTGCCCACCGCCTCCACTGAAAAGCTCTGCATCGCCTGCCGGATGAACCGCATCATCCCGGACCTCACCTGGGGCCGCAACCGACTGCTTTGGGGATGCATGGAAATGGCCAAACGCCGTCTCATTTATACCCTGCTCAGCCTTGGCATCCGCCTCCAATCCAAAGCCGCTGATCCGCGGGCTGGCCTCTCCTTTGACATTGTCAGTACCCTGTCAAACCCTACCGTCACCACCGGGCACCTCAATGGCATCATTACCGTGAACCTCGAGGAGGCGGACGATACCTACCGCCAGATCAACCGCCAGCAGCTCGGCGAAAGCAGTCGCACACTCCTCGGCCACTTCCGTCATGAGAGCGCCCATTACCTCTGGCAGCGTTATCTTTCCGATCTCAATTGGGATGATCCGCTCCGCCTCGCCTTCCGTGTCCGTTTTGGCGATGAATGGCTGGATTACGCCATGGCCCTCGGCAGCCATTATCAGCAAGGCCCACCCGTCGGGTGGGAGCAGCGTTTCATCACCGGATACGCCGCCTCACACCCTTGGGAAGACTGGGCCGAAACCTGGGCGCATTATTTGCAGATCGTCGATGGCCTGGAGACCTGCGAAAGCCTTGGCATCCAGGTGCAATTCATCGCCCTCCCCCTCGTCCTCCTTCCTGGCGAGGCCGGAACGCTCCCGTCCATGCTCCCGCAAGACGGCCTGGCTGATGGCGAATTCCTCGCCTGGCTACAGCGCTGGATGTGCCTCTCCACTGTCCTCAATGAAATCTCCCATAGCCTTGGCGAACAGGCTCTTTATCCCTTCGTCATCAGCATCCCCGTAGCCCAAAAACTCCGTTTAGCACATCACTTCGCCCAAACCTGGGGCCAAAGCTGACAGAGGGGCTGGAAATTCGGCGGTTTGAAAATCTGACATTCTTCGCTGCTCGCCCAGGCTTAAGGCGGGCAAGTCCTGAACCTCGATCCGCCAGATGGCCGCACGCGCCGCATCGCGTTTCGCCTCCAGGGCCGCGGCCTTTGCCGCCATGTTCGGCATTGGCGGAGTCGCCGGGGGCGATCAGCGGCAGAACCACATCCGCCGGGGCGATCAAGTGGGCGGGGTTCATCCGGCTCCTGTTCACTTTCAGCTTGGCCATACGCTTATTTGTTGGGGTAGGAGTTAGCACCCAATCATCCGCACAGAAAAAGCCCGAGTCATACGTGACAGCCGGATCATCGTCGTGAGGAGTCAGCGGATCAGACATCAATGAGGAATTCAGGTGATGAAAATCCGCTTGTGCATAAAAGGCGTGTGATAGGCGAGATAAAAGCAAGCACCACGCCCTCGATCCCCGTAAAAGACGGCCTGCCCGATCCATTGAGTTCAGGCTTTCTCCTGAACGCCCTCCCTGCGGATCAAATCCAAGCCGATGTTTATCAGACCCGTCTCCGGGTTGATCAACCTATCCATCCCGTGCCACAACCCAGGCACCGAGTTGATTAAACCCGCCGCCGATTGGATCAATCCACGCGCTGTGTTAAACAAAGCCGACGCTGCGTTGATCAACAGACGCGTCGGGTTGATCAAAACCGCCGTTGGGTTGATCAACAAAGCCGCAAAGTGGATCAACACAGCCCTCATGTTGATCAACATGGAGCCTATGTTGATGCACTTGATCCCGTGTATTCTCATCAACGCCCCAGGGTGTCGCAACAAAGGCCCTGATTCTCAGTAAAGGAGGTTGTAGTCTCAAGAAGCGGGTGCGCTGAAGAAAAAAAGCGCCCTACCCTTTGGGCGTGGAAAAGGTAGGGCGGCTGGTCCCCCAGCCGCCGCGTCGGGCCGGGGGATGTTCGCGGGATGAATCGAGGTGAACGAAGTCGATGAGCCTTTGACGACGGCGCATTGAGGACCAAGCGCCCTACCCGTTGGGCGTGGAAAAGGTAGGGCGGCTGGTCCCTCAGACGCCGCGGCGGGCCGGGGGATGTTCGCGGGGTGAATTGAGGTAAACGAAGTCGATGAGCCTTCGACGACGGCGCTTGGAGGACCAAGCGCCCTACCGTCCCCGGTTTCCCGATCCCGGAGGGATCGTAGCGGGTAGCCAGGGTGTCGGTGAGCGTCGAGCGAACCGACCCCTGGTAACGGTGAGGAAACACCCGAAGCCGTCGCATGCCGGAAGTATGCCAGCGGGGTGGCCGTTCCCCAGAGTTGCGGGAGGCATCGGGTTCTTCGCGATCCGGGAGACTCCCGACACCGCTGGCATCCCTGCCGGGATGCGCCCCTGAGCGGGGTCGTTTTTCCGCCTGACCGGGGGTGCGGTCGTCCCGCACGCGGTACTCCCTTACCGCCCGGCTACCTGCTGGCGATGCCTCCGGCATCTGCTGAATGGGGGGATGGCAAAGGAATTGGATACTCTGAACGACTACCTGCCGGGGATGCAGCTGGCATCTGCCGTCTTCACTTGGAGGAGGCGATGAAGGGAACCTTTGTGTACGTTCCTGCATAGTCGAAGGTGTTGGCGAGATCCCGCCACATCCAGTCATTCATCATGTCGCGGATGGTGGGTTCTTGAGAGCTGAGGTCCAATCCCATGAACATAAAGTTCAAGAGCACGCGGCTGGATTGTCCTCCACAGCGGATGGTCCCCGTGACTCCCATTTCGCCCTCGCCGATGATCATCTCGTGGGCATGGCTGATGAGTGCATCTGCGCTTTTGTAGCCAAAAGCGAGGTGCCTTTCATCCACGCCATCCTCTGAGACTGACGGCAATGATCCGAGCCTGGAGTGGCATTCCAGAATCAACTCAAGGATGCGGGGTGTGCCGCATCCATGATAGAGGGTTTCGCCCAAGGTCATCCCGCCGTCTTCCGTCGGGACAAACGGGGTCAGCAGCCATTCGTCCTTCTTTCGTTTCTTGAGCAGCGTGGCAAATGACATGGGGCAGGGAGCGAGGGGCTTGGAGCGTGGAGCAAGGAGTGTGGGAGGCAAGCAGCAAGGGGACGGGGAGGGACTTCGCGGAATCATTCCATGCCCCATGCTCCACGCCGTCTGTTAATGCTTCACTGAACACCCAGTCCCCACGCTTTGGAAGAAGTCATTGCCTTTGTCATCCACGAGGATGAAGGCGGGGAAGTCCTGGACTTCGATCCGCCAGATGGCCTCCATGCCGAGCTCGGGGAACTCGACGACTTCGACTTTTTTGATGTTCTCCTTGGCGAGGATGGCGGCGGGGCCGCCGATGCTGCCGAGGTAGAAGCCGCCGTGTTTTTTACAGGCGTCGGTGACTTGCTGGCCGCGGTTGCCTTTGGCGATCATGATCATGCTGCCGCCACGGCTCTGAAAGATGTCCACGTAGCTGTCCATGCGGCCGGCGGTGGTGGGGCCGAAGCTGCCGCTGGGCATGCCGGCGGGGGTCTTGGCGGGGCCGGCGTAATAGACGGGGTGGGCTTTGAAGTAGTCGGGCAGGTCTGCGCCGGAGTCGAGGCGCTCCTTGAGCTTGGCATGGGCGATGTCGCGGGCGACGATGATGGGGCCGTTGAGGAGGAGGCGGGTGGTGACGGGGTGTTGGCTGAGCTCGGCCCGGATGGCTTCCATGGGCTGGTTGAGATCGATGCGGACGGCGTTGGTGTCTTTGCGGTGGCGCAGTTCCTCGGGGATGTAGGGCAGAGGATGGGTCTCGAGTTTTTCGATGAAGACACCTTCACGGGTAATTTTGCCCTTGGCCTGGCGGTCGGCCGAGCAGGAGACGCCGATGCCGATGGGCAGGGAGGCGCCATGACGGGGGAGGCGGATGACGCGGACATCGAGGGCGAAGTATTTGCCGCCAAACTGGGCGCCGATGCCGCAGGTGCGGGCGGCCTCGAGCATCTGGGCCTCGAGTTCCAGGTCGCGGAAGGCGCGTCCGTGCTCGTTGCCGGTGGTGGGCAGTGCGTCGTAATACTTGGTGGAGGCGAGCTTGACGTGCTTCATCGTGGCCTCGGCGGAGGTGCCGCCGATGACGAAGGTGAGGTGATAAGGCGGGCAGGCGGCAGTGCCGAGGGTGAGCATTTTGTCGGTGAGGAATTTGACAATGCCCTTGGGATTCAAGACGGCGCGTGTTTCCTGGTAGAGGAAGGACTTGTTGGCGGAGCCGCCGCCTTTGGCGATGAAGAGGAATTTGTAGGCGTCGCCATCGGAGGCGTAGAGATCGAGTTGGGCAGGGAGGTTGGTGCCGGTGTTTTTCTCGGTGAACATGTCCAGCGCGGCATTTTGGGAGTAGCGCAGGTTGTTCTCGGTGTAGGCTTCATACACGCCTTTGGAGAGAGCGGCTTCATCACCGCCGCCGGTCCAGACCTGCTGGCCTTTTTTGCCCAGGATGATGGCGGTGCCGGTATCCTGACAAAAGGGCAGGAGGCCTGCAGAGGAGACGTCGGCATTCTTCAACAGGGTGAGGGCGACCATGCGGTCGTTCTCGCTGGCCTCAGGATCATCCAGGATGGCGGCGACCTGTTTGAGGTGCTTGGGCCGGAGGAAGAAATTGATGTCGTGAAAGGCCTGGTTGGCCAGCAGGGTGAGGGCTTGCGGCTCGACACAGAGCATGTCCTTGCCGCCAAAGTTGTGCACGCTGACGTGGTCTTGGGTCAGCAGGCGGTATTCAGTGTCATCCTGACCGAGTTCAAACAGTTCCTGGTAATGAAAAGGAGGCGTGGGCATGGTGGTGCATTTATCTTGAAAAGCATACGCCGCCGGGCAACGACGAATGCATCGGCATCTCCGCGCCGGGCCAGTTTTACCGGCTTCAAAGGCGACTGTTTATCGGGTGCCTGCCTTCAAGACTTCCTGAAAAGGAGAGGTGACCCCCATGGTGCTAAGGATGAATTCATCCGTGCGGAAGCAACTGGCGGGCAAGCCTTCGGCATTGATGAGGTTGGCCCCTTCAGGGAAGGCGGCCCAGGCATAACGGACGCCGACGGGGGCGGGGACATCCGGGCTGGAGACGATGACCTCATTGCCTTGAATCTTGGCCTGTGCCCAGACCCACTTTTGGTCCTCCCCGGCGATCTGGAAGTGTTTGAGTTCTCCGCCGTCGCGGCTTTTCAGGCCGCCGCCAACATGGTCGAACTGGATGCGGACTTGGTTGCCCTCGATGAGGCTGTTTTTGAAGAGAGGACCGCTCGGGATGGTGTTGGTGCGGCCATAGTCTTTGGCCAGAGCCCATAGGGCGAGTCGGCGACCAACTTCCTGTTTGTTTTTGGGGTGGATGTCTTTTTCCTCGCCGATGTCATTGGTCACGACGAGCCCTGTTTTGGACAGGGTGATGGAGGTGAGGTATTGGGCCTCCTGCAGTTCTGCCCAGGTGTCCGGCACGCCTGCCTCTTGGGTGATCGGTTGGTTGTTTCCGTAGCCGGCGAGCTGGACGATGTAAAAGCTGAATTCGTCATTCCAACGGGTGCGCCAGTCGTTGATCATGTTGGGCAGCAATTCCTGATATTGGAAGGCACGCTTTTGGTTAGACTCGCCCTGATACCAGATGGCCCCCTGAAGAGTGTAAGGAATCAGCGGTGCCACCATGGCGTTGAAAAGCACGGCGGGGTGATGTGGGGTCTTGTTTGGATCATCCGGGGGGCGAGGTGCCGACGGGGCTTTCTTTTTCTGATCTGTCGGCAGTTTGGTGTTTTCTTCGTTGATTTTTTTGACCTGGGCCTGCCATTCGGCTTTGGCGACCTCGAACTTGGCATTCTCTGCGGCGGCATCCCAGCTTTGCCGGATGCCATCCCAATCGCTGAGCATCTGTGCTGCGCAGGGGCGCTCTTTGAGGGATTCGCGACTTGTCCAGGCCTCCACCCGTGTGCCGCCCCAGGAGGTATTGATGAGACCGACAGGGACTTTCAAGACCTGATGCAGATGACGCCCGAAGAAGTAGGCGACGGCGGAGAAGGAACCCGTATTGGCGGGGTTTGCCTGCTTCCAACTGCCTTTGACATCCGCGGCAGGTTCTAGGGCTGTCATGCGCTCGACGCTGAACATGCGAATTTGGGGGAAGTTCGCTGCGGCGATTTCCTGTTCGGCATTGGCCGACTGAGAGACGGTCCATTGCATGTTGGATTGGCCCGAGCAGATCCACACTTCACCGACAAGGATATCTTTGAGGGTGAGGGTATTTTTACCTGAGAGGGTCATCTCCGCCGGGGTGGCATTGGCAGGCATCGGGTCCAGGGTGATGCGCCATTTCCCGTCCAGATCTGCCTGGGTGACCTTGGTCTGACCAGCGAAGTTGACGGTGACATCTTCATCGGCGGCGGCCATGCCCCAAACCGCCACCGGTTTGCCCTGTTGAAATACAAGACCGTCGGTGAAGAAGGCGGGCAGGGTGATATCCGCCAGTGCAGGAAGACTGGAAAGGATGAAAAGTGGGGCAAGGAGACGCTTCATGGCTTGAACAGAGTGCGATAAAACGCGCTCCAAACATGAACGTAACAACGAACTTTGCGAACAGACAAGGGGGCAGATGCGAAGAAACTTTCGAAGCGCAGTCTCGGATTGAAGTTTCTTTCCCCTTCTAAGCTCTCATTCCTCTTGCCTCCCACCGCTGTTTTCATTAACGCTGGGACTTCATGGATTCTGTTTCTCAACCCTTTCGCATCGGCGTGGCCGGTGTGGGTGCCATTGGCAAAAACCACGCTCGCATCATGGCTGAAATTGCCGCTCGCAGCGAGGGATGCATTACTTTTGCCGCCGTTTATGATGCTGATCCGGCCCGTGCCGCCGAATTTGCCGCCCAGTATCAGACCCACGCCGCCAGTGATCTGGCTGATTTTGCCGCGCGTGTGGATGCCGCCACCGTGGCAGTGCCTACGATTTACCACCGCCGTGTTGCCGAGCCTCTGATGGAAAAGGGGGTTCACGTCATGGTGGAAAAGCCGATCAGCGAATCCTATGCTGAGGCTCAGTCATTGATCGAGTTGGCCCAGGCTAAGAATGTGATCTTGCAGGTCGGGCACATTGAGCGGTTCAACCCGGTTCTTAGGCAGCTCGAAGAGCGCATGGATCAGCCGCGGTTCATCGAAGTTCACCGCCTTTCACCCTTCCCCAACCGCAGCATGGATATCGGGGTGGTCTTGGATGTGATGATTCATGATATCGAGATCGTCCTGCATTTGGTGAAGTCACCGCTGATCCAAATTGATGCGGTCGGCATTCCGGTGCTGACCAAGCGTGAGGACATTGCCAACGCACGGCTAAAGTTTGCCAATGGTTGCATTGCCAACATCACCGCCAGCCGCATCAGTCCTGAAAAAATGCGCAAGATTCGTGTCTTCCAACAGGACAGCTATTTGTCATTGGACTATCAGGAGCAGAGCGGCTGGATCTACCGGAAGGATGGCATGCAAATCGTGCGTGAGGCAGTAGAGGTGGAAAAAGACGAACCTCTGAAACTGGAAATCAATGCTTTTGTCGAATGTTCACGCCATGGCAAACGCCCAATCGTGACCGGCCAGGAGGGGGCGGAGGCTGTCCGCATTGCCCTGGAAATCACGGATCAGATTGAGAAAAACGCCGCCCTGGGTGGTTGAACCACGCCTCGGTGATGCTGATCATTGTTTGAAAACTATTCCTGATCTACAGTCGATCATTCAGCCATCCTCCATGAATCATCTCTACATCATCGCCGGAGAAGTCAGCGGAGACACCCATGGGTCGGGCTTGATCAAGGAGTTACTCAGCCTAAATCCTTCACTGAAAATCAGCGGTCTCGGCGGGCCACGCATGAAGGAGGTGGCGGGAGATGGCATTGATGATTGGGTGGAGACTGCGGGCGTCGTGGGCCTCTGGGAAGTGCTGAAAATGTATGGTTACTTCAAACAGCGTTTTACCGTAGCCGTAGCCGCTATTTTGGAGCAGAAGCCTGTGGCGGTGATCCTGGTGGATTACCCGGGATTTAACCTGCGCATTGCCAAGGAACTGCGTCTCAAAGGTTATTCAGGCAAGATCATCTATTACATTAGCCCGCAGGTTTGGGCTTGGAAAAAGGGGCGTGTGAAGACGATGGCCAAAGTGTTGGATCTCATGATCTGCATCTTTCCCTTCGAAAAGGAATTTTATGAAAAGAGCGGTCTGCGCACCGAATTCAGCGGGCATCCGATGGTTGATCGTGTGGTGGCTCTTCGGCGAAATTGGGAGCGCGAGCGCGGCCTCGTGGGCTGGTTTCCGGGCAGCCGTTTGAATGAAGTGAAGCGTTTGTTTCCGGTCATGTTGGAGGCTGCTCTGGCCATTCGCCTGGCGTATCCGCAGGCGCGCTTTGCCGTTTCCGCGGCCAATGAAACTTTGGCCGGTCATCTGCGCATGATGGCGGATGCCGCAGGGATGCCTGAGGCCAAGCAGTGGATCGAAACCGGCACGGTCTATGACCTCATGCAGCGTGCGCAAGTCGGTGCAGTCGCCAGCGGCACCGCCACCCTGGAGGCGGCTTGTTTTGGCCTGCCCTATGCCTTGGTTTATCAGGTGAACAGCCTGACTTATATCGCTGCGAAAATTGTGGTGCGGATCAAGAACATTGGGATCGTCAATGTGCTCGCCAAACGCACTGTCGTGAAGGAGCTCGTTCAGGGGGGACTCACCTCAGACAGTTTGGCTGCTGAAATGGTGGATCTTTTGACCAATCGCGGGCGGAGTGAAGCCTTGCAGGAAGAACTGGCCGAAGTCGTGGCCACTCTCGGAACAGGTGGGGCTTACAAACGTGCTGCGCAGGCCGTGATGGGGATGCTCAACGGAGGATGAAAGAGCCTCGGGTTTACTCCGAGATTTCTTCACTGTATTCCATCCTATAAATAGCTCCGTCTTGGGAAAGGATGATGGGTTCTCCATCGGCATCGGCTGTGACGAGGGTTGGATTGAGTTTATCTGCCTCAGACCGACGATGAAGGATGAGCCGACGGGTGGCATGCTCATGGAGCGTGTCCATTTGCAGCGCCCAAACGGTGCCATATCCCCAATCGGCAAACACATACATGCCATGCAATGCAGGCATCTTATCGCCACGATAAAGATGTCCGCCAACGATGCACAAGCCCTCCCCTCTCATCCGGCTGTAAGCATGAACAGGGTTTGTGGTGCCGACGTTTGGCATCAACGGAGATGGGTGAAAAGACGCGGCCTCAGGCCCGTCGCGATCACTCCAGCCGTAGTTGGCCCCCTTCTTGACGAGATTGATTTCCTCCCACAGATCCTGTCCCACATCTGCTAACCAAAGGTGTCCGGTTTGCCGATCAAAGCAGAGTCCCCAAGGATTACGGAATCCAAGAGCATAAATCTCTGGGCGCACCAATTGGTCATTGGCAAAGGGATTGTCATCCGGGATGGCATAACCGAGGTTTCCGCTACGTGCATTGACATCGATGCGCAGGACCTTGCCATGCAGCACCCAAGGATTTTGGGCTAGGCGATACGGATCACTGCGCAATCCGCCATCCCCGAGTGCGATATAAAGATACCCATCGGGACCAAAGAGAACATGGCCTCCCCAGTGATCTGCCAGAGGTTGCTGAACCTCCAACACAATGCGCTCTGTATCAGGCAGGGCGACAGGTTTTTCACCCTCCGTCGCTTTCATTTCGCTGATCACGGTGCGGCGTGGATCGTTTTGCGTATAGCTGAGGTAAAACAGCCGGTTTTTTTCAAATTGAGGGTGAAAGGCGATGCCATGCACTCCCTCCTCAAAAAGGAGAATGCCTTCCATTTGCTTCCGAAAATCCAAAAAACTGCGCCACTCTCCACTTCCATCCAGTTTGACGGCACAAAACTCACCTCGCTGCATCGCAATGATCTGTTCTGCATCCCCCTCAGGAATGGTCGCCAGCATGACGGGGGAATCGAATTCTCGGTCAAAAGTGATCCTGCTCAGGCCAACTCCGGCTAACACATCCTCAGGGATATCTGGAAGCGGAATGGTGGCTGTCGGGGTTACATCGAGGGGTTTGTTCTCATCCGGCACAGCCCAGACAAGACTGCCAAGCGAAATGAAAACAGCGATCAGGGCCTGAAATGAAGAACGGGACATGGCAGTGAAAGTGGTCTGTGCTCATGCACAGATCATGCCATTGGACTGCCGATGCGACTGAGAAATTAAAATATATTGAAAGAAAGTGCAAAAATCGGCGGGGTTAATGCAGCGATTTGATCAACACCTTGGAGTTTCGACCGCTTTGGTCATATTTTTCCCGTCGAGGTGCAGGCAGTGCGTTCGGTGTGGTGACCATGAAGCCCATTTTTTCTTCAAAAAAGCGAAACGCCTGGGTGCTCAGTGCAACCATGACATCACAACTGCGCTGACGGGCAATTTCCTCTGCATAAGCGACGAGCTTTTGGCCGTGTCCCCGGTTTTTGTGACTGCGCCGCACAAAGAGACAAGCTAGCTCGGCGACTTTTTTATCCCCTTCCTCATAGGTGTGGACAGCCACACAGCCGATGGGGTTGGCATCCACTTCCAGGACAAAGAAGTCTTTGATCTTATCTTGGATCTGTCCGCGTGTGCGCGGGACCAAGGCCGCATCATCCATGGATTGCTGCATCAAGGAAAGCAGGGCAGGGATGTCGGAGGTGTAGGCTTCCCGGATCTGCTGATAATCATCGGCGTGGATCATCGTGCCGACTCCCTCATTGCTGAAGAGTTCCGAAAGCAGGGCCTCATCCTGATTGCCGTCCACGATGTGAACACGGGGCACGCCTTCCTGACAGGCCAGGGCGGCATAACGCAGCTTTGATAACAGGTTCACATCATGTCGCGGGTCCTTGTTCCGATAAATCTCTCGCGCATCGGCCACGGAGACTTGTGCCAATCGGTTGCCGTCCTGCGTGGTCAGCCCTGCCTCCGAGACAAAAATGACCTTGGCGGCCCGGAGGGCGATAGCCACCTCAACAGCCACGGCATCCGAGTTCAGGCGCAGGGTCGTGCCTCGTCCGTCATATCCTAAAGGAGGGATGACGGGTATGATGTCCGCTTTGAGCAAGACGCTGAGCGTTTCGGTATCAACTCGCTCGATTCGGCCTGTGAATTCTTGGTCAACACCGTCGATGACTCCGGCTGGATGGACTGCCAGGGCATTGGAAACAGCCACGGGCATCTCCAAAGCCGTGAGATCCGCCATGAGGGCGCTGGTTTGACGGGTAATCGCGTCAATCGCCACCTCCATCGTTGCGGCGTCTGTGCGCCCCATGCCGTCGTCACTGCTCAGGGGGACACCCCGCAGCCCTGCCAGGTAACGTAACTGCGCACGAGCACCAAAAATCAAAACGACCTCGATGTTCAAGGACTGAAGCACCGCCACATCCTGCAAAAGACCGGGGAAACCTGGCTGATGCATCAGCGCGCCGTCAATGGCGATCACGAAGACGCGCTGCCGGAACTGTGGCACGTAACGAAGCACGCCCCGTAAGTCTTCAAAGCGGGCGGTGGGTTTGGTAAGGTCGGTCTCTGGCACCGGATAGTTTCGCGCAAACAGGCGGCTGTGCAAGAGGGCAGAGGGTATCTCTCACCTCTGCCCATTTCGCCTGACGTTTACATCACCATGCCGCCATCCACGGCCAAAACCTGGCCAGTGATGTAACGGGCGTCCGCGCTTGCCAGGAAGGTTGCGGCGGCAGCGATGTCTTCGGCCTGACCGAAGTCTGAAAGCGGGATCTTCTCCAGCACGGCGGCCTTCACTTTTTCGTCCAGCACCCCGGTCATGTCCGTGGCGATGAACCCCGGTGCGATGACATTGGCGGTGACACCACGCCCGGCGAACTCACGGGCCAGCGACTTGGTGAAACCAATGAGCCCGGCTTTAGATGCCGCATAGTTGGCCTGGCCAGCGTTGCCGATCAGACCGATGACTGAGGCCACGTTGATGATGCGGGCACCTTTCTGTTTCAGGATGCTGCGCTGGAAGGCCTTCACCATGTTGAAGGCACCCTTCAGGTTGGTATCCACGACGAAGTCCCAATCCTCCTCACTCATGCGCAAAAGCAGGCCGTCTTTGGTGACCCCGGCGTTATTGACCAGGATGTCCACATGGTCAAAATCGGCGAGGATCGTCTTGCCCAGTTCCGCAACGGCCGGTCCGTTGGCCACATCCACGGCGTAACCCTTGGCCGCACCCGGATAGGTGGCGTTGATCGCTTCAGCGGCGGCCTGGGAGTTGGCTTCGGTGCGGCTGATGATGGCGACCTTCGCTCCCTCGGAGGCGAATTTTTCAGCGATGGCTTTGCCGATGCCACGTCCGGCACCGGTGACGACTGCGACTTTGTCTTGGAGTTTACCCATGCCCTCATCATGGCAAAGCGGGGCGTCATGGCAAGGGCATACCTTTACACCCCGTCGAACAGGCTGCCGATGACGGCTCCGATTCCCTCCAGCGCGGCACCGAGCAACTCTGCGGTGGCGGTGGAGTCCAGCCCTTCCACGATCTGCGCCAGCGTGCGCCTGACGCCCACCACAGCGAAGAAAAAGAAGAGGATGGCCAGGATGACAAAGCCGAAACCCACGTCCTCGTTGGACTGCGTAAAACTCAGATAACTCCCGTAGGCCGCTGCGGCTGAAAAGCCGCCCAGGGTCCAGCGCCAAAGCGTGGGCAGTAGCTGCACCTTCACTTCCAGCAGTTCTTCCTCGCTGAGGGGATGCCCGGCTTTCAGGGAGGCCTTGATGCCTGCCTTTTCGACCTTGGGCAGAAGCTTTTCGACTTTGGGTGTCATGGATGACCAGGACACGGGCCGCCCACGTTTGCCAATTCCAAAACAGAGCCCAAGTTTCTACTCGCACAGTCGGATCGGACATAAGATCATCATTCCCACGCATGGCCGTTCACGCTAGAAAGCAGGTCTCATGAAGACACGCCGCCATTTTCTCGCCGGGCTGACCACCGCCGCCGCTGCCACCTGGACCCAGACCCTGCGCAGCGCACCCGATCCGAAAAAGGACATCGTCATCGGTCATGGGAAGCATCAATACAAAGTGATCAAGGACTGGGTCGCGCCAGGGCAGGGGAGGCATCACCCCATCCTCAACTGCCATGAGATGGTGCAGGTCAAAGACGGTCGCCTGTTCATGATCGGCGACCACTGGGATAACCAAATGCTTGTTTATAAACCTGACGGCACCATCCTGGAATCTTGGGGCAGTGTCTGGCCCGGTGGGCATGGCCTCAGCCTCAGCCGCGAAAACGGCGAAGAGTTCCTTTTCGTCACGGACAGCGGTTTATGGAAAAGCGGCGGGGCTGGTTATCGGCAGACGGGACGCGTCACCAAGATCGACCTGGCCGGACGCGAGATCTTCAGCCTCAGCCATCCCATGAGCGTCGGGGCCTATGAGCCCGACATGTTCTTCAACCCGACCGAAACCGCCGTGGCACCCAATGGCGACATCTACGTCGTGGACGGTTATGGGTCTAACTTTGTCCTGCGTTACGATAGCAAGGGCAAGTTCATCTCCCGTTTCGGCGGCAAGGAAGGCGTGCCGGAGACCGAGCGACTGAACAACGCCCATGGCATCGAGATTGACACTCGCAAAGGCGCGGACCAGGCCACCGTCATCGTCACCTCGCGGGCGGATCATTGCTTCCGCCGCTTCAGCCTGGACGGCAAGTATCTGGAAACCCTGCCGGTGCCCGGTTGCAAAGTCTGCCGTCCTGTCATTTCAGGTCAGGAGCTTTATGCCGGTGTGTGTTGGTCGCTTGATCCGGTGCGCAGCAAACTGCCGCAGAATCCATCCGGGTTCACGGTCATCCTGGATGCCGAGGGCCAAGTGGTCAGCGCCCCTGGCGGAACGGAGCCGGTTTATGAAGGCGGACAGCTGAAGCCACTCACTCAGGCTCAAGCTGTGATCGATCATGGTCACGATGTCTGTGTTCTGGAGACAGGCGATCTGATTGTCTGTCAGTGGAACGCATTTCAGACTTACCCCATCAAGCTGGAGAAGATCTAAGGCCGGACGATCCAGTTTTTTCTCTTTTCTCTTTCCACGAAAACCCCAGGTATTGGGAGAGAGAGAAAGAATCAGCCGCCAAAACGGTTTAAGCCAACCCTGAAGGATGGATGAACCCGAAGGTGATAGCTGCGAAAGGTCAAAAGAATCAAAGAGATATCCTCTTCTTCTCTTCGACTTCCTTATCCAATTCAGGGTAACTATTCAGCCAGGCGGGTAGTTCTGCGACAACGTCCGAGCTGCTGGCGATCTGTTACGATACATCATCTTCTTCTACTTCTACCTCCTTATCCAACCCTTCAGGCCCTTCCATGCTCGCCCCTTTGGCGTCCCTCGGTCTCCGGCATGAACCACCACCGTTCTTTCTCTCTCTCCAATACCTGGGGTTTTCGTGGAAAGAGAATAGAGAAAAGGGCATTCAGGACGCCAAATGAAGGGAGTCATCGATCTCGCTGAGATGGTTGGAAAAGGGGCACGTCCGCGAAGAATGACTGTGTTTCTATTTTCTCGATATGGGGATACGATGAATCACATATTTGAAGGCTCCTCCCGCCCCTTCTGCATCCAGAATAAAATTTGTCTTTGGATCGGTGTTTATCTTTTTGATGTGATTCTGCATCAGCTCAGACTGAGGGCCAAACTTGATTTCTTGCCAGCCCAGTTCTTGCGCCCATGCGCGGTAGTCACTGAAGTTGATATCTGCGGTAATGTCCTGTCGGCCTGGGTTGAGATAGATCTCAGTTCCTTCTAACCTTTGCTGATGCAAGTAGGCACGCAAAGTCCCTGCCGGACGACGATGATACAGCGCGGGGAATAAATCCCCGTAATCCACGGTGAGCATGGTTCCGGCTTTCCAGGCAAGAGCCCAGGAATGCATCCACTGACGCACGCTGGGGTGGAGTTCGACCCGTTGTTTAGGTTGTCGTGTTGGCCAGTGTTGCAAGGCATGAAAGGCCATGCGCTCGCTCGCTTCCCAATCCAGGGGCAGCCAGACTTCACGCCCATCCGCGCCGATGTGGACTTCATGCCAAGCGTTTTCGTGCCATTGGATCAATGTGGCGGGAAAGGCGTCGAGCAATTCATTGTGATAAAGAAAAGCCCGGCCTTCACAGATATTGAGCGCAGTTTTTAAATCCTGGTGCCAACAGATATTTTGACCCAACAGCTCTCGCTGTTGTTTCTGAAGCACTGGGGATGTTTCGACAATGTGCCAGTGAAATTGCCGTCGTTTCCACCACCCCATGTTTTTTCGCACTTCCGCCATGAGCGCACCCGTGCCTGCACCGATTTCAATGATGTGGCGGACTTGAGGTTGTTCCTGGGCTGACTGCTTGAGCCATCCTGCGGTGGCCTGACCAAAGACCGGAGAAAGTGTGGCCGAGGTGGAAAAATCTCCGCGTGCCCCCACGGTCTTGATCCGGCGGATGTAATAGCCATTTTCAGGATCATAAAGCGCACGGGCCATGAAGGCGGAGAAGGGGACGACGGTGGGCATGGAATGACATTGCATACGCTCACTCGTGGGCACTGCCAAGGGGCGCGCTGTTTCCCCACTTTACACCCCGCCCAACCGCCGCCATCCATTGGACCTCGTTATGAACCGCCAAGAAAATCTCGAAATCTTTTTCCGCGACGGCAAAACCGTCATTCTCCCGATTGATCACGGTGTGGCTATTCCGGTGCCAGGGTTGGAGAATCCTTTTGCTCTGATCGATTCTGTGAGCCCCTATGTGGATGGCTATGTGATGAACCTGGGCGTGGCCATGAGGGCTGCGGATTCGATGGCGGGAAAGGGCATCTGCCTGCGCACCGATGTTTACAATACCCGAGTCACGGGAGATGGTGCCGGTAGCATCAATGTTTACGGAGTGGAGGAAGCAGAAGCGGTGGGGGCCAATGCGGTAATGAACATGCTTTACACCCATTCCATCAGTGAACGCATCAATTTTCAAGAATGTGCGGACATCATTCGCAGCAGCATGGATTTGGACATTCCGGTCATCCTTGAGGCATTGCCTTACGGCCTCGGACAGACGGATAAATACACCTTGGAAAATGTGGCCTTTGCCGCACGTCTGGCCGCCGAATTGGGGGCTGATGTTGTGAAGGTGCCGTACCCGATCGATTGTAAACCGGGTGACTTCCGCAAGGTCGTGGATCAGGTCTGGGTGCCGGTGATCATTCTCGGGGGAGCTTCGCTGAATGATGATGCGGCGCTCCTCAAGATGACTGAGGACGCGATGAGTGCCGGAGCTTCCGGTATCGCTATCGGGCGCAATGTCTGGCAGCACGCAAACCCGGCAGCGATTGCACGGAGCCTCGCCGCTGTCGTTCATGAGGACGTATCGGCGTTGGAAGCTTTGGCCCTGCTGAAAGAACCTCTTCGTTGATCGAGTTTCGTTGACTCCCCGCTATGAATAAGCCCGCACTTTTTGCCTCATCGTTGCTGCTGCTTTCACAGGCCTATGGTGCCGATCTAAAGACCTTCGCCTTTACCGCAGATGAGTGGTCTGAAGGTGAGCCCCCGAAGGAAGTTTTCGTGGTGGATGGCACAATCAAGGTGGCCGCCAAGGATGGCAATAAGGCCATCATGGTATCTCCAGATAATCTGGTGGATGCCAGTGCCCAATTCGCCGTTTCCGCTGCGGGTGAGTCTGTAATTAAAGCCAAGGTCTTTGCCTCCAAGCAAGGCCGTAGCAATCCACGATTCGGCTTGGCAGTTCACGGCATGAGCGGCTATCGGCTCATTGTCAATGCGCCCAAAAAGACTCTGGAACTCATCAAGAGCGATGAAGTGTTGGCTACCATTCCTTTCGCCTGGAGCAGTGATACCTGGCTCTGGATGAAGCTGGAAGCGCGTAAAACTGGGGATGATTGGACCATCACCGGCAAGACCTGGGCTGCCGATGCGACAGAGCCTGCTGAGGCGCAGATCAAGCATACCGACAAAGGCCTGAAGGGGCAGGGTAAAGCTAGCATTTGGGCGACCCCCTATTCACAAACGCCGATCTACTTTGATGACATCGAAGTAGCCATTGAGGTGCCTGCTGAAGTGAAGTGAAAAGATTCTTCAAAAGATAAGCATTTTCCATTTGCCAGCTCATCTCAGCCTTGTATTATCGCCATCCACTCACACGGCTTTGGAGCGGTAGCTCAATTGGTTAGAGCGCCAGCCTGTCACGTTGGAGGTTGCGGGTTCAAGTCCCGTCCGTTCCGCCAGTGAGATGAAAAAAGACCCACTCAGAAATGAGCGGGTCTCTTTGTTTTAAGGCTAGAGATAATCGGATTGAACCTATTCCTCCACAGCCTGCGCTTTGGGGGCGGAACGATAAGAAGTGCCCACGATCAGTGAGGATATTCCCGGCTTCCATTGATAGCCGACACCGAAAGGAAGATCGCCTGAAACAGCCGTCTTGAAGGCCGCATCCAAATCGGTCTGAAAATGTTGTTTGAAGAGATCAATCGGCCCGGGGTAGTTACCGTAAAGACTGATCATCCAAGCATCGCCGGAAAAGTATTTGAGCGGGATGCCGCTGTCGTCCTCAATGATGTTGCGGGTGTTGTTCAGCAGGAAATCACGCACACTGCTGAATTCATTCATGTGCATGAGATAAGAGGCGGCTTTGACAAAGGCATTGCCCTGGCCTTGCTTTTTACAGAACTCCATGAACGCCGGGTTACTTTTGATGCCCCAGTTGGAAAGATCGGTGGTGAAGTAATAGAGGGTTTGTGTTTTCCCAGTGCTGCCGATGAAGGTGATCTTGACTCCTGGAGTTTTAGATTTCTCAGAGGTGAGATCGCCCGTGTCGCTAAGTTTGACCAATTCCGCATGAGTAATGCGGCAGCCTGCACGCGCCAGGAAGACATACAGCACAGGGATGGTGCCGCTGAGTTGAGTCTGACTGAGATCGTTCTTCATATCGGCGGTGATGAAGAAGCTGAAGCTCAAAATCGCATTCAGAGCTGTGCGCAAATTACCCAATGCATTCGCACGCGCGCCGCTGCTGAGGGTGGCGACATCAGGCAAGGTTCCCACGGGTTCACGCCCACAAAGGATGTAAGTGTCGGCATTCGGGAAAAAGGCGTTTGCGTAGAGAAAGTCAGGACCGCTGAAGGTATAAAATAAAGGGCTAGGGTCTTGATAGATGTAGTTGAGCGTCGTGGGCATCCACAGGCGGATTTGGGAAAGCTGACGCTCATCCAGGTCCAGCCATGCGCGGTGAAAAGAAGATGAATGTGTCAGCCAGGAATCCTCACGTGCATAGGGTTCCAGCTCGGTGGCATCCACGGAAAGACCCGCGAGGAACCTCGCCTGATCATCAGGAGGCGCGGCGGCGTGTAAGGAAGAGGCGAGGCACAGCAGGCAGAGCAGGATGTTTTTCATACAGGCAGAGGGCGGTATGGCCAATACAGCATGACCTCAGCCAGCCTTGCGAGAAGAAAAAGATGAGGTCAACGAGCTTATATTTTAGTGGTAACGATCTGGTAAGCTCTTGTCACAAAGTCCCAGTTTACCACCTTCCACCAGGCGTCGATGTATCGTTCTCGGTCATCCTGATACTGTTCCCAGTAGCTGTGCTCCCAGATGTCGAGCGCCAGGATCGGGCGACCGGCCTCCTGCCAGGGGACGTGATCTTTCATCATCGGGTTGTCTTCATTCGGGGTGCTGCTGGCGACCAAACAGCCATCTTGTCGATAGACCAGCCAAGCCCAGCCTGAACCTGACCGATTCATGGCCACCTCTTTGAACTGCTGACGGAAGGCTTTGATACTGCCGAAATCTTCTTGAATAGCGCGTGCCACCTTCCCCTGCGGCCCGGATGGGCCAGTCCCTGCGGGGCATAAAAAACGCCAAAAGGCCGTGTGATTGATATGCCCCCCGCCTGCACGGCGGATCGTCTGAACGGTTTGTTTGGGCAGGGTCTGGGGTGGCTGAAAGGAGAGTCCGCGACTCACCAGTCTGCCCAAGGGCATTTGCGAATCTGATTTCGTGGGTTGGATCATGCGTTCCATCCCCGGCATGAGCGATGTCACATTGCCAACGATCATCTCTTCCGCTTCCAGTGCCGCACGCAGTTCACTCAAGTAATTCGCGTGATGTTCCTCATAATGGCGGCGCAGAGTGGTCGCACTCATGAAAGGTTCCAGAGCTTCGAAATCGAATGACAGAGGCTCTTGTCGTAAAGGAACTCCGAGGGGTGCTGCCTGAAATCCTGCCCCCATCGCTCTGCTGACGAGCGCTGTAGCGGCTGCTGAAATGAATCCCCTCCGAGTAACCAGCGAATATTGCATTTTTCGAGATTACTCGATTTCGAAAAAAGGCTGCAATAAGGAATTGGTTTATTAAAGGGCAACTTGCACCCTCAAACATTTGTTGGATCGGCTTTACGCTTGGGAGATATTGCATAAAGCAGTAAGCCGACAACCATCGTGCCCAGACCTGCCAAGGACTCCGTGGGGCGCTCTTTCCAGACGAAGATCAACATCCAAAGGCTAATGCCGAGGAAGATCAGAGGTGTGATCGGGTAACCCCAGCAACGGATCGGACGTGGCAGATCTGGTTGAGTCCAACGTAGAATTATCATGCCAAGCACCGTGGCAAAGGAACAGAGCTGGATGCTGAATTGGACATAATTCATCACGGAATCAAAGCTCGCTGTCTTGAGCAGGACGACGACGATGAGCAGTTGGAAAAGTAGCGCCACGACGGGCACGCCACTCGCTGACTTCACAGCAAAAGGACGCAGAAGAACGAGATCCTGTCCCATGGCCATGGTCACCCGAGGTCCCACCCAGGTCATGGCGCTGATGCTGGAAACCAGTCCCAGACAGATCAGCCCGGACATGAGATTACCGCCCACTTTGCCAAAAATATAATCTGCCGCCACATGTCCCACCTCGATTTTACCTTCCAGCGCACTCATGGGGGCCGCATAAAGAAAAATGCCGTTCAGTGCCACATACAAAACTGCCACCAAGCCTGTGCCCAGCGCTATGGCCATGGGGACATTTCGTTTGGGGTCACGAATCTCACCGATGATGTAAGTCGCCGCATTCCACCCCGCATAGGCATACATGACATACACCAAACTGATGGCAAAAGGTTGGCTTGCGATCAGCGCCCCATCGCCAGGCACGGGCAAAAAGCTCACCGGTTGTCCCTCTCCCAGCAATGCTCCGGCGACGATGAAGATCAGAATCAAAGTCACCTTACCCCAGGTCGCCAAATTTTGAAACCGGGCCGCGATCTGGATACCGCATAGATGAATCAGCGTTACCAATACACTGACGCCGATGGACAGATGCAATGCGGAAGTGGACGGAAAGATACCTGTGAAATATTTGCCAAAAGCCATTGCCGCCAGGGCGATCGGGGCCGCAAATCCGACCGTTGCGGAAAGCCATCCCGCCACAAACCCAGCCGCCGGATGAAAAATACGCGACAGGAAATGATACTCTCCTCCAGATCTTGGCATGGCTGCCGCCAGTTCGCCATAGGCCAGAGCCCCGCAAAAGGCACATAGCCCACCGACTGCCCAGAGCATCGCAATCGCAAAACCCGATGGCAGACCGCCGACTTGATAACCAAGGCTCGTAAAGACCCCAGTGCCGATCATGTTGGCCACCACCACGGCCGTGGCTGTGAGCAGGGAGACACCGGGGCGTGGAGTGTTTTCTTTAGACATAGAGTCAGCAGAAAGCACAGAGAGCGCCAACCTGCCGCAGATGCAAGCGCTCACCACTGCGACTCGCTGCAGGCTGTGTCACAATAAGACAGTCCTTGCGCATGGGGGTAGAGCTTTTCTGTCTTGGCAAAGGATAGGTTAACCGACAAAGTCGTGGAGATTACTGCGTTAGAATCAAATCCTCCTGACATCATGCCTCGCAAACTTAGCCACATCGCCCCCGACTGGTGGGATTACACCACGCTCGACAATGACCTCATCAACGACGCGGCCCGGCTGACCGAACGCGATCTGCGCCAGCTTTCGCGGCCTGGATTCAAGGTGGTCATGTATGACACCCTGGAGGACTTTTACCTGAGCCAGGCCCTGGAATACATCCACGCCTGGAAACAGGCCACGGCGGACAATCCGGCAGGCATCTGCGGACCCATCGGGCCGACGGAGCAACTGCCGCTGGTCGCGCGCCTGATCAATGACCTGGGCATCTCCATCAAGGATGGCCACTTCTGGGGCATGGACGAGTGGTATGATCCGGAGACCAAGAAGGAAGTGTCCATGGAGCACCCGCTTTCCTTTGAAAAGGCCGACCGCGAGCTTTGCTTTGACCGCATCCAAAAGAAGCTGGTCATGCCGGACGCGCACATGCATTTCCCCAAGGCTGATGTGACGGAGTATGTCAAAAGCTGGCACAGTGGCGTGCGCTGCATCGTCATGCAGGGTGGCCAGGGCGACATCAAACACTGGGCCTTCAACGATCCGCTGAAGCGCAGCGGCAAGTGGAAGAACGAGCCACCACCGCCCGCTGAATACAAGAAACTGGGCACCCGCATCGTGGACCTGCATCCGGTGACCTTGTCCCAAAACGCCCGCACCTCCGGTGGTGGCAACATCACCATGGTGCCGCAGATGGCCATCACAGTGGGGCCAAAGGAAACCTGGATGGCGGAGAAGGTCAGCATCTGGCAGGCCGGTATGCATGACAATCCCCTGGGCCAGCGCCTGACCGCCCTGATGATCTCCAAACGTCTCGCAGACTCGGCGGTGCCGATGTCCCTACTGGCCGATCACCAGAACGTCCAGTTCAACTACTTCCGCGGTGGCCTCGGCAGTTGCGCGGTGGAGATGCATTGATCACAGCATCGGCCCTTGGTCAAAAATCGAACACCATCAAAGCACGGCTTTTGAAGCGCTGCCCGGGATCAATCACCGCGGTAGCGCCGCCCTAATGTCCTCAGGAGTCCAGCCTTCCTGCCGCAGGGTTCGCAGCGACCGGGCATCGTCGCGCTTGGCCAGGCGTTTGCCTTTTTCATCGGTGACCAGACTGTGGTGATGCCAGACAGGCACCGGCAGTTTCAGCAGATCTTGAAGCAGGCGATGCAAGTGTGTGGCCTCGAAGAGATCCTCCCCGCGGGTGACCAGTGTGATGTCTTGGAGTGCGTCATCCACCACAACGGCCAGGTGATAGCTGGCAGGCGTGTCTTTGCGTGCCAGCACCACATCCCCGAAGATGGCAGGACTGGCCACCTGGGGACCACGTGCAGCATCTTCCCAGCGCAGTTCTTTGTCCACGAAGCTGATGGCTTTCTCCACATTCAGCCGCATGGCGTAGGGCTGTCCGTTGGCGATAAAATCGGCCGCTTCGGAGAGATTCCGGTTCCGGCAGGTGCCGGGGTAAAGCGGGCCGTCCGGTCCATGCGGAGCCTGGCTGGCGCGGGCGATTTCATCCTGGATTTCGCGCCGGGTGCAGAAGCAGGGATAAAGCAGGCCGAGAGAGTCCAGTTGCGTCAGGGCCTGCCGGTAGTCGCCTTGATGTTCCGACTGGCGACGGACGGGCAATTCCCAAGTCAGACCCAGCCAGGCGAGATCCTCAAACAGTGCGGTCTCATATTCAGGACGTGAGCGCCCTGAGTCAATGTCCTCCAGGCGAATGAGGAAACGGCCATTATTTCGACTGGCCTGTTCTTCAGCTAAAATCGCCGCGTAGGCATGGCCCAGGTGCAGCCATCCGGTGGGACTGGGGGCGAAACGGGTGACGACTGACATGGCTCCGACAGTTTGATCCGCTGACCGGCTCAAGCCTCCTCTGCCAGTGGCGGCGGCAGCAAATCCTCACGCTTCATCAGGTCACGCACCCCCAGCAAAAGCAGTTCGCCTTTGGGTGTGTTGCAGATTTCACCCAGAAAAGGGGTCACGCGGTCCATCTCGGCGATCGTGCTGTGCACCAGACTGGCCAGGATGCGCTCATCATAACGATGGGGCGGAAAGATGTTTGAGATGCGGAACATGACTGCCCCGGTATCCCAATCGAGCTCGAAGTTGCCAAGGTTTAGCTCCTTGTTCGTGCGCATGAGCAACTCGGCGACCTGAAGACGATGCGTGTTCGGCACCTTGATGGAAGCCATGGCGACGACACTGGCGATGTGGGCTTCTCCATAAACCTGCACGTGCAGCGGCACCTTCGTGTGGTGGGCTTCAAAATCAGCCTCGATGACCTCCATGCCGGAGACCTCGCGATAGTGCCAGCCTTGCGCTTTGAAGGTGGTGAGAGTGGCGGCGTAAAGGGCAGACATCCGGGGACCTGAAACTTCAGATTCAAAACCATCCTCATTGGATGGTCGGGGCGGCCAGATTCGAACTGACGACTTCTTGCTCCCAAAGCAAGCGCTCTACCAGGCTGAGCTACGCCCCGTATGCTCGGGAAGCCAGTTGGCTGCGAGCGGGAGGCGATAATGGTTCACATTGGGAAGAGCGCAACTTAAATTCATTCACTTCATGTATGAAATTGCGCGTGAACCTTCCTTCATACTTCGTTTGCTGCATTCCAACTATGAAACGGCTGCCTCTTGTCTCCTTCCTCATGCTCAGTCTGACCTCCCTGGCCCCTGCCGCCGAGCCGGTCGTCATCAAGCTCTGGCCCAAGGGCGCGGCTGAAAAAGACGGCTTTAAAATCGAGCCGGAAGCCGAGATCAAGAAGGAGAAAGATGATGGCGTCAAACGCCTGGGCAATGTCTCCAACCCAACGATCACCGTTTATCCTGTGGATAAACCCAACGGCACTGCCGTTCTCGTTTGCCCTGGTGGTGGCTACAGCATCCTGGCCATCGAACATGAGGGCACCCAGGTCTGTGATTATCTGCGCACGATTGGTGTCACGCCCATCCTGCTGAAATACCGGGTGCCACGCCGTGATGAAAAAGATCCCAGCGGGAAACCTCTCCAGGACGCCCAGCGCGCCATGGGCATTCTCCGCCATCGGGCTGCCGATTTCGGTATCCAGCCAGACCGCATTGGCATCCTCGGCTTCTCCGCCGGTGGTCACCTCACCGTCATGACCGCGCTTCACGCCAACGAGCGCACCTATGAGCAGGACCCCGCTCTGGATGTGGCCGATGCGACCCCGAACTTCGCTGTGCCGGTTTATCCTGCTTATCTCGTCGAGAAGGGTGGGGATGAATTCAAGCTGCTGCCGGAGATCCAGGTGACGGACAAAGCGCCGCCGATGTGCCTGATCCATGCCAACAATGACCCGCACAGCGCCAGCGGCAGTGCCTTGATCTATTTGGAATACAAAAAGAAAAACCTGTCTTGTGAACTACACATCTACAGCACAGGCGGCCATGGCTTTGGCATGAAGAAAAATGGGCTGCCGGTCAATGACTGGCTGGTGCGTGTGGGCGAGTGGTTAGGCACACTTTATCCAGCTCAATAAAACACTTGTCGTTAGGCGAACACTCCCACGGCATTGCGCAGGAGGTTCAGGCCGATGTCCTGGCTCTTCTCCGGGTGGAACTGCACGGCCATGAGGTTGTCCGTGCAGATGCCGGCGATGAAGTCCGTGCCGTAGTCCGTGCGGCAGAGCGCGACCGATTTGTCCGTCACATCGGGGTAATAGCTGTGGACGTAGTAGAGGTGGCTGGGGTTGGGCAGGCCCTTCCACCACTTCGCGCCGCGCTCTTCCCAATGGACCTGGTTCCAGCCCATGTGCGGGATTTTCAGGCCATGCTCCGGCAGGAACTTGCGCACGATGCCAGGGGCGACGCCGAGCCCTTCCACGCCGGGGGATTCCTCGCTGGCTTCAAACAGGAGCTGGTAGCCGAGGCAAAACCCTAGGTAGGGTCGCTCCGCCTTCAGCCACTCTTTCAGCGGGTCCCACAGCTTATTTTGTTTCAGGATGCGGACGCTGTCCCCAAAGGCCCCCTGGCCTGGGAAGACGAGCACATCCAGCCCCTCGAAGCCCTTCGGCTCCGTGACCAGTTGGGCCTCCTTGCCGATGGCAGTGAAGGCATTGAGGACGCTGCGCAGATTGCCAGCACCGTAGTCGAGCACACCGAGATTCATGGATTACAATACGTCCTTCGTGCTGGGAATGCCGGTGACCCGGGGATCTTTCTGCGTGGCGGCATCGAGCGCCCGTGCCAGCCCCTTGAAGATGGCCTCGGCCATGTGATGGGAATCCCGGCCACGTTTGATTTCGACATGCAGGGTGCAGAGCAGGGCACTGGAAAAGGCGCGCAGGAACTCCTCCACGAGCTGGTAGCTGAACACCCCGGCGCGTCCGCCGATGGCCTCCATCTTCTCCGGCGCGTGGTAGCTCAGGAAAGGGCGGCCGCTCAGGTCCATGGCCACCTCGGCCAAGGTCTCGTCCATCGGCAGCAGGAAGAAACCGTAGCGCACGATGCCCGCCTTGTTGCCCAGGGCCTCGCGGAAGCAGTTGCCCAGCACGATGCCCGTGTCCTCGACCGTGTGGTGATAATCCACATCCACATCGCCCACGACCTTCACCTTCAGGTCAAACAGCCCATGCTTGGTGAACAGCGTCAGCATGTGGTCAAAGAACGGCACGCCGGTGTCGATCGTGGAAAGGCCGGAGCCGTCCACGTTGAGGTCGATCTGGATGTCCGTCTCGGCGGTCTTGCGGTGCTGGTTGGCGGTGCGGGGCATTTTGGGGGGCGGTAAGGCAGTGTTTAGTGGTCAGTGAACAGTATTCAGTGAAATCCGAAAAGGGGCGAACGAAAAGTGAAAGCAGTTGGCTGTTCAGGGACAGAAGCGTAGGTCTTCGATCAGCCATGGAGATAACGCTCCATCAACCACTTCCAGTGCAACTGCGGCCCCGGATGCCGCAGGTCTTGCAGCAACTCGTTGGTAGGCAAAAAAGTGGTGATGGTTTTCCCCTCTCGCTCAATGACACAATAACGTAACCTGGGCTTTTTGATCACCCTGATTTCCATGGCCGGGTGAAGGGCAATCTTAGACTGTTGGCCGTTTCTGGAGACGATCCTCAAATGGCCCGGAATCATTTCGACTACAGAGTCGAGCGTCTTCAGAAAACGCCGGACGAGGTAAAGGTAAAAGCCGATGCCGCAGGTGAGTAGGCAGCCAAAAGCAATACCGCCTCCCAGATCGCTGCTTTCTGACTGGATCAGCGGTATCCAAAACAGACCCAAGAACCCTAGGAACAAGCTGTTCAGGCCATATTTGAGAAGCCAATAGGCGGGTTTGCTGGCCAGGGAAACGTTCGGCATGAAGGTGAGATCAGTGCTCCGTTATGCTGAAAACTGAATATTTAAAGACGACATTCAGACCGGTCAGGCTAGATGATGGTCTTTCAGCCATGCTTGATGGGATAGCAGGCCCAGCCAGTAATGTTCGGCTCCCCTGGATCGGATTTCCCGGTAGCGGTCTAGTGGTGGCAAAAACTTCGCCACCGTGCGTCCCTGGTCTTCAATCACGATAATGATAAGGTGTCCGAAACTTTTCTCCTTGGCTTTCATCGTCGGTGTCAGTTGAAAAGTCTGAGATTGTTTCCACGAAGACACGTGAATTGAATCCCCATCAAAATAAACGCTGTGGTGCAGTGTGTTGCCAAAGGCAAAAATGAGATAGGATGCTGCGCTCCACGCTGTAAAAAGCAGCCCGATGAAGATCGCTTCGACTATGCGCAAAGGGTAGAGCATGTCTGCCCAAAGAACTCCAAATACCGGTGTCATGATTCCAAGGATGGGAATCATGGAGACCGCCCAAATATACAGCGTCCTACTGGCAATCTGAGTCATGGATACTTAAAACCGAATACTTTCCGCAGTCCGCAGGAAGAAGTGGTTCGCACACTCCGTGTGCGGTGCTGGAGACCGAACTTGGAAGGTAACTATTCAGGTTATTTGGAAGTCTTAAATAACTGGATTGTCAGGTGTGGTGTGAGGGGGTAGTCTGTGACCATGAAGCGGGAAGACCTCCAGGCGATTCTTCAGCTCGACCC